>Ga0081520_100037_pt1 | contig 114799 bp, 110 predicted proteins | sample HotLakmasection1_FD_70988 | JGI IMG/M metagenome (GOLD analysis project Ga0081520, IMG submission 70988) | Hypersaline microbial mat communities from Hot Lake, Washington, USA - Section #1 (SPADES assembly) (version 2) | ecosystem: Environmental > Aquatic > Non-marine Saline and Alkaline >... | reverse complement strand
TTCAATCCGTTGTTCTTGGTCCCAAACGCAGTCTGCGGGACGACACAATAATTTGAATAGCCTGAGTCAAAGTTAATGCTAAAACTCATGGTGAATGCACTCAAGCAACATGCAATTACCCTGCGCCTGGGTGTTTTGCAGTAAGACATATACTAAGTCCAGAAGTGGAGTTTTCTCTAAGGCAAAACCCCACTTCTGGACTTGGACAAGGTTTAAGTCGTATTTGGTTTAAGTCGTATTTATTTAATAAAACCATGACAAATTCATCTTTAAAGCCTTCCTACCCAACAGCGGTACTGACGGGAAAAGCAGCTTTCAAGGACGAACAGATGTTCGCGGCCTGGTCAGAAGCCGTTAAACAGCAGATGCTTGCTGCTCTGCAGAAAAGGCAGAAGCTTAGTTAGGTTGGCTCCCCCCGACTGGCATGATCCAGGCAGTACCTTCCCTGCGCCTTCTCTCCAAGATGGCGTTGGTTGATGACTCTGCGTACTCCCGTTGAGCTTTAACAGAGTTGAGCCCTCTTGCCTATTTGGCATTCGCCCTAGCGTAGGGCCTGACTTATGGGGTAACTATGGTTGAGGGCAGACGAAAGTTTGGGTAGATTACCCAGGGGTTTTGCTGCCCCCACGATCTAAAACATTTGGTCTGGGGCTATACTGACCGCCGGTGTGCTGCTGGGCCTGCAGCAGTTTGTCAGCAACAGCGTGATCAAGATCGACGGTCAGTACCAGTCCTGCGGAGTGATTGGGGGTGTTATGATGCGGATGCCTTGGTTTTACTTGACCTGTTGGAGCTTGTTCTGGGTCATGAAGTTGCTCAGGTCTATGCTTACCGATTGGGGAGGCGACGACACCACACCCTGGAACGCTAATTGCCAGATGCCTGGAGCTATCTTGGCCAGGCTGAGCAGTAAGAATTAACGTAGCTTAAACTAAAGACCTGGAAAATGCTGATTCTGTTAATTCTCCATGGTCTATGTCAATAGCTGTGGGATAGATGGGTAAGGTAAATCTACATTTATTGTGATTTGTAATCCTATGACTGAAACTAAGCGTGCCTTGATTACCGGTATTACCGGTCAGGACGGTTCCTACTTATCAGAACTGTTATTAGAAGAAGGTTACGAGGTACATGGTATTATTCGCCGGACTTCCACATTCAATACTGATCGAATTGATCATATGTATGTGGATCCTCACAAAGAAGATGCCCAATTATTTTTGCACTACGGTGATCTGACCGACGGCACCACCCTGCGACGAATTTTAGAAGAGATTAAACCGCACGAAGTTTACAACCTGGGGGCTCAGTCCCATGTGCGGGTGAGCTTTGATTCTCCCGAATACACCGTCGACTCTGTGGGTATGGGGACGCTGCGTTTGCTGGAGGCGATTCGCGACTACCAGTATCGTACCGATCTCGAAGTACGCTTTTATCAAGCCGGGTCTTCCGAAATGTTTGGCAAGGTCCAGGAAATCCCCCAGAAGGAAACCACACCCTTTTATCCCCGCAGTCCCTACGCCTGTGCCAAAGTTTATTCCCACTGGCAAACCATCAACTACCGGGAATCCTACGGTCTATTTGCCTGCAATGGCATTCTGTTTAACCATGAGTCTCCCCGCCGGGGCGAGACCTTTGTGACCCGCAAGATTACCCGTGCCATAGCCCGGATCATCGCCGGTCAACAAAAGAAGCTTTATTTAGGGAACCTCGATTCAAAGCGAGACTGGGGCTACGCCAAAGACTATGTCAAAGCAATGTGGCTGATGCTGCAGCAAGATCAGCCCGATGACTATGTGGTGGCAACCAATGAAACCCACTCAATTCGCGAGTTCCTCGACATTGCCTTCAGCCACGTTAACCTCGACTGGCACGATTATGTTGAGTTTGACCCCCGCTACCTGCGCCCTGCGGAAGTTGATCTGCTAATTGGTGATTCTACCAAAGCTAGGAAGCAGCTAGGTTGGTCACCCTCGGTTACTTTCGAAGAACTGGTACACCTGATGGTGGAAGCAGACTTGAAAGCCCTTGGCATTAAGCAAGACCACTTCGGCAAGCATGAGGATCTGGCTACCCTGCGTAGGGATGTGCTGCGCATGACGTCCTAATGGCGGTCTTGACCAAGTCCAGTGGGATATCTGACAGGTTTTGCAGGTCAAGCCCAACTTCTGGATTTGGTTAAGGTTTAATTTGGCCTGCTAATTGGCAATATCAGCAATACCGTCGCTGCTCGTGAGAGCAGCGACGTGTTTTTGGTTTGGCTTTACTTTAGTATGGTGGTGGATATTCCAGAAGCTGGCCCGGCGTGGCACTCTAGTCGATTATCCGCTACTGTCTCAGGTATTTTTCTTCTATGGCTGACGAAAAAGCGACTCAACCTGCCGCTGGTGGGGCAAAACCCAAGAAAGAAAAACCCCCCGCTCCAGAAGACAAGCCTTTTCCGGAGTTTATTCAGCAAGAATTTCTGCCCACCCTCGAAAAAGCTCTGAAGGAAGAAGGCATCAGTGATGTTCAGCTTTCCTTCGAGCAGCAACCACTCGGGGTATTTGGCATTAAAGACAGCGCTCCCTACTGGCATGTCAAGGGTCAGTGGCAGCAGGGGGCACGGCAGTTCAACATTGCCTTCACCAAAGATGATATTAAAAGCCCCAAGGTATTTTATTTGGCCGATAAAGGGGCTCAGCCCAGCACTATTGAGCAGTTCATGGGGGATGAGCGCAAAATCACCCTTGACCTGCTGGTGCTGTATACGCTGCAGCGTTTAAACGGCCAGAAGTGGTTAGGCCGCAATTAATGTCCTGCTCCCCCGTCAGGTTTCCTAAGGCTTGAGCATCGTCGCCTGCCTGATTAGTCGCCTGCCTGATTAAGGGACAACATAGACGGGGGTACCGAGGGCAACCTTCTCATACAGTTCCACTACATCCTGATTGCGTAGTCTGACGCATCCGTGGGACATGGCCTGGCCAATCGAAGCTTCATTGGGAGTCCCGTGAAAGCCAATAGAGTTGGTGCCATCGCTCCAAAAGCCCAGCCATCGCTGCCCTAGAGGATTGTTATCTCCCGGGGGAATAATTTCCCCGGTGAATGGGTGCTGCCAGGCCGGGTTTTGTTGCATCTCAAAAATGCTGAACCGCCCTGTTGGAGTTTCCCAGCCTGTACGGCCAACGGCTACTGTATAGGATTTAATCAGGCTTTGCTGGTTGTAGAGGTAAAGGGTGCGTTCCGACAGCTTAAGTACAAGGTAGATATTTTCTCCTGTTTGTACTTCAGGCAGATAATCCGTAGCCCTGCCCAAGGGGGGAGTAAATGAAACTTGATTTAAGGGAGTGGGCTGGACCTTCAAGGGGGAGGGACTGGGTATGTAGGTTTCTGCAAAGGCCGGCAGTACCCCAACCATCGCTGCTACGGTGCACCCCGCGAGTCCCGCCTTCAAGAGAACTGGAAGGTGAGTGGAAATGGGGGCTATCCAGCCATGGGATGTAGAGGTATCGTATTGGCAAAGTTTTTCCATAAAATCTGCATCACTGACAGGTTGCACCCTGGGCGGCACCTTTTCGGTTTAAGGCTCCACAATGACCGTCATACCCATGCGGGCATGGGCATACAGAGCCAGCACATCTTCATTGCGGAGACGGACGCAGCCATTAGAAGCTGCAGAACCAATTGAAGAAACCGTCGGAGTGCCGTGAAACCCGATGACGCCATTGTCCATTGAGGCGAAACCAATCCACCTCAACCCCAGGGCGCTGTTGGGGCCGGGGGGAAACACCTCGCCGGTCCACGGGCTTTGCCAGACAGGGTCGATAACCATTTGAAAAATTTCAAATTCTCCGGTTGGGGTAGGGGTATCGGGTGCCCCTACGGCCACGGGGAAGTCAGCCAAAACTTTGTCGTCAGCCAGCACATAAACTCGCTTTTGGTTGAGGCGCAAAACCAGATGAGTGGCTTTGGCCACTGGCGCAGACGGCAGATAGTCTTGAGATGATGGAAGCGGGGGATTGAAACGAAAGAGGGTATTAGCGTCTAGCCAGCCACTCACAGGCATGATGGCCGGACCGACCTGCACGGGGTTTGCTCGAGCCGAGGCAAAGCTGCCATGGAGCAGGGCAACTAATGTCCCCAAAGCAATTGAGCGAAAAGACCGTTGGGATGGAAGCAACATCATGGTCGTAGACAAACCATTTCACTGGACTTGGTATAGACCGGGCCAGAGCTTAAATCAAGAATAACCTTTCGGCAGTGCGCATCGGTAGATGGGCCGGTGAGCAATCTTGCTGGCTACAGTTCCTGGTCAGGACGAAACCGCAGGAAACAGCTTTCGAGGTGGACTTGATTGATATGGCTAGGGCTCTGCCCAACCTCACGTTAGCAAAGCACTAGACTGGCCATTAGTACTTAGGAATGGGGATTCAATAGCGTGGGATAGCCGTCTCGGCTGTCCAAGAGCAGGCAGGATGCCTGCCCTACAAACATTGGATGTTATGAAATCCTCATTCCTTAGGAGATCTTTTGAAACAAAATTACCTGTTTTGTGAGGCATTCCCTAAGGGCGCAGGGCCTGCGCCCCTACCTGGGGGTATTTTCTTTCCCAGGATTCTCCTTACCAGAGGCCACGAACCGGTTCATCCGTGGTTGCGGGTTCGGCGGTTGGGGCCATTTCAGTTTCTGCCATGCGGGTTTCGAGGGTCGCAATCACTCCGTCGGGAATCAGCACCGCATCAATGGCATGAATGACACCGTTGCTGGCATCCACATCCGCCAGGATGACGTTCGCCTGGTTGACCATGACTTCACCATCGACGACGTCCACATCGACAGGACCGTTCAGGGTTTCGAGGGTGGAAGCGGTGACTACGCTATCGGCTCCAAGCTCGTCGGCAACCACGTGATAGGTCAAAACTTCGGTCAACAGGTCCTTGTTGGCAGGCTCTAGCAGGGCATTGAGGGCTTCGGGAGGAAGCGCCGCAAAGGCAGCGTTAGTGGGGGCAAAAACAGTAAACGGGCCTTCACCAGAGAGGGTTTCAACCAGGTCAGCGGCCTGAACGGCAGTAACCAGGGTAGAAAATTGATCATTACCGGCGGCAACATCAACAATTGTGCCCGCTTGAGCTAGCCAGGTGGTTTGAGAAGAGGCTGCAATACCGGAGGTCGTGACGTCTGAGGCAAGGGCAACATCGGTCGCAACTACGCCGAGGCCGCAGACTCCAGCGATAGCAACACATTGGAGGGACTGAATAGAGTTAACCATGGATGTCTAAGATTAAGCTTTGTAAACAACTTGAATGCAGGGATTATAGTACACGGCAAAATTTATTGCAGAATTGAAGGATTAGACGCCAGTAGTACCGCAGAGTTCCTGGTGGCCAACAACAGCGGTAAGCAAGCCTTAAAGCTCTAGCTAAGCCCAGCAGCAAAGTTCTATGGGTGAAGCAGTGGCTTTAGAGCTTTATACCCAGTTCAGCTCGAAACCTGTCGCTTTCCTTGAGGCAAAACTCCCCTTCTGGACTGGGAATAGGGTTTATACCCAGTTCAGCTCGAAACCTGTCGCTTTCCCTGAGGCAAAACTCCCCTTCTGGACTGGAGATAAGATTTAGTGGATACACATCCTTCCTGTATCTGTCGTTTTGAGAAACCTCCCAGGATAGATTCTAGCTGACGTAATTTTGTCTATGCTGAAGCTTGGCGCGATCAGCAGAAGATTGACATGGCAACTTATCTGGTAACGGGTACAAACCGGGGGATTGGCCTCGAATACTGCCGACAATTGCAGCAGCGAGGAGACAGGGTGATTGCTGTTTGCCGCCAACCTTCCGATGATCTGAAGTCCCTCAAGGTTCAGGTGGAGTCAGGCATAGACATTACTGACGATGCATCTGTAACCGATTTGACGCAACGGGTGCAGGGCATCACCATTGACGTATTGATCAACAATGCGGGGATGCTTGATCGGGTAACCCTGGCTGACCTTGATATCGATAGCATTCGTCAGCAGTTTGAGGTGAATGCCATTGGCCCTTTGCGAGTCACCTGTGCTTTATTGCCCAACCTCACCGAAGGCTCCAAAGTGGTGATGATGACCAGCCGTATGGGATCCATTGGTGATAACACCTCTGGGGGTTCCTATGGTTACCGAATGTCAAAAGTGGCTTTATCAATGGCGGGCAAATCCCTTGCCCATGACCTGAAACCAAAAGGCATTGCCGTAGCTATTCTGCACCCCGGTCTGGTTCAGACCCGGATGACCGGTTTTACCGAGAGCGGGATTACCCCACAGGAATCTGTGCAGGGGTTGCTAGCTCGCATTGATGAATTAAACCTGGAGAATACCGGTACCTTCTGGCATGCCAGAGGACAAGTGCTGCCCTGGTAAGAGTTTGCTGGCAGTTCGAATGTTGGGTTCTTAGAGTCATCCTCTAGCTGCCAGAACCCTAAAGCCGACTGGTATTTGTGGCAAAATTTGCCCCCAGGGAAGGACTGGGGTGTCGATCGACAATGCTGCATACAGGGGGCTATCCTTCTCTCAAGCTTTGTTGTTCTTTAGCAAGACTATGCCTTTAATCAAAGTTCAAACCTCCGTTGCGGCTCCTGACCAATCCAGCGTTGAGTCGATGTTGAAAGATCTATCGTCTAGCCTAGCTGCCCACTTGGGTAAGCCTGAGTCCTATGTCATGACAGCCTTTGAAGCCGATGTGCCGATGACTTTTGCCGGCACCACAGACCCGGTGTGCTACATCGAAATTAAGAGCGTGGGCACCATGGGCGGCACCAAGACTAAGGCGATGAGTGCCGACTTCTGTACCAAAGTTGAAACGGCCCTGGGGGTTCCCAAAAACCGTACCTACATTGAATTTGCCGATGCCGCCGGAGCGATGTGGGGCTGGAACGGCTCGACCTTTGGCTGATTTTCGATGGTTGCAATGAGTTAGAAGGGAACGTCCTTATCGGCGTGGGATGGTTGCCGGGCGGCGGCTTCAGACGGTTGCCTTCCCCCGCTTATCAGAGCATCGACGTCGTCTTCCATGTCTACCACCTGACCGTTAAAAAATTGGGCAAAGTTCTTAACGGCCCGCTCAAAGTCTGTGGCAATTTCCGGCAGAGGGGGAGCGCCAGGCGTCGTGGCCTGGTCATCATATCCCGTTACCGGGCTGGTGGGGATGGCGGGGACGGGGGCCGGATCTTCATCGACGGGCAGTGGAGCCGCGGATGGCGGTGGGGCTGAAGGCTGAGGGGGCGAGGATGGTGTTGGGGGCTGTATGGGTTCAGCTATGGGGGGATGGGAGACGGTGGGAACCCCTGCCCCCAGTGCTGTTGGGCCTGGTTCATCGGGCTTTGGGTCGGGCAGCACCTCCAGGGAAACAGTAACCGGGCGCTGAACAATTTGTTGAAAGGCTGCTTCTACGTTAGGCACACGTCCCTGGGCCATCTTAAACAGAGGCTTGGAGCTAATGCCGATGCGGGCAGCAGTGCCGTCAAAAGATAACAAACTACCCTGCTGTTTCATCAGTGCCTGGGTACCAAAGGGTTTTAAGACAGCGATCACCTGTTGCCAGAGCTGATCTAAATTATGAGACTCACCTGCAGGCGGGGGTGTCGCACCGTTAGTAACGGAAGGGCCTGGGGATGGCTCAGGTGCCGGGGTTGGCGGGGTTGTATCTTGGGTAGCAGAGGCAGGAGGTGGCCCAGCAGCTTCTGCCTGGGGGGAAGCTGCCTCCTGGTGGCGTGATACCGCAGGCGGAGATGACGGGGGGGGAGAGGGGGGCGTTGTAGAGGGGGGCGTTGTAGAGGGGGGCGTTGTGGAGGAGGGGGCAACGGTACCGACTGGGGCTGAGGCGGGTTGATGGCCCCCCCTTGCACCGGCCACAGGAGCGACCTGACCGGCCAGAGTCGAGGGCAGCAAACCCAGCAGCGTAACTTCCAGCCAGAGCCGGGGTTGGGTGGTATTTTTGACCTGTACTTCGGCAGCGCGCAAATGCTGCTGGCCCAGCAGAAGCACCTGAAGGTTGATGGTTTGCACCAGGCTCTGCATCTCTGCCCAGGTGGGAGGGGTGATGGCCACCAGATCCTGCCGGTTGCCCGCGGTTTTAGCGATCAGCAAATCTCGGTAAAACCCGGCCAGATTTTGCAGCACAATCAGCGGTTCTCGGCCCCGATCCATTAATTTTCTGGTCTGGTCAAGTACGGCTGTACTGTCGTCAGAGATAATGCCCTGCACCAGCGCCAGCAGATCCCGCTCTGGGACGGCCCCGACCAAATCCCAAACCGCTTCTGCTGCGATGGGAGGTTCCAGCAGGCTGAGCTGGTCGAGCAAACTCTGGGCATCCCGCAGTCCCCCCTGGGAAATTTGGGCCACCAGGCGCAGCGCTTCGTCGTTGATATCGATTGCTTCCTGGTTGGCGATGGCGCGCAGATGAGCCAGCATGGGCTCCAGGGGAATACGGCGGTAGTCGAACCGCTGACAGCGAGAAATGATAGTAGGGAGTACCCGCTGTGGATCCGTCGTTGCCAGTACAAAGACTACGTTACTGGGGGGTTCTTCCAGCGTCTTCAGCAACGCATTGAACGCCGCCGTACTGAGCATATGGCATTCGTCAATCACATAGACTTTGTAGCGACATTGGGCCGGGGCAAATTGGGCCCGTTCGATCAGTTCGCGAATGTTGTCAACCCCGGTGTTGCTGGCGGCGTCAATTTCAATGAAGTCTAAGGCTGAACCATTGGCAATGGCGCGGCAGGTGTCACAAACACCGCAGGGGTCCGGCGTGGGATGATCCTGGTGAATGCAGTTGAGGGATTTGGCTAAAATTCTGGCGCTGGAGGTTTTGCCCGTGCCCCTGGGCCCTGAAAATAGATAGGCCGGAGCGATGCGCTGTTGCTGCAGGGCGTTGGCCAGGGTGGTTGCGATCGCATTCTGACCCACCAACTGAGCAAAAGTCTGGGGGCGATACTTGTGGTGCAGTGGTTCGTAAGCCATAGCAATACAATAACCCGACCGCCAGCTAATCTGAGGTCAGGAGTCATCTTCAGAGTGCCAATGCTCGGGAATCTCAATAATGAGAGTATCCATTTCACTAAAAGTCTGCTCCCCAACTCGCCGGGCTTGTTGACTTTCGTGGCGAGCCCGTTGGGCCAGCCACTGCATGGTGTTTACGGCGGCAACAATTTCCCGCTGTTGACCGACCGGCTGGCTTTCGGCATCGACCGCGGTATCGACCGCTTCGACCGAACCGCGAGTTCTAGGTTCGTAGCCCTGAAAATAGGCCACCGCCAGGCGGCGAAACAGGGGCTGCAGGTATTCGGGCAGCGAATTTTCAATCTCTTCGGGTTTGTGATAGCGATCGACTAGCTGCCCCATAGCCTGGGCAATCAGGGTATTATCCTCACGACTGGTGGGGTAGTCGTCTTTAAGATCTATCCAACAGGCTTGAAACGCCTGCATCTCGCGCAACATCATGGGACTTAACCTAGGTGTGGAGATAGGGTTCGGTAGCTGCTGCTACCAATATTGACCATAGGCTGGTTCTTACCAGTATTCCCCAAAAAACTCCTCAGCCCTCTATTTCTCCGTCGAAAGGGTTTTGGAGACCTCCGCAATTAGCCGATACTATTGATGTAGAAAAGGCTGCGCCAGTCGAGGAATGTTGTGCTGCTGTCGAAAGGATTTGAAGTCGAAATGTACACCGGCACGCCGGAGGGAGACATCGTTGGTCTCTCGGATCGGATTGTGGCCCACATGAATGGCTTTGTGCGGGAGCCAGACAGCCGAAATGTTGAATATACGACTCCTCCCCTATGTCGGTACGAAAAATTATTGTGTGAACTGGTGCGCCCCCGCCACGAACTCAGAAAATATCTCCGTACTTTGGGCAACTATACCCTCGTACCCGGTAGTACCTTGTCCCTGGGTTCGGTTGACACATTCTTCCGGTCTGACCCCAGCAATCCCTACCATACCTACATTGAGCAGACCTACGGTACCAAGGTGGTCACCGCTAGCATACATATTAATATTGGCATTTCTGACCCGGAACTTTTGATGCAGGCTTGCCGCTTGGTGCGGGTCGAGGCTCCCCTCTTTTTAGCCCTCACCGCTTCCTCTCCATTTTTGGAGGGTACAGCAACGGGCCATCACTCCAGCCGCTGGCAGGTATTTCCCAAAACGCCCGCTCAGGTGCCGTTGTTTGAGAGCTACGCCCACCATATCCACTGGATGGAAGAACAGCTTGCCGCTGGTACCATGCAGAACGTCCGCCATCTCTGGTCTGCGGTACGGCCCAATGGTGACCGCCGTCCTTACAACTTGAATCGCCTGGAACTGCGAATTTGTGATTTAATCAGCGACCCTGTGGCCCTGCTAGCGGTAACCGCCCTGCTCGAAGCTCGTCTGCTGCAAATGATGGCCCAGCCTGACCTGGACCCGATGAAAGGCAGCTATTTACCCCAGGCAACCCGCAATTGGGATCTGGTTGCCCTGGCCGATGCCAATGAAGTTGCCGTGGCCAAAAGCAGTCTAGACGCCCAACTCCATCACTGGCAGGATGGCCGCACCCTGACAGCTCAGGAGTGGATTCAAGACCTCTATGAAGAAGTCTGGCCTATCGCCAAAGCGAACGGAATTAGCTGCTTTCTGAGCCCCCTCAAGAAAATTTTGCGAGAAGGCAACGAGGCCCAACGTTGGCTTAGCCAGTACGAGGCAGGGCAGTCAGTGCAGCACATTATGGCCGGGGCCATTCGGGAGGTTCAGGTCAATGAAGGGCGATTAGCAGAAGAACTCTGTGAACCTTGTGCCGCTTGAAAAATCCGGCCTTCCACATTTACCCCCTATATATAGGGGCTACGAAAAATATAAAGGGGCTACGGAAAACCTGGCCCGGGGCCCGTGCCATGGGCAAATGGTAGGGCTAGACCGGGCCAGGTTTGCCTTTGTCATCAACCTTGTCCAGGATTAGCAGGGAAGTGTTGGTATGGAGCAAACTGCAGATCTCAATCTGGACTTGGGATAGAAGCCTGGGATAGAAGCCATCAGAGTGACGACAGCTAGGCCGGTAAAACATTGGAGAAAAGGGTGAACTTTCACAACTCCGCAATATCCGCCAGAAGTATTAATAAAATCTATATCTACTGGACAATGGTTCCCCCATTGGTTCGGTTTGCTGTGTCTTCTTAATGATTATCTGCCATGCCTCGGATCGTTTTGGTCAACCCTCAAATTCCGCCCAATACGGGCAATATTGCCCGCACCTGCGCAGCCACGGCGACTCCGCTCCATCTCGTGGGGCCCCTGGGCTTTGAGTTGAGTGATCGTCAGCTCAAACGAGCTGGGCTAGATTACTGGCCCCATGTTGACCTGCACCTCCATGAGGATTGGTTACAGTTTCAGACCCATCATCAAGCCACAGGGGGGCGAACCATCGGTTTTAGCACCACTGGCCGATGTAGCTATATAGACTTTAACTATCAAGACTCTGACTGGCTGCTATTTGGCAGTGAAACCGATGGACTTCCGCCGGAGGTACTGGCGGCCTGTGCCGCTACGGTGAACATTCCTATGGATCGGTCGGTAGTCAGGAGCTTAAATCTTTCTGCGAGTGCCGCCATCGGCCTTTTTGAAGCCCTGCGCCAACTACGATGGTCCTGACTCCCCCAGCAGATACTGCCATCGGTCAGGGGGGATGGAGGGGCTGAGAAAGGGGCAGAACCCACTCCCCTGGCCCGTGGCATCGCGGCCTGAGTATCACCAGAGCCTCTTTGTAGTCCTGTAGTGCGATCGGTTCGAATCAGCACAGCGATTCCTTTGACCAGTTGGTAGAAGTTGTGGTGTGAAGCAAAAGTCAGAACCGGCAGGTACAGCGGCAAGATTTACCAACCTAGTCTTCTGGCTAAAAATAAAAAATAAGAGGTTTTCAAGGATACAAAACGGTTCCATAGTTGATAAGAAATTTCTATATCCTTCTCTGCAAGGGGTTGAATTTTGCCTCCGATGCTTCTGTGAATGGCCTTGGACCAGCCCCTATTAAGTACTCTAAAGCCTGGATGCAAGCCTGTTTCAGGGGAGTCCTTACCGCCCCGCAACTGTAGTCTGGCAACCGCCGTTTGCCCCTGGGGAAACCTGGTCAGACAATCTCTTGATTTTTTCAGTACTGTTGCTAAATCCTTTTTTTTGGGGTTAAACCTATACGTTGAGTTTGCAAAGTTCCCGATTTAACCAAATCAGATTGGGAATCTGCCTCAGTGAAAAAAGTCAGGGACGGTGATTGATTTTTGGGTTTACTCGTGTAGACTTGCCTAAGTCGCAAAAATGAAGGTATTGTTACCTAGTCTTTGTGCTTCTGGTCAGTTATCGTTCCTATGCCCTATGTTTGCGCCACCATGCTTAAGTTTTTAGGCTCTGAGGTGTTTGCAGACTGTGGGTGTCCATCGTTGAACGCTGGTTTACAGGAGGTCGTTCCTTGAAACGCGTATTTCCGCAAGAGTCCGCAGCAGACTCACATTCGCTAATTTCGAATGGGATTCAGCCGGGGGCTTCAGGTGGCTCTCGCCGGGTTCAAACTTCGGCAGCCATGTTGGGCATCGCTCTTTCCTTCGGTACGTCAGCCCCTTTGCTGATCGAACCTGAATCTGCCCTAGCGGCTGAAGGGCCAGTTGTTGCGGTCTTACCCACCGCTGGAAGTAAGGCTGAACTCGCTCAGCCTGGAAATGGCAATCAATCCAGTGATGTGGCTGCCACCATTTATCACACCGTTGAAGAGGGGGATAGCCTTTGGCACATTGCGGGTGAACACCGTGCCGATGTCCAGTCCATTAAGGCGGCGAATGGTATTGCCCCTGATGAATTGCTACGGGTAGGTCAGGTGCTGCGGCTGCCATCCGTGTTGGAAGGAGTTGCCGGTGCAGATGGTGCCGACCAAAGGCAACGCCTTGCCCTCAGTGCCGATGTGCGTGGCGGTGTCGGTGGAGACCTGTCCGTTGTCTTCGGAGAAGAGTTACCTGAACTTGCAGATGGTGCTCAGGCAGACGAAGATCCAGAGACCTTCTCAATAGCCAGACTCGATCATGAAGGCCTCGAGAAAGACGCTTCCGACAAGCTTCCTTCAGATCAGGCCTACGACATGACTGCCGCCGCCCTGGTTGAAGCGCCGGAAGCTGATGCTGCTGAGCCTGGTTTAGCTGCTGGCGAGCCCGATAATGCTGTAGAAACAACCGTTGCGGCACTTCCCGAGGCTCTGCCCGATTCATTACCCCTCAGCTCAGTAGAAGCCAACCCCCTTGCGGCTAAGGCGACTGTTGCTGCAGCCCCCTCTAATGCCTTAGAGGACGACGATATTACCTCACCGCCGGTCGTTGAGGACCCTGCTCCCATGGCTGAGGTTGAGGCTGTACTGCCTCCCCAGGCTGCTGAACCGGCAGACACCTGGCAAAACCGAGAAATTGAAACTGTTTCTGGGGTGACGACCCCTCGGGTTACTGAAAAGCCCTTGACAGCAGTTGTTTTGGGGACATCCTCTGACGACGAAGTAGAGATTTCTCCTGAAGCAGCGGAGCCTGCCTCCACCACCACTCAGGGCTATCGGGTGAAGGCTGGAGATACTTTCTGGAACATTGCAAATCGCCACGGTGTCAGCCTTGATGATTTAATGCGCCACAATGCGGGGCGCAACCCTGAAGCCCTCCTGGTCGGAGACAGCATTAACCTTCCCACCAACACAGCTCAGGCTACTCCTGAGGCTGGTGCTACCCTGGCACGGACCGGTCAGCTGCAGCCTGAGGCCAGCCGCGATGCTGCCATTCGTGATCATCTGGCGCGGATTCGGGAAGCGGCTAATCGAGAGGTTGATCAGGAAGAGCTGAAGGCGCGGATTACCGCTGTTCGCCAATCTCTGGAGCAGACCGAGGCCAGTGCAACGGGCGGCAGCGCGCCCCTTGAATATCACCGCTCTGCAGAAGAGCCTGATGCCTCTCTGGCGGCGCAGAGTGCTCAGGGGCTGGCGTCGGCAGAATCTGATGCTAATCGACCTTCTACGGCGAGATCATCTGCCTCTGCTCAGACAGACTGGACAGTGACAGATGCCGCTAGAGATATCAATGGTGCTCAACTGGCAACTTTGACCACCAGAACCGAATCTACCGAAGCGCTATCAGAGTCTCTCAGTGCTCCTGCAGTGCCTACTAATTTAATGGCCGCTGCACCCATGCGCCCTGACGTGTACCGGGCTACTCCTCAGCTGCCGGTAGGAGAGACCGTAACACCGGGTATGCCCATCCTGCCCGACTCTGGAGAATTTCTGCCGGAAGCTCCTAATCGCTTTAATGGCTATGTATGGCCGGCCCAAGGCGTTTTGACCTCAGGGTATGGCTGGCGCTGGGGCAGAATGCACCGCGGGATCGATATCGCTGGCCCTGTGGGAACCCCAATCATGGCAGCGGCGGCTGGGGTTGTGGTTCGCTCAGGCTGGAACTCGGGCGGCTACGGTAACCTGGTCGACATCCGCCATGCCGACGGCAGCATGACCCGCTATGCCCACAACAGTCGTCTGCTGGTTCGTGAAGGGCAGCAGGTGCGCCAGGGGCAGCAAATCGCAGAAATGGGTAGCACCGGTTTCAGTACCGGCCCCCACCTGCACTTTGAGGTCCATCTGCCAAACACAGGTACCGTGAATCCTATGGCTTATTTGCCGGGTCGTTAGGTACCGTTTAAAACCATAAGCCGACACTCTGTCTGACCGGGGTGTCGGTTTTTGCGTGGATGGAGTCTCTAGTCGTGCAGGAAGCTGGGTCATTTGGGTCCGTTGCAATGGTTCTATTGTCTTCAGGAAAGCGGCTGGAGTCATCTGTCCTCAGATGGAGCGTCCTCAGATGGAGCGTCCTCAGATGGAGCGTCCTCAGATGGAGCGTCCTCAGATGGAGCGTCGGAAGATGAAATCGGCAACAAGCTTTTTTGCTGGGGGTGGTGCAGTTAGCGCAGCATTTTGTGATAGGTTTATATACTGTTGGTTGAAGGCGCAAACGCCATAACCTGCAAGCGGCTCAGTAGCTCAGTGGTAGAGCAGGGGACTCATAAGCCCTTGGTCGCGTGTTCAAATCACGCCTGAGCCATTTCTCTGGAGGGTAACAGTCAGCTTTCCGGAGGCAATACATCAAACCCAGGAGATGGATGGTATGACGAGCCCGATGGAAGACTGCCTCCGTGTTGGTCAACCAGCTCCAGATTTTACGGCTACCGCCGTTTATGATCAGGAGTTTAAGACCGTTAAGCTGTCTGACTATCGGGGTAAGTATGTTGTCTTGTTCTTTTACCCCCTCAACTTTACCTTTGTGTGCCCCACTGAGGTAACTGCATTTAGCGATCGCTTTGAAGACTTTAAAGGCATCAATACAGAGGTGCTGGGAGTTTCGGTAGACAGCGCATTTTCTCACCTGGCCTGGATTCAAACCGATCGCAAAGAAGGAGGGGTAGGTGACCTCAACTATCCGCTGGTTTCTGACCTCAAGAAAGACATCAGCATGGCGTACAACGTACTCGATGCCGATGCTGGGGTGGCCCTGCGGGGACTCTTCATCATCGATAAAGACGGCATCATTCAGCACGCCACCGTTAACAACCTCTCCTTTGGTCGCAGCGTCGAAGAAACTCTGCGGGTGCTCCAGGCCATTCAATACGTCCAGGCGAACCCCGATGAGGTTTGTCCGGCTGGCTGGCAACCGGGAGATAAAACCATGACCCCCGATCCCGTCAAATCGAAGGAATTTTTCGCTTCTGCATAACGGTTTGATATGACCGCCAGCACCTCTCAAGTTGTCACCCCTAATTTCTTGCGTTATCTGCTGCCAGTTCCGGCCCGGCTGGCATTACCCATTGGCAGCATTGCGCCTGACTTCGCCCTTTGGGATGCAACCCACGACCGCATTGTGCGCCTGGCAAACTGGCGGGGCAAGCAGCCCGTAGTGCTCGCTTTCACTCGCATCTTTGCTGAAGAAGTATACTGTCCCTTCTGTTTTCCTCATATCGTGGCCATGAATGAGGCCTACGACCAGCTGCGTAACGCTGGCGCAGAAGTGTGGATGATTACCAGTACTAACCGTCGTCAGAGCCGGGGCGTAGTAGACGATTTACAGCTCAGGCTGCCCCTGCTGTGTGATCCTGCGGGAACAACCTTTCGGGCTTACCACACCGGCCAGGCCCTGGGAGCCCCCCTGCCGGCCCAGTTTGGGCTGGATGCCCAGGGACGAGTCCGTTTCTGCCATCTCTTTTCTTTTTTGCACCACAATGCCTCTCCCCAACAGCTGCTGCAGGTGCTCAGCCAGCTATAGCGGGGCACTAATACCCTCGCCCCAGAGACTGGGGCGGAGTGCTGACGGGCGGTTGGGTGGTGACCCGAGGAAGACGGTGCTTAAACCCGCACAGAATTTCCCAGGAAATGGTTTGAGTCAGGGCGGCCCAGTCATCGGCGCTGATTTGATGAGCCCCGTCCTGCCCCAGGAGGGTCACAATATCTCCCTCCTGGAGGTCAGGAATGGGGGTGACGTCAATCATGAGTTGATCCATGGTGATGGCTCCAATTTGTTGGGCGAGTTTACCCTTCACAATGACCTGCATTCGATTAGAGAGGGCTCGCGGTACCCCATCGGCATAGCCAATACCAACGACGGCGATACGGGCCGGGTGCTGGGTGACATAGTGGTGGCCGTAGCTCACCCCGGTGCCCGCTGGCACATCTTTCAGATGGGTAATGCGAGCCTTAACCTGCATAACGGGTTTGAGGTCGACCTGATTGGCCAGGTGAGGGGCGGGGTACAGGCCATACAAACCTAAGCCCACCCGCACCATGTCGTAGTGCAGGGCCGAGTCGACCAGAGTAGCTGCTGTATTGGCCAGATGCAGGCGGGGGGGTAAGAGCTGCTGTTGGCGTAGCTGCCGAATGGCTGCTTTAAACCGCTGGTGTTGCTGATTCAAGATGGTTGGTTCGGGGCTGTCTGCAGTAGCCAGGTGAGAATATACGCTACAGATTTCTATGTGGGGGAGTTGGCGCACGAATCTTACAAATTCTGCCGCACTGCTCCAGGGAAACCCTAATCGCGACATGCCGGTGTCGAGCTTGAGGTGGGCCTGCAGGGGGCGGGATGCGATCATCCCCAGTTGCGACAGCGCATCGGAAAACATGAGCGCCTGCTTGGGCATGACCAGGGTGGGCTGCAGCCGCCAGTGGGCTACGGCCTGCATCTCTTCGGTGCTGTTAATGGCTCCCATCACCATAATGGGAGCCTGAATACCGGCAGTACGCAGTTCAATTCCCTCTGGGACAGTGGCTACCCCCAACCAGGATGCCCCGGATTGCAACGCCACCTGGGCCACGGTTAGCGCCCCATGACCATAGGCATCGGCTTTTACCACTGCCATGAGTTGAGTTTTTGGTAACAGCAGGGCTTTAATCTGCTGGACATTGTGCTGCACAGCCTTCTGGTTAATTTCTACCCAGGCGCGACAGCACCGCATGGGTTCCAGACTAGGGGTTTGCTCCCAGCTCAGCATAGTGTTCTCTCCTTCACCACCCAGGCCTTACTATACCTGGCAACCTCTACCTGGCAACTCCCTCTGGTTTTGAGCTGGCAGACCGGGAAACGGTTGCTAAGACCCGACGATTGCATCGGCAACGCCAGCCAACCCGGGCACAGACCGACTGATTCAAATGGATGGTCATTGCCCCCCGAGACGCCAAACGAAAGGGCCATTTAAGCGACTGATTATGCCTTAATCAAATAGATTCAGCCACTCCCTTGTTTTTGGGTAAATCTGGCCAAGTTTTCCAGTGGAATCTCTGAATTGGCCACTTGTGCTACCATCGGGCTAAGAGTATTTCATTAAGTATCCATTCAGCCGCTGCAGGTCAATTTGTGGCTGTTAGCTGCTGTTAGGGGTGAACTGCCTCGTCATTGGGGCAACTTTTTGCCATACTCTGATCAACCTGTTCCAAGGCTAGACCGGGGTTACACCTGGGTTCAAGGCTGGTTTTGGAGGTGGGTTGGGTTTGTCCTTCATCCATCTAAACATTGACTAGGGATGAGTAAGGTTCTGGTGCTGAATGCCTCCTATGAACCGCTCAACATTACGAGTTGGCGTCGGGCTGTCGTCCTCATTATTAAGGGCAAAGCTGAGCGGATCGAGCACAATGGCAAACTTGTCTACGCAGATTTTCCGCTGCCTACCGTAATCCGGCTCAGGCACTATGTTCGAATCCCTTATAAAGATATTCCTTTGACCCGCCGCAATCTACTGCAGCGGGATAATCATACTTGCCAGTACTGCAACTATTCAGGGGACGGGCTGACCCTCGACCATGTGGTGCCCCGGTCCAGGGGCGGCGGCGACACCTGGGAGAACATGGTTACCGCCTGTGTGCGGTGTAATGTCAAAAAAGGAAATCGAACGCCAAGGGAGGCCGAAATGCCCCTCTTAAGCCAGCCTCGCAAGCCCCACAGCAGCCTCTATTTTGAAGTAACGCGGCAAATTCATAGCGGCGTTCATCAAGAGTGGCGCAAGTATGTCATTGGGTTGTCGTAACACACGTTCCTGCGGGTAGAGCCATTTTTGGGGAAACTGCTTAGGATGGTAACTACACCCTCAAAATCACCTATGACACCCCTCAAGACTGAAGCCAACGGAACTCCCGACGTCGATATTGACGGCCAGGTTGATCCTCAGCCTAAACGCGGGCTGTCGGAGGAGGACGCCCCGGTTCAGGCGATTCGGTCTTTGCTGGACAAGCATCGAGACGAACGCCAAATGATTTTACTGCAGGATTTTCCCGATCCTGATGCGTTGTCGTCTGCCTGGACTTTCAAACTCATTGCGTCTACTTACGACATTGAGTGCGATATTTTTTATGCCGGCACCCTGAGCCACCAAGAAAATATTGCGCTGGTGCGTCTCACCGGGTTACCGGCCCGTCGTTGGACTTTAACCAGTCATGAAGCTCCCGATTTGTCGCAGTATCAGGGGGTTGTGCTGATTGACAACCAGGGCACCACCAGCCAGCTGTTCCCCCATGTAAAAGAAGCGGGAATTCCCGTGGTGCTGGTGATTGACCACCATGCCCCCCAAGCCCGTTTGGATGCTGAATATGTTGATCTGCGCCCCCACATTCGGGCGACGGCCACCATTCTGACCCAGTATCTGCAGCGGGGGTTGCTGACCCTGGATCGCAGCAACACCAAGCACACCAAATGCGCCACGGCCCTCATGCACGGGCTACGAGCCGATACTAACCAGCTCATGCATGCCGCCGAAGATGACTTTATGGCGGCAGCTTACCTGAGCCGGTACTACGATGGCCAACTGCTGAGTGCCGTACTGCAGGCCTCCCGCTCAAAGCGGGTGATGGATGTTATTGAGCGCTCCCTGCGCAATCGCAAAGTGCAAAACAATGTGTCTATTGCCGGGGTGGGGTATTTGCGTTACGAAGATCGGGATGCCATTCCCCAGGCGGCAGACTTTCTGGCGACAGAAGAAAACGTCCACACTGCCGTCGTATACGGCATCGTCCACGACGAAGACGAAGAAGTGGAGGTGGTAATCGGCTCCCTGCGCACCAGCAAAATTACCCTCGACCCGGATGAATTTTTGAAGGAAGCCTTTGGCCAAGATAGTGAAGGGCGCTTTTTTGGAGGCGGGCGCTCGATGGCAGGGGGCTTTGAAATTCCGGTAGGATTTTTGTCAGGCTTTTACGAAAACTCAGACTACAACCGCCTCAAATGGGAAGTGTTTGATACCCAGATCAAGCAAAAGCTCTGGCGGCTGGTAGACCCTGAAGAGGGCATGATTACTACCGATTAAAGTCTGCAGCTAGCATAATTTTGTAACCCACGGCTCTCTGGCTTGAGCTTGGGTTAAGTTCAGCTATCGTCTGGGGCGGGCTTCCCGGTGTAATATCCAAGGACGCTACCATAGCAATCTCACGTTTGGTAGCAAACATAACGGCGGGGCTCTCATCCCCGTTGGAATCATAAGTCAGCGAATGGGAGCAGTAGTTTATGACCGTATGTGAGTATCGTCCTGGGCTTGAGGGCGTACCAGCGACCCAGTCCAGCATTAGCTATGTGGATGGTCAGGAAGGAATTCTAGAATACCGTGGCATTCGCATTGAAGACCTGGCTCAGCACAGTACCTTTTTAGAAACCTCCTACCTGTTAATTTGGGGTGGGTTGCCCTCCAAGAGCGAACTGGCAGCGTTTGAGCATGAAATTCGCTATCATCGCCGCCTCAAGTACCGCATTCGGGACATGATGAAGTGCTTCCCCGAAAGCGGTCACCCTATGGATGCTCTGCAGGCCTGTGCTGCGGCTCTGGGGCTGTTTTACTCCCGTCGAGCCCTGGATGATCCCATTTACATCCAAAAGGCGGTGGTGCGGCTGCTGGCTAAAATTCCGACCATGGTGGCTGCATTTCAGCTGATCCGTAAAGGAAACGATCCGGTACAGCCCAGGGATGATCTGGACTATGCCGCCAACTTTCTCTACATGCTGAACGAAAGAGTACCCGACCCCCTGGCCGCAAGGATTTTTGACATTTGTCTCACCCTCCATGCCGAACACACCATTAACGCCTCGACCTTTTCGGCCATGGTAACGGCCTCTACCCTAACGGACCCCTATGCCGTAGTGGCGTCGGCGGTGGGTACTCTGGCTGGCCCCCTCCACGGTGGGGCCAATGAGGAGGTGATTGCCATGCTGCAGGAGATTGGCTCGGTAGAAAACGTGCGCCCCTACGTGGAAAAGTGCATAGAAACCAAGTCAAAAATTATGGGCTTTGGGCACCGGGTTTACAAGGTCAAAGATCCCCGTGCCACCATTTTGCAAAAGCTGGCCGAGCAACTATTTGAGAAATTCGGCCAGGACGAATACTACGAAATCGCCCTGGAAATGGAGCAGGTGATTTCCGAAAAGCTGGGCCATAAGGGGGTGTATCCTAACGTCGACTTCTACTCGGGGTTGGTGTACCGCAAGTTGGGCATTCCGGTAGATTTGTTTACCCCGGTGTTTGCCATCGCCCGAGTGGCCGGTTGGTTGGCCCACTGGAAAGAGCAACTGGGCGAAAACCGTATCTTTCGACCTACCCAGATTTACACGGGTCCCCGCAGCCAGAATTACGTCGGGGTTGAAGATCGTCCCCAAATTTGGGATAAACAGGGCTTTCAGGTGCTTTTACCCTCCTGATGGGTCATACCCCCCTGGGCACATCGGTCAAACGGCATGATGATGTTTGCAGTGACGATTTTCAGGAACTCCTGCCCCTCCGGTTCTGCCGGAGGGCTTTTATTTTTAAACCTTTCTCCGCCAGGGCCATAATCATTCTCAGTAGATATTTTTATGGAACAACGCCACCCCTGTTCTTCGGATTGAGGGATGAAACGGTAGAATCATGAAGAGAAATAAAAAACCAAGTTTCGTTTACCTGCGCCAGGTGCGTTTTTCGCAGGAGACTATAGGAGCTTGGAGATGATTGACTCGACGCTGCTCAAGGTTAATACATGAATCAAGGAATCGACCTGCAAGGTAGCTTTGTTAGAGCCCTCGTTGATCTGGGCCTACCCACAGGGGTGGCAAAAACCCTCTGGCTGCCCTTACCTATGGGCCTGATTTTAATCGCTGCTACGGTCAGCATTTTTGTCACCGTCTGGTTAGAACGTAAGATCTCGGCGGCAGCCCAGCAACGCATCGGTCCTGAATACGCCGGACCCTTGGGTTCTCTACAGGCCGCTGCAGACGGCATCAAGCTGATCTTCAAAGAAGACATCACCCCGGCTAAAGCAGACCCGATTCTCTTTACCCTGGGTCCGGCAATTGTGGTGATTCCTGTGTTTTTGTCTTACCTGATTGTGCCCTTCGGCCAAAACATGGTGATTACTGATATCGGGGTCGGCATCTTTTTGTGGATTGCCCTCTCCAGTATTGCCCCCATTGGTCTGCTCATGTCGGGGTATTCCTCCAACAATAAGTATTCCCTGTTGGGGGGGCTGCGGGCGGCGGCTCAATCGATCAGCTATGAAATTCCCATGGCGCTGGCGGTGCTGGCAGTGGTGCTGATGTCCAATAGTCTGAGCACCATCGATATCGTCAATCAGCAGTCGGGCTATGGCATTTTGGGATGGAATATCTGGCGTCAGCCGGCTGGTTTCCTAATCTTTTGGATTGCGGCCCTGGCAGAGTGCGAACGGCTTCCTTTTGACTTGCCAGAAGCAGAGGAAGAGCTGGTGGCCGGATATCAAACCGAATATACCGGCATGAAGTTTGGTTTGTTCTATGTTGGCTCCTACGTGAACCTGGTGCTGTCGGCCTTGATTGTGTCCATTCTGTACCTGGGCGGTTGGGAGTTTCCGGTTTCTGTGACCTGGCTTGCCAATGTGTTCGGCGTTAGTGAGACTACTCCCTGGCTGCAGGTAGTGACCGCATCGGTCGGCATTATGATGACTCTGTTTAAGGCTTATGCCCTGGTCTTTATTGCCGTACTTCTGCGCTGGACGGTACCTCGGGTGCGCATTGACCAGTTGTTAGACTTTGGGTGGAAGTTTTTGCTGCCGGTATCCCTGGTGAATTTGTTGCTCACCGCCGGGTTAAAGTTAGCCTTCCCGGTTGCATTCGGTGGTTAGAAACACTTATTCCTGGCGAACCCGGTAGGGTTTGCTGCTAGTTACCAGCTTATTTTTCGCAGACGAGACTGTAGTATTCCGGAGGTTAACCCCATGTTGGGTTTTCTAAAGCAGGTCGGTGATTACGCCAAAGAAAGTTATCAGGCCGCTAAATACATCGGTCAGGGTTTATCCGTAACCTTCGACCACATGAAGCGTCGTCCTGTGACGGTGCAGTACCCCTACGAAAAGCTAATTCCGTCTGAGCGGTTCCGGGGACGTATTCACTTTGAATTTGATAAGTGTATTTCCTGCGAGGTGTGTGTTCGGGTCTGCCCTATCAACCTGCCCGTAGTGGATTGGGAGTTTAATCGAGAGACCAAGAAAAAGAACCTTAAGCACTACAGCATTGACTTTGGAGTGTGTATTTTCTGCGGCAACTGTGTGGAATACTGCCCCACCAACTGCCTGTCGATGACTGAAGAGTACGAACTCGCATCCTACGACCGGCACGAACTCAACTATGACAACGTGGCTTTGGGTCGCCTGCCTTATAAGGTGACTCAAGACCCAATGGTGACTCCCCTACGAGAACTGGCCTACCTACCCAAGGGAGTGATGGCCCCCCACGGTCTGCCCAAAAATTCCCGCCGGGCTGGCAAACTGCCTCAAGAAATCATCGATGAAACCCAAAAAGATGGGACCAGGGCTGAAGCCTAGCCTGCATCCTGCTTTTGGTCAGAACATAGGCCAAGTCCAGCTCGAAATCTGGAGGGTTGTCTGAGCGCAACCGCCGCTGTTGGGCTTGGACAGGATTTAGATTCAATTTGTCGTTAGGAGTCTACGGTCGTGACGTTAGCAGAAGGTGTTCAACTCGTCACATTCGGGATATTAGTCGCCATGACCATTGGCGGAGCCCTGGGAGTTGTGCTGCTTGAAAATATTGTTTACTCGGCATTCTTGCTGGGTATTGTGTTTGTCAGTATCGCTGGCTTGTACATTTTGCTGAATGCAGGATTTGTGGCTGCGGCTCAGGTCCTGGTTTACGTGGGAGCCGTAAACGTCCTGATTTTGTTCGGGATTATGCTGGTGAACAAGCGCCAGCCCTTTGACCCGATGAAGGGAGCCTGGCTGGGCCGGGTTGTGACCGGCGGGGTATGTGCCGGTTTGTTCGCCCTGCTGACGGTATCGGTGCTGAATACGCCCTGGGTGCTGTCTACCGAAGTTGCGGCGGGCGATATGGCTATCGTCGAAATTGGCAAGCACTTTTTCACAGACTACTTGCTGCCGTTTGAGCTGGCCTCTGTGCTGCTGCTGATTGCTTTGATTGGGGCCATTGTGCTGGCTCGGCGGGAGTTTATTCCCGATGTTGCCCCTGGCGAACCCGAATCAGCAGCTCTGCAGCTGCCGGAACGCCCCAGGGAACTGGTACCCTCTGGTTCTGGGCCAGATTCCAGCTCCCGCTAGTCGGTGCTGTGCCTCAGCCTCTGGGGGGGCCAGCTTGGGGAGACATGACTATCCCAAGTCCAGCTCGAAACCTGGAGCTTTCTCTAAGGTAAAACTCCACTTCTGGACTTGGGCAAGGTTTAGATTGGTCATAGTAGTCCTACCCCACCCGATTGCCTTCACCATTTTTGATTTGATTTGACTTGATCGTGAGTATTAAGCCATGCAACTAGAATATTTTCTGCTAACGGCTGCGGCCCTGTTCTGCATTGGGGTGTTTGGCCTGGTCACCAGCCGTAACGTTATTCGCGTGTTGATGTCCATTGAGCTAATGCTCAACGCGGTCAACCTCAACCTGATGTCATTTTCCAACTATTTGGACTCTGCTTCGGTGCGGGGCCAGGTGTTTGCGGTATTTGTCATCAGCATCGCCGCTGCTGAGGCGGCGGTGGGGTTAGCGATTGTACTTTCGATCTACCGCAACCGCGATACCGTCGACATGGAACAGTTCAACCTGCTGAAGTGGTAGGAAAGCTAGAGTTTTGCTGAATTTGTAGAGGGGGTAGAAGCTACTCCCTCTACGATTGTTTTAAAGTCCTGCATTTTCTCTTTGTTTTGCAACTTCAGCAAGTCATCCTGATCCATAAGGCAAAAAACCGCTTGAGCCAGCAGTGGGCAGAGAAGTGTGCCCGCCAGCTAGAAGCCCTGGGTAGCAGGGTTCTACAAGGCCCCAGCGGTCCCAAAGATAATCCCTATCCGGTTTTCCTGGCGTCGGTGAGTCAACCCATCGATCTGGCCATTGTATTTGGTGGGGATGGCACTGCCCTGACGGCAGCGCGGCACCTGGCTCCCGAGGGCATTCCCATTCTGGCGGTGAATGTGGGTGGGCATCTGGGATTTTTGACCGAAACTTCCGAAGAAATGGAAGATACCGAGGCTGTGTGGCAACGGCTGCTGAATGATCGCTTTGCGGTGCAGCGGCGGATGATGCTACAGGCCCAGATTTTTCAGGGGAACCGCACCAATCGGGAACCCATGAGTGAATATTTTCTGGCCCTGAACGAAGTGGCGGTTAAGCCAGCTTCTCCCGATCGCATGATTACCTCCATTTTGGAAATGGAAATTGATGGGGAAGTGGTGGATCAGTATCAGGGGGATGGTCTGCTGATCAGCACTCCTACTGGGTCGACGGGCTACACGGTCGCTGCGGGGGGGCCGATTATTCATCCCGGCATGGATGCGATTGTGATCACGCCCATTTGCCCCCTGAGCCTATCTAGCCGCCCCATTGTGCTGCCCCCCGGTTCTGTGGTCAGCGTCTGGCCCCTGGCCGATCCTGATTTGAGTACAAAACTCTGGACCGATGGGGTACTGGGCACCGCCATCTGGCCTGGGCAACGGGTGGATGTGCGAATTTCTGACTACATGACCAAATTTATTATTTTGCGGGAGAATTATTCTTACTACGGCACCCTGCGGAATAAGCTGCACTGGGCCGGGGCTCGGCTCAGTTTTACGAATAATAATCGCAATTAAACCTCGTCTCCAAAGCCATCACACTCCATGGTTGGTTGGGCTGAATAGGGTGGTTGCAATCGCGGCCAGATCCCCAGGATCATCAATCAGCCAGTCTGGTTTAGCCATGGCCAGAGCCTCTCGACTGTTAAACCCCCAGGTCACTGCAACGGAGCGCAGACCCGCAAACCGCGCCGCCTGGATGTCGCGCACTTCGTCGCCGACATAGACTGTCTGCTCAGGGACGAACCCATAACGCGCCACGCATTTCGCCAGCAGTCGGCCTTTGCCAAACAGAGTGCCGCCGCCGACTACGCTGACGAAACAGCGATCGAGACTGTGGGTGGCTAAAAATGGATTGACGACCATTGGGGTATTTGACGTCACAATGACCAGGGGATGGTGTTGCGAGTGCAGGTGCTGAACCACCTCTGGAATACCTTGAAACGGCGCAATGTGGGTGCTGTAGTCAATTAACTCTGCCCTCAGCCGTCGCAGCAGAGCCGGAATTTTGAGTACCGAAATGCCAGAGTATCGAATGAGCTGTCGGGTACTGAGCCCTTTTAAGGCATCAACCTGCTGCAGGGGGGTGGGCCGATAGCCAAACTCGGGTGCTAAGCGGTTAGTAATGTCAACGATGGTCGACAAACTGTCTGCTAGGGTACCGTCAAAATCAAATAAGAAAGTTGGCAAAGTCCTTCTCCCAGAACTTTAACGCCTTGATCACTGGTATCAGCATGCCACTGAATTAAGCCCGGTGGGAAATGCCCCATCCCGACCTCTTTGCTGCTCAAGCTGCACAAACGCGGCTAAAGCAGGATGTGTCTAATGCCCCTCGCCCTTTCCCCTGGGCATGACAGGAGGTTTGAGAAAAGTCCTTAAGATATATGTGTACTTATATATCAAGCTGAGTGACAATAATTCAAACCCTCGAACAGGGATTCGCCACGTTGGTGACCTGGCTTGAACATACCCTGTTCATTGATATTTATGGCCTGCCGCTGGTCATCATTTGGCTGGTGGCCGGGGCGGTGTTCTTTACTCTACGGATGGGGTTCATCAATATTCGCGCCTTTGGCCACGCCGTGCAGGTAATTTTGGGTAAATACGACACTCCTGATGAGCCGGGGGAAGTTTCCCATGCCCAGGCGTTGTTCACGGCCCTGTCGGCAACGGTGGGGTTGGGGAACATTGCGGGGGTTGCGATCGCCATTCACCTGGGTGGCCCCGGAGCCGTTGTCTGGATGACCCTCGCGGGTTTTCTGGGCATGTCCACTAAATTTGTGGAGTGTACCCTGGGTCAGAAATACCGCATTGTTGATGAGTCAGGCCATATTGCCGGTGGTCCCATGTATTACCTTTCCCGAGGGTTGTCAGACCTGGGACGCCCCTTCACCGGTCAGGTATTAGCTGCCACCTTCTCGGGCTGCTGCCTGCTGGGGGCGCTGGGGGGCGGCAATATGTTCCAGGCCAATCAGTCTTTCTATGCTGTTTCGACATTGATACCGGCCCTGGCCAACTATCGTCCCTGGTATGGCTTAACCCTGGCGGTGTTAGTCGCCCTGGTAATTTTGGGCGGGATTCGCCGCATCGGGGCTGTCGCCGGGGTGATTGTGCCCGCCATGGCCGGTCTATACCTGTTAGCCGGGCTGTGGATTCTGGGTAGCCATGCCGGAGATATCTGGCCAGCATTTCAAACGATTCTCCATGACGCCATTCACCCTCAAGCCGTGGAGGGAGGAGCCATTGGGGTAATGGTGCAGGGCATTCGCCGGGGCGTTTTTTCTAACGAGGCGGGCATTGGTACCGCCTCCATTGCCCACTCGGCCACTCGCACCAGCGAACCCGTGCGGGAGGGGTTGGTGGCCATGCTGGAACCCTTTATCGATACCGTCTTGATCTGCAACATGACGGCCCTGGTGTGTATCGTTACCGGGGTCTATACAACCCCAAATCTAACCGGTGTTAACCTTACCCTGGCAGCCTTTAGTACAGAGTTAGCCTGGTTCCCAGTCATTCTGACCCTGGCCGTTTGTTTGTTTGCCTTCTCCACCATCGTGTCCTGGTACTACTACGGTGTGCAGGCGTGGGAGTATCTGCTGGGGCCGTCTCTCACACCGATTTATCAAACCCTTTACATCAGCTGTGTTTTTCTTGGGGTGGTTTCCAGCCTGGGAGCGGTTCTCACATTTAGCGATATGATGATGTTCGCAATGGCGTTTCCTGCCGTTTTGGGAGGCATCCTGCTCTCCAACAACGTCGCTGAGGAGACTAAACTGTATCGGCAAAAGTTCCGCTATGGCATCGTCCAAAGAACTCTTGCTGACAGGAGTTCTGAACCGACAGCGTAACCCTCCGTAGCTAACCCCTGGGTCTGGCCTACCCAGTCCCAGGCTGACCATAGGAGGAAATCTTGAAGTCTCCATCGATTTGGCCCTGCTGCCATGGAAATAGACCTGCTGATATTGACCGTATACTTCATCTGCATCGGCTATGTGGTCTACCAGATGGCGCTTTCCCTGGAGGCAGAGCTGGAAGACCAGGTGGTGCTGGTCCCCAATGGCGAATACCTGGAGAATTCCGTCAAAACCCAACTGGCTCAGCAGGGGCTGTCTGAGCTGACCGTAGAGGTTTTAAATCCACCTCCGCCTCCCCTCAAATCGGGGCTGGCGCTGCGACTGACTATCCCAAATCCTACCTTGCCCAATCATGCGGATGTCGACGAACTTCCAGATGGGCAAGTCATTCTGCAGGTTTTGCCCCAGGGGCCTCATCCCATGCAGCCCCTCAAAGGGCTGACGGTCAATGTCATTAACCAAACTCAAACTCTGCAGGTTATTACCGATTGGGACCGCAGCTCCTTTACCCGCATGAATAGTCAAATTTCTCGGGTGATTCGTCACACACCGGGAATGCGTCTCGACCTGTCTTTGCCCCAGGTAGTTAGCGCCATTAACCCTAACCAGTACCTGAGCACCACCGTGACCAGCGAAGCCACCTATAGCCGCGATCCAGAGTCCCAGATACTGCAAATCAGTTCTCCCCTGGTCAATCTGGAACAGGTGGTGACCATGCCGCCCCCCCTACGCACCTATGGTCTGGATTTGGTGCTGCAGCTTAACGCCTTTTCCGGACGAGGGATGCGCCCGGTTATGATGCTAGTTCCCTTTCGGTTTCAGGTAGAGTTACTGCCGGATCGTGCCGCAATTCCCTTTGTGAATTGGGTGCTGAAACGGTGATTGGTACGGATTCACACCAAATCCAGATGCCGAAATCGGTGCATTGCGGTCCAAAAGCAGAGTCTGTGGGACTTTGAGCAAGTCCGCTGACCGCGAATGCACCCTACGCCAGGGCGGCACGCGCCTTGCCTGTCAACGTCTGTAAATCACTGAGGGGAATGTCACCAGGGGAAGCTGTTGCTCCGTCTTCGCTCAGCCACAGCAGATATTCAATATTGCCTGCCGGCCCTAGCAAAGGCGACCAGGTTAAACCACGGTAATGCCAGCCTAATGCTTGGGCACAGTGCAACACGGCGGCAATGGCCTCCGCCTGGTCGTTGCTATCGCGCACAACCCCCTTTTTGCCCACCTTCTCGCGCCCCACTTCAAATTGCGGCTTCACCAGCAACACCACTTCCCGCGGGGCGGTCAGCAGCGCCCAAAAGGAGGGCAGCACTTTTGTCAGGGAAATGAACGAGACATCCATCACCCCTAAATTGGGCCAGGGGTCTTCCGGGCCATACAGATCTTCCGGCTTGAGATGGCGAATATTGGTCCGCTCCCGTAACACCAGGCGGACATCCTGACGCAGCTTCCAGGCTACCTGGCCGTACCCCACGTCAATGCCGTACACCAGTCTCGCTCCGGCCTGCAGCAAACAGTCCGTAAACCCTCCGGTGGAAATGCCGCCATCCAGCGCCACCCGATCGGCAACGGCAATGGGGAACTCTGCCAGGGCACCGGCCAGCTTTTCTCCCCCCCGAGACACAAAGGGAGACTTAACCTTCACTAAAATCTCAGCGTCCTCGGTGATGGGAGTACCAGGCTTATCTACCACCGCATGGTTGACCTGTACCTCCCCCGCCCGAATCACCCGCTGGGCCTGCTGGCGAGATTCGCAAAACCCCCGTTCCACCAGCACCACATCTAACCGTTGCTTGGCCATGGCTTTATTCCGCCGCAACCCGAGGAGCTGTGCCCGTCTGGTGAGGCCGCTCGGCCAACTGTTGAAGCTGCTGTTTAACCAGATCAAGACCGGCCTTAGTGCCCTGCTGGTCGTAGCATTCGCTAGCCTTGACCAGGGCTCTGGCGGCGAGGCCATCGGTGCCTAGATTGGCATAAGCCAGGCCGCAGTTATGAAATGCCTCTGCACAATTCGGCTCTCGCTCCATTACCTGGGTAAATTGTTCTACCGCTCGCACAAATCGCTGCCGCTTGAAGGCTTCGCAACCCGCCTCAAACTGCTGCCGAGCTTTGTCTTGCACGGGCACCGAAGGCTCTGGCACAGGCACCGGAAACAACACCCGGTTACCCAGGGGGCGACGATAGGCCCAGACCATTGACCCCATGCCAACTCCCAAAATTCCCGATACGACCACCAACCAGGCAATCAGTTCCTTTGTCATGAGCCTCGCCTTTGCACTGCTGTGTCCCCATAGTAGCCCTGGGGCTAATCCACCAGGGTCTATTCCCTCAAACTCCACCTCTGTACTGAGACAAGGTTTATGATGGGGAAAGATACATAAACTGTTACACATTTGGTGATGGTCACTGAACTGATTTCCCCCAGCCTCGACAAACAAACCTGGACCTGGAACGGCCACACCATCGCCTATACGGTGATGGGAGAGGGCCAGCCCCTGGTATTCATCCACGGATTTGGAGCCTCTATGGGCCACTGGCGCAAGAATATTCCCGTTTTGGCCGAGGCCAATTACCGGGTCTACGCCCTCGACTTGTTGGGGTTTGGCGACTCTGACCAACCCCCCATCGACTATACCCTTGACCTCTGGCAGGCTTTGCTGAAGGACTTTTGGGCTGAATTGATTCAGACTCCGGCAGTTTATGTCGGCAATTCCATTGGTGGGCTGCTAACGCTGATGATGCTGGCGGACCATTCGGAATGCGCGATCGCAGGGGCCGTCCTGAACTGCGCTGGTGGCCTCAACCACCGCCCCGAAGAACTGCACCCGCCGTTGAACTGGGTGATGGGGGCATTTACCCGCGTCGTTAGTTCCGAATTCCTGGGTCCCTTCGTGTTCAGCCAGGTGCGCCGCAAACCTCGCATTCGCAGTTCCCTCAAGCAGGTCTACCGCAACCGCGAGGCCATCACCGACGAGCTGATTGATATGATCCACACCCCCGCCAGCAAGCCCACGGCCCAGAAAGTGTTTGCCTCTATTGTCACGGCCCCGCCAGGACCAAAACCCACGGAATTGCTGCCCAAAATTCAGCAGCCTCTGCTGGTGCTCTGGGGCGAAAACGACCCCTGGACTCCTATTAAAGGGGCGGACATCTACCGGCAACTGGCGGAAGATCCAGCTCAATCCAACTTGGTCACGTTTCACAGCATTCCCGACACCGGCCACTGCCCCCATGATGAGCGGCCAGAAATTGTCAATGCGTTGATGTTGGACTGGCTGGAAGGCTTTCAAAGCAACAGTAAATGATAAAGATATATGTGCAGTGAGCAAGCCTAACTTTCAAGCCATGAGCTTGAAAGAATTGCATACCTACGTCTTAGCGCATCGGGATGATCAAGAAGCATTTCATGCCTATGTAGACAAATTGCACGCCGAAGCAGACTGGGTTGAGATGCCACCTTTGCAGTCTGTAGAAGATTTGCAAAGTTATCCTGAATTTGTTGAGCATGTTCGCAACAGTTCTTTGTGAGACAGCTTCGTTCCCAGCCTCGATTCTCATACACAACATACAGTGGACTAAACATCATCCGAATCTAGCTCATCCTCAAGACTTCGAGGGAAGAGTTCATTAATTATTCGTATATATCTATCTGCCAGAGTCGATACTTCTAATATCGTAATCGTATTTACGATAAGATGTCATTTTTTGCAAAAGTGATTGGATTAATGACTTAGTCGAGTTTTTCATCGAGTATCAAGTTGCCATCGTGGTAGGTTGCATGGAGGACTTTTCGCATATGGTATATCCCAATAAGTATTCAAATATCTCTGTTACTGATAAAAATATGAAAAGAGTTCTGATTCGGGAATATATCGACAAGCTTGCCGGTAAATGGCTCTACAGGTTCCGGTATCGAGCTGTCGATGATTGGGTACGGTGAGCGTTTCTTTACCAGATTGGCTGATTCGACGTAGTTTGATGTGACTCCCCCGTTGACTGTAGACTTGAAAGCCAAATTGCTCCAGAATCTTAACAACCTCAGGCCCTGATAGTCTTTTAAGCTTAGGCATAGGCAGGCTGTAACTCAAAGGTTACTAAAATTGAAGGATTCACAACTAACCCAAATTCGGCTGGATCTTCGTCCTCCAGATGCAAAGCAATAGCTTCTTTCAAGTTTTTGACGACCTCATCTAGAGTTTCGCCTTGGGTGACCACGGAAATTTCTAAACATTCAGCGACATAGCCGCCTTGCTCTCCCGGACGAATAAAGGATTTGATTGTTTGTTGTAATTGCATGATCTTTACCCTCTATCAAATCAGTATTGATGCAACTGTCTCCTCAACTAAAATCACTCGCTCTATTCGCCCTTTTGCAACTGTGACTACTTTCTCAACTCAGATCATCTAAACAACTATCAAACCGTAAATGGTAATAGAGCTAATCTCGGCTTTGAGCAAACCCCCTAAGTCGTAACCGACTAGATGCTCGCCACATGAATTCTGCCGAATCCAAACATATGGCTGACCTTCTTCAAGTATATTTCTGAAACGTTTCAGGTGCCCATCAAGCCTGACGCTAGTGCCAAAATCGACTGGAGACACCGGAACCATGGGTGCTGGAGCTGAAGATCCCCATAGAAGCCAAATTAGTCCTCAGATTCTTCCTACTGCCAGCCATCCAAATCCTGCATCCAGTTTTGGGTGAGCACCAGCCACTGGTCGCGGCGACGCTCGAAGTCGGCGGCAATCCAGATCAGGGCGACTCCTACCAGGATGCCGACGACCCATTTAATGAAGGGATATTCGGCGTTGAGCAGGATGAGCTGGTTGAGGGCATTGAGGATGAAGACAACGGTACCCATGTAAAGAAAGGCGCGGGTACGGAAAAAGAGCCCGGCAGCAACGGCCCCCAGGGCCATAACACCGACGGGCAGGCCGGTCCATCGATCGGTGAAAAGAGCGGTAAGCAAAATGATGCCTGCCGCGATCAGGCGCAGCCAGTGACGGGATCCCTTAGCATTGGCATTGCTCAGGAAAGGATCGACCTGGGCAATGTAAAGGAGAGCCATCCCAAACGGCAGGACAAACGCCAGGGTGTCCTGAATGCTCTGTTGCTCTAGCCAGACCCAAACTGCCCACACAATGCAGAAGGCCGATAGGTAAGAGACCTGGACACGGCGACTGTGCCAGGCCAGCCAGCCGTAGAACCCGGCCAGAATCCACAGGGTAGGGATGTGGTCGAACCCTGCGGTCAGCACGGTGATTACCAGGGGGACGGCCACCGCCATGACCCGCCAGGGCCGCTGGGGCCAGCCCCGCCGGGACCAGGGAATCCAGTAAACCGGAACGGCGACGGCACAGGCGACGGCTCCCCACCAGGCATCCAAAAATGCCAGGGTGGGCACGGTAAAGCGCAGTAGGGCAAACCAGCCCACCAGTTCCACCAGGCCCCCATAGACCCAGGCGGATTTTAGTCTCGAGTGGTCACCCGTGCGTCCCTGGAGCAGGGCGTAGAGGAGAAGAGCGGTGGCGATCGCAACCCCACCCCAGGCCAAATCGGCATCTGTAAACGACAGCGCGATTCCTACCCCAAGCATGAGCACACTGCCAACCAGCCAGTGGCTGTGAGCGGCCCAAATTAGATCCGCTTGAGGCAGGTGCAGATGCCGATCTAACCGGTTCGCCGCCAGTCGGTAGACTGCCATAATCAAAGCGGCTACCCCTGCCAGAACAATGACTCCATCCACCGGAGAGCCACCGTCGGCTTGGAGCAGCTGGTAAATTACCAGTTCATACCAGCCCAGGGAAAGCCCCAGGAGAGCGAGCCATCGCAGTTCGGCCTGCTGGTTTCGGCGTCCCACTTCGAGCAGCAGCAGGGCGGCACCGACGACGAGCCAACCGGTCCAGGCGGTGGCGGTTGTGCTCCGCAGGGCTAAAGCCAGCACAGCATAGGCCAGCGTGAGGCTATGCAGAGGCGACACCAGGGAGGGCCAGGCTTGTCGAATGGCCACCGCCAGGATCAGGGCAACCACGCCTAACCCGAGGGTTGGGACTGCTAGATGCACCGCCACGGGTTCCTGCCAGGCCAGGAGCTGAGCCACCAGCAGCTCGACGGCCCAGCCACATAAGTAGACCGTAATGGCCTGAAACTGCCCCCAGTAGCGGAGGACCAGAACTACCAAAAAGCCAACCTGGGCAATGGCAAAGGCCCTTAGGGGGGCACCCAAGCCAGCATACAAAAAGGCCAGAGCCAGGGACATAAACACCAGCAGCCCGACCGCCAGTACATGGCTCCAGGTATCCGTCGCGTTTTTGTAGATGGATGGAACGGTTACCAGAGTCGAGGGTCCAGTTTCGGTGGGGTTTGGCAGCCATCGCCAGAGTAACCATAAGCCTGCCATTAGACCGACGGTGACTATGCACCAATCGGCGGCATGGGTTGGATATCCGGGGACCAGATCCTCCCAAACGCTGACGACGAAGCCCAGCCCCAGGGCGATGGTCATAAGGGCCACCCAGGGGCGGCGATATGATGTGCTATTCGCCAGGGTAAGGCCCGTTGCACTGCCCAGCCCGATCAGCCGGGTCCAGGGGATGGCCAGGGTGAGGGGAATCGCCATACCAGTGGCAAATACGCTGACCCGGTAGCGACCTATCAGGGTAAGGGTGAGGGGAATGAGAAAGCCGACCCAGCCCAGGGAAGACTGAAAGTTGGTATTAATCAAATGGCTCCAGAGCAGGCAATGGGACAGGCCGGAAAGCCCGTATCCATAAAGGCTGGCGGTTTTACCCCACTGGCCAGGTAGCCCTTTGCTGAGCAATAGCCAGAGCACTGCCAGAGCGGTCATGACCCCTATCCAGTCGGTGAAGGCCAAACTGGGCCAGCAGTAGTCGATGGTGACAATGGTGGTAACCAGGGTAAGCCCATGGCACAGAAAAATTCGCCATCGCCTGGTGGGAGTTCTGCGCCAGGCCCCCACCAGGGCCGTAACCGTAGAGGCCATGAGATGGACCACCAGCACGGGATGGCTGAAGAGGCTGCACAATGTCAGTAAAATATTTGACCCCAGGGCAATGCCGTCGCTGAATTGCCCCAGTTTTGTGTTGCCCTGCCGCAGATACCCATCCGCCAGGGCAACCATCGCGACGACGTAGGGAAAGAGGGAGAGCCCCAGCAGAGCATAAGCGTCTCCGCCACGGGTGCTGGCCCAGGCAGATAGGGGTGTCATAATCCCATCACGCAGGGCAGAGGGAACCAGCTGCCAGCCGACGAAGGCGAGTTGCACTGCGATCGCATATCCCACTAGCAAGTCCCGCCTGCGGCCTAGTTTCTGCAATGCCTGCAGCCGTAGCCCCAGGCCTAAAACGCTGACCCCAAATGCCTGGAAGCGAAAGTCATCGATAGCAATCAGCCACCCCCACCACAGCAAGGCTCGCCCCAGCCAGATGCTGCCCTTAGGAGCCAAACCGGCGGAAACAGACTCCCCAGGTTCTGCCTGGGACTGTCCCCAGCGTCTCTGCCCCAGCCAGATCCAGGTGGCTCCATAGAGCCCAAAGGCAAGCCCCAATTGCCCCCAGTTATCTTCAGCAATGACAGCAAGACCACGGAGCAATAAGAGACCCAGGGCGAAAAACACTGTCAGGGTAGACCAGCGCCGGGAGGCGGAGGATGGCGGGGGATCTGTACCCGTGGCTCGGGTGAAGAGGGTTGCGATGGCGCTGCCCAGCACCCCCCCATAAACGGCCAGCACCGGCATTGCCGCCCATTCCCAGCCGAAATGGAGAAAAGACAGCCCCAGGGCATTGGCTTGCTTAATTGCCGGAGTCTGTTGTTGGCTCAGAACCTGTAGAGCGGCTAGAGTCAGGGCTACTGCAGCAATGGCAACCACCAGAAAGCCACCCGTCGATGTCCACACGCCCAGGCCATCCATGGCCCAAAAATTAAGGGGCACCAGTAGCAGAGTAATCATTTGCAGGGTACGGGAAGTCAGCTGCAGGTGCTCGTTGCGGCTGCTCCACAGGCCAATGCCCCAAAACACCAGGGTGTAAGCCAACAACACCAGGTACTGGCCGACCGCATTAAATCTGGCCCACTGGGTTGCGGCCAGCACCGCCGATGACAGAACCACCAGAAACACGCCCAACCCCAGCAGCCAGATCACGCTGAGTTCACTCATCAACCGATCTAGCCAGAGGCTGACTGGTCGTGGAGAGGCTGGTGATTCCTGCCCAGCAGCAGCACTGGCGGCAGATCTGGAGACAGCCCTGGGCGCATTGGTGGTAGAGAGTTGCCCGGCAGGCCCAGCGGTAGGAGACGGCGAACTTTCGGTATCCTCCCCATAGGGTAAGAAATCGGAGACCCCAGCAGCTTCTGCCGCAAGGGATGCTCTGGCGTCGTCGAAAGGATTGGTGCGCACCGGGGCAGCTGCTTCGGACCTGGGAGGAGAGGAAGAGTCAGCTGCAATAAAATCTGGAGTCGAAACAGCGGCTGATGCAGCATCAGCCAGGGGAGGAAGTTCGCAGGTCAGGTTGTCCTGACACAGGGCGCGAACCTGTTCTTCGGAGATCAGCCCTAGCTGCAGCCATTGATCAAGACCCTCCAGCAGTCCTGGCTGATTGACTGAAAACTCTACTTCTAGTCGGATCTTGGCATCTTCACCGTCAGCCATACCGCCCCCTGGCTCAAGCATTGCCTGAATCATATCGATTGGAGGGCATATCCTACCAATTGAAGATGCCCCCAATGTTGTTTTATGGGAGCATTTGACCTTTGATTAGGACTGATGAAACTTTCAACCGCTTACTGCTGTTGAGCCGCTGCCCTTTCCTGTTACGTTAAGCCGCAGAGACACCTCAATTAAGCCTCGCACCCTAACTCAACTCCAGTTTTGGTTTGTAAATAGGCCCGAATGCGTTCGGCGACTGCCGCCATGTCTGCCGCTGGGGGCGGCTGGCTGAGGGAGCGGTAAACCTGCAGTTCAAGACCCTTTAGCCCCAGTTCGTGTTTGCCAGGGTAGCGGGGCTGCAGCACAAAATGAACATGGTAAGGCAATTGGTCAACCCAGAGACTGACGTAAACCCGCTCAGCCTCAAGCCCCTTGGCAATCGCCTCAGAAAGGTTTGCCATAAAAGGCCCCAGGGAGGCAGATTCCTCTGGGGTCAGTTGCCACAGGTTCTCTCGATGCACTTTGCTTTTGACCACCACAGCCCCTAAACCATAGGGGCCAAGGCAGTGGTCTGCTACCCACCATTCATTCTCAGCAATGACGCCACCGGGCACCTCGAACTTGCCCTCCAGGGTCTGGCAGGCCAGACATTCACCTGGGGAGTTTGAATTAGCGTTGGCAATATGGCCGTTATGGTTCATCGCCGGGTGCAGCTAAGCCCCAAAGCCTTTGCCGCGATTCGCCGAAGGCATACAGAGACAGCTGTTGAGCTGTTGCCGTAAGTCATCATGATCCAGGTCTTGGCCAATCAGCACCAGCTGGTTCTTGAGCTTGCCCTTCCACTCAGAATCGTCCAGAGAGAAACGCTTGCCGCTGAGGTGGAAGATATGGCGTTTGGGGCTTTCATCAAACCAGAGAATGCCCTTAGCCCGAAAGATCGACTCCGGCAGCTGGTTGTCGAGAAAATGCTGAAACTTGCGAATGGCAAAGGGACGGTCACTCTCGAAGGAGAGGGACGTAAACCCATCCATCGCTAAGTGGTCGGAGTGGTGATGCTCGTGGTCGTGGTCATGCTCGTGGTCGTGGTCATGCTCGCAATGACCGTGGTCATGGTCGCAGTTGGAATGATCGGGGTGGTCGTGATCATGGCTATGGCCGTGAGCCTCGTGCCCATGGTCGTGATGCCCATGGTCGTGATGCCCATGGTCGTGGTGCCCATGGTCGTGATGCTCATGATCGTGGGATTCTTCCTGGCCAAAGTACTTGTCAGACTCAAACAGCCCCACGCTAAGGATCAGCGGTAGGGGTACCTCAGCCTTAGTGGTGCGAAGGATGCGGGCACCCTCTTTCACGTCGCGGATCTTGACTTCCAGCAAATCCAGATCGGCTTCATCTACCAGGTCGGTTTTGTTGAGCAGGATGATGTCACCGTAGGCAATCTGGTTGTGGGCCGCCTGGCTATTGAACAGATCCAGGCTGTAGTTTTCAGCATCCACCACGGTGACAATGGAGTCGAGTCGGGTCATATCCCGCAGTTCGGTACCCAAAAAGGTTAAGGCGATGGGCAGGGGGTCGGCCAACCCCGTGGTTTCCACCACCAGGTAATCAATCTTGTCCTGACGTTCCAGCACTTTGTAGACCGCATCCATCAGGTCGTTATTGATGGTGCAGCAAATGCAGCCGTTGCTCAGCTCCACAAAGGTATCGTCGCTGTTTTCGGTGGTAATCAGCAGGTCGTTATCAATGCCGATTTCGCCGAACTCGTTCACCAGCACAGCGGTTTTCAGCCCCTGCTGGTTAGAGAGGATGTGGTTCAGCAGGGTAGTTTTTCCGCTACCCAAAAAGCCGGTAATGATGGTGACAGGAAGCCCATGCTTGGCGTCATCCATAGCTTTGGATTGATCGGTAGTAACGACTGAAGTCATAGCTGGCAGACCGAATGCGCGACAATCTACATCATAATGTCCATTCTAGAATGGGAGCAGACTATCGACACACAGGCGGTGGGATGATGATTCAGGTCAAAGACGACCTCCTTCCCGAACAACTGAGCTTTGAAGACTATCGCTTTTGGGAACCTCCTGATGACTGTCACTACGAGCTGTTTCGCGGCAGGTTAATTCGTATGGACCCACCCGCGCCCCTCCATGTCACCATTTCCCAGTTTTTGGTTTACCAATGGCAGCAGTATTTGGTCTCGCAAAACCTGTCTCTGGTGGTCCGCACCGAAACGGGCGTGAGAACAGAAACCTCCTCATCCAGAATTCCCGACGTTACCATCTGCACCCAGGCCCTGTGGGAAAAGCTGAGCAACCGCCCCGGCGGCGGCATCCTTGACTTTGCCCAGGAAGAGATGCCTCGACTGGTGGTAGAAGTGGTCAGCAGTAACTGGCGAGAAGACTACCTCCGCAAACGCGCCGAGTACGCCATTATTCAGGTGCCTGAGTACTGGATTGTGGACTATGTGCGGCAGCAGGTCTGGGTGTTGACCAATCCTGACCGACCTGAGGGGTACGAGGTGGTCAAACGCTACCCTGGCGAAGTCGTGGAGTCCTTAGAGTTTCCCGGTTTTTCTCTGGATGTAGACGAGGTGCTGAATCCGCCGTTTGTGGAGGACTTAATACGACAGGCCCAAAGCGAACAGGCAACATTGCGAAATCGTGCAGATTCTATGGCAGCTAAACTTCGAGAATTGGGCGTCGATCCAGATGCTCTTTGAAAAAGCCACAGCGGCTCTCTCGGCTATCTAAGAGTATTCCATGAAAATGACTATCCATTTGCCGTGACCCTCTGCCCTCACCCCTGCCCCTCTCCCTGAAGGAGAGGGGTTCTGAATCCGGCTCCCCTTCTCCCCTAGGGAGAAGGGGTTGGGGGATGTAGCTTGCTTCCCGGAGGGTGGGCCTAGCTTGGATGTTTTATTAGTTGGACTACTCTAAGAGCAGGCAAGATGCCTGCCCTACAAGACTTGGATGTTATACAATCCTCATTCCTTAAGCTCTGCTAAGCGGCGTCTTCCGTCGAGAAACGGCGACCCCGGCGACCCATAGACTTAAATCGTTCGCCCAGCTGCTCGGCTACGCTTTTCAAACCGGGGGAATGTCTGGCGGCAGTTTTAACATAGTCGTAAACCAGCAGGCTGCTCATCATTGATTCGCTGCCCGCTGCCAGCAGGGTGTCGTCAACTTTTTCGGTAAGCTGCTCCAGCAAGCTCAGCACTTCGGTCAGGTCTGCGGTGAGCTGGTAGTCGCGGGCAAACTCTGCAGAATCAAAATTGCTGGGCACCACTTCAGGGTTTGTTTGGGTAACGGTGACACTGTCGCGCACAAAGGCGAGACTTTTTTTGCCCATTTTGGGGCGCTTACGCCGCTCTTCTGGGGTCAGGCTAATTAGAAAGGCAAGGTTGTCTTGAATGGTCGTAATGGCCTGCTTAATTTCGGCCTTATTTTTGTCAGAAAGGGTAGCACTGATTTCTTTTGTTAGCATTTAGATGCTCCCAAATAAATAGGTTTTACATCGATTGAGCAGGGGTTTAAGGGGGCATCGCCTGCACAATTTCAATGGTGTCTGATGGCTATGGTGACTACCTAGGTGGTTTTACGGCTTTTGAAGGAAATAAGTCAATTTTGACCTGAAAATAATAGATTTTGCTTAGAACAACTAAAACCATAAAAGCCAGTCTCGCAGAAACAACATACCTGTCAGAACCAGCCAGTCATCTCTTCAATTAGGCTGCAGATCATCCAAAAAAATGGATACGGCTGGTCATGAAATCAGCCGAGGAGGCTTTTGTACTGCATAACTGGTACAAAAGCTCAGGCCAGCTTTTTCTATCACCAGCCAGCCTTTTTTAATGACAAGCCAAGCCGCCTTCTGTACGACTCAGCTAATACGAACAGGAAGCCGAGCCAGCTTTTGTACTGCTCGGCTAGTACAAACAGGGAGCTGAGCCGTCTTTTTGCTCGGCCATCCTATGTTCTGTACTACCGGCCTCTGATTCATTCTCGTAGGTGCTTCATGCTGATGAATACCCCCCTGGGGTAGTTGGATAACCAGAGCCTTTTGCGCTAAAGACTATAATTCTGGCAACGTTTTGGCCCTCTGCATTACACCCGTTTCATGGCTGGCAACCCCATCAATGTCTATGTCGCCTATGCCCGTGAGGATGAAAAACTCCTGACAGAACTGGGCAACCACCTCAGCAGTCTCAAGCGCAATGGCGATATTGCCAACTGGGATGATCGATACATTGAAGCCGGGGAAGAAACCGCCCCCCTGATGCAGCACAACCTGGCCAATGCCCAAATCATTCTGCTGCTGGTGAGTGCCGACTTTTTAGCCTCCGATGAGCTGTGGCGCACGGCAGTGGACCAGGCTATTGCCCGGCATCATGCTGGCATTGCGCGGGTTATTCCCATTATTCTGCGGCCCTGCGATTGGCAAAACGCCCCCTTTGGCAAGCTGACCCCGTTACCCAAAGCCGGGGGTAAAGCCCATGGCGGCTCTGCAAGCAGCCTTTTGCGCCCTATTTACCCAACCAGAAGACTGGCCCGAGGTTTACAGCCTGATAGAAACCATCGGCATTGCCCGCATCTTTAACCCCGACCCAGAAGAAGATGCCCTTGACCCGCCAGACCTGCCTACCACCCCCAATGCCAAAGTGCTGTTGGTAATTGACCAGTTTGAGGAAGTGTTTACGGTGTGCCCCTCAGAGGCAGAACGCCAGCAGTTCATTCAGCGCATTACCGAAATTTCGCAAACCCCAGCACTGCCCCTGGCTATTGTGACCACCATGCGGGCAGATTTTGTAGAACCCTGGCTGAGCTATGGGGCGCTTGTGGGGGCAATTCAGCAACAGGCGGTGTGGCTGGGGGCGCTAGAAGGGCAAGACCTGCGAGACGCCATTGAAAAACCCGCCCAAAAGCAGGGTTACCAGTTTGGGGATGGCCTGCTGGAGCTAATTTTGACGGAGGTAGAGCAGGAGAAAAATAGCCTGCCCCTGCTGGAGTTTGCCCTGACAGAGCTATGGAGCTATCGAGATACTCAACGGCGGCTGCTACCCATGGCAGCCTATCAAACCATGGGGCGGCTGATGGGGGCTTTGAACACCCGCGCCGAAGCGATTTACGGCGTGGCGCGGCGGCACCTGGCGCGACTGGCTGGCCCTGTGCTGCAACCGCTTTCGCTACCAACCCCTGTTTAAGAATGCTGACCGCGAGCCGTTTATTTCGGCCTGCAAGGTGTGTGAGGAGTATGTGTGGAGCCGGGAGGAGGGGGGTGAAGAGTAGGTTTGGTTGCACTCGTGTTAAGAAACTTGGCCACTACGGCATACTCCGATGATTGTCTAAACCTGGTCTGGTATAGGCTACCCACACAGCGGCAAAGGGAATACAAGGGTTCAGGATTTCGATACAAGGCGATGGTAAGAACCCGTAGGCAGGAAAGGACTTTGCCCAGCATCGGAATTTTGATCGCTGGGTACGCTTTACTTTGCCTGGTCTACGTTGCATATCGCTGAATTACGGCTGGTGAGCAAAGTCTGTAGTGAGGGAACCTTCAGACATCAGCGGGTTATCTTCCAGGGGGTGAAGCAACTCGTCTTCTGACACTTCGCTGACCAAGTAGATTTTGAATTGTTGTGCCTGACTCAAATAATCGGCATAGCCGGGCCGCAGGTAAACTTGGTACTCAGGCTTGCGGGCGGTGTAAGTCTCGTAAAAGGCCAGGTTGAGAGCCTTGGAATATTGCTCTAACAGGTCTGACGGTGCTAAATCAAGCCCCTCAATAGAATCCAGGGTTTGGGATATGCCTGCATCCAGGTCAGAGATATCTACGTGGGCCTGGCCTTCCATCAGCACCAGATATTTGGGTTCGGTTTCGATCAAAGGAAAAGTTCGGAACTGTTCAAAAACCGCTGGGGTAGCCGGGTCATGGCTACCGGCGGCCACCAGAATGGGTACATCCACATTATTTAAACCCTCTGAACCAAAGACAGCACTATTGACCGGGTTTTTGACCGCAACAGCCGTAATGCGAGGGTCGCGAAAGTCATAGTCTTGACGAGGTAGCTGCAAAACATCGCACTGCAGCAGCAGGGAGATGTTGAAAAATTGATACTGCTGGTCGCATTGCTGGGCCAGGTAATCAAAATTTAAGGTGGCTCCGGCCAGGGCCAGGGCAGTGTACCCTCCAAAGGAGTGGCCTCCTACCCCCACGCTATCCAGATCTAACCGCCCCGCGAACTCAGCCCCGTTGCGTTCCGTCAGGTAATCAAGCACGTAGGACACATCTGCAGGGCGATCAACAAAGTCGCTAACGAGGTAGATGCGATCGCTCAGCCCCGCCTGAAACGCCTCCAGTTGCGAGGCATCGCTGCCGGGGTGTTGGGGCACGGCTACCACAAAACCATAGGCAGCCAGGTGTTCTGCCTGGGCTGCAAAGGAGGTGGGGTCATCCCCCAGCCCGTGGGAATAGACAATGACAGGGATATCGCCGGAGGGGAGGGTGCGGGGGCGATAAAAATCGACGTAAAATTGCCGATTGCGGCTTTCATCTTCCAGGTCCAGGCGGTACCGCACCACGTCGTAGGGACCCGGTTCCGTTAAATCAGGCAACTCAGAGTAGTCAAGGGGCGAATTTTCAGTCGCTTCGGCTGCTGCCACTGTCTTCATCTGTTCAATGGTAGACAGGGTGCCCTGCACAACCCTTTCTGTGGCCTGTTGCAGCCTTTGTACCTCCCCCAGGTCAATGGTCAGGTTGGTGGGCAGCTCTTCAAAAAAGTTTAATAGGGTTAAGCCCTCTGGTTGTTGCGAGGCCAGAATTAAAGCAGACCGCAGGGAGAGCTTACTGTTTAACCCGGCAGGAGTTTTTACAACACCCCCCAGGTTTTCTAGAATTTCTTCTCCAAATTCGCTGTAGAGGAACCGGCTCACCAGCCGTGGGTCGACCCCCGCGGGAGTCTGCAGTGCCTGACGAAAAACTTCTTTTTCTGCCTCGGTGGTGCCAATCAACCGAAAGTAATAGTCCAGATCCTCCCCCGGATTCCCCGTTTCGGCGAAGGACTGGAGGGATGAAACCTCGATAGAACGCTGCAGCAACCCGTACTGAAAGCTGAGCTTTTCGGCAGCGCTGGCAGAGAAACCTGCCATTAAGGCAAAGACACCCCCCAGAAAAACCGACTTACCCCAGCGGCGAATGGGGTTTAAGGCAGACCCAAACAACCCTCTGGAAGTAGCATCGCTACCGGGGCAACGGTGCGAGAGCCTGCCCTGGCCTGGGGTCGCCAGCCGTAAAGACGTGATCTCATCACCGGGTTGACGCAAAGCAGGGGGAATGTTCGCCATAGGGGGGACCATGCAAATCTGGGCAGATTGGCTCTGCAAGGGCAGTTTCTCACATTTACCCTGACGCGCAGAGATTAAAAACCCTCCCAGCGGGAACCTAACCCCTATGGACCGGGGTAGTGACGGGATGGGCAACTAAGGTTTGCGCACTTCCTTGTTCAGGCTGGGCATATCATCCAGCCTAAGACTGCCCTTCGCAGGGGTGGCCCTGGGGGTCGCGTTTTGAGAACTCTGTCAGGCTGCGCAGGCGATGGCGAATTTCATCTGTCAGCACGCCGGGCTGGTAGCGCCAGGCCCAGTTGTCGTCAGACTTGCCGGGGGTGTTCATGCGGCAGTCGCTGCCGTAGCCCAGCACATCCTGCAGGGGAATTACCGCCTGGTTGGCCACCGAAAACAGGGCCAGGCGAATCAGCGTCCAGTGGATGCCCTCGGGGCTGATGCAGCCCACATACTCCAGCAGGCGTTTGCGATCGTAGTCAGACACTTTTTCGTACCAGCCCAGGGTGGTGTCGTTGTCGTGGGTACCGGTATACACCAGGCAGTTGGGAATGTAGCAGAAGGGCAGGTAGGGGTTGTTGTTATCTGACCCGAAGGCGAAATGCAGAATCTTCATGCCGGGGAACTCGAAGGTGTCCCGCAGCTTTTCTACATCGGGGGTAATCACGCCCAGGTCTTCCGCCAGAATGGGCAGGCTACCCAGCTCTCGCTTTACGGTTTCAAACAGTTCGTAGCCGGGGGCTTCCACCCATTCGCCGTTCATGGCGGTGTCTTCCCCAGCCGGGACGGCCCAAAATGCCGCGAAGCCGCGAAAGTGATCAACCCGAATCAGGTCCACATAGTCAAGGATGGCCTTCAGACGCTGCAGCCACCAGTTAAAGTTGCGCTCTTTTAGCACCGCCCAGTTATAGGTGGGGTTGCCCCAGAGCTGCCCGGTGTCGCTGAAGTAGTCGGGCGGTACCCCGGCCATTTGGGCGGGGGCCAGGGTTTCGGGATCGATCATAAAGTTGTCGGTGTAGGCCCACACATCGACGCTGTCGTGGGCCACGTAGATGGGAATGTCGCCAATAATCTGAATTTGCCGCTCGTTGGCGTACTGCTTCACGGCCTGCCACTGGCGGTGAAACTCAAACTGAAGGAATTTGTGACTAAAAATATCGGATGACAGTTTCTCTCGCCAGGCCTGCATGGCCTCCGGTTTGCGTCGAGCAATGGCGGCGTCCCACTGGGTCCAGCCCGCGCCGCCGTGGGCGTCCTTTAGGGCCATAAAGAAAGCGTACTCGTCAACCCAGAAGTCGCATTCTTCCGTAAACTTTGCGAAGGCAGCTTTGTCTTCGTCTGAGGCGATTTCGTGGAACCGACTGGCCGCCCGCTCCAGCAGCCGCATCTTAATGGGAATGATGTGGTCGAACGCGATGGTGTAGTCGGGTAGACCTTCCAGCTCGTGGAGTTCGTCGGGGTAGAGGAGGCCGCGATCGCACAGCACCTCCAGGCTAATCAGCATCGGGTTTCCCGCCATCGATGAGTAGCTCAGGTAGGGGGAATTGCCATGCCCCGTCGGCCCCAGGGGCAGCACCTGCCAGAGTTGCTGTTTGGTATCGGCCAAAAAATCAACAAACCGATAGGCTTCCGGTCCTAGATCGCCAATGCCATGACGACCCGGCAGTGAGGTGGGGTGCAGTAAGATACCACTGGCTCTGGGAAACGGCATAGTCTATCCTGTTCGGTTCCAGTTGACTCTAACATGGCTATCGAGTATGGAACGGCTTCCTCAGGAGTTATTTAGTTTTCACCGAAGAATCTTTCTCGAGTATGGCTTCCCACAAAAATCCAGCCCCCACCGTCGACTTAATTATTGAGCTATTGCATAAGCCCCATCGCCCCATTGTGCTGATAGAACGCCACAATCCTCCCCTGGGTTGGGCGCTACCTGGAGGCTTTGTAGACTACGGCGAATCCGTTGAAACCGCCGCCATGCGAGAAGCCAAAGAAGAAACCGACCTCACCGTCACCCTGATTCAACAATTTGCCGTCTATTCCGACCCTAACCGCGACCCCCGCCAGCACACCCTCAGCGTCACCTTTCTAGCCACCGCCACCACCGACCCCACCGCTGGCGACGACGCCACATCCGTCAAAATTTTTGACCCCTGGGACATCCCCACCAATCTTTGCTTTGATCACGACCGCATTTTGCGAGATTATTTGCATTACCGCTATTACGGTCAACGGCCAAGGTTTGGGGTGGATTTGGGGGATAGGGAATAGGGAATAGGGAATAGGGAGGGGTGTAAGGTTTACGGTTCAAGGTATAAGGTCTGCTATTCACCCTGCACCCTACACCTTGCACCCCTCACCTACCCACCCACCTCACCTACCCACCTACCTCACCTACCCACCCACCCATCCACCCATCTACTCAAAACCATGGAACGCAAAATCATCACCACCTCCAACGCCCCCGCTCCCGTCGGTCCCTACAACCAGGCGGTTGCCGTAACGGGGCAAATGCTGTTTGTTTCGGGACAGATTGCCCTCGACCCGGCCTCTGGCCAACTGGTGGGTGAGGGGGATGTGGTCGCCCAAACTGAGCAGGTGATTGCGAATCTTAAAGCGATTCTGACGGAAGCGGGGGCCGACTTCAGCAACGTGGTCAAGACTACGGTTTTCCTGAAAGACATGAACGACTTCGGCACCGTTAACGAGGTGTACGCCAAATATTTCGGTGGAGATTCTGCTCCGGCTCGGGCCTGTGTGGAAGTAGCCCGATTGCCGAAAGATGTTGCGGTGGAAATTGAGTGCATTGCCGCCCTTTAATTTTTAAGGTTTCCTTTGGTTTTGCTGATTCTCAAGCTTGACCATGGAGTCATATAATTTGGACTAATCTGGATTATTAGAATTGTTCAAGTTTCGTAATAAAGCGGGCGTTTGAGCTGGACCTTTGGAGGGCTGCCTATGCAGAGTTCTCCTGGGTTCTAGAGGAATAAAGGTATGCAGTGCCACCATTTGGGGCCGCTATTCTCCGCCGGTAAGGTGGCAGTTTTCGCTTGCCGCAAAACACATTGTTTTATGAAGGTCCAGGCGTCCTGCTTGTTTGCTGTTTATCGACTCGTTTAAGGACAAACACCATGGTTACGACCCCCCAAAACGTTGCTCAGCTTTCTGCGCCTTTAGAGCAGGATGCGGCGCGCAAATCGGTCAGTCATCAGATTGTAATTATCGGCGGCGGGGCGGCAGGCATTACGGTGGCGGCGCAGTTGTTGGATCAGGACCGGGGGTTGGATGTCGCCATTATTGAGCCTTCCAGCCAGCACCACTACCAGCCCGGTTGGACCCTGGTGGCCGCTGGTCAATTCAAATTTGAGGACACCACCCGCGATGAAAAGTCCCTGATTCCCAAAGGTGTCACCTGGATTCAGGATGCTGTAGTGAAGCTCGACCCGGATAACAATGCCGTCCTGACCCAGGATGGCATTCTGGTGAAGTATGACTACCTGGTGGTTTGCCCCGGCATTCAACTCGACTGGCACAAGATCAAGGGACTGCCCGAAGCTCTTGGGAAAGACGGCGTCACCAGCAACTATCGCCGCGACCTGATCCTCTACACCCGCCAGCTGCTGGAAACCTTTAAGGGCGGTACTGCCATCTTTACCTACCCCAACACGCCGATTAAGTGCGGTGGGGCACCCCAAAAAATTATGTACATGGCCGACGATGCCTTTAAGAGCCGCAGCGGTGTTGGGGTGAACACCACAGTCATGTTCTGCACTGCAACCCCCAAAATGTTTGCGGTGCCGGAATATTCTGCCGTGCTGGATCAGGTGGTAGAACGGCGGGGCATTGAACCCCGGTTCAACCACAACCTGGTGGAAATTCGTCCTGAAACCAAAGAAGCGGTGTTTGATGTCACTGTTGATGGCGAAACCCATCAGGAAGTGCTGCACTACGACATGATCCATGCCGTGCCCCCCATGAGCGCGCCAGACTTCATTAAAGAAAGTCCCCTGGCGGTGCCCGGAAATGCTGGCGGCTGGGTGGATGTGGATAAGTTCACCCTGCGCCACAACCGCTACCCTAATGTGTTCAGCCTGGGGGATGCGTCCTCATTACCCACGTCCAAAACGGCAGCGGCGGTGCGGGGTGAAGCTCCCGTCCTGGTGAATAATCTGCTGGCTACCCTGCGCCAACAGACCACGATGGAAACCTACGACGGCTACACCTGCTGTCCGCTGATTACCGGCTATAACTACACCATGATGGCGGAGTTCGATTACGACAACCGCCCTGTGGGCAGCTTTTTGATGAATCCCGCCAAAGAACGCTGGAGCATGTGGCTGGTGAAGAAGCACATGCTGCCCTACCTCTACTGGGAACGGATGCTCAAAGGCAAGCCTTTTGAAGGGCACATGCTGAAGCCGCTGCATCGGTTAATTGGCTACAAAGCCAAAAAATAACTCAATGTAGACCACCGTTCTGATGAAGGGGGATAAAGGTTGAAACTTAAGCATCCAGAAACCAGGGGGATTCTAAGCTCATCAAGTTTTTACCTCATTGAACTGAGAACCGCTATCCAAGGCTTAAAAAACGATGTTCTTCAGCACTTCAATTCCTGCCTTGACTGCCTCATATCCAAAGAGCAAAATCAATACCGATAACGTGCCCCCCAGTACACAAAGGACCAGACCACCAATGCTGATGGCACCATCATCATCAAGCAACCCAAAGCCGGTGACGAAAATGCCCATGGCCGGTAGGGTGTTGGTGCCTGGGATAGGAATCATCATGGAAATTGACATGAGGGAAATAGCAATCCCGATGACAATGCGCCCCGGCAAGCTAGCGCAGACATAGGGTATGCGGGGTCGAGAAATTGCCTCTAGCCGCCGTAGCCAGGGCACCCCGGCCTTTACGACTTTTTGTACAGCAATCAGGTCAAACTGCTTTTCCTTCCATTTTTCAGGTACCCAGGGGCGGGTTCGCCCCATAATGAGCTGTACCGCTAGCAGCAGCATCACGATCCCAAAGGGAACTGAATAGCCTGGTGCGGGCACCGGCAGGGCTGACGGCAGGGACAGTAAAACAAACAAAAATCCGAAGGTTCGCTCCCCGGACAGGCTCAAAATTTCCTTCAGGGTGACTTGGGGGGTCTGAACTTCTTCAAAAAAATAGTGGTGCAGTTCTGTCGAAAGTCGCGCCATGCGGGTACCACGGTCCAGGAATATTGGACTCACTTTAGCAAATACCCAGGGGCTTCCCAATCTGCAAAAGCTGCCCCTTTACGGCAAATTTATGGGAAGAGCAGAGCCAACTCCTGCGTATCGCCCGCAGAACTCCGGGTTCTTTTGCCAATCAAAGCTGTCTTCGGTCTACTTGAGGGTAGAAGCCTGGGATGTTTACCCGAGCAACGCTTACCGTTGAATCAGGACGTGGCGATGTAAGAACTGTAGAATTTGTTGCTGAAACTCTCCACCAGCTTGCTCGACCACATTGTTATGGTTGGCATTGGGCACCAGCCAGATCTCCTTGGGGGCCTGGGTTGCTGCGTACAACTGCTGGCTCATGGCTGCTGGTACAGAAGTATCCTCCTGCCCGTGAATGTACAGCACCGGCATGTCTACGGTTGGCAGCTTCGCTAGAGAGTCGAACCGCTGGGTCAACAACTGCTCAACCGGGAACAAGGTGGCGTAGCCCGACCGTTTAGCCATATCGGTCATAGAAGTGAAGGAACTTTCCACTATCAGCCCACCCCCCTGGCGCACCTGGGAAGCCAGAGCGACCCCCACCGCACCGCCGATGGAATGGCCGTAGATCACCACTTCCTCGGCGGGAATGCCTTTTTCCTGCAGAAGATAGTTCCAGGCTGCCAGGGCATCTTCGTAAAGCTGGGCCTCGCTGGGAAATGGGCCGGAACTTAACCCGTAGCCTCGGTAGTCAATCATCAGCACAGAAGCACCGATATCCCGCAGGGCTAAGGCCCAAACCAGATTTTGGGAGATGTTGGCAGCATTGCCGTGCAGGTACAGAAACGTCAGGTCCAAGGTGCCTTCGTGAGGCAACCACCAACCATGAATCTGCCCCCGCCCCACTGGAATCCACACTTCTTCGTAGGCAACTCCAGCCTCTATGGGGGTGGTGTTCAAGGTTCGATCTGGGAGAAAAATCAGCCGCCGTTGGCCCAGAAATAACCAGGCACAGGCTACTCCATACAGAAGTAACAAAAGGCCCAGAAAAGACGGTATCGGCTTTAAGAAAGGCATGGCTGAAAAATAGGTCACTGAACCCAGGGAAGTGGTGGGCAAAGCCCATCCTACAAATCGTTAGAGCTTTTGGATGGTTGTAAACGTTGTTGCAGTGACAATTTAAACCTGGTCCAAGTCCAGAAGTGGAGTTTTGCCTCAAAGAAAGCTACAGCTTTCGAGCTGGACTGGGTATATCAATCAACTATGGGCTCACTTTAGGAGCCTGTTGATGCCATTGAGTGGCCTGCTCATAGGCGTAGCCCACTTCAAACAGCAGGTCTTCCCGCAGCACGTTGCCAATCAGCTGAATACCGATGGGCAGACCCAGGTCATCGAACCCGCAGGGCAGGCTCATGCCAGGGAGCCCAGCCAGGTTGACGGGAATGGTCATCAGGTCAGACAGGTACATGCTGAGGGGATCATCCACCTTTTCTCCCGCTTTGAAGGCGGTGGTGGGAGAGGTGGGGCACACCAGCACATCGACCTGTTCAAAGGCCTTCTCGAAGTCTTGCTTGATCAGCGTGCGGACCTTCTGGGCCTTCAGGTAGTAGGCGTCGTAATATCCGGCGGAGAGGGCATAGGTGCCAATCATAATTCGGCGCTTTACCTCAGCCCCAAAGCCTTCGGCACGGGTTTTGGTATACATCGACATCAGACTGTCGTTGTTGTTGCGAGCCCCGTACTTGACCCCGTCATACCGGGCCAGGTTTGAGGAGGCTTCAGAGGGGGCAATGATGTAGTAGGTAGGCAAACCGTAGGGGAACTGCGGGCAGGAAATTTCTTGAATTTCAGCTCCCAGGTCTTTGAGTTGCTGTATGGCCTTCTCTACAGAGGCTTTGACAGTCGCGTCGATACCTTCGGCATCAAAGGTTTCTTTAATAACGCCGATGCGCCGACCTTTGAGGTCAGTTTTCAAACTCTTGGTGTAGTCAGGAATATCCACCTTAATGCTGGTGGAATCCCGTACATCATATCCAGCAATGGCTTGAAGCAGTAGGGCCGAATCTTCAACCGTGCGGCTCAGGGGACCAATCTGATCCAGCGAAGAGGCGTAGGCCACCAGGCCAAAGCGAGAGACCAGGCCGTAAGTCGGCTTTAGGCCCACCACACCGCAGAAGGAAGCAGGTTGCCGAATTGAACCGCCAGTGTCAGACCCCAGGGCTACGGCGCATTCATCTGCTGCCACTGCCGCGGCTGAACCGCCAGAAGAACCCCCCGGCACTCGCTCCACATCCCAGGGGTTGCCCGTGAGCTGATAGGCAGAGTTTTCGGTGGAACTGCCCATGGCAAATTCATCCAGGTTGGTTTTCCCCAGGGCGATGGCACCCGCTTCCATCAGCTTTTGGGTCACGGTGGACTCATAGGGAGGCACAAAGTTTTCCAACACCTTAGAAGCGCAGGTAGTGCGAATTCCTTTGGTGCACATATTGTCTTTAATGGCCAGGGGAATCCCCGCCAGCATGCCAAGCTCATCCCCAGCGGCAATTTTGGCGTCTACCTGTCGGGCCTGAGCCAGAGCCTGATCTGCAGTAACCGTTAAGTAGCTGTGGAGTTTTGGTTCCAGAGCAGCGATGCGATCTAGATAGTCCTGGGTAATCTCAACGGCAGACCGTTCTTTGCTGACAAGCTGTTGATGCAGTTGGCGGATGACAGACATGAGACTCCTTGGCGGCTCAGACAATAATTCAGCACCAGGGTATCAGTATAGAAAGGATGGGGGGTGAAAAGATAGAGGGGAGTGGGGGGGTGGAGGTGGGTTGGTGGGTTGGTGGGTGGGAGGGTGGGAGAGTGGGGGAGTGAGAGATTTCTCAGTCGGATGGGAAGGGGAGGTGGACATTCCTCTGAAGTTACGCGACCTGGGAGGCAGCATCTTTGGCGACGGTTAAGAACTGCTCTACGGCTGTTTCGGGCATATCAAAGGATGTCACCAGGCGGACGAGGGGCAGGTCTGCTCCAGACCAGGGATAGAAGATGAATCCAGCGGCTTTGAGCTGATCGTGGATGGGGGCTGGAAGATGGACAAACAATTCGTTGGCTTGCACCGGATAGGCCAGCACGACGCCTGGAATTTCCTTCAGCCCCGCTGCCAGACGCTTTGCTAGCCGATTGGCGTGTTGGGCATTGTGTCGCCACAGGTCATTTTCTAGATAAGCCTGGAGCTGCACTGAGAGAAACCGCATTTTTGAAAATAGGTGCCCTCCTCGCTTGCGGCGAAATTCGAAGTCTCTGACTAATTCGGGCTTGAAGAAAACGACGGCTTCTGCGGCCAGGGCCCCGTTTTTGGTGGCTCCAAAACTGAGAATATCGACTCCGGCCTGCCAGGTCATGGCTGCGGGGGAACAGCCCAGGCTCACCAGCGCATTGGCAAACCGAGCACCATCCATGTGCAGGTAAAGGCCGTGGTCATGGGTGACCTGGGCGATGGCCTGAATTTCTTCTAAAGAATAGACGGTGCCACACTCAGTAGCCTGGGTAATGCTGACGGCGGCAGGTTGTACAGAGTGGACCACTCCCGGAGAGGCTTTATCCAGCCAGCTCGCAAGATCATCGGCGGTGATTTTGCCGTTCTTTCCTTCCAGGCCCACGAGCTTTGCACCGTGGGTGTAGAATTCAGGGGCACCGCACTCATCCATATTGATGTGGCTTTCATGGTGGCAGTAGATGGCTCCGTAAGGAGGGGTAATGACGGCTAAAGCCAGGGCATTGGCTGCCGAACCCGTTGCCACCGGAAACATGGTGACCTCTGCTTCAAAGTATTTGTTGAACCTCTGCTTTAGTCGCTGGGTAAGGTCATCATTGCCGTAGGGCATGGCAGCGCCACTGCTGTGGTGAACAATAGCTGCCGCAATGGCGGGAGAAATTCCGGCGGTGTTGTCGCTGGCAAAGTTCATAGTAGGGTTCAGTCGAGGTGGGTGTCTTCATTTAAGTTAATGCAGACGTTATGCTTTGTTATCTGTGTTGCTATCTCGCCCCCAAAAGTCTCAGCAGGATACTATAAAAATACGCCCCACAACTAAATGACAGTGTTATGCTGGGTATGGTCAGTTTTCGGTAGATTACGCTTGTTTCATTTCATTCCGATTTTCGTTACAGGTCCGTCTCCGTTTACGCCCTACACATTTCATTCCAGGAGAGGATCCTATGTCAGTTTATGTTGGTAACTTGTCTTATGATGTCACCCGCGAAGATCTCGAACGGGTATTTAGCGAGTATGGCGAAGTAAGCCGAGTCAGCCTTCCTACCGATCGGGAAACCGGTCGTCCCCGTGGCTTTGCATTCGTTGATATGAATGAAGAAGCTCAGGAAGATTCTGTAATCGAAGCCCTTGACGGCGCTGAGTGGATGGGTCGCGAAATGCGGGTTAATAAAGCTCGCCCCCGCGATGATTCCCGCAACGGCGGTGGCGGCGGTTCTCGCAATGGTGGCGGTGGCAACTATCGCCGTTCTAGCTTCTAGCATCTACGGGCTTTAAACCTTCTCCAAGGTCAGACGTGGAGTTTTACCTGAGAGGAAACTACAGATCTCGAGTTGGACTTGGTTGATCTGGTGAAGGGTTGAGCTCAACCCCTCACTCATTCGACAATTAAATCATTTCATCAGAGAAGGTTTTCACCTTCTCTTTTTTTTCGCCAGGCTAGGGTTCATCTGCTGGTGGCACCAATTCAAAACAGTTAGCCACAACGGCAGGGATAGAGCGGGGACGCCCGGTGCTGACATCCACAAATACCCATTCAGTTTCGCCCGTTGCCAGTACAGCATTGTCATCAAGCCTTAGAAACTTGTACTTGCGAGTGCTGCTGGCTTTTCGCAGAGTCGAGATCCAGGTCAGCAGGCGGATGCGATCGCCCTCAAACGCCGGACGCAGATAAGTGATTTGGTGAGACCTGGCAACCCAGGTTGCCCCAACCTTCTGGGTTGCTGCGGTGCCTTGAGCAGAGCGAGAATGGGCTACGGCGACATCCTGCATCCACTGGACGTAGGTCACGTTGTTGACGTGGTGATTGAGATCGACGACTTCGGCGGGCACAATAAATTCTTGATGAAAAATATTTTTCATATTTTCCTTAAAGTCTTCTGCGGCTTTGTAAAGTGCGTGGGGTTTTTACCATACTTTATCTGGGGTGGTCAAAGGGCTGAAAAAACCTTGCCCAGGTCCAGAAGTGGAGTTTTGTCTTATGGAAAGCTACGGATCTTGGCCTGAATGTGGTACGAAATGGCTGATGCAACAAGCAGGGCTGCAAAATTGGCAAGGGCTGTTGCTGAGTCTTGTCGCTGGTGTTGGGCAGAGTGGCAGCGCACCATTGGCACCCTATTGCAGAGTGAACCCCAGCTTTCTATTCAAGCAAACTGGTTAGGGGAATATTACCCCCTGGAGCTTGAGACCCTGGAATATTGCCTTGGGGTTGACGGTTTGTTCTAAATTGCTGCCGTGGGTGGAGCAATTTCCATCGTCAGCTAATCACCCAGTAACCCCGCCTGCGCCAGTACTGTTCTTGTAAAGCCCGATTGAGTTGTTCATGGTCGATCTCGCCTTGCTCCAGCAAGAGTTCTCCTAAGGGGCGAGACCCTTGGGGTTGGGTGGCAATGACTTGCTCTAAAGTATCGGGGGATATGATCCGTTTACGAACCAGAATTTGACCGAGTTTCATAGGTAGAGCCATCCTGAACAAAAATCGATTTCGGCAGGGGAAATTCGTTCGCCAATCCGATATCAAGGTTTCCTTCAGGCTATGGAATAAATCAGGAAAAAAAAGGCTCAGGATGTATCTCTAACCCTAATTTCACCCCTGGGGGTTATACCTTCAGGAAATTGCGTTTACTCACGACAATGGTTTTGGCTACGGAAAAATCCAGCTATCCCTTGAATGGCTTTCGATTCTGGTAGATAATGCAGTGCTCTCAGAATTAACATAACGGTGGCCATCTCCATGTTTCCTGCCTCCAAAATTTATGACGCTATTGTGGTGGGATCTGGTGCCACCGGAGGAGTCGCCGCTAAAACCCTGGCCCAACAGGGCTTATCTGTGTTGGTGCTAGATGCTGGCCCCCAGCTTTCTCCCCAGGTTGTCAGTACCAGCAGTTTTACCCAGGGGTTGTTTCGCCTGTTAAATCTGGCTACCCGTAAACAGTCTTACCAGGCCCTGCATCCTGGTTATTGGAAGGCAAATCCTAACCTGTTTGTCAACGAGCAGGACAATCCCTATTCCACGCCAAAAGATCGCCCGTTTTACTGGATCCGGGGGCGACAGGTGGGCGGACGCAGCCTTACCTGGGGGGGCATTACCCTGCGACTTTCGGACTACGAGTTCAAAGCTGCCAGCTACGATGGTTATGGTCAAGACTGGCCCCTCAGCCATGGAGAACTGGCCCCGTTTTATGCCCAGCTGGAGCGGGCGTTTCAGGTCAAGGGCAATCGCGACGGTCTCCCCCAATTGCCGGATGGTAACTACAGCGCATCCCCCGAACTCACCCCGGCAGAGGTGTATTTACAGGAACTGGTTGAGCAGCATTTTCCCGACCGACAGTTGATTGCCTCACGGGGTTTTTCGCTGCATCGGCCAACCCCCGATCAACCCTGGCCCCGATCCTCAAGCCCGGGGTCTTCCCTGCGGGATGCTCTGGCTACCGGTAAGGTCACCGTTCAGCCCGATGCGGTGGTCAGTCATCTGATCTTTGACCCCCCTACCCGTAAAGCCCAGGGGGTGGAATATGTGCACCGGCTCAACAAAACTGCCCATACCGTGCGGGGCAACCTGGTGGTGATGTGTGCCTCCACCATTGAAACCGTCAGGATTTTGCTCCATTCCACTGAGGAGCATCAACCAGGTGGCTTAGCCAACCAGTCGGGTCTACTGGGGCGCAACCTGATGGACCACGTTTCGACCATGCAGTTTTTCAGCCTGCCGCAATTCCCTCAGCTGCAAAAGTCTTTTGATTTATCGGGATGCGACAGTTTTTACATCCCCCGCTTCACCAATTTAGAGGGTCAGCAAGAAGATTTTTTGAGGGGCTATGGTATTTGGGGCGGTGTGCAGCGGGTGAATATTCCCGCCCTGTTACGCAAAACCGGTCAGGAGGCCATTGGCTTTTTAGTGGGCTGTGGAGAAGTGCTGCCCCAAACAGAAAACCGGGTCCAACTCGATTCCGACCGGGTAGATGCCTGGGGCATTCCAGTCGCTCACATTGATTTCACCTGGTCTGATAACGAATACCGCATGCTGGCCCACATGAAACGACAGATTCAGGAGTTAATTGAGCTGGCCCAGGGACGGTGCCTGCGGCCCTCAGAAATTCTCAGGACACCCTGGCTGTCTGGAATCCTGAATCAAGTTGAAGAAAGGGCTATGACCGCAGCCCGCCCCGGTTACTACATCCACGAAGTAGGCGGCGCACCGATGGGAACCTCTCCCGATAATTCGGTGGTGAACCCGTTTAACCAGTGCTGGGATGCCCCCAACGTGCTGGTGGTAGATGGGGCCTGCTGGCCAACCTCTGGCTGGCAAAACCCTACCCTGACCGAAATGGCCATTACCGCCCGCGCCTGTTCGCTGATTGACAAGGGCTAACCCCGTTTCTCTTAGTCGGGGCTATCCATTAGAGCAGGGAATCAAGGGAACGGGGGAGGAGATATGAGGTTGCGATTCAAAGAATTGAGATAACCAACATGGAAGGCTTTACCACAGACTTTGATGCCAACTAATTGAGCTAGCCGACATCCAACCTTACCTGTGGAGTCGTCAGGGCAAATGCTGGTTGCCCTGACGACTTCGGCATTAAACCCCATTCAGAGTCAAACCCTTATTGAATGAGGAGTAAATAGTTTTTATGGAAATGCGGTGTTACACAACCCGCTGAACGTCCTCGGCTTTGGTGTCAAAGACAGTGGAATAGACCCAACCAGCAATTAGGGCTCCCAGAATGGGCGCAATCCAAAACAGCCATAGCTGGCTGATTAGTTCAAAACCGACAAACAGAGCTGGGCCAGTACTCCGGGCCGGATTTACGGAGGTGTTGGTAACCGGAATGCTGATCAGGTGAATCAGAGTGAGAGACAACCCAATCGCCACCGGCGCGAGAGCCGCCGGAGCCCGCTGGTCGGTAGCGCCCAAAATAATCATGAGAAAGAAAAAGGTCATCACCACTTCGCACACAAAAGCGGCAAAAAGGCCATATCCTCCCGGAGAATGAGCGCCATAACCATTGGTGGCCAGAGGATTGGAGCTGGTGGGATCAATCGCAAATTCGGGCTGGCCGGAAGCAATCAGGTATACAATGCCGGCCCCTACCACGGCTCCCAGCACCTGGGACACAATATAGGGTAGGAGTTCACCACTAGGGAACCTTCCCCCGGCCCATAGACCAAACGACACTGCCGGATTGAGGTGGCAGCCAGAAATATGGCCGATAGCATAGGCCATAGTCAATACCGTCAGGCCAAAGGCTAGCGACACCCCAACAAAGGCAATGCCAAGATTAAACGCCCCGCTACCATCGAGGAAAACGGCGGCCAGTACTGCACTGCCGCAGCCGCCTAAAACTAACCACAAAGTGCCGAAAAATTCGGCAATACAACGCTTGGTTAATGGCATTGTGTGTTGACTCCTAATGACGAGAAAAGTTGAATTTTTAGGGGACACAATGTCAAAAGAAAATGACAGCCCCAACAGCAATTATGGAAGGATTTTAGGATTTTTGGGTAAGAGATTCATAAGAGATACAGTCTCTATTGGGGGTTCATAAGGCAGAAAGCCTTATGAATTCCTTATGTTTGGGGGCTATCTTAAGGGCAAACGACCACAAATGGAACGACCAATTTGCCCCAGCTTCTTGCCATGAAGCTGGGGCTTGTCTATAGATAGAGTAAAACCGTCCATAGACACAGACGACTTAGCCTGGTTATGACCTGCATTAAACTCCTGTTTATTCGTCATGGAGAATCCCTTGGCAATGTAGAGGGACGCATGGAGGGCTGGTCTTCTACGGCCCTCACGGGTGCAGGCCGCAGGCAGGCCCAGCAGTTAGGTCAGCGCCTGGCTCGGGAGGGTTGGCATCCCACCCATGGGTATTGCAGTCCCCTCCAGCGAGCCACCGAAACCTGGCAGAACCTCTGGTCCGCCTTTAGCCAGGCAAGGGAAGCGGTTGACCTTCCTAAGCTGGACATTCCCCTGCAGTTTAAAGACGAACTGAAGGAGTACAACAACGGAGTGCTGGGAGGACTCACCTGGCAAGAAGCCCAAAAACAATATCCTGAGCTATGTCAATCTCTAGAGCAGTCCCTTGACTGGCGACCCATTCCCCAGGCTGAAACCATAAGCGAGGGGCGGCAGCGAGCCCAAAAATTTATTGACGACATGGTGAATCGGCACCAGAACGGAGACCAGATCTGGGTCGTTAGCCATCACTGGATCATGCAGCAGTTGATGGCCTGTTTGCTGGGGAGCGATCGCACCTGGGGCTTTTCCATCCAACCCACGGGCTTGTTTGAATTCTGGCTGGATCGCAACCGCTGGCATCAGAATTGCGAAAACCTTTACAATACGGAACTTTGGCAGCTAAAACGTTTCAATGATTGCGAACATGACAACGCCTGACTATAATTCGGGGATCATATAACCGTTTAAAATAGTGGGCTACACTCGTAGCTGCGGAACTCATATCATGGCTCCTACCATTGACGATATCGACCTCCAGGCCCGACAAGGAAGCATTGCCGCCATCATTCAAATTTTGAATGAGCATTTTGCCACCACTGGTATTAGAACGAGAGCCGTGCAAGATAATGGCGTTTTGCAGTTACTGGTCGAAGCTCCTAGAGAAGACCAGTTGACCCAGGATGCCATAGTTAATGAAGTCCGCACGGTGCTGGAATCCATCAGCCCTAAAGGTGTTACTAAAGTCCACATTAACAGCCGCATCGTGCAGGAGCAGCAGTTGCTCTGGCTAGATGAAATCAAGCGAGACCCAGAACATAATCTACTGTGGTCAGAGCCCATTACCCTCAAACGCCCCAATCCTATCATGCGGTTCTGGCAAGACCTGCGGGCTCCCCGGCAGCGCAATCCGTTTCTGGATGACTTGCCATCTAAGAAAGGATCTCCCAGTCAGTTGGCTTTTTGGCGGGGGCTCATTGGTGGAGCCAGCCTGATTTTGTTGCTGCTGATGGTGGGCTGGGCGACGAAAGATTGGCTGGGGTTTGACCTGGGAGCCATATTGCCCGGTCAAGAAGTCACCAATCCCGACCAACCCCCAGCGCCCGAGGTATCTGCGGACCAAGACCCGTTTGTACTGGCGGTTCGCATCGCCCAGCAATCAGTAGAAGACGGAAAATCTGCCGAAACCGCTGCAGAATGGCTGGATCTAGCAGTCCGCTGGCAGCGGGCTTCAGATTTGATGTCAGAGGTTTCTCTCGAAGACGAACGCTACCCCATCGCCCAGGACCGCATGGAAACCTACATTCAAAACAAGACCCTGGCTCTGCAAGAGGCCGAGAGAATTCAGGCGGAAGGAAATTAAGCCCTATTGTGTTGATTCTTGCTGGGGTTAATTTAGGGAGCGAGAGAGCGAGAGAGTCAGGGAGCCAGGGAGCCAGGGAGCGAGAGAGTCAGGGAGCGAGAGAGCGAGAGAGTCAGGGAGTGAGAGAGCGAGAGAGTCAGGGAGTGAGAGAGTCAGGGAGTGAGAGAGCGAGAGAGTCAGGGAGCCAGGGAGCGGGAGAGTCAGGGAGTGAGAGAGTCAGGGAGCGCCTTGGGTCGTCATGGCGTTATTTAGGCATGGATGTTTGACTGCACGAGAATGAAGTATCCGTTGGCGAGAACCTTATCGGCGGCTGATCTTTTGCTTCAGGCGGTTCAGTAACTGTCCGGCTTCGGGAATGGGGAGCAAGATGGCACCTAAAGCAAATATCAACACTCCCACCAGGCCAGGAATTAACAGTTGTATCAGTAGAACCAAAATTCCCTCGCTGCCCAGCCAGGATTCCAGCCCTCGGAAGCTGCCGAATGCGGCCCCGCCAGCCATCAGGCTGACTGCAGTAAGGGCTGCGATCGCGCCGCCCCATTCCAGCAGAGGTAGTCCGCGCAGCCTCTTGTGCAACACCATCACCATCACCAGCGTGGAAAATATATTCACCCCCACCGTTGCCAGTACCAGACCCGGTGCCCCAAATTGACGAATAAAGATATAGTCCAGCACCCCATTCAGCACAATGTTTACCAGGCTAATGCGAAACGGGGTTTGCCCGTCTCCCATGGCGTAAAACACCCGCACCAGTACATCTCTGGCTAAATAGACAAACATGCCCAGGCCGTAGACCATGAGCACCGACGTCACCAGGGCAGAGGCTTCGGCATCGAAGGCCCCCCGTTCATAAATCACGCGCACAATGGGCAGCGCCAGAACTACGAATAAGGCCCCCAGGGGCAGCATGGTCAGGGCCGTAAAGAGTAGACTCTGGCGAATGCGTAACTTCAGCTCTGGCCAGTGCATGGGGTCTGCCAGGCGGGAAAATACCGGCAAAAACGGCACCAGAATGACGTTAGAAATAATCCCCAACGGGGTCTGTACCAGCAGGTTGGCGTAGCTCAGAGCCGCCGCTGTCCCAGGGATAAAGGACGCAAAGAATAAATCTGTAAACAAGTTAATCTGCAGCATCCCCGACGATAACGTTGCAGGTATGAGAATGCTGAGCACCTGCCGTACCCCGGCATCAGACCAGTCAAAGCGCAGCCTGGGACGCCCCAGGCCAGACTTCCACAGGGCCGGCAGCTGGGCCAACCACTGCAGAAACGCACCGCCCAGGGTACTGGCTGCCAGTACAACCCCACCCACCAGGTAAAACTCTGGACTGGTAATGTCGCGCCCAATGGCGGCAAACAAAAGGCCCAGGCCCACCAGCACCGCTCCGCTAGAAAAAATCGGGCTTAAAGAAGGCAGCCAGAACTGGTTATCGGCATTTAAGGTGCCAAAGCCAATGCCAATCAACCCCGCCAACAGCGCCATAGGCGACATAATCCGCAACTGTAATACGGCAATGTCACGCGCTACGGGGTCGGTTTGAGATAAGCCCTGGGCAATCAGGTCGATGATGGGTCCTGCCAATAGGAACAGAAACACCGACAGGCTGAGCAAAATCAGCCCTACCAGGGTATTGATAGATTCCACCAGGGGGGCAGTCTCTTCCCTGGGGCGCTTGGTAACCACGCTAACAATGGCGCTATGGAAAGGACCGTTGATACCCCCCAGCAGAATCAGCAGAAAGCCGGGAATGATATAGGCAAAGCTGTAGGCATCGGCCACCGGACCTACCGCAAACGCTGCTCCAATCGCCTGCTGGCGAAATAACCCAAACAGCTTGCTGATGATAGTTGCCGCCGCGACAATACCAGCAATATTGGCCAGAGAACGGGAGGGTTTAGCATCAGACACAGGCGCAGGGGAAATAAATGACCATCCCCCATTTAACTGCATATGAGAGCTACTGGCTGTCGTACATCGCTTTAATGACCACCGCCGGGTCAACCCACACCCCGTCGTATTTAAGCCCCCAGTGCAAATGCGGTCCGGTGGTACTGCCGGTCATGCCGACGCGACCAATTTTTTCTCCGGCTCGAATTTGGGTTCCCTGGCGCAGGGCAATGCCGCCTTCTCGGTCCACCAGGACTCGTCCGCCTTCTTTTTCAACCACAATGTGCCCCTGCATATGGCAGTAAACATGGGTCCATTTACCCGATTGAATAATCGCTGAAGTACCGCAGGCGGTACCTTCTGAAACTTGAATCACGGTTCCATCCCACCAGTTGCGGATGTAGCTGCCCATGGGAGCAGCAAAATCCAGACCGTAATGGAATCGGTAACCCCCGAAGGGATGGTTGCGATAGCCGAAGGGAGAGGTGTAAGCGGTGAAATTTTCGAGGGGAAAGGATGAACCGGCCCAGGGATTTAGCTCAGCCTGCTCGACCGGTGCAGGAGACTGCTGTTCAGCATGAATTTTTTCAGAATATTGGCTAAATTCCATGATGCCCCAAACTCCAACCGCTGCAACGATAAGGGATTGAGCTGCTAGCGAAACAAACTGCCAGTCGACCCTGGACTCGAAACGAGCAAACATAAGCCACGCATGCTAAAGCAGGATGATGTGAAACGTAATCAGAATTATAGATCAAAAGAACTAAAAATAGTACAAAAATAGTGCGATTGATGGTTGCTTTTCTCTTTATGTTGCTAAAGGCCGTTTAGATTTTTGGCCTTAGGGGCTGTTGCGGCTTCGTTGTCCTTCTCAACCGATGGGCGACATCACCAATCGCGGTTATAATACGGGTGATAATGGTTATCATTTTCTAGTATGAGCCTTGAGGTTCGCCAACTGTCAGCTCGATACCGCAGCGCTCTCGCTCTGCAAGATGTTTCTGTAACCCTGGGGCGGGGTGAATTGATTGGGTTAATTGGCCCCAACGGGGCTGGCAAGAGCACATTTATCAAGGCGCTTTTGGGATTGGTGCCGTTTCAGGGGCAGGTGTTGTTTGAAGGGATGCCCCTGCGGAAAAATAAGCAGCGGGTGGCCTATGTGCCCCAGCGATCGCACATCGACTGGGATTACCCCATCACCGCCTGGAACGTTGCCATGATGGCGCAATCTGTGCTGGCCGGTTGGTTTTGTCGGCCCAGTCAGGCTGCCAAGCAGCGGGTGACCGTAGCCCTTGAGCGGGTCGATATGCTGCATCTAGCCGATCGTTCCCTGGGGGAGTTGTCGGGTGGGCAGCAGCAGCGAGTTTTTCTGGCCCGTGCCCTGGCCCAGAATGCCGACCTGTTGCTGCTTGATGAGCCCTTCACTGGCATTGACCGCAAAACCGAAGGGCTGATGCTCACCATTCTGAATGAGCTTAAAGACGAGGGCAAAATTCTGCTGGTTTCTAGCCATGAGTGGGGAGAGGCCCTGCATCGCTACGACCGGCTGCTGCTGCTGAACCGCACCCTGCTGGCCAATGATGTGCCCCAGGCGGTGATGACCTACGATAATATTCAGCGGGCCTACGGTCAGGCCAGTACCACTTCATCGCAACCTGCTGCCTATGCAGACTTCTTCTGCTAATTGGGACGCCATCGTTATTGGTTCGGGCATTGGCGGCCTGGTCACTGCCACCCAACTGGCGGCGAAAGGGGCGTCAGTTCTGGTTTTAGAACGCTATTTAATCCCCGGCGGCAGTGCCGGATATTTTGAGCGCGACGGCTACCGCTTTGACGTGGGCGCTTCGATGATTTTTGGGTTCGGTAACCAGGGCACCACCAACCTGCTGACGCGAGCGCTGGATGCAGTCGGCATGGCTCTGGAGACCCTGCCTGACCCGGTGCAGGTCCACTACCACCTGCCCGATGGCCTGAATGTGCGGGTCCATCGCAACTACGAACAATTTCTGCAGGAACTGTGCGATCGCTTCCCCCACGAGGGCCGGGGCATCCGTCAGTTTTACGACGAATGCTGGCAGGTCTTCCACTGCCTGAATGCCATGGAATTGCTTTCTCTGGAAGAGCCCCGCTACGTGGCCCGAGTCTTCTTTCAGCATCCCCTGGCCTGTTTGGGATTGGCAAAGCGCCTGCCCTTCAACGTTGGTCGCGTCGCCAGAAAGTATATTCAGGACCCTGAACTGCTGCGGTTTATCGACATGGAGTGCTACTGCTGGTCGGTGGTACCTGCTGACCGCACCCCGTTGATTAATGCCGGGATGGTCTTCAGTGATCGGCATTACGGCGGCGTCAACTATCCCAAAGGAGGGGTCGGTCGTATTGCCCAGGCCCTGGCCGATGGTCTGGAAAAAGCAGGAGGGCAGATCCGCTATCGGTCACGGGTGACGCAGATTCTCACGGAGGGGGGACGGGCCGTTGGGGTCCGACTCGCCACCGGCGAATCGTTTCGGGCGGCTCGCATCATCTCCAATGCCACCCGCTGGGATACGTTCGGTTCCCTTTTGCCAGACCTGCCCCTGCCGCCCCGGGAGCAGCGCTGGCAAGCGCAGTATCAGGCTTCCCCCAGCTTCCTCAGTCTTCATCTGGGGGTGGATGAAGCTGTCATTCCCCCCCATACAGACTGCCACCATATTTTGCTGGATGACTGGCGGCAGATGGAAGCCGCCAATGGCACGATTTTTGTGTCCATTCCCACCCTGCTCGATCCTGACCTGGCCCCTGCCGGTCACCATATTATCCACACCTTTACCCCCAGCTGGATGTCTGATTGGCAGGGGCTTTCCCAACCTGAATACGAAACCCAAAAGCAACAGCAGGCCCAAAACTTGATTCGCTGTTTAGAATCCCTTTTTCCCGGTTTAGAAACTGCTATTCGGTTTCTGGAAGTGGGCACGCCCCGCACCCATCGCCGCTTTTTAGGGCGAAGAGACGGCACCTATGGCCCGATTCCCGCGGGTAAGCCCTGGGGGCTGCTGGCAATGCCCTTCAACCGCACCTCAGTGCCCGGTCTGTATTGCGTTGGGGATAGCACCTTCCCCGGTCAGGGCCTCAATGCCGTGGCGTTTTCGGGCTTTGCCTGTGCCCATCGGGTAGCTACTGATTTGGGCTGCTAAGGGGGTTACATAAAGGGGTTACATAAACTTGTTGTTTCAACTCATACCAGGGGCCCTGCCGGTGCTTAACCCGGCCCCGGTCTCCGGGCCATTGAGACCACCAGTGACCAGAAGGTGTCCATACAACAAAGCCGTTCGGCTTTCAATACCTGAGAGATTTGAAAAACTCTGACAGAATGTATAGGGATGAGCCGAGCAGTAGGATGCCCTTGCCTTAAAACCCCAGGTTCCCAGGGGGAGATTGTGGTTGGGTAGGCAAAATACCAGAATTTCGAGAACTGCCATCGAGCATCCCAATTCAGTCGCACAGGAAACAGGTTGATGGATAGTAATAATCTCTTACGGCAGTTGCTCATGATTGGCATCGGCACAACGTCATTAGTGGCTGAGCGGTTGCGCCAGGTCACCGATGAGTGGGTGCGGGAAGGACGCTTCAACCCTGAACAGGCCAGCAAGCTGGTTGACGACGTCATGGCTCAACTTAATGTCAACAGCGGTGTGCTAGAAGATCAACTGCAGCGACAGTTTCGCAATACCCTGCAAGATCTGGGCGTTCCTCGCCAGGCTGAAATGGATGAACTGCGGGGTCGTCTAGATCGCCTGGAGCGGCAGGTGCGTGACCTGGAAAATAAACTCTGGAAGTAGCCCTGTCTACCCGAGCAACATTCCATGCGGCCTGGCGAGCCATGCATTCAGACCCCAAACTGAGCCAGGTCGATAATGCCGAAACGGTGCAACGGGTGGATGAGCATAAAGATATTGCCTTGATTGGCCTTATCATCTTTACCCCTCTGCGCTCTTCTCCCCTACTCCTGAAGGTGTCGGGAGCCAGCGGCATGCAGGCGATGAGTTGTCTGATGGGTTTATTTGTCATGGCCATGGGGGTGCAGCTCATTCGCAATGGCTTAGCAGACTGGTTCCAATCCTTGGGGCTGGTCTTAAACTGAAAGCCTGGTTCTAAAATATGTAAGCAGGTCGACTGGTGCATCCCATCTCCGCACAATCTTCGCGTCTTCACCATGGTTCCATTCTGAGCCGGGGTAGCTACCGCAGTGTGTTGAGTCTGGGCAGCGCCGGATCTATTCTCAGTATCGGCAGCGCTGGCAGTATTCTCAGCATTGGCAGTGCTGGCAGCATTCTCAGCATTGGTAGCACTGGCAGTATTCTCAGCATCCTCAGTGTTGGCAGTATTCTCTCCATTCTGAGTGCTGGTAGCATTCTGAGCGTGCTGCGGTTCTGGTCCCTGGGTTCGGGAGAGGCATTGGTTTGGCTCGTGGACTTTTTGTGGGGTTAACCACCCTGGATTGCATCTATCAGGTCGAGCATGTGCCCGCTGCCGATGAAAAAGTGGTTGCCCAGGATAGTTTGCTGGTAGCGGGCGGTCCAGCCACGAACGCAGCGGTTATGTTTCGGCATTTGGGCAATGAGGCTGTGGTTGTGTCTGCCCTGGGTCACCACCCCGTCACCAGTTTGATCCGGGCTGACCTGGCCGCCCAAAAGGTGCAGCTGATTGACCTGATGCCTGACGCTGTAGCGCCTCCCCCGCTGTCTACAATTCTGGTGACGACGGCTACCGGAGAACGATCTGTGGTTTCGCGGAACGCCGTGGGTCGCCAGGTTACCCCACCTGGTCATTGGGGGATCTGGCTAGAGGGCGTTGACATCGTCTTGATTGACGGCCACCAGATGGCTTTAGGGCAAGCGATAGCAGCAGGTGCTCGGCAACGGGGAATTCCTGTGGTGGTTGATGCCGGTAGCTGGAAACCTGGCTTTGAGGCAGTGTTGCCCCTGGCCAGCCAGGTTATTGCTGCCTCTAGATTTCGAACTCCCCCAGAAACGACCGCCCCAGGGACGCTAGAGACGTTACAGCAATGGGGCATTAGGGAAGTGGCCATCACCTCTGGCGCTGAGCCGATCCGTTGGCGGCGGGGCGATACCCAGGGAAAGATTGCTGTGCCCCAGGTCTCTGTTAAGGACACCCTGGGGGCTGGCGATTTTTTCCATGGAGCGTTTTGTTACTATCGATTAACCCTAGACTTTCCGGAGGCGCTTGCGGCTGCGGCTGGGGTAGCCGCCCATAGCTGTCAATTTTTCGGCACTCGGGCTGGGTTATCGAACTTACCAATTGATTAAAGATTCTATAAACTCGGCTGCTGCTGGGTCAAAGTGCTGAGTTTTTACTGCTTAGACTGAAGCAGGTTTATTGTTGCTGATATAAGTTGCTGATATAAGAGGACTCATGGCTTACGACCAAGAGAAACAAATTGCTATCGATGCCGTCATGCAGGCGGCACAGCTCTGCGAAACCGTGCGCCAGGTCATGGTTCCTGAAGCCATCGAAAAAAATGATAAAAGCCCGGTTACGGTCGCTGACTACGGATCCCAGGCGATTATTTGTAAGGCTCTGGCCGAGGCATTCCCCAATGATCCGGTAGTGGGTGAAGAAGATGCTGCAGAACTGCGCACCGCTGCAATGGCCAGCGTACTTGACACCGTTACCAGCCAGGTCAGGCAGGTCTTGGGAGCTGCCGCCCCGGCAGAAGTGCTGGATTGGATTGACCACGGCAACGGAGAGGTCACCTCTCGGTACTGGACCCTGGACCCCATTGACGGCACCAAGGGCTTTTTGCGGGGTGACCAGTACGCCATTGCCCTGGCCCTGGTTGAAGATGGCGACATCAAGGTGGGGGTTTTAGGATGTCCTTACCTGAGCTTTGATGGCGGCGAGCAGGGGCTGCTGTTTGTGGCTGTGCGCGGAGAAGGCACCGTGATGATGCCCCTGTCTGGGGGCGAGCCTCAGCCGCTGAGAGTTGCGGACCCCTCCGATACCGAGCATTTTCGCTTTGTGGAGAGTGTTGAGTCTGGCCATGGCAACCAGGACTTGCAGAGTGCGATCGCCCAGGCCGCTGGCATTACTTCCCCCTCTATGCGGATGGATAGCCAGGCCAAATACGCTGCCGTTGCTGCTGGCCAAGCTGCTCTGTATCTCAGGCTTCCCTCGCCCAAATATCCTGGCTACAAAGAGAAAATTTGGGATCACGCCGCCGGCGTTATTGTGGTAGAAGAAGCCGGTGGTCGGGTCACCGATATGCATGGCAAGCCTCTGGACTTCTCCCAAGCGGCCCGTTTTCCAGACAACGAAGGCGTTGTCGTTAGCAACGGCCCCATTCAGGCTGCTGTTCTGGGAGCCCTAAAGGAGAGCATCCCGGCCTGATATTAACCCTATCCAGGTCCAGCCGCGAAGCTTTTCTGAGTAGGAAATAGGAAACCCCAGGATGCGGGCTGGACCTGGAACAGCCATAAAAAAGCCCTGGGTGAGCAATGCCCAGGGCTTGTGCTGTGTCGAGGGTTAGGAGACCTAAGCCTGTGTTGTTGAGTTACGTCAGTGAAAGGGAATAGGATTCAGAGCCTGTGAGGAAGCAACTCTGAATTTCCTGGCAGTAACCGAAGCTTAAAGCGGGGGTTAATGGCAGACTTGAGAGGAAAGCACAACCATTGGTGACACGCTCTAGAGATCATAAATTCGGCACTCAGGAGCACTGGGATTAAGGGCGCAATAGCCAGCAAAGCCGGAAGCAGGGGAGAGGGTCATCGACTCTGTTTGACGTGCTTTTGCCGTCAGTAACTCCTCAAAGACATCCCATGCGACAGCCACTTCAGCGGCAGAGATGCCGTACATAGCGGTTAAGCGACGAGCGTGCTCAAGGGCAGCACCTAGGTCTGCATCTAAAGACTTGCGGCTGGAAGTTACAGGAGCAGTGGGGTTAGAAGCCGTGGCTTGGATAGTGTTTTGCATGTTGTTTCTTTGATTTCGTGGTTGTTAAATACAGTTTAGGTATAAGCTCAAAGAATCACAACCTCGAATCAATATAAAAAATTTTTATCTTTCATTGGCTCTGCTTAACTGTCTACAAAACCCTATCGACTGGCGGGGTCTAGCACATCCCGTAGGCGGTCGCCCAGGGTGTTAATGGAAAGTACCGTTAGAAAAATCGCTAACCCAGGGGCCATGACCAGATGGGGAGCGCTTTCGATGTAATTTTGGGCGTCGTACAGCATACGGCCCCAGGTTGGTACATCGGGAGAAAAGCCAAGTCCCAAGAAGCTCAGGGTAGATTCGGCCAGCAGGGCGTTGCCCACGGCCAGGGTTGCCGCCACAATCACCGGGCCGATGACGTTGGGCAACAGGTGAGACTTGACCACCCGCCAGGGGTTAGCTCCCAGGGCAATCGCTGCCTGTACAAAGTTACGCTGCTTCAGACTTAAAAATCCAGCTCTGACCAGCCGAGCCACTGACATCCAATTAAGACCGCCAATCACCAGCACAATCAGGACAAAGATGCCCCTTTCCTGCCCCAGGGCTTTACGCACCGGGTCGCCAAACAGGTAAATCACCAGGAGCACCAGGGGTAGTTGCGGCAGGGCCAGAAATAAATCGGTGAATCGCATCAGGCTACCATCAATCCACCGGCCATAGAAGCCTGCCAGAGCACCAATGAGAACCCCTATGGTCATGGCAATCAGCATGGCGGCCACGCCCACCGCCAGAGAAATGCGCCCCCCCACCAGTAGTCGGGCCAGTTGGTTTTGTCCCAGGTCATTTGCCCCTAAGGGCAGTTCTCTAGATGGCGGGGCAAGGGCCCGGCTGAAGTCAATGTCGGACGGTGAGCCAGGGTAAATAAACGGCCCCAGCAGCACCGCCAAAACAATTAGCAGGAGTAGCCCCAGGGCCAGAGTGGTGGTGCGATCGCCCCTGAGCTGCCGCCAGATGCCCGGCTGGCCAGGTTGTACCTTTTCAGCGGCTATTGCCATAAAGACCCTTCCCCACCTTTAGCCATATCGAACCCTGGGGTCAATCAGCCCATAGAGCACATCTGCCATCAAGTTAAAGACCACCACCAGCACTGCATAAATCAGGGCGATGGCCATCACGACGGGGGTATCCCCCCGATAAATAGAGTCAATCAACAGTGCGCCAATGCCGGGCACTCGAAACACCTGTTCTGTCACCAGAGAGCCGGTAAAGATAGTAGGAATATCCAGGGCCACCAGGGTCACCACCGGAATCAGCGCATTTCTTAGCATGTGCAGGTTGACAATGCGCCAGCGGCTGAGGCCCTTGGCGCGAGCGGTTTTCACATAGCCCTGGGGAATTTCTTCGAGCATTGCAGCGCGAATGAAGCGTAACAGTACTGCCGTTTGAAACAACACCAGCACCGTGATGGGCATCACAGACTGCTTAACGAGTTGCCAGAAGCTGCCGAGATCCGCCACCTGTAATGTGCTGTCGTAGATAAAGGGCAACCAGCCCAGCCGGACGCTAAAAACGATGATCAGCAGCAGCCCTGAAAAAAAAGTCGGAGTTGAAAATCCCATAAACGCCAGGGTGGTAATGCCCCGATCTACCCAGGTGTCTCGCTTCAGAGCGGCAACAATACCCAGGGGAAACGCCAGGGCTACGCTGAGCAGGTAGGCAATGCCAATAATCCAGAGGGTTGTTGGCAACCGCTGGGCAATTAACTCACTGACGGGCAACCGGCTGGTGAAGGAATAGCCCAGATTACCGCGCATTAAAGCCAGAGACCACTTGACGTAGCGGATGTGAATGGGTTGATCCAGCCCCAGGGAGCGGCGAATGTTTTCCCGCACCTCTGGGGTAATGGCCGGATTAGCCGCCAGGTCCCCCAGGGGATTGCCGGGGGCAAGGGCCAGAATGAAAAAAATCACGGCACTAATGGCCAGTAGCGTCGGAATGGCAATCAGAACGCGCTTCAGCAAATACCCGAACATGAGTTAAATGGCTGGCTTTGGTGCGAGGGCAGCCTTGGGATAGGCAATGCGTTTGTGATTGTACTGCTGCCAGACCCGCACAAAGATATCAGCGATTACACTCATGTGTTCTCGGGTAAGTCCTGATTCAACCAGTTGGTCATCTTTCCAGCGAGCTCGCAGAATTCGGTTGACCATGGCTAACGCTTCATCAGGGGTGGCGTCGGTCAGGGAACGCAAAGCTGCTTCGCAGGAGTCTGCCAGCATGACAATGCCGGTTTCGGGAGATTGGGGAATGGGCCCGTCATACCGAAAGTCTTCTGCTTTGACCGTGATGGTGGGGTCTTTTTCAGCCATTTCCTTGGCTTGATGGTAAAAATAGCTAATCAACATGGTCCCCTGGTGTTCGGGTATAAACGCCCGAATGGCCTTCGGTAGACGACACTTGCGAGCCATCACTATCCCCTGGGTGACATGCTGCTTGATGATTGAGGCACTTAGCCAGGGGTCATTGAGTTCGTCATGTTTGTTCGGGCCACCCATCTGATTCTCAATAAAACCCAGGGGGTCGTGCATTTTACCGATATCGTGATACAGGGTACCGGCCCTGACCAGTTCGACGTTGCAGCCCAGGGCCTGAGCCGCTGCTTCCGCCAGGCTGGACACAAACAGGGTGTGCTGAAATGTCCCCGGAGCCTCTGATGCCAGGCGTTTGAGCATGGGACGGTTGGGGTTAGCCAGTTCGGCCAAACGAATTGGCGTCACCAGATCAAACATATGCTCCAGGTAAGGGCTCAGTCCCAAAGCAGCAATGCTGGAAATGATGCCATAGGCTCCCTGGAGCGCCGCTCCGGCCAAAATGCCTGACCAGGCGGCAATCGACACCGGGCTGACCATCAGCGTTAGGACCAGGTACCCAACCCCCTGGGTAAGGCCAACCCCGCCTCCCAGCAGGGCCAGTTCTTCCCGTGATCGCATCCGTCCAGCCAGAATGCTGCAGACCAAAGCCCCCACTGCCCCGGCGGCAAAGGACACTCCGTTGACGCTGGCCCCCACCGGCAGCAGCAGGGCGATCAGGCTGACCAGGGTGCCCCCCAGCAGGGGACCATAAAAACTGCCCGCCAGCAGGCCCACCGCTGGTAAACCGTAGGCTGCCGCTCCGAACACATTCAGCCCGGCGGAGCTAATCACCAGGGCAGTAATCAGGAGATAGTCTTGCTGGCGCAGATTATGGGTAGACCATCGTTCTGTCAACAGAAATATGATGACACCGCCACTCACCAGGGCCCCGAACCCGGCAATGCCCCAGTAATTGAACCGGCGCTGACTCAGGTTGAAATAATCCAGCAGCACAAACTGGCCCTGGGATATGGATTCTCCGGACTGGACAATTAAGTCGCCCTGTTGAACCTCGACAAAGACCGGCTTAACCGATTCTGCCGCCATTTCCGCTTGGATGCGGGTGCGGTCAGGGTCCTCCACTAAATTGGGCTGGAGTACCGACAGCAACATGTGCTGACTGAAGTCTTCAATGGGCCGGGGCAGGGTGCCCTTGAGCTGAGCCGATACCGCCCGATTGAGCACCTCCGGGGGTAACCCGGGGGAAATGCCCTGGGCCAGGATACGGTCCACTGCTCTTTTGATAGCCAGTTGAGTATCTGCCCATTCCCTGGGACTCAATTCAAACAGAATGGGGACGTCAACCAGCCCCTCTACCTGGGAGGTCAGCAAGGCTAAATTGGCTCGGGCGGCTTGATATCGCTGGTGGGCTTTATCAACATTCTCTAACAACCGCTCGAACTCTGCTGGGGTTGACCGTTGGCGATAAGACCAGAATTCGCTGATGGCCTTTTGTTCATCGGGGGTCAGGGTTTGAGACCGCAACAGATCATCAAGGGTGAAATCATCGTCAACAATGTCTTGCCCGGGGGAAGGTTCCACCAGGCCACGAATCTTCAACCAGCTGGCATCATCAGCCTGACGCAGATAGGTCTGCACCTGGGTAGAGAGTGTACTGGTCGGCAGGTAGGGCATCACCCCTGCATCCCGGCGAATATCGCTGACCTGTTCCAGGAGGTTGTCGAGGGAGCGCTCTATCGATTCATTCGTTGTAGAGTCAATTTTGAGAACGGGTAAGGCCCCGTTGCGAGCGTCTCGTCGGCGTTCTTCTGTGGTTTGAGTATCTTCTACCCTGGCGTCATCAGGGGCGACGATCGATTCGCTCGGGACACTGCCGACCTGCAACCCCGGTTGGTTGTAGAACCGCTGCCCCAGGACCGCCGTCAAAGAAAGCACCGTGATCAAGAAGGCGACCTTAGGATGACGAATGCCCTTACGGCGCTTAATAGCGCGACAGGGAGTGGTGACTGAAGGGGACTCGGTCTTTCGCTGGTGCCCGTTGGGGGTAGCCCCCCGGTGCAGTATCATTTTATTTCGGTCCGTTTGCCCGTGGCTAGAAGCACCCACTCGAGGGGGAGTTCCAAGTTTGGGGTTGAACTTTTCCATGCCCCTCACCTCAAAAAAACGCCACTGTTCTAGGGCTGCCACTAGTTCATGAATAGCCTTCATGGGTTAGGAATTAAAGCCTTGAAAAACTTATACGCCCGCATTTGGCCATACCCCTGCGATTGAAGGGAGCCTGAATAACGCTTCACTGTGGCCAAGTCAAAATACCGTCGAAAAACACCGTAGACCCCTGTATCATCACAAGCGTTCAAAGTTTGACGATCTTTGCCCTGTATTTCGCTATTATAAGCGCCTTTCTAGATGACCTGGCGATGCCGCCATGAACAGAGATTAACTCCTTACAGAACAGTGCCAATTGCTTAAATTGTGATGGCTATGGAGCCATGAACTATCTCTTTAGGTAGATGCGCTGAAGGGTTGATGCCGCTCCATTGGCCATACAATTCGTGGCTCAATGCCATCAAACGCTGCTGTTCGACCATAGACCACCCCCCCGGATTCGATGGCCCCCTGTAATCGTCAGAGAAGCGATTCCACAATTTTTGTCGGAGGGCGAGGGGAATGGCTGCTAACCCTCCCTGCAGAGTCACAAACAGGGCGATTAGCCCCATATCGGCTTGTGCCCATTGATGCTGTTGGGCGAACTGCAGACTGAGCCCGAACTGCCACTGACTCTGCGCTAATAGGCCGTACACTGTCGTCAGGCAGGGTATGGAAAATGAAGGAATGTTGGCACCGCCCAAAAACCGACCTCTCGGCAAGTAAGGAAGAGCCCCTTTCCCGGCTTGAATCTGGCATAGACCCACAAAAAGTTCATCCAGGGCTGTAGAGATGGATGCTGATAACCCCATCTGCCTGGCCCACTGGCGGAGGACTCCATGGCGATGGCCATAACGGTCTATATTGACCAGTAATAGGGGCAATGCTGCCAAAAGACAGCCTGCCGTAGATTGAAGCTCAATCTGGCGCAGTTGACTACCAAATTGGGCCGCCGTGGGATACCTTCCCCGGGCACAGTCCTCAGCTATCTCGAGCAGCAGTGTCTGCCAGGGCCCTTCTCTGTCACGAGCGGCAGGGTGAGAACCCTGCATGGCAAACAGGTCAGTGATGAGCAGTCCCTCAAAAATGGCGTTGAAAGTAGATAGCCGCAATGTTCATCCGCCCCGGTTGCTGAATGAGTATATTATCGAAAAATCATCCCCCCAGGGCGCATCCCATCCACCCTGCCATGCTGTCTTGACCCTGCATTAGCCTCAAAACTAAAAGTTTAGGTCTATAATTCATCCGTCATCCATGCCAGATTTGGAGCCAACTGATGCTTAGGTTCACTCACTACCTCGCCATGTTTCCTGGCACGTCCTGGGTTCGCCCCCTGGTGTTTGGAACGTTGACGACTTGTTTGACCTTGGCAGCCCCCCCCTTTCCATCTACCGCAGCATTCGGTCAGGAGTCGCCAACATCAGAGAGGCCAGATCTGAATGCTACTCCTGTGGTGGTTAACGGTCGTATTTCGCGCCCCACTCTACAGCCAGGGAGTCAGGGAGATGCCGTGATTGAACTGCAATCGGTGCTGATCTTGCTGGGTTATTATTCGGGACCTTTATCCGGAGTGTATCAAGACAATACTCGGACTGCAGTTCAGCAGTTTCAGGCGGATACTGGCATTAATCCTGACGGAATTGTAGGCCCCGCCACCTGGAATAGTCTATTCCCGGCTCCGCCTGCTGAAGCTAATCCTCCGGGAACCGCCAGCACTGCAACCGCCCAGCAGGGAGCCTCAGCGCCTGGCGCACCGGATGCTCAATCGCAGACCAGCCCACCTGCTTCTGAAACGTCTCAACCAGTGCCCAGTCCCTCGGCCACTGCTTCTACTTCCCAGGGTGACCGTGCCAGCCGTCCGGTACTGCGTGTGGGAGATCAGGGGGAAGCGGTCAGACAACTGCAGGAACGCCTTAGAACCCTGGGTATTTACAATGGCCCGGTTGACGGAGTGTTTGGCCCTTTAACAGAAAGCGCCGTCCGACAGGTGCAATCTAACAATTCTTTGACCGTTGATGGAATTGTTGGCCCGGCCACCTGGGGTGCGATTGACTGAGGCTGATTTGCCTGTATGCGCTCTTCTAAACCTTGTCCAGGGCCAGCGGTGGAGTTTTGCCTACGGGAAAGCTCCACCACTTCACTCAGACTTCATCAGCCAGGTGGGGTAAAGCTCAGAGCGATCTGTCAGAGTGGCGTTGAAAGAAGATTGGGGATTAGCGCTAACCTGCGGCAGCCCTTGGGATGCATGGCTCATGTACAACATATAGTTGCCCATCAAAAAGTAAACGCCCATCATGGCGGCGGCAGAAGAGGCCACCAGGAAGCCAGCCAACATCAAGGAAAATTCCTGACCTTTGACCGCCTGTTCCATCAGTCGGAGCGCCCAAGCGACCAAAGCTATAACGATTGCCAGGATTAAAAGCAACATGGAAAATGAGATAAATACTTTAGATGTGTAAAACCTTATGTTACACATCGTAACAGGCATTCATAAAAACGGCAGGCTTTCCATAGAAAGTTTTCGGTTTTGGTAGGTTTTGAGGCTCTCAGGTTAGGTGTTCCGAACGGTTACCTGGTGGTTATGGAGATAGTCCTTGACTTCTTTGACCGTGAGCTGTCCGTAGTGCAGTAACGACGCCAGAAGAGCGGCTTCGGCTTTACCGGTGGTCAGGGCCTGGTGAATGTGCTGGCAGTGGCCGGCTCCCCCAGAGGCAATGACCGGCACTGGCACCCGCTCGGCAATGGTACGGGTGAGCTCAAGGTCGTATCCTGCCTGGGTTCCGTCGGCATCCATGCTGGTCACTAACAGCTCTCCAGCCCCGCGATTCACCACTTCTTCGGCCCAGGCAATGGCATCTTTGCCAGTGTTTTCTCGCCCACCGCGAACGTACACATCCCAGCCCGGATGGGCTGAATTTTGACGCCGTCGGGCATCAATGGCGACGACGATGCACTGCGCTCCAACCCGTTCACTGGCCTCGTTAATAAAGCCCGGGTTCCGCACTGCGGCAGAGTTAATGCTGACCTTGTCGGCACCGGCTCTTAACAATTTTTTAATTGTTTCTAAGGAATTGATGCCGCCCCCCACCGTTAACGGGATAAAAACCTGCTCTGCGGTCTGGTAAACCACGTCGTAAATAATGTCGCGGTCTTCGTGGGTCGCGGTGATGTCGAGAAACACCAACTCATCGGCCCCAGCCTGGTTATACGCCTGGGCCAGTTCTACAGGGTCTCCTGCATCCTTTAAATCGACAAAGTTAACTCCTTTCACTACCCGTCCTGCTTTCACATCCAGGCAGGGAAGAATTCGTTTTGCCAGCATCTTTCAACTTTCGCCCTTGGGTTGACCGGGTTTAGGGCACTGCCAGGAAAAAGTCGATTCCTCAAAACTCATGACCCAGCGCCTTGGTTGACAGGTCTAACTCCCCCAAACCCATGAAATCGAAATTTACTCTCTCACAATAAACGAATTGCAGCCAAGACGCTGATACACTGTGATCTGGTTTTATTCGTAGGAATTGCTGTTGGAGCCCTCTAAAAACATGGGTTTAGAGATCGGACAAAAGGTTAGAGTTGCACGGCTGCGGGATCGCGTATCCCAGGATGTGGCTGAATATTTAGGCAAAAGCGGAGTCATTAGTGACTTCAAAATGGTAGATGGTAGCGGAGTTGGGGTCGTCGTCCAGTTCGAGAATAAGTACGCCACCTGGTTCTTCGAAGATGAGCTAGACCAGATTCAATAACGTCTGCTGTCGGTTACCATCAAACCGTAGTACGGCTAGCGTATTGGGGCGTTATGGCACTTATCCTTACGTATTTGGGCAAGGGGGGCTGTGGTAGCACTACCCTGTCAATTGCCACGGCTAAGCGACTTGCTCACCATGGGCGGCGGGTGCTGCTGTGTATCCAAGACAGTAGCCCCGGACCCTCTGTGTTGCTCGGGCAGGCCCTGCCGGTTGAACCTGCCGAGTTGAGTTCCAACCTATGGGCCATGCAGTTTCACACCGCAGCCCTGCTGGAGCAAAGCTGGGAGGAAATCAAGGGGTTAGAAGCCCAGTACTTGAGAACTCCACTGCTTAAGCATGTCTATGGGCAGGAACTGGGAGTACTGCCCGGTATGGATGGTGCTTTAGCCCTCAACGCCCTGCGGCAGTTCGATGCCAGCGGTCGCTATGATGTCATCGTTTTTGATGGCCACAGTGCGATGGATACCCTGCGCATGTTTGGTCTGCCAGAAATTCTGGACTGGTATGTGCGACGTTTTCGAGGAGTCTTCCAGCAGTCTGACTTAGGGAAGGCTCTGGCTCCCTTTATTCAGCCTGTGGCATCAGCGGTGTTATCGGTTGACTGGCAGGGCGATATTCTGGATCGCCCCACCGGAGAAATGCGCTCTGTGTTGGAGCAGGGTCGAGAAGCGGTGAGCAATCCCCAGCGAGTGATGGGTCTATTGGCCACTACCCCCGCTGCTGATGCGATCGCAACCGCCCGTTATTTATGGGGTAGCGCCCAACAAATTGGGTTAACCATTGGCGGTGTGATGGTTAGCCAGGGTGAACTCAAGGTCGAGCAGGAGGGTAGCTTTGCTCCCCTCGGGCACAGGGCGATTCCCAGCTTGAACGCAGGCGATTGGGATACCCTTACGGCGGCTTTGCCTGATATTGAGCAGTTCTCTGCTACCGCTCCCCGAGCCACGGTGGTGGATGTAGCCGCAAAAACCGTGAAGCTGTTTCTGCCCAGTTTTGATAAAAGCCAGGTTAAGCTTACCCAGTACGGACCCGAAGTCACCATAGAAGCCGGAGATCAGCGGCGCAATCTGCTGCTGCCTGCCCAACTCCAGGGGCGGGCTGTGTCTGGGGCAAAATTCCAGGATCAGTATCTGGTGGTCTCCTTCAGCTAGAACCCGCTCTGTTTCAGACCCATACCAGGTCCAGTTCGAAATCTGTAGTTTTCTTGCGGGTAAAACTTCACTGCTGGCCTTGGACAGGGGTTAGATTGTGGATTGGGTTACAGAATAAATTTCAAGTCGCCTTTAGAAACGCCATAGTGCTCGCATTTAGGGGAATCTCAAGCTATGACAGAACAGTCTTCTGCACCGTCAGCCGAAAATTCCAGTCAGACCGAAACCGATCAGGCGGCTAAAACGCCAGCCGCAGCCCAAGGCAGCGCAACCCGACAGCTTCTGGGTATGAAGGGGGCCAAATCTGGGGAAACGTCAATCTGGAAAATTCGTCTCCAGTTGATGAAGCCCATCACCTGGATTCCTCTGATCTGGGGAGTAGTCTGTGGAGCAGCTTCTTCAGGGGGCTACCGCTGGAGGCTCGAGGATGTGCTGATTGCCGCCGCCTGTATGCTGATGTCCGGGCCGCTGTTGGCGGGCTATACCCAGACTCTGAATGACTTTTACGATCGCGACATTGACGCCATTAATGAGCCCTATCGTCCCATTCCATCGGGGGCGATTTCGGTACCCCAGGTGGTGACCCAGATCCTGCTGCTGCTGCTGGCCGGAATTGGGGTCGCCTATGCCCTTGACCAGTGGGCCGGTCATGAATTCCCGACGTTGACGGCTCTAGCGATTGGGGGTTCTTTTCTGTCCTACATCTATTCAGCCCCGCCCTTAAAGCTCAAAAAGAACGGTTGGCTGGGGAACTATGCCCTGGGGGCCAGCTACATTGCCCTGCCCTGGTGGGCCGGTCACGCTCTGTTCGGCGATCTGAACTGGACCATTGTCATTCTGACGCTGTTCTACAGCCTCTCGGGCCTGGGCATTGCGGTTGTGAATGATTTCAAAAGTGTGGAAGGCGATCGTCAGCTGGGGCTGAAGTCTCTGCCGGTAATGTTTGGGGTGCCTGTCGCTGCCTGGATTTGTGTCCTGATGATTGACATCTTTCAGGGTGGGGTCGCCGCTTACCTGATCGGTATTCGGCAAAACCTTTATGCCGTGTTGCTGATTTTGTTGATCATTCCCCAGATTACCTTTCAAGATATGTATTTTCTCCGGGATCCCTTAGAAAATGATGTGAAGTATCAGGCCAGTGCTCAACCCTTTTTGGTCCTGGGTATGCTGGTCACCGGTCTGGCTTTAGGGCATGCTGGAGTCTAACCTGCTGCCGGTCATGCCTTGCCTAAATTTGGAAAAGTGGATGAAGCCGGTTAATATAGTCAGCTGAGTTGTGGGCCGGGTATTGGGAGAAAGGTGAGTGGCTATGAATCGCTTTTGGTTAACCTGGTTCGGGGAATTATTCGCTTCTGGTGGGGCAGAACTGGAGGGCAGTCGCCCTTTAATGAGCGCGGGGCCGCGTCATCGCATCTATGCTCCCCAAAATAAGGGCAAAAAGCGCCAAAAGATGGCGACCAACCCCATTCCCCCCCGCAGGCCCCTGTACTTCCGCCCTGTCTTCTGGGGTGTGCTGATTTTGGGGGTAGGGTTAGCGGGAGGAGCAACCCGGGCTTATCGCCTTGTGGTAGCAACCAATTCTGCATTACCAGACCCCACCCAGGCCCTTACCTATGAACGCAACGGCACCATTACCATGGTGTCTGCGGACGATGTCATTCTGCAGAAAATCGGTCCTGCCTCCCGCGAAACTCTCCCTTATGACGAGATTCCACGGAATCTGGTGGATGCCTTTATCGCTGCGGAAGACCAGCGGTTTTATTCCCACAACGGGATCGATCGTCGGGGTATCGTCCGGGCGGCCCTGGCCAATTTGCAGAATCGCGATGTGGTAGAAGGGGCTAGTACGATTACCCAGCAGTTAGCCAGGATCGTCTTCCTGGAGCAGGAACGCACCTTTCAGCGGAAGGCACGGGAAGTGCTGCTGGCCTTGAAGATGGAGCAAAAGCTCAAGAAAAACCAGATTATGGAGCGTTACTTGAATCTGGTTTATTTGGGATCTGGGGCCTATGGCGTGGCCGATGCCGCCTGGATTTACTTCGGCAAAACCATTGATGAGTTGACCCTGGCTGAAACGGCCATGATTGCGGGGATGGCTCCCGCGCCGAGTCTTTATTCCCCCACTGTAAATGAAGACGCTGCCCGTCGGCAGCGAGATCGAGTAGTTCGCAGAATGCTGGCGACGGGGGCGATTTCCAGTGCAGAAGCCGATGCCGCCCTGGCGACTGATGTAGCCGTAACCCCCAAGCAACCAAAGTTTTTGTACAGCGAGTTTCCCTATTTCACCACCTACGTTGAAAAGCAGCTAGCGGAACTGATTCCGACCGATCAGCTAGAGGCGGGGGGGCTGACGGTTGAAACCAGTTTGAATGTGGCCTGGCAGCGGCAGGCAGAGCAAACGGTCGACGAGGCTATTGAGCGATATAGCGATTGGCAGGGGTTTGAGCAGGCCGCTTTAGTTGCTATAGACCCCCGTAACGGCGAAATTAAAGCCATGGTCGGCGGCAATGATTTTCGCGAAAGTCAGTTTAATCGGGTAACTCAGGCTCAGCGCCAGCCGGGGTCAACCTTTAAGGCTTTTGTCTATGCCACTGCCATTGCGGCGGGGTTCTCCCCCTACAAAGACTATGTCGATGCCAAATATGTCGTAGATGGCTATGAGCCCAAAAACTATGGCAAAAGCTACAGCGGCAATGTAGATCTGCTGAAAGCGCTGCGCTCCTCAATCAATATTGTTGCAGTTAAGCTGTTGGTGGATGTTGGGTTTGACCCCGTAATGGAGTTGGCCCAGCGCATGGGAATTCAATCAGAGTTGTTGCCGACCTATTCTCTGGCTCTGGGAGCTTCTGAGGTTAACCTGTTGGAGCTGACCAGCGCCTATGGCACCTTTGCTACCAAAGGTATGCATACTCCGGTGCACGGCATTCGGCGGGTGCTAAACAGCGAAGGAGAGGTGATTTACGAAAATCCCAGAGAAAAATCACAGGCTTTGGATGCCGATAGCGCCGCCATCATGACCTGGATGTTGCGGGGGGTAGTTGAGGGTGGCACTGGCAGTAATGCCTATCTCGGACGCCCTGTTGCCGGTAAAACCGGTACTTCCGAGAAGAATCGAGATCTCTGGTTCATCGGCTATATCCCCCAATTGGCGACCGGAGTCTGGCTGGGTAAAGACGACAGTACTCCAACCAATGGAGCCAGTTCTACCGCAGCCAAGGTCTGGCACATGTTTATGTCTCAGGTGGTTGACGATATTCCGGTGGAGCAGTTCCCCGAACGGCCTTCCCTAGGGGGGCGAGAAGGCACTATAGAAGCGAAGCCGGTGAAGCCTGGAAAGGTTATTGCGGCAAAAGCAGCCTCGACTTCTGAGCCTTCCAGGGCGTCTCAGAACACCCAACCAGCCAGTGATAGCTCGACTGAGTCGACACCCTCCTCTACCCCGGAAACCTCTGAAGCCAGCACACCCTCTCAGCCCACAGCGACTCCGGCTCCAGCGCCCATTATTGACGAAGCCCCGCCGTCACCGGCCCAGCCTGAACCTGTTCCGGTGGCGGCTCCAACCATTGCCCCCCAACCGGTAGGGCAACCTGCCGAACCGGCCCCACCGCCTGCCCCCATTCCCCAACCCATTCAGGAGCCGCCACCGCCCCTACGGAATGCTCCCTCCCCCGCTGAGGCTGAAGGGGGGGAGGAGTAAAATTCCATAACCTGCAGGGGAAATAAACCCTGTCCAAATTCAGCAGTGGAGTTTTTCCTTAGGGAAAACTACAGATCTCCAGCTGGACTTGGTATAGTTGGCTTTTGCAGAGCTGGCTATATATCTTTTAAGTCTAATGATCGTTTTGGAGTGGTAACGGATATGGTGTTTCTTCTTGGTGCGGCGGCGAGCGGTGGTCTTCCTTCCGCCTTTGTACTGGTCTATGTGGTTGGGTTTGTTGCCGCGGTTGTCATTGGTTCAATCGCCTGGTATAACTCCAAACGACCAGCCGGATGGGAAGACAAAGATAAACCCAATTTTATCCCTGAAGTGAAAGGGGCAAAGGACCAATCCGGGGAAGACTAGGGTCTGTTTTGAACCCTACCACAACTCTTGATTTCTCATACGAGAGGATGAGGCTTTGACGGGCTCTTAAAACACGCCCTAGTACAAAGCGTCATCAGTTCTGCAACATCCACATGCGGGAGAGCAGGGGGGGCCAGGGTGCCATACAAGTTGCACAACTACTGGAGTATTAGGGCATTTTCTGGGGCAGCAGGTTCCTGACGCCTCTAGTCGACAACCCGCAGCCGCCCCTGCTGAATGGCTTCAAAAACCTGGTTGGCCATGGCCTGATCTTGATGGCTCAGGTCATTTTGGCTGAGCAAGATCTGCATCAGTTCTCGCTGAATCTGACGAGTAATGCGTCGTTTGGTAAAAATCTCGTCGATGAGTGCCTTCAGAGCTTCTGTTTTTGGGGAAGAGGTGGATGCAACCATAGTGATGACAAATTCAGGTCTATTCCTAGTTTGGAGGGGGTGAGGCGATTTATCCGTGATAGATAACGGTCAGGGTGGTGATCTTCGTCATGGTTACCGGTGATTGACGATGGTGGGAGAACCGTTGGCCCTACTTCTGTTCGATGCGGCGTTTCTCGTTGCGGTACCTCAAATACTCTGCCAGGGACGCCAGGAGGGCAGACCCCAGGATCAGCACAACGCTGAGGGCGTTAATGTCCGGTTTGACCCCAGTTCTGACCCGACTGAAAATCTCGATGGGTAAAGGATTGGCTCCCCCCCCAGCAGTGAAGCTAGAAATCAGCAGATCATCCATGCTCAATACAAAGGCGAGGAGACAACCGGCCAGAATGCCTGGTCCCAACTGGGGAAGCAGTACCCGAACCATGGCTTGAAACGGAGTCGCGCCCAGGTCTAAAGCGGCCTCCTCAAGATTGGGGTCAAGGCTCTGCAGGCGACTGGAGACCACCACGGCAATATAGGCCAGGCAAAAAACCATATGGGCCGCAATGATGGTCCACAGGCTCAGGGGAATCGCCATAGAAGCGAGGAATACCAGGGTGGCCACCGCGATCGCAATATCAGGAATAATCAACGGCAAGTAGGCCATCCCCCGATACAGCCCCTTACCCCGAAAGCGGTATCGGGCCAGGCCAATGGCCATCATGGTGCCGAACACCGCAGAAACCCCTACCGCCACAAAAGCAATGGTGAGGCTGTCCTTCAGGGCCAGAAAAATGCGGGTATCGCTGAACAAACTACGATACCACTTCAGGCTGAACCCCTCCCAGTTGGCGCTAAACCGCGACGCATTAAAGCTATAGACCGCCAGCACAATGATGGGAAAGTACATAAACCCATACATCACAGCTGTAAACACACTCTGCCAGGTCACCCTAGAAGTTGATTTCATCCCCTCTCCCCTGTTCCCTGTCCCCTGTTCCCTATCCCCTATTCCCTATCCCCTATTCCCTCTCCCCTCTCCCCTCTCCCACCTCTACTGAGAAGTTTCCGCCATCGAGCTTCTATCCCCATACTTCAAAAGCAGTGCAATGGCCAGGCTTACCGCCAGTATCAGCACCATACTCAGGGCAGAGCCAAAGCCCCAGGCTCGAGTTGGCCCCAGAAACTGGTTATAAATCAGCCGGGCAATGTTCATCGAAGAGGCTCCTCCCAGCAGGGTGGGCACGACAAAGTCGCTCAGGGTGGTGATGAACACCAGCAGACATCCTGCGGCAATACCCGGTAGGGTCTGGGGTACGGTAATTTTCCAAAAGGTTTGCTGGGGGGTAGCGCCCAGGTCTGCGGCAGCCTCTAGCAAACGGGTGTCTAACTTTTCTAAGGAAGCATATAGGATGAGCACCATGTAGGGCAGGAAGCTATAGGTCAACCCAATCAGCACCGCCACCGGAGAATGCAACCATTGCTGCGATGGTAGGTGCAAAAATCCCAAAATGGTGTTCAGCACCCCCGTCGACCGTAGGATGGTAGTCCAGGCATAGGCCCTTAGCAGAGAAGAGGTCCACAGGGGCAGAATAAACGCCACCAGCAGCAGGTTGCGCCATTTCTTAGGAGACATTAAGGCCAGCCAGTAGGCCACCGGAAAGCCTAATACCAGACACACTAAAGTAGACCCCAGGGCAAACTGTAGAGATCGCCAAATGACCTTCAAGTAGATGGGCTGCAGCATTTGCAGATAGTTTCCCAGACCATAGCCGCTGCTGGGTTCGCCCAACCGCAAACCGGGGACCAGACTAATTTCCAAAATTAAGAAGGTTGGAATTACCAGCAGCAGCAGCAGCCAGAGCCCCGCTGGACCCAGCAACACCAGCCCTCCAACCCATTGCTGCCCCCAGCTCTGCCTGGAAAGCCAGCCCATGAGGCGACTCCATGCTCCGGTTACCTTAACGGGAGGACTTGCCATAAAATTCCTCTCTTTGGCCAACTAAACCTGGTTAACGTCCAACAGGGGAGTTTGGGCAGAGGGAAATCCAGGATGTTCGCTCTGGACCGGGTACAGCCTTCCTTAAGCACTGGTTACCTGAGTCCAGTATTGGTCAAACAGGTCATTCGCCTCATTGTCAATCGATTCAATACCCTCGCACTTCGCCAAAATGTCTGCCGGTGGGTAAAGGTCGTCGTTAGACTTCAACTCCGAAGGGAGTAATTCGTAGGCCGCTTGATTGGGAGTTGCGAAGAAGAGCCGTTCTACCGCAGCCTTAGAAATCTCAGGCTCCAAAATGAAGTTGATCCACTGATAAGCCGCACCTACATTAGGGGCCGTGGTCGGAATCACCATGGTGTCGGTCCACAGAGAGGAACCGCTGGCAGGAATGGTGTATTCCATGCGATCGTCTTCCTGGGTAACGGCAATGGCATCGCTGGAGTAGGCCATAACCACGTTGAGGTCACCGCCCAGAATTTCGTCTTCAAAACCGGATGACTTAAAGGTGGCCAGGTGGGGCTTAAGTTCAAGCAGCCGATTATAGGCGGCTTCTAGTTCTTCGGGCTCCGTAGAGTTGTAGGAATAACCGAGCGACTTGAGGACTGCTCCCAGGGTCTCGCGCATATCGTCTAAGAGAGAAATTTGCCCAGACAGAGCGGCCTGATTCTCCCAGAGGTAGCCCCAATCCTCGGGGTTACCGGGTACGGCTTCGCGATTGTAGAGCAGCCCTGTGGTTCCCCAACTGAAGGGCACACTGTGGCCATTGTTGGGGTCGTATGCTGGATTAGCCCACTGGTTGAGCAGTCGATCCATACCCTCAAGGCGCGTTGGATCCAGCTCCATCAACAGGCCCAGGTCAATCATCTCGGTCACCATGTAGTCAGAGGGATAGATAATGCTGTAAGCACTCCCCCCGCCGGCCTGCATTTTGGTCAACATGGTTTCGTTAGATTCAAACAGGTCAATCACGACCTTAATGCCTGTGCGCTCGGTAAACTCCTGGGAAAGGGTATCGTCTGTGTAGTTGGCCCAGGTAAAGATATGCAGGGTATCGGCATCTGCCCCGGCCTGGTTGCCTCCCGCTGCTGGGGTGGTATTATCCAAGGCAAGATTTTGGCGGCAGTTCGCTAAACCTACCCCGGCCAGGGCTGCTGCTGAACCCTGTAAAAAGCGGCGGCGGGTTGTTGTACGACGGGGCCAGGTTGAGAGCATGGAGGGCTTATGAGGCACGATGTTTTCCCAAAATCAGCTAGGTAGACAAACGGGCGAATTTCAGGCAAAGGTACTTAGAACGCTACAGAAGTGATCCAGAGCTTTAAGAACAACGCTGGTGTGATCAAGATGGTAAGGCCAGGCAATCGTCTTTATGCCAGTGCACATGCACAGGGGTATCCACTGACATCGTGGCTCCAGACCGATTAGGCTGGAGCACGGTGAGCATATCTCCTGAAGTTAGACGTACAACGCAATGGATGTGAGTACCCAGATACATTACATGACTAACTTGCCCCTGATAGCAGTTCACATTATCAGTTTGGGGCTCGAGACTGAGGTGAATTTTTTCTGGGCGAATGCTGACCACTACTGGATAGGTCGTCGGAGGAGAGTTTGCGTAGGGTTGGGAAGACTTTACGACAACCTGTAGCCCGCTTGGGGTCACGACTTTAAGGGAAGTATGGTCTCGTTGCTCGATTTGTCCGGCTAGAAGGTTGGTGTCGCCAATGAAGTCAGCTACGAAAGGAGTACAGGGGCGATCGTAAATATCGCTGGGGGTGCCGACCTGCTCAATTTCACCATTATTCATAACGGCGATGCGATCCGAAAGGGATAGCGCTTCTTCTTGATCGTGGGTAACCATGATGAAGGTGACTCCAATTTGCCGATGCAAGTTGGAGAGTTCGACCTGCATTTGTTTGCGTAATTTCAAATCTAGAGCGCCCAGGGGCTCATCCAGCAGCATCACCGCCGGTCGGTTGATCAGGGCTCGGGCCAGGGCAACTCTCTGCTGTTGTCCCCCCGACAACTGATTGGGATAGCGGTTGGCAAAGTCTTCCATCTTCACCAAGCTCAGAGCCTCCGCAACCCGTTCACGGACTTTGGCCCCAGCCATTTGCTTAATTTTGAGGCCAAAGGCAATATTGTCTTTGACGGTCATATGGTCGAAGAGAGCATAACTCTGGAAAACGGTGTTAATGGGACGCCGAAACGGAGGCACTCTTACCATATTTTTGCCCTGCACCAGGATTTCCCCTGATGTCGGGGTCTCGAACCCGGCAATTAATCTTAATGTGGTGGTTTTGCCACAGCCAGAAGGTCCCAAAATACTGAAAAATTCCCCCTGCTTGACAGACATATTGAGGTTCCGAACGGCAACCTCAGACCTAAAGGCCTTAAAAACCCGTTTAAGCTCAACGTCTGTGTCAGCCATGGTCGCCTGAGTAAGAGGCGAAAAATCAATGGTTTGAGACATGGCGGCATCCCCGGAGTAAACCTAACTTGAGCAGTTGGATCAATTTGGATCAATTTGGATCAATTTAAACCTCGTCTAAGGCCAGAAGTGGAGTGTTGCCTTGGAGAAAACGAAAGGCCTCGGGCTGGCCTTGGTATGGATAAGTCAGGTTCACAGCATTCTCTGGCCCGGTGAAGCTTCATCGTCCTGGTTAGGAGTCCTGGTTAGGAGTCCTGGTTAGGACTCGTTAGACCACTGCTGCGCCTCACCCATTCCGAAAATACTGTAACTAAATCTAAACCTTGTCCAGGTCCAGAAGGGGAGTTTTACCTGAGGGAAAGCTACAGATTTCGAGCTGGTCCTGGTATATGACCAGAATGCCCTGTGGTTGTCGATGGGGCACATCTTAGCGATGGAATCCAATCAAAAAGGTATGTTTGTTAACATTTTTCTCCTGCAATGGCCGCTAGTGCCACTATATTAATGGCCGATACGAAGTCTAGCTTGAGTTCTATAGTTTTCTCCAAGGGGATGCTATGCGCAGAATCTTCCGCCAAACTGTCGCCCCCACGACGGGTTGGCTTGTTCTCTAAAGTAGCTAATGGCCATTCCCTTCCCTTGATGAGCTACACAGATACTGATAGGAACGCCGTCAGGTAGCATCCCACTTTAGACAGGGCGAGGCTCAATTTAGGGCATTTGAGGGAGGTTGCTCTGTTGTCAGGCCGGATATCATCTTTCCAAATATCATCTTTATTGTGATGTCGGAGCGCAGCTATGGATGCTAGAGCAAATGGGATCCTGCGTAAAACCAGACTGTTCCATCTCAACCAGAGAGCCGTTTTACGGTTAACGATGGGTTGCCTCCTGCCATTGCTCATAGGTGGGGGACTGTTTTTGACCAGCTGCCAGGGCGGGGCCGGTAACAACGGCGCAGGCGACTCCACCTCTCCTCAAGCTGATGTAACAGACGAATCGGACACCTCAAGCCCTGCTGGCGATGCTGCCCCCGACGCGACCACCCCCACTGAACCAACCACTACAAATCCCGAAACGACTTCTGACTCTTCCAATGCGGGGCTTCAAGCCCAAAGCGATGCTGCTTTGCCAGATACCTTAATTCGCCAGTGGGAGCCGGCCAGCAATGTCTTGTTTACCTTTGGCCCTATGACCATTACTCCTAACGAAGTGCAATGGGAAAGCGGCCAGAGCAGTGCTTACACGGTCGTCAGCATAGATGGGGGCTATCTGCTGGAGCTTGAATCAAGCCCATCCTTTTATGACACGTCTAACCCCTTTATCAAGCTGATTCCCAGAACCGACGAGGCCGGGAACACAACCTCCTTGGATATCGCTTTTTACGAAAGCCTGGATAAGGCAAGCAGAGAGGAATACATCATGTACGGGTCTTATTTTGTGGAATAGCTTTTAGATTAGGGACCGGGTGCCTGGGGCAATCCAAGCGGACTTATACGCTGCCGGGCAGGCACTCGGTCCCTGGGTGCTAAGCCTTAGCTTTAGCTTCCAGATTCTCCAACCGACTCCTCAACTCCTGGTTCGACTTCTTCAACTCATCGATTTCCTGCTGCAGCTTTTCCACCGCCTGGTCTTTGCCGATGGCTTTCTGCACCTGCTGCACCGCTTCCTGGGCGCGGCGACGGACCCGGCCATCGGGGGTGTGGTCCGCCAGGGATTGCAGGATTGAGATCGCCCTTGGCGCTTCCATACTGCCCAACGCTGCCACCGCAGACACCTGGGTCAGGAAGAAGCTCTCGTAGGCAATGGTATCCAGTCGGTCCAGAATGCGCTCCACGGTGGGCTTGCTCTGGCCCTTGGAGATAGTGCCCAGGGCGCGAATGGCCGACAGTCTCAAGGCTTGAGGAACTCCCGGTTCCGTGTACTTGAGGACGATTTCCAGGGCATCTTCCGATGATTTAAAGTGGCTCAGGGCACCGATGGCCCCGGAACGGACCATTTCGTTCCAGCCCTCCCGCTCCTTGAGGATGCCTTCCAGCAGCTTCAGGGTTTTCTTCTCTTTAACGTTGCCGTCGAAGTCGGCGGCACCCACCTTACCCAGGGATCGAATGGCGGCAGATTCCACGTAATAGCTCTTGTCGCCCTTATCGGCGATGGTTTTGAGGGCTTTATAGCTTTCGGCAGTCTTGATATCTCCCAGGGCTTCCGCAACGGCGCGACGGACTTTGGATTCCTTATCCTTCAGTCCCTTCAGCAGTCCTGCCACCGCCTGATCGAGCTTCACGGAAGCCAGCTGTTCGGCCACCTCAGCCCGCACGCCCCAGAAAGGATCATCCGTCAGGGCTGCCGTCAGGGCATTGACCGCTTCCAGACTACCCTTCTTGGCCAGGGCCGTCGCTGCTTCGATTCGGGACAGGGGATCGGGGTCATGCTTGAGCTGGGCCTTCAGTTCCGCGACAGGATAAGTCAGCTCCACGGTCTTCAGATAATGGTTGCCCACATCAAAGCTGATGAAGTCCGGCTTTTTCTTCAGGGGGAAGAAGAACGCCTGCTCCCGCTCGTGGATGCGCACCGTGACGGTTTCCACATTCACCTTGGCGGACTTGCCGCTGGCGACGTAGCCAAAGCCGATGGGAATGCGCAGGTCGAACAGGCCGCTGGTGCTGCTGGTGTCGCCGTCCCTGGTCTGGGTCTGGGTGATGGTGAGCTTGGCCAGGTTGCTGTCGCCGTCCCAGCTGTAGGCCACTTTGTAATCGGGGTGGCCGCCCCGCAGCACGTACTGGTCGAACAGGAACCGCAGGTTGCGCCCGGTGGCCTTGTCGATGGCCCGCAGCAGGTCGATGGTTTCTACCGTCTGGTGGGCATGGTCCTGCACAAAGGTGTGGATGGCCTTCCAGAACAGCTCATCCCCCAGCTCGGTGCGAATCATGTGGTAGACACAGCCGCCCTTTTCGTAGATATGCCGGTCGTACAGCTCGATGGCTTCCCGGTAAATGTGGGTGACCATGGGGCGACGGTAGCGGCTTTTGTCTTCCGTCAGGTAGCTGCGAATTTCGCCCAGGCGGTAGTAGGCGGCATCGTCGGCCCCGTACTCCTTTTCGGTCCACATCACTTCAGAGTAGGTGGCCATGCCTTCCTTCACCCAGGCGTGGCTCCAGTGGTTGATCACCAGCAGGTCGCCGAACCACTGGTGGGCCAGCTCGTGGGCAACCAGGGATTCAGAGTTGCGGTTGTCCAGGGCGGCCCGCTCATCCAGCAGGCAGCGGTCAGTGAGGATGGTGACGGAGGTGTTCTCCATGCCGCCAAAGATGAAGTCGGCGGCGCACACCTGGGCGTACTTGGGATAGGCGTATTTATAACCGTACTTTTCGCTGAAGAACTCGATCATCTGAGGGGTTTTGCCCATGGTGAGCTGCCCCTGGTCCTTTCGCCCCTTCTCGACGTAGTAGGTAACAGGAACGTCCTGCCACTGGTCCTGAATCACATCGAACTCGCCCACCGCCAGGGCCATCAGGTAGGTGGGGTGTACCTGCTTCTGGTGCCAGTGGTGAATTTTGTCGTCGCCGTCTTCCTTCACTGCCACCAGTTCGCCGTTGGAGACCACCTGGTATTTGCCGGGAACGCGCACCTTGATTTCCGAGGTGGAGAGCTGCCCCGGATAGTCGAAGCAGGGAAACCAGAAGCGGGAGTCCTCATCTTCCCCCTGGGTCCACACCTGGACGGGTCTGTCGGGGTAGTGCTTGTCGGGGCCAATGAAGTAGATGCCCCGCTGGGGCTGCTCCAGCCGATAGGCGATGGTCAGGGTGAAGGCTTTGCCTGCTTTGGTGGGCTGCTTCAGACGGACGTGGAGCTGTTCGCCGTCGTAGTCAAACTCCTGCCTGGCGCTGCCCACTTTGATCGATTCGATCTGCTGATCCACCGCATCCAGAGTCAGTTTGTCGATGCCGTCGCGCACCGGCATGATGCGAATTTTGCAGGTGCCTTCGCAGATTTGTTTGTCTAAATCCAGGCTCAAATCCAGGGCGATGTGTTCCACCTGGCCCGGTCGGTCAGGATTGTAGTGGGGTTTTGCCCCCGGCATTTCAAAGGATTTATAGCCGTTGTTGTCTTCGTCAAATACGTGTGCGTTAAGCATGGGAGCATTAAACCTTTCTGCGAAACAAGCCTGCGTGCCAGAGTGCTTTTTGGCTAACCATCACGACAGCGGGAGATGGTTTGGCACCTTATGGTTTGGCACCTTATGGTTTGGCACCTTAATAAATAAGGTTAACCCGTTAAACTAATGGCATAGCGCCATCCTTAACTTATGGTAGAACTCTCGCCTTTAAGACTGGCAGATTTGCCGCTAAAACGATGGACCGTGGATGACTACCACCGCATGTTAGCGTCTGGCATTTTGACGCCGGAAGACCGGGTTGAGCTTTTGGATGGCCAAGTTGTAGAGATGGTACCGCAAGATCCTCCCCATGCCTCGCGGGTTGACGATGGCGGCGACTACCTGAAAGCTTTGTTTGCCAACAGAGCAGGACCGTTTGGCTCCCCTGCTGCTACCCGATATTGCCGTTGATTTGCGGCAGCTGATTTTGTAGGTCCAGGTCAGTCAGCAATACCTTTCTACAGATTTCGTCTATCCTATGTTGCGTCTAGGCTCAAGATGAGGCTGACTCAGCTTCTCAGTCGCACTCCCAATCAACCAAAATCCAAAATCCAAACCATGACCAGCCAAACCTCCAGGGCAAGCACAGCAGATATTCAACCCCAGATCGGCGGCAGCGTCGCCACCTATGCCTGGCAGTGGCACAACCAGCCCATTGCCGTTGCCTACGAAACTTTGGGAGAAGGTTCGCCCGTCCTGCTGTTGCCTGCCCTGAGCACCGTTTCTTCCCGGTCAGAAATGGCGGACCTGGCCAGGGGGTTAGCGTCCCGGCATCAGGTGATTTCCCTCGACTGGCCTGGCTTTGGAGACTCCAGCCGTTTGCCCCTGGACTATCGCCCCGACCTCTTCTACCAGTGCCTGAGCGACTTTGTGCAGAGTCAGTTTTCTGAGCCGATCATGGTGGTTGCCGCTGGCCATGCCGCCGGATACGCCCTGCGATTGGGGGCACAAAAGCCCGGCGTCTGGTCCCGCATGGTGCTGACTTCCCCCACCTGGCGCGGTCCCCTATCGGTGATGGGGGCACCCCAGGCCATGCGGGATGGAGTGCGAGAGCTGGTCAGGTCTCCCCTGGTCGGCGATGCCCTTTACACCCTCAACACCGCTCCGGCCTTTCTACGGTGGATGTACCAGCGCCACGTCTTTGTGGATGAGGGCACCCTGACGCCAGACTTCATGGCCCAGAAGTACGCCATTACCCAAAAAGAGCATGCCCGCTACGCCCCAGCAGCCTTCGTGACGGGAACTCTCGATCCGGCCACCTCGCGGGAAGAGTACCTCGGCTGGGCCAGATCCCTCTCGGTGCCGTTGATAGTGGTAATTGGGCAGCAGTCCCCCGATGCGTCGAAGGCTGAGATGGAGTCGCTGTCGGCCTTGTCGGGAGTTGAGACAGTGCGAATACGCGGTTCCCTGGGAGTCCATGAGGAGATGGGGAATGACATCGCCGCTGCCATCCTCAAGTGGGAGGATGCCAACCAGTCTTAACCACAATGTTCATCAGGCAATAGGGTCGAGCAGGCCAGCGCTATTTAAGGTGATCGAAAAAGAAAGTTACTCCAGCGAACTCTCCAAAAGCTTGATTATGGGTAGGGTGTGTCCCGGCCTCAGATTCACCGGGCGATAGGGCGAACCACTCTGCTCTGGCCGGAACGCACCGTTTGCGTCAAGGGAGAAGCCCCATACCGTAAGCGATGCGTTACGGCCCAAAGTTAGAGTTTGTAGAACTTTGCGTAGGTTGGTGGGCCGATAACGCATCCTACGCTGGTCTGGGATCTTCACGTACTACGCCGATGCTCTAGTTCACCCTAATTTCCGCGGGGTTGTACTCCAGCAAAACACGGCATCCGTAACCAATATCAGGTATGGGCTGAACAATAACTTCCAGAATGGATGGACTCTGAAAGTTTCGTTTCTTCGTCTCGGGGTGGGGGTAGTAGATCAATCCTTCGTAGGCGGTCCCCTGAAACAAAATTCGACAGCGAGAGAAGGAGAAATCTTCTGGAGGATGGCGATCCGTCCACTCAACTTTTTGGAAGGTGAATTCGGGCTGGAGAAGCTGAAAGGTTTTGGGAGCAATCGAGATGTTCAAAGTGCCCTGAAAGTATTCCGCCAGATCCAGACCGAGGGCTTTGAAAAACGGAGTCTGCATGGCGATGGTACCCCTGGGGTAAGGGCTATCAGAAGCTGTGCCCGAGGCGACCTTGTGGCCCCCCGCGACAATGCCTTCGACCTGCTGCCATTGGGAGTGATTCATCTATAGGGTTCTCACTTTCCACTTTCTAAAGGCGGTGCATTACGGCTTTGGACCGTCATCGTAGACAGCATAGGGGTTACAAAACTGATAATGCACTCCACCTACCCTTCACTCTCATCGTAAAAATTCCAATGCTATGCGGCACAACGATTCCCGCTTGCGGCGTAACGATTCCCGCCTGCGGCGCAACGACTCCCACCTGCGGCGCAACGATTCCCGCCTGCCGCGCAACGACTCCCGCCTGCGGCGCAATGACTCCCGCCTGCGGTGCAACGATTCCCGCTTGCGGCGCAACGATTCCCTTATGCGGCGCAACGATTCCCTTATGCGGCGCAACGACTCCCTTATGCGGCGCAACGACTCCCGCTTGCCCCCGAAAACCTGAGTTCGAGATAAGGCACGACTGTTGAGATTTCACTGCAGCTATCCCCTCCTGGGAGGGGCAGGGGTGGGTTAATCCCGGCGTTGAGCCGCTTTATCCGTAGTCAATGGGGTATCTATGGTCATAGATTTGACCCACCCCGCCCTTCGGGCACCCCTCCCAGGAGGGGAAGTTGCTCGGCATGTCCCTATCGGAAGTTGTCCCGAACTGAGGTCCCGAAAGGTTCCCATTCGCTGCACAAGAGTTCCCGGCTGATGGATGGCCATCGCTAAAGCGTGTCGTAGATGGAATCAGCTTCGCTGTAGCCCGCCAAAAACTGCTCCGCCGCCATAGCACGCCACTCGCCGTCTTCCTCATCTTCGGATGAGTCTTCTATCAATACAATGACTCTAACAGCGTGCTGCCCCGCCAACTGCGCCCGGGCTGACTCTGGTAGTTTAAGTTGCCCATCAGGCAGAACCTTTCCAGCAAACTCATAGGCTTTCATACCTTCTTCCTTCCCTCCATCGCTAATTAGAACACCCCACCACCCCACCATCCCACCACCCCACCACTCCCTACTCCCTACTCCCTACTCCCTATTCCCTTCCTCCAACTTCCCCAAATTCTCCCGACACCGCACCGTCCAGGGATGCTCAGCCCCCAGCCTGGGTTCGAGAATGGCCAGAGCCTGCTGGTAGAGAGAGCGAGCTTCTTCAGTGCGGCCCTGGGCGGCGTAAAGAATCCCAAGGTTTTCAGTAACTCGGCCTACAAGGTGATGCTCAGTTCCTAGCGATTGCCGAAACAGTTGCAATGCCTCACTCAGATATGGCTCTGCATCCGTATAGCGCCCCTGGTCACGATAAAGATTCGCCAGATTATTAAGGCTAAGGGCAACATCGGGATGCTCGTCTCCCAACAGCCGTTTCCGCATCGCCAGGGCCTCCTGGTAGAGGAGATCGGCCTCCCCATAGCGCCCTTGCTCCCAATACAAACAACCCAGATTGTTGAGGCTACTGGCGACATCGGGATGCCCGTCTCCCAACAGCCGTTTCCACATCGCTAGGGCTTCCTGGTAGAGAGGTTCGGCCTCCCCATAGCGCCCTTGATTGTTGTAGAGCAAAGCCAGATTGTTGAGGCTAGTGGCGACATCAGGATGCTCGTCTCCCAACAGCCGTTTCCGCATCGCCAGGGCCTCCTGGTAGAGGGGTTCGGCCTCCCCATAGCGCCCTTGACTGTAGTAGAGCATCGCCAGATTGTTGAGGCTACCGGCCACATCGGGATGCTCGTCTCCCAACAGCCGTTTCCCCATCGCCAGGGCCTCCTGGTAGAGGGGTTCGGCCTCCCCATAGCGCCCTTGATTGTCGTAGAGCAAAGCCAGATTGTTGAGGCTACCGGCCACATCGGGATGCTCGTCTCCCAACAGCCGTTTCCGCATCGCCAGGGCTTGTTGATTACAGTGTTCAGATTCCTCGTAGCGACCAGTAAGCCTGCTGATGTAACCAAGTGAATCTAGGCTATTTGCTATATCTTCATGCTCATCACCTAGCAGACTTCGCCGTAGTTCCAGAGCCCTCTGCAATAGCAGGTCAGCCAGAGAGTACTGCCCTCTTTCCAGCAGATAAGCGCCCATGGCATGGAATACATCGGCAGCATCGGTAGAGGCAATTTCCCGCTGCTGGCAATGGTTTGCCAGTTCCTGTACATGGTTCACCAGCGGGGCCAGGGTGGGCCAGTCCTGGTATTCAAGGTCTTCGTCTTTTTCGGGCAGTACCTGTTTTGCTGCTTTGAACAGCGGTTCTACCCAGTTCTGGCACCCGGCATCCCCCAGTTCCGCCCGTATCACCTCCTGCACCAGGCGATGCAGGCTCAGGCTCTGGCCCTCTGGCTCCACCCGAATCAGCGAATAGCTGCCCAGCGGCTCCAGCAGGTCGTAGAGTTCCAGGGGGTCATCAGCAGCATCGGCCAGGGCCGTGGCCAGGGGCTCCCCCAGTGCTGCCGCCCCCTGGGTGAACAGGGCAAAGGGAATCGCGTCGGGATGCAGAAAGGCACAGTAGGTCATCAGGGCCGCAGCGGCGGGGGCGGTTTTCTGAACCTCCTTCAGGTTCAAGGCCCAGGTGGTGGCGATGGAGTCGGGGTAGTTGCCCAGTTTGGGTTTGGCTTTTTCCAGCCGTTTTAGCCGCTGTTTGCGGTAGCTGGCCAGGTAGGCGGCAAAGGGCACCCGGTTGGTGACCATGTAGGCGGCGGCCTGTTCCAGGGCCAGGGGCAGGTAGCCCAGCTCGGCGGCAAGGTCGGTGGCGGATTGTAGTTCGGCGGATTGTTCGTTGTCGGAGTTTTGATCCCCCCTAGCCCCCCTTATCGAAGGGGGGAACAAGTTATCTGCCCCTGCACCACGCCCACTGCCCCCCTTTTTAAGGGGGGTTGGGGGGATTGAGTCCTGACGTAGAATCGTTTGCCCATCTGGATTATTTGCTGAAGGTGCCAGCTCCATCCTGCCGGTGCGATTCAACAAAAAGGTGACGGCTTCCTGGGGGCTGAGGGTTGCCATTTCCAGGGGTTGCACAATACCCAGATCCTGAAAATCCTGAGCGCGGGAAGTGACCAGAATGTGGCCGGGGATTTCCCCTGGCAAAAAGGGCTGCACGATGTCGGGACGGTCAGCGTTATCAAAAATCAGCAGCCAGCCCTCTTCCCGGCTCAGCCACAGCCGCACATACCGCACCGTTTCATCCTGGTTTTCAGCGTCCTTGAGGGGCAGGTTCAGGGCCTGGGCAATGGCCACGTAGCTGTTGGTCAGCTCCAGTTCCGTATCAGCCCGAATCCAGAACACGTAGCGGTAATCGTCGCGGTAGCGGTAGGCGTATTCCACCGCCGTCTGGGTTTTGCCAATGCCCCCCAGCCCGCTAATGGCCTGGGTCTGGGAAATCGCTGCCGTCCGGCTGTCGTGGAGCTGCCGGTAAAGGGTACCGAGAATGTCATCCCGCCCCGTGAAGTAAGGATTTCGCGGATAAGGCACCACCCAGGGCCGCTCCACCCCCCCCCCCCCCCCCCCCCCCCCCACCTTCCCCCCCCCCCCCCCCCCCCCCCCCCCCCCCCCCCCCCCCCCCCCCCCCCCCCCCCCCAACCCCCCCCCCCCCCCCCGACCGCTATCCTAGGACCATCCAAATTCCACAAAAGCCATGGTCACCGCCGCCCCAATCGATCGGGAAGCCGTATTACAGGAAATTAGAGCCGGGCTACGACAGGGTCAGCAGGCCCTGGCCGACTGGCAGGGGGGCAGTCTGGCGGTATCGGCGGTGCCGGGTTCGGGGAAGTCTACCGGGATGGCGGCGGCGGCGGCGATTGCCATTGCCCGGCATCAGCTGCATATCAATCGGCAGTTGATTTTGGTGACGTTTACCCGGTCGGCGGCGGCTAACCTGAAGGCGAAGGTGAGAGGGCATCTGCGACGGCTGGGGCTGCCCCAGAACAGCTTTACGGTGTCCACCCTGCATGGATTAGCCCTGACCATTGCCACCCGTAATCCGGAATTATCCAACCTGAGTCTGGAGACCCTGACCCTGGTTTCTCCGGCCCAAAACAACCGCCTGATTCGCACCACTGTAGAGCAGTGGATTGTGGCCCATCCCGATTTGTATCAGGGGTTGATCGAGGGGCGGCAGTTTGATGGGGAAGAGACGGAACGATTGCGGCGACAGTCGGTGTTGCGGACGGAAGTGCTGCCCAGCCTGGCCCATACGGTGATTCGGGAAGCCAAGAGTTCCGGCGTTATGCCCGAGGAACTGATGAGTCTGGCTCAATCCTTGAAGCGGACTCTACCGGGGGATGTGGAAGACTACGATGTGCTGACCATCGCCGCTGGCCTGTACCAGATTTACCAGGACTTACTCCAGCAGCGGGGCTTTATCGACTACGACGACATGATTTTGGGAGCATTGCGCACTCTGGAGGATTCTGAGACACTGCGATTCTGGCAATCCCGATGTTTTGCAGTGTTTGAGGATGAAGCTCAGGATTCTTCGCCGCTGCAGACGCGGCTGCTGACTTTATTAGCTATGGATCCAGAAAATCCAGAAGCTGAACCCAACCTGGTGCGAGTGGGAGACCCCAACCAGGCCATCAACTCTACCTTTACCCCGGCAGATCCGGTCTTTTTTAATCAGTTTTGCGACAATTGCAGGGTTCGGGGCAACCTGGTCACGATGGATCAGGCCGGTCGCAGCAGTGCCGTCATCATGGCCGCCGCGAATCAGATGTTGCGCTGGGTAAACCAGGCCCAGGTGGCGGGTCCAGAAATTCCCTTTCGAGATCAGGCCATTCGCCCGGTGGACTGGGATGACCCCCAACCTAACGCCAATCCAGATCCCCTGGGGGCCGGAGTAGAAATTGTCTCGCCGCCGAACATCACCGAGAGCGTGAAGCAGATTGCCCAGCGAGTCAGGGAGCTATTTGAGGAAAACCCCGACACCAGCTTCGCCATTCTGGTGCGGGAAGGGCGGCAGGGGCAGTTCGTTGGCCATCTGCTGCGAGATCCTGAGCAGACCGGTGTGGATCTGGCGGCCCTGGGGCTGCGTCTCTACGACGTGGGCGAGCAGGATCGCCAGACCCAGGTGCCGGAAGAAATGCTCACCCTGATGCGGTTTATCGAGCGGCCCCACTCGCCGGACTACATGAAGGCTGCCCTGCGGGTGCTGGTGGATCGCAAGAAAATTCCCACCCAGGACCTCAACGCCCTGGCTAACGCGCCGGAGCAGTTTCTCTACCCCGGTCCCCTGGATACGCCACCGGATACGGAAGCGGCCAGGGAAGCCAGACGGTATTGTCGGAGTTTGGTGCGATCGCGCCTCGAACTCCCCGTCTACAGCCTGTTTTCCTTCATTGGCCTGACCCTGGGCTACAACCAGAGCGAACTGGCCACCACCGACAAACTCGCCGCCCGCGTCAGCCAGCAAATCCGCAATGACAATACCCTCACCGCTGCCATTGAAGTGCTGCAGGAAATCGTCGGCTCCGAACGGTTCACCGCCGTCGATACCGAAGACACCGATTCCCTCTACACCCGCCCCGGCCAGCTCACCCTGATCACCATGCACAAAGCCAAAGGGCTGGATTGGGACGTGGTCTTTCTCCCCTTCCTCCACGACCGCACCATCCCCGGCACCCTCTGGGTTCCCCCCCAGGGCGAATTTCTGGGCGACTTCACCCTGGCCGAAGTGGCCCGTGCCCAGATCCGCGCCTACGCCCACGCCGGTCACTCCAACGAAGCTATCCCCGACATCATCACCGCCTGGGAGCAGGCCAAACACCTCAAAGCCGCCGAAGAATATCGCCTCCTCTACGTCGCCATGACCCGCGCCAAGCGCCTGCTGTGGATGTCCGCCGCCCAGCAGGCCCCGTTTACCTGGAGCAAGCCAGAGAACGTGCAGGCGGCGAATCCCTGCCCGGTGGTGAAGGTTCTAGCGGAGAGCGCAGTTCAAAGCCCGCTTGGCTAACGCAATTACAATAAAAGAGATCCTCTTTCTGCCTTCATCATGCTCAGCACCACCGTCACCGATACCGGACAAATCACTCTGCCAGAAGAAATTCGGCAGCATCTCAAGCTGACCAGCGGCAGCCGAGTCGAGTTCGTTATTGGAGAGGACGGTCAGGTAAAAATCTTTCCCCTCAATGTTGCTGTAGAAACCCTATCCGGCATCCTGCACCGGCCCGATATCCAGATAGCCACCCTCGACGACATGGATGCCGCCATCGCCGAGGGAGCCAATGATTGGGCTTGATACCAACATTCTGGTGCGCTACCTCACTCGTGACGACGAACAGCAGTGGCGACAAGCTACCGCCCTACTTCAGCAAAACCAACCCTGCTTTATTGCCAACATTGTCCTCTGCGAGCTAGTTTGGGTACTCCGAGGAGCCAGCTATCGTTTTAAGAAAGAAGACATTACCAACGTCTTGGAGGCTATGCTGCACAGTGCTGCGTTCGAATTTGAAAGCCGTTCAACGGTGGATCAAGCTCTCCAGCGGTACAAACAGGGTAAAGCTGATTTTTCAGACTATCTGATCGGAGCGACAGCACGTCAAGCAGGCTGTACAGAAACCGCCAGCTTTGACGGCAAGCTGAAAGGTGAAAAAGGTTTTCGTTGTCTGGAGTAGCAGCAGCTATTGGTCGGTACAGATGGTATAGAGGTCGTGGATGAGAATCTAGGTTTATCTACCGCCGAAAAACTTCACTGATGAGCGGATGGGTGTCAGGTGCCAGGTGTCAGGTGCCAGGTGTCAGGTGTTAGGTGTCAGGTGCCAGGTAAAACCCGATATCCGATATCCGATATCCGATACCCGATACCCCTCCCTCCATATAGGACAATGACAGACAAAACTACGAAAACAGGAGGTGCCCCATGGGTCGCACGGTCATCAAGTTCTCTTCAGAAGACTGCGGCATTTGCCACAAAATGGGCTTTTATGACAAAAAAGTCGCTGAAGAACTGGGGCTGGACTTCGTTGATGTCAAGATGCAGGACACCAAGACCTACCGTAAGTACCGCAACATTCTGCTGGCCCAGTATCCCGACAAATCTGAAATGGGCTGGCCCACTTACCTGATTTGTGACGATCCCGAAGGAGAGTTCTCCATCGTCGGGGAAGTGAAAGGAGGGCATCCGAAGGGGGAATTTCGGAGTAAGTTGCAGGGCGTTTTGGCGACAGCAGGGTAGGGGGGGATAGGTGATAAGAAATTCTAGGGAGGGATCAGAATTTTGTGTAGGGATTGACAAACAGCTTAATCCAGTTTCCCAAAAGCCTTGTAAGGCAGGCGTCTCGCCTGCTAGCTGGGACAGGCAGGATGCCTATCCCACAAGAATCTGGATACTCCCCCGTACAAGTTTTCAAAGGATTTAAGCCGATGTGAGTTGGTAAATAATTGGCCGATAGGTAGGTTGCGGAATGGGTTTTCCCTCCGCCTGGGCCGCTTCGAGCCAGACCTGTTTGGCCAGGTTCAGTTCCTGCAAGGCTTCCATAGGGGTTTCGCCAAAGGCAGAGCAGTAGCTCAAATCAGGAATATCCGCGACGTAGCCTTCGTCTTCGTCGCTATAGAAGATGTTGATGTGGTAATCTTTCACCGCTAATCCTCCAGGTGCAGGTTGTGGGTTTCGAGGTGGTCAGACATCACTGCGTTTGATCGATATCAACTTACTTGACGGAAGCAATTTTCAATATCCTATCTCACCCCTCACCCCTCACCCCTCCCTCCCTTACTCTCCAACTCCCTATCTCGCTCTCTTACTCCCTCACTCCCTCCTTCATGTCCTACGACTCCCTTTTCAACCGCATCGAAGACCTCGTTCTCTGCCATTCCCCCAGCGGCGTGGAGGATGAAATTAACCAGCGACTATTCCAGCTGTTCTCAGAATTGGGAGTTGAACACTGGCGGGATGAGGCCGACAACGTGATTGCCAAGATTCCCGGACGGGACGACAGCCGGGCCATTGCCATCACTGGCCATAAGGATGAGATCGGCATGATTGTGAAGACCATCTACTCCGATGGTCGGGTGTCGGTGCGGAAGCTGGGGGGCTCATTCCCCTGGGTCTATGGAGAAGGGGTGGTGGATCTGCTGGGGGACTACCATACCATCAGCGGCATCCTCAGCTTTGGCTCCCGCCATGTTTCCCACGAGTCACCCCAGAAGTCCCAGCAGGAGGACAGGCCGGTGCTGTGGGAAACGGCGTGGATTGAGACCAAGCTTCCCCCGGAAGAACTGGCCCGAGCTGGGATTCGTCCCGGCACGCGGGTGGTGGTAGGCAAGCATCGTAAAAAGCCCTTCCGCATGGGGGACTACATCGCCAGCTATACCCTGGACAATAAGGCGTCTGTGACCATTCTGCTGGAGTTGGCGGCGCGGTTGAAGGATCCCCCGGTGACGGTGTACCTGGTGGCCTCCGCCAAGGAGGAAGTGGGAGCCATTGGAGCGCTGTATTTCACCCAACGCCAGCGGCTGGAGGCGCTAATTGCCCTGGAAATTTGTCCCCTGTCGCGGGAATATCCGATTACGTCGGGGGACGCTCCGGTATTGCTGTCCCAGGACAACTATGGTCTGTACGATGAGGGGCTGAACTGGGAAATTCGGCGGGCAGCCACTCAGCACGACCTGCCCATTCAACTGACGACGTTGAGCGGCTTTGGCAGTGATGGCTCCATCGCCATGAAGTTTGGCCATGTGGCACGGGCGGCCTGCCTCAGTTTTCCCACCCACAACACCCATGGGTATGAGATTGCCCATTTAGGGGCGATCGCAAATTGTGCCAATATCCTGGAGCACTACTGTAACGACCTGTGACAGCCCTAGGGCATCGGTAAAACCTTTTCTAGAATGAAATCAGGTGGATGCGTCTGCCTTTTAAAACCTTGTTCAAGTCCAGAAGTGGAGTTTTGCCTAAGGAAAAGCTCTAGTTTTCGAGCTGGACTTGGTATAGTTACTGAATTTAACCGACCTATGGCTAAAACCGTTGCTGACGTCATGACCCCCGACCCCGTTTCGGTGGCTCCCAATGCCGTTCTTAAGGATGCGATTCAGCTCCTGGTAGACAACCGGGTAAGCGGCTTACCGGTAATTGACGACTCTGGCAGCCTGGTGGGAGTTATTTCGGAATCTGACCTGATGTGGCAGACCACTGGCATCGACCTGCCCGCCTACATCATGCTGCTGGATAGCGTCATCTATCTCAAAAATCCGGCCCAGTACAACCAGGAACTCCACAAAGCCCTGGGCCAGCTGGTCAAAGACGTGATGACCGAAAAGGTCGTTACCATCCGACCCGACAAGACCCTGCGGGAAGCCGCCCACCTGATGCACGAAAAAAATGTGCGCCGGCTGCCAGTGGTAGATGAAGACGGCAAAGTCATTGGCATTTTGACCCGCGGCGATATTGTGCGGGAAATGGCCAACAGCTATTAAGCTCAATGCTTTAGAAATCTGGGAGACCACAAACGGCGATATGCGCTGCGGAGGTACCGAATTTTTGCATCTATCCTACGAAAGACTATGGTTTCCCCGCAGGTATCCCTTTGGGAATAAATTCTCCACGCAGAATCTATAGATTTTCAAACGGCTCAATACTGGGGCTATCGCGGGACTCCGAAATAGCCGATAGTAGATAAAACAGATTTGTGTTGAAGACTACGAAATGGCTATCACCCCAGATTCTGTCAAAGCCCTCCTGAATTCCGACGACTACGGGGACCGGCTGCGGGCTGTTAACCAGTTCCGCGAACTCGATAACGACGCCGCCTTTGAACTGGCCCAACTGGCCGCCAATGACGATAACCCCAGGGTCCGTTACGCCGCCATCAGCCAGCTACCGAGCATTGCCTACGGCGATCCAACCGCTGTGGAAGCGCTCCTCAAGCGGGCACTCACTAACGATCCTGAAGCTGACGTTCAGGCTGCCGCTGCCGATGCCATCGGTGGGCTGCAGCTCCGGGGCATTTACGATGACCTGGCGGCGGTGTACCACAGCAGCGATGAGTGGCTGGTGCAGTTCAGCATTGTGGCGGCTTTAGGAGAGTTGGGCGAGCCCAACGCCTTTCCCCTGCTGCAGGAAGCGCTCAACTCAGACAACGAACTCATTGCCACAGCCGCCATTGGGGCTTTGGGAGAGTTACAGGATGATCGAGCTTTGCCATTGCTGCTGAACTATACCAACCATCCCGACTGGCAGGTGCGCCATCGCCTGGTGCAGGCTCTAGCCCAATATCAACAACCGGAGGCCCAAACTGCCTTGCAGAATCTTGCGCAGGATGAGTCTGAAATCGTAGCTGAGGCCGCTAAGCAGCATTTGAGTTAGAAGTCAGCAATAGCGAACTGGCGGCGGGGGCGCTACCAATGCTATGGGAATTAAATTCAAAAAGATTTGTCTTTGGGGTGGAGCGCCCGGCTTTGCAATTGGCGTGGTGTTCGGCTTCACGATGGCTTTTTTCCTGCCAGATCGCGCGATACTGCCTGCAGCAGTTACGAGCATCTTTAGAATCCCCACATCGTTTGCGGTCCTGATAGGCAAGCTGTGGTCTCAGACCGGATGCAGTGTTTTCTCAACCCTGGTCTGTATTGAGTTCTGGTCTCTCATTGTGATGGGTATTGCCTGGCTGCTGGCTACAGCCATTATCTTTGGTGGGATCGGCACACTGATTGGAATGTCAGTCATAGGACTCTACCAGATCTTGCGCCAGTGCTGCATTTTGCAGGTGTGCTCAACGCATTAGCCCTTCTGCCCCTTTAGTTTCCTCGCTCCCTTACATGAGTATTATCAGGTTCAATAACGCTCTACTGCTGGACGCCAGAATTGTTCCTTTTGGGAGTGGCTTCCCAGGGCTGGTAAGCTAAAGATGTGAAGAAAGGTTACAGGTAGCCCCAGTGACGAATATCCTCTCCCGTCCCAAGCAGCGTCAGATGCCCAAATTACCGTTGCACACCCTCTGGTCAGACATGCTGACCGTATTTTGGGGCGACTGGCTTGACCTGCGAGTAAGAATTCCCCAGGTTGCCGCTTCTGGTCTGGTATCTCCGTTGATTTACATTCTGGCCTTTGGTCTGGGGCTGGGCAGCGCCATTGATCAGGTCACTCAACCCAGCGCTGGGGATACCTACCTGGAGTTCATTCTGCCGGGGATGGTGGCCCTATCTTCCATGGTGATTAGCTTTGGTGGCACCACCTTCTCCATTTGCGGCGACCGCCTGTTCACCAAGACTTTTGAAGAAATGCTGCTGTACCCTGTGCATCCCCTGGCGCTGCACCTGGGTAAGATGCTGGCAGGTATTGTGCGCGGCATGATGACGGCAGGTTCGGTCATTCTGGTGGCGGTCATCTTTACCGGGAAAATTTGGAGCTTTTTGAATCCGCTGTTTTTGCTGCTGGTGGCGCTGAACTGTGCCGTCTTTGCGGGGTTGGGAGTGATCGTCGGGCTTAACGTAAAGTCCCTGGAAAGTGTTGGCCTGTTCAACAACTTTTTGATTGTGCCCATGTCGTTTCTGGGGGGCACGTTCTTTGATCCAGCTACCTTGCCGGCGGTGTTGAAAGGGATTGTGTACCTGCTGCCGCTGACCTATACCACCATTGGTTTGCGGGCGGCAGCTTATAAACCCCTGGCCGAGTTTCCCTGGTATTCGTTGCCGATTTTGCTGGCGGTTGCGATCGCCCTTGCCTTCATCGGAGCCCGTCAATTCGCGACCCAGCAAGATTAGAACAACCTCACGACTTCCACTGACGCCTGCGGCGGTAACGCCGGAAGACCAAAAACATCAAAATAGCAACGACGATCAGCACCAGAATCGGCACCGCAATGGCCAGGATAGACAGCACGGTAGAACTGGCCAGTTCCACGGTTGATACCGCCACATTGCCAAACGGCCCAGCCGCGGCGGTAGAGGCCAGACGAGTCAGGCTGGTAAAGGCCGAAGTCGTCCCTGCTACCGTGCCTCCGGCAATCAGCGCCAGGCTCCAGCGCAAGAAGGGGTCCATATCGCTGGTGACCGAAGCGGTAAGGACCACTCCAGCTATGGTTGCGACTGGCACTTCAATGGCATCCATCATGTTGTCCACCACCGGGATGTAGTAAACCAGCACTTCCAGAGCCGTAGCGACTGCCATAGCGATGATGGCCGGTTCGGTACTCATCCAGGTCATGTTGGGGCTCAGGGTCAGATAGCCCTGATTAGCCGCGATACCGGCGAACAAAAAGGGCACCAGAATTCTAAACCCCGCCGCTGCACTCAGGCCAATGCCCAGGGCAGCATGAAGCAACATATCCATACAGCAATCTCACAACAGGTCATAGAGCCAGTTTAGAAGCTGCAGTTACCTTACCAACTAAGGAGGGGGACAGATTCATCCGTGTCATTCCGACCAGCGGGAGAAAGCTGAATCCTTTACGGTGAGCGAGATGTCTCGCGTTGCTCGATATGACACAGTGAAAGTTAATTCTGTCCATGTCCTCAACTATCCAGCCTTGAAATCAGGCACTCGCCTATCGCCCATTGATGGCAGCAACATGAACCGGGTCTTCCCCGATAGCCGCACCGGCACCATTCCCGAAGGATGGCAACTGATGTTGTATCAGTGGGGACAAAACGCGACAAAAAGGGCGCTGACTCATCAGCGCCCCGATGGCTGGGAGGTGAGCTAATTCACTACAGGTTGTCAGTATCTTGAGCCACCGGCACCGGCCCCACCTGCCAGATTTGCTGGGCGTACTCGCTGATGGTGCGATCTGCCGAAAAGCGACCGATGCGGGCCGCATTCAGGATCGACATGCGAGTCCAGCGATTCTGATCCTCATAGGTGCGGCTGACATGCTCCTGGCACTGAATGTAGGCGGCATAGTCGGCCATCACCATAAAGGGATCATCCACCAGCAGGGAATCAAGCAGCGGCAGGAATAGATCTGGCTCTGAGGGAGAGAATAACCCGGAGGCAATCATATCCATCACCCGCTTCAGTTCGGGGTTGGTGTCGTAGTAGAACCAGGGGTTATGACCTACCGCTTTGCAGGCGGCAACCTGCTCGGCAGTCAGGCCAAACAGGAAGAAGTTATCAGCCCCGACCGCTTCCCGAATTTCCACGTTGGCTCCATCCAGGGTGCCGATGGTGAGGGCACCATTGAGGGCAAATTTCATGTTGCCGGTGCCCGAGGCTTCTTTACCGGCGGTAGAAATTTGCTCAGACAGGTCAGAAGCGGGGAACAAACGCTGGGCTTCGGACACGTTGTAGTTGGGTAAGAATACCACCTTCAATCGTCCTGCCACCAGCGGGTCATCATTGACCACATCGGCTACAGCTGTGATGAGCTTGATCACCAGCTTGGCGGTGGCATAGCCCGGTGCCGCTTTGCCGCCAAAGATGACGGTACGGGGCACCACAGGGTCGTTGGGATTCTGGAGAATACGGTTATACAGCGTAATCACATGCAGAATATTCATGAGCTGGCGCTTGTACTCGTGAATGCGCTTAATCTGCACGTCAAACATAGAGTCGGGGTTAACTTCAAGCCCCATCTTCTCTTTGATGTGATTCGCCAGGTTCCACTTATTCGTCTGCTTGATGGAACGCCAGGCCTGGCAGAAGGTCTCGTCGTTAAGGTGATCTTCGAGCTGCTTCAGGTCTTCCAGGTGGGTAATCCAGCTCTGGCCGATGGTTTCTGAAATCAGCTGCGACAGGCGAGGGTTACACTGCAACAACCAGCGCCGGGGGGTAATACCGTTGGTCAGGCTCTTAAACTTCTGGGGCCAGAGGTCGTAGAAGTCGTGGAGCACTTCTTGCTTGAGTAACTCGGTGTGCAGAGCCGCAACACCGTTGATGGCATGGCTACCTACACAGGCTAAATGGGCCATACGCACCTGCTTTTCAGGCGCTTCTGCAATCAACGATAGACGACTCAGGCGCTCCTCATCGTTGGGATAGCGCAGCTTCACCTGCTCCAGGAAGCGGTGATTGATTTCGTAAATTAACTCCAGATGGCGGGGGAGCAGGCTGCCAAATAGCTCAACTGACCACTTCTCAAGCGCTTCTGGCAAGAGGGTGTGGTTGGTGTAGCCAAAGCATTTTTGAGTAATCTGCCAGGCTCGATCCCAGTCAAAGTGGTACTCGTCCACCAGGAGCCGCATCAGCTCAGCGACCCCAATGGCAGGGTGGGTGTCATTCAGCTGAATTGCCGCAAATTCTGGCAGACTCTCCAGGCTGTCGTGATCCCGCAGGTGCAGACGAATAATGTCCTGCAGGGAGCAGGCAACGAAGAAGTACTGCTGCTGCAGCCGCAACTCCTTACCCTGGTAGGTTTCGTCGTTGGGGTAGAGCACCTTGGTGATGTTCTCAGAAACCATTTTGTCGACGACAGCACCAAAGTAGTCCCCGGCGTTAAAGGCCGTCAGGTCAAAGGATTCGCTGGCTTCGGCCTTCCATAGCCGCAGAATGTTGACATTTTCAGTGCCATAGCCAGGAACGGGCACATCGTGGGGAACCCCCATTACCACCTGTTCGGGAATCCAGCGCACCCGGTAGTCGCTGTCGACATCTTTGTAGACCTGGGTATAGCCGCCAAACTTGACCCCAACCCGGTAGTCGGGCCGGGCGATTTCCCAGGGGTTGCCAAAAGTTAACCATTTATCGGGAATCTCGACCTGGTAGCCATCCCGAATGGCCTGGGTGAAGATGCCAAACTCGTAGCGAATGCCGTAGCCCACCGCTGGAATGTTCAGGGTAGTCAACGAATCCATAAAGCAGGCCGCCAGCCGGCCCAAGCCACCATTGCCCAGACCCGGTTCGGCTTCCCGTTCTAGCAGTTCATCTAAGTCCAGGTTGCAGTCTGCCAGGGCATGGCGCATGGTTTCGTACAGCCCGAGGTTAATCAGCCCATTCCCCAGATGGCGACCCATCAAAAACTCGGCGGACAGATAATAAACAACTTTGGCTTTTTGTTTAGAGTAAGTTTTGGCCGTGTGAATACGCTGCTTGAGCAGCTCATTCCGGACGCTATAGGCCAGAGCCATATAGTAGTCGTGGGGCGTTGCGAATTGCTCATCCTTACCCTGAACGCACCACAAATTCGTGAATAACTCCCGCTTCAGATGCTCAGTCTGGGCATCTGAGGTAACTAATGGAGTGGAAGGAAGCCTGCCCTCGGGGGGGGACAAAGCCGGTCCACTACCATCGGGCCGTACCGATGGCCTGAATAATTTAATTGGTTGCTGATTAGCCATATGAACCCCTAACTACACATGCATTACAACAGAATTCGCTGGCATCAAGGGGTCAATAATTCGAAATAGCGTCAGGCAGGCTTGCCATCGAAACGGTGCTACCCGACACTGTTGACCTAATGAAATCCCTTTAGCCGTAGTCTCTTGAAACTATCGCACCAACAAATCCAGATCAAACTCGTGAAATCAAATCAGACTGACTACATTTATTTTTGAACCTTTAAGGATATGAGTCCATCAACCCCATATTAACTATTGGAAGACAAAAAACAGTATCGTTTGGAACCAGCCACACCCATTTCTTTATACATCCTTCTCAAAACAGTCAGAAATCATCAAAGATGGCCGTAAAAACAGCTTGAAAGCCAGGGAAAATTAGTCTTCCAAATCCCCTTCAAGACTTCAGACAGGGCCGGTTTGGCCAACCACCACGAACTTGCAAAATGAAAGCACCTTTGCGAATTGTAAAAAATAACAAACAAAATCGAAAAGGAGTAAACTTTCACCCCGTCAAGTCCCGCAAGCCATGGGATTCAAGGCGTCCATTGATTAAGAAAATGCCATGAAAAAACCTTAAGAATTCCTGAAGAAGGGGAGATTTGCCCCGAATCATTCCCTCCTGACCAGATGATGATATGCATCACCATAGGGAAATCGAAATTTTCCCTCCAGAATGAATAATTTTAATTTGGTTATTTTTTTGACCAAATTGCGGGGATCATTTCAACCAGCAAGTCTTCGCACTATAGAGCCATAGATATATCACTATCTGGCAATCATCTTGAATCTGTAGGACTGTAGCCTTGAAATGATCTGGATAACACCTCAAAAGTTAAGTATTTTATTTTGTTCGATTGGGAAATATTTGATTTTGCTCGTTTCAGGATGCCTCGTTTCAGGATTTTGAAACCAGGCAAATATTAAGAAATGGCTAGATCAATCTCTAACGGCAAAAAACACTTCTACGATAAAGCTATAACCGGAGAGTAAGGTCAAGATAAAACTTGCATTGTGTTGCATACACTACAGTCACTATTTAGGGCTGACTGGGTCAGATTTTCGCCTCATCCCAGTCTGCTTGTAGAAACAGCTTTTTAGAACGCCGCTAATCTAGCTCTGTGCCCAGTCCTGGAGTCATTATGGCGATCTATACCTGAAAGTTTCAACCGTTCACTGTTTCCTCTGCTATTTTGCCGTCATCCCAAGGATTCATCCCTTTATGCTCATTACCAACATCGAAGAGCTGGAAGCTCAAATAGCCCGTGCTAAGGCAGCCCAGCGAGAATATGCCCGTTTTTCCCAGGAGCAGGTTGATCATATCTTCAAACAGGCTGCCCTGGCCGCCAACGCTGCCCGCATCCCCCTGGCTAAAATGGCCGTTGCCGAAACCGGCATGGGCGTGATTGAAGACAAGGTGATCAAAAATCACTTTGCCTCAGAATACATCTATAACAAGTACAAGTCCGAAAAAACCTGCGGGATCATTGAAGAAGACAAGACCTTCGGCATGCAGAAAATCGCCGAACCCGTTGGTTTACTGGCGGGGATCGTACCGACCACCAATCCCACCTCCACCGCCATCTTCAAAGCCCTGGTGGCGCTAAAAACCCGCAACGGGATCATCTTTTCCCCCCACCCCCGAGCCAAGGGCTGCACCATTGAAGCAGCCAGGGTGGTGCTGAAAGCTGCCGTAGAAGCCGGTGCTCCCCAGGACATTATCGGCTGGATTGACGAGCCTACCGTAGCCCTGTCCCAGGCGCTGATGCAGCATAAAGACATTAACCTGATTCTGGCCACGGGCGGCCCCGGCATGGTGCGGGCGGCTTACTCCTCGGGCAATCCCTCCCTCGGGGTGGGCGCGGGCAATACTCCGGCGGTAATTGATGCCACGGCCCACCTGAAGATGGCCGTGTCCTCCATTTTGATCAGCAAAACCTTCGACAACGGCATGATCTGCGCCAGCGAACAGTCGGTGATTGTGGAAGATGCCGTCTATGACGAAGTCCGTCAGGAGTTTGAAGATCGGGGCGCTTACCTGCTGAAGCCGGAAGAACTGGATAAGGTTCGCGGCATTATCCTCAAAGACGGTCGCCTCAATGCTGATATTGTCGGCCAGCCTGTCACCCGTTTGGCAGAACTGGCGGGGATCGAAATTCCCGATTGGGCCAGGGTGATCATTGGCGAAGTGGATAAAATCGGCGGCGATGAACCCTTCGCCTTCGAGAAGCTCTCTCCCATCCTGGCCATGTACCGGGCGGCCGACTTTCAGGATGCCCTGGATAAGGCCAGTGCCCTGGTCACCTTTGGCGGCAGAGGCCATACCGCTGTTCTGTATACCGCCCCCAGCAACCGGGATCACATCCAGCAGTTTGAAGATACCGTCGAAACGGCGCGAGTGCTGATCAATACTCCCTCTTCCCAGGGGGCCATCGGCGACCTGTACAACTTCCGGCTGGACCCCTCCCTCACCCTGGGCTGCGGCAGCTGGGGAGGCAATTCCGTCAGTGAAAACGTCGGCGTGCAGCACCTGCTTAACGTCAAGACCGTCAGCGAGCGGCGGGAAAACATGCTGTGGTTCCGGGTTCCCCCCAAGGTGTATTTCAAATCCGGTTGCCTGCCCGTGGCCCTGCGGGAACTGCGGGGCAGAAAGCGGGCCTTCATTGTTACCGACAAGCCCCTCTACGACATGGGCATGACCAAAGGGCTGGAGGAAGTGCTGGAAGAAGTCGGCGTCAAGTACGACATTTTCTATAACGTCGAGCCCGATCCCTCCTTGGCGACGGTGAACCGGGGCCTCGATTTGATGAAAACCTTTAACCCCGATGTGATCATCGCCTTTGGCGGCGGCTCACCCATGGATGCAGCCAAGGTGATGTGGATGATGTACGACAACCCCGAAATTGAGTTTGAGGGGCTGGCCACCCGGTTTATGGACATTCGCAAGCGGGTTTATGACCTGCCCGATACCGGGCAAAAGACCCTGATGGTGGCGATCCCCACCACTTCGGGCACCGGCTCAGAAGTCACCCCCTTTGCCGTTGTGACCGACGACCGCACGGGGATCAAGTATCCCCTGGCGGACTATGCCCTCACCCCCAACATGGCCATCGTAGATCCTGAGCTGGTGATGAACATGCCCAAGGGCCTGACGGCCTTCGGCGGCATTGACGCCCTGACCCACGCCCTGGAAGCCTACGTCTCCGTCTATGCGTCGGAGTACACCAACGGCCTGGCCCTGGAAGCGATTCGCCTGCTGATGAAGTACCTGCCCAGTGCCTACGAAAACGGGGCCAATGATCCCAAGGCGCGGGAGAAGGTGCACTACGCCGCCACCATGGCGGGGATGGCCTTTGCCAACGCCTTTCTGGGCGTCTGTCATTCCATGGCCCACAAGCTGGGGTCTACCTTCCATGTGCCCCACGGCCTGGCCAACGCGCTGATGATTTCCCACGTCATTCGCTACAACGCCACGGATGTGCCCTTTAAGCAGGCCATCTTCCCCCAGTACAAGTACCCCAATGCCAAGTGGCGCTATGCCCGCATTGCCGACCACCTGCAGCTGGGCGGCGAAACCGAAGAGCACAAGGTGGAACTGCTGGTGGAAGCCATTGAGGAGCTGAAGCGCAAGCTAAACATCCCCATGACTATCCGCGAAGTGCTGAACGACGACGACAAAGCCTTCTACGACCATGTGGAGGAAATGTCGGACCAGGCCTTCGACGACCAGTGCACCGGGGCCAACCCCCGCTACCCGCTGATTCGCGACCTGAAGGAGCTATACACCCTGGCCTACCGGGGCTGTCGGCTGGATGCCAGCCTGTTCCATCCTGAAGTGACCGAGCGAGCCATGGATGGCGGTAGCGCGACCCGGCAAGAAGTGGCCAGCGGCGCGTAGGGTTTACGAATCAACGCTATCCCCTGACGAATGTCACTGAATTAAGCTGGAATCACCCCCTGCAAATCGCTGAAACCCTTGCTCTGCAGTAGGGTGGGCAGTGCCCATCAGCCTGATATCAGTGACATTCATCCCCTGACGGTTTTACCCTGCTGGCAAAAGTTTGTCGGCAGGGTAATGTTGTTTGAGTGCATCCCACTTTTGTAAGTTTTCCCCACCCTGCGGGAAGCGCACAGCTCTACATCCCCTTCTCCCAGAACGGGAGAAGGGGAGCCTTTCCAAAGTCCCTCGCCCCTTGGGAGAGGGATTTAGGGTGAGGGGGGGCAAAGTCGGGATGCACACGGTAATTTTGTCTCAAGAGATCTCCTAAACGGGATATGACTTTGAGGACCTCGACATTTCGCTGTGGTAAGTTTTGTCGTGTTTGTCATGAAAAGGACAGGAACGTCAAAACATGGAAGATATCAACCAGTGGCTGGTTATAGCCCAAGAAGTCGCCATCGAGTTCGGGCTTAATCTAATTGCAGCCATCGTTATTTTTGTGATTGGCCGCTGGGTCGCCAAGGCCATCACCCGGTTAGTCAAACGCATCATGGCCCGCAGGCAAATTGATGTGATGCTGGTCAGCTTCATCTCGACGCTGGTTTATTACGCACTTCTAGCATTTGTTATTATTGCCGCCCTTAATCGCTTGGGAATTCAAACAGCATCTGTCATTGCGGTGCTTGGTGCGGCGGGGTTAGCCATTGGTCTGGCGTTGCAGGGTTCCCTTTCTAATTTTGCGGCTGGCGTTTTGATAGTTTTCTTTCGCCCTTTCAGCGTCGGAGACTTTATCGAAGGGGGCGGCACCATGGGTACGGTTAAAGAAATCACCCTTTTCACAACTACCTTACTGACGCCAGACAATAGGGTGATCATCGTTCCCAATGCCAAACTGAATGGCGACAACATTACCAACTTCAATGTGCTGGGGCAACGGCGGATGGATTTAGTATTTGGTGTCAGCTACGATGCCGATACGGATAAGGTCAAAAAGATTATGGCTGAGGAAATTCAGAAAGAAAGCCGTTTTCTGAAAGAGCCAGCCCCGACCATCGGCCTGCTAGAGCTGGCAGACAGCAGCGTGAACTTTGCGGTGCGTCCCTGGGTGAAGGCGGATGATTATTGGGATGTCTTCTTTGAATTTCAAGAAAACGTTAAGAAGCGTCTGGATGCAGAAGGCATCAGCATTCCATTTCCCCAGCGGGATGTGCATGTCTTTCAACGTCATTGATTCCCTCCGGGTTCACCCTCAGTTTGAGTCCTCATTGACGGACAAAAGTTGTACGCCCTCACCCCCAACCCCTCTCCCAGAGGGCGCTGCGGCTTATACATAAGTCCTTCTTTTTCAAATCGCTCTGCATCGATCTCCCCAACCCCCCTTTTTAAGGGGGGCAATGAATTTCACCTGAGTTCGAGATCAGCCAAAACCATTAGGAATGTGCTGCAACATCCCCTTGGAGGGGCAGGGGTGGGTTAATCATGGCATTGAGACCGTTTAGGGACACGCGTCTAAATAAAGTGCCGGATGTTAATCACTGTAGGGGCATTCGCGAAGCAATACACCGATCGGAACGATGAAAATTGGTACTTATCCGGATGACATCAACCATCTTCAGCTGCAGCTTTGACCCACCCCGCCCTCCAGGCCCCCCTCCTTGGCGGGGATTTAGCTCCGATGCTTACAGTTATGCGTCATCACAAACTGACGTTTTATTAAAAAACTTAAAAAGAGCAAAGCTGGGGGATCAACACGAGCACTTAGCCTCAAAGCAAAGATGTGTATCAGCGGTAGCCCCGCGGGAGAGGGCTTTCAGGGATTTGGTTGAGAAGTTTTGTCAGTCAACCAGGTTTTAGTCTGTGGCTGATTTTAGGAAAAGGGTTGTTAGCCACCATAGAATAACCCCCAGAGCGCAGGACTCTGGGGGTGGTTTAGTTATAGAGGGTTCGGTATAGAGTTTGAGTTGACGTAGTGGCTAATGCCACCTTTAGAATCGCTGATCTGCGGCAAGAGTGATAGACCCTTGGGGGTCATATTCATAGCAGCTTGGCTCATTGCTTAAATATGTGATGAATTGAGTAAATAGTGACGACCGTCACTTACGGTTGGCAGACAGCTGTTGCAGAATTCTCAGTATGAGGCATTGCCTCTAGTGCCGAATGTGACTTTAACCCACGAGGCATTAGCTCATAACAGCTATGCCCTCTAGTGAAACCCGTCCTTAATCCTCGTCCAGGGCTAGAAGCGAAGGTTTACCTGGGAACCGTGACGATATCTAAGTTGGACTTGGGAGAGTTTTGCAACATTGGTAACATCCAGCATATTAGATTTCACCGGGTTGCTGCCGCTGGCGAAATATTTTGTTGCCTGGGCTTGCGCCTTTCCTTAACTCCTTGGCCATGTTTGGGCAAAGGACTCCTGTTGAAGGTAGCGATCACCGCAACTTCTCAATATTGGCTGGTAAAGCTAGGTCCCCGGGGTTGCCAAGAGGGGAAAAATCTGGTCTAACAGAGACATGAGTTCCCCCCCCGAGATCCCCTTCCTGCAACCCCCCCCCCCCCCT
>Ga0081520_100029_pt1 | contig 124301 bp, 104 predicted proteins | sample HotLakmasection1_FD_70988 | JGI IMG/M metagenome (GOLD analysis project Ga0081520, IMG submission 70988) | Hypersaline microbial mat communities from Hot Lake, Washington, USA - Section #1 (SPADES assembly) (version 2) | ecosystem: Environmental > Aquatic > Non-marine Saline and Alkaline >... | reverse complement strand
GATCCAGCGGACTACGAGCCCGAGATCGTCAGGATCCAGCTCGACCGCCTCGCAAAACAGCGCGCGCCAAAGCGCTGAGGCCACGTCAAGCCGATGAAGGTGTGATCGTCAGACACCGCTTACCTTTCGCGCTCATTGGGCGCTATCCCTTTTCCCGCATCAGGCGCGCCTTGTCGCGCTGCCAGTCGCGGTCCTTCGATGCGTCACGCTTGTCAGGTGCCTTGCGACCCTTGGCGAGACCGATGAGGAGCTTCGCGATGCCGTCATCGTTGAAATAGAGCTTCAGCGGAATGATGGTGCGTCCCTCGCGCTCGACCGACTGGGAAAGCCGGGCGATTTCGCGGGCATGGGCCAGCAGTTTGCGATGTCGGCGCGGCTCATGATTGAACCGGTTGGCACCTGCGTAGGTCGGAATGTCGGAATTGATCAGAACCAGTTCGCCATTCTCGACCGTGACATAGGCCTCGGCGATATTGGCCTTGCCTTCGCGCAGGGATTTCACCTCCGAACCCACCAGAACGAGCCCGGCTTCAAGCGTATCTTCCACTACATAATCGAAACGCGCCCGTCGGTTCTCCGCGACGAGACCGTCCTTGCGGCCCTTGACATGCGCCATCAGACAGCCTCCAGAGCACGCTTCACCGCCACGTCCACGCTTGCCCTGATGGTATCGTTCGGCCCGACCAGTGGCAGTCGAAGCTCATCGGTGCACAGGCCGAGTGTGGAGAGCGCATACTTTGCCGGTCCCGGGCTCGGCGAGAAGAACAGCGCCTTGTGAAGGTCGATGAGTGCGCGTTCGATGCGCCGCGCCTCCGAGAGATCTCCCGCCTCGAATGCGCGATGCATGGCCGACGCCGCTTCGGGCACGACATTTGCCGTCACGCTGATGCAGCCCTTCCCGCCCATGGCGAGAAAACCGAGCGCACTCGGATCGTCGCCCGAAAGCTGACAGAATTCATCGCCACACAGATTGGCATGCATCAGAACACGAGACATGTCGCCGGTGGCGTCCTTGATCCCGACAATGTTCGGATGGCGGCTCAGCCGACCGACCGTTGCCGGAAGGATGTCGGAACTGGTGCGCGACGGCACGTTGTAAACGATCAGCGGGAGAGCGACGGTCTCGGCAATGGCATGAAAATGCTGATAGAGCCCTTCCTGGTCCGGCCGATTGTAGTACGGGCAGACGACAAGCGCAGCGTCAGCACCCTCGGCCTTGGCGAACTCCACCAGGCCGATCGCCTCATGCGTCGCATTCGAACCGCACCCGGCGATCACCGGGACCCGCCCGCGAACCGTGTCGAGGCAGATCGAGACCGCCCGGCGATGCTCCTCATGTGTCAGGGTCGCCGACTCGCCCGTGGTGCCGACCGGCACAACCGCCGCCGAGCCGCCAGCAATCTGGCGCTCGATCAGATCGCGATAGGCGGCCTCATCAATCGTGTTGTCACGAAAGGGTGTTATAAGCGCCGGAATGGAACCATGAAACATGAAATCACACGCGAGTCAGTGTAGTTTGACGAAGTTGGACACTACGTATGCACACTCGCCCGCCATGACGTCCAGACTTGGGCACGAAAAGCGTGGCGTATAATATTTCAGGCACGATCAGGTCGCAGGGCCCCATAGATGTTGAAAAATCTTCTGCTCAGCACCGTTCTGGGCGCAATGTTCTCGGTTCCGGCCATGGCAGCCCTTCCGCCAGCGCCGAACAAGAAGCCGCCTGTCACCTACACGTCAAGAGTGGTGTCGACACAGGACGCTGCCGTGTTCAGGCTGGCGGTCCGGGCTGCCAGAGAAGGCGACTGGCGCGAGCTTCGGGCATTGGAGCCGCAGGCACGCGATCCCGGCATCGCCAATTTCATCCTCTGGCTGCGCGCCACATCGGAGCCGGGTGTCAGCTTCGATGTGCTCGACAGCGCCGTTCAGCGCCTGGCCGACTGGCCGAGAATGAGCGCCATCATCGTGCGTGCCGAAGACGCCATTGAGGGCTCGACGCTGAGCGCTGCCCAGCGGATCTCGTGGCTGGAACGCCATGGCCCCATCACGGGCGACGGACAGGTGGCGCTCGGCCTCGCTTACCTGAAGACAGGACAACTCGAGAAGGGTGGCGCGATGATCCGCGATGCCTGGCGTGGATCGAGTCTCACGCCGGCACGCCAACGCCTCATCCTGCGCGAACACCGGGACCTCCTGAACCAGGACGACTTCCGCGCCAGGGCGGACTTCCTTGTCTGGATCGGCTATTATTCCGAGGCACGCGGGCTGAAGCCCTACCTCACCGATGACTGGGACCGGCTGATCGATGCCCGTGTGGCACTCGCCCGCCGCGAAGGCGGTGTGGATAACCGTGTGAGGGCCGTGCCAGATGGTCTCCAGGACCATCCCGGCCTGATGTTCGAGCGCGCCCGCTGGCGCCGCCGGGCTGGCATGACCGACAGCGTCACCGAATTGCTGCTGCCCATAGACGGATCGAAGATTCCGCTCGCCGGTCGTGGTCGGCTCTGGGATGAGCGCCATCTTGCGCTGCGCGCCGCGCTGAAGGATGGCGATTTCTCCACCTCCTACAGCCTTGCGACGTCGCACGGCCTGAACTCCGGGGTGGATTTCGCCAATGCGGAATGGCTGGCCGGCTGGCTCGCGCTGCGCCGGACGAACGAGGCGGACCGCGCACTCGAGCACTTCCTGACACTTGAGGAAGGCGTGTCCACACCGATCAGCCTCTCTCGAGCAAGGTACTGGTCGGGCCGCGCCCTCGAAGCAAGAGGCGAGGAGTCCAGCGCCCTGGCACAATTCAGTTCAGCCGCAGAGTATCCGTTCACCTATTACGGTCAGCTCGGCGCTGAGAAGGTCGGCAGCGTCGAACTCGCCTTTCCCGCGGTTAGCCAGATCGACGACGAAACCCGGACCGCCTTTGAGGGGCGCCAGCTCATCAGGGTGGCTCGCCTCCTCGGCGAGGCCGGTGACGACCAGCATTTCCGGACCTTCGTGCTGTTCATGGACAAGCATCTCGACACCGACGCCGAGCACGAGCTTCTGTTCCGCCTCACCGAGGAATACCAGATGCCACATATCGGAATCCGTGGGGCCAAGCAGGGTCTGTCCAGAGGGCTGGTCGCACCGGATGCCGCCTATCCCATTCTGGGGGTACAGCCCTTGAGGCCATCGAAGGTGGAAGAGGCACTCGTCATGGCACTCTCCCGCCAGGAAAGCGAGCTCAATACGAAGGCGATTTCGCGCGCCAACGCCCGGGGCCTGATGCAACTCCTGCCATCGACCGCACGCCAGCAGGCCCGCCTCGAAGGCCTGCCCTATCGCACCTCCTGGCTCACCGACGATCCGGCCTACAACATCACGCTCGGCGCTGCCCATCTTGATGACCTGCTGGAGCGTTTCAACGGGTCCTACGTCCTGACCATTGCGGCCTACAATGCCGGTGCCAGCCGTCCCGACCGCTGGATCCTCGAATATGGTGATCCGCGCCGGGGACTCGTCGACCCGATCGACTGGGTGGAGACCATTCCGTTCAGCGAAACGCGCAACTATGTCCAGCGTGTGCTCGAGAACCTTCAGGTCTACCGCCAAAGGCTGACCGGTGCCCCGGTTGACATCAGGCTTTCCGAGGACCTGAAACGCGGTTACCCGGACTGATTGGCAAGGATGCCGGCAAACAGGTCCGGATCGACATTGCCACCTGTGAGAACGACACCGACGCGCTTGCCCTGCCACTCGCCCCGCTTGCGTGCAAGTACTGCGGCGAGCGCAGCGCCGCCGCCCGGCTCAACAACGAGCTTCAACTCGGCAAAGGCGCGCCGCATTGCGTGGCAAACCTCCTCATCGCTGACAGTCACCACACCGCTCAGATGGTCACGATTGATGGCAAATGTCATCTCACCCGGGGATGGGCTCAGAAGCGCATCGCAGATCGAGCGTGCCCCGGGCGGATTCCCCTCGCGCTGGCCGGACTTCAGGGAGCGGCGGTGATCGTCGAAGGCTTCCGGTTCAGCACCCCAGATTTCGGTCTGCGGAGACAGCGCGCGGAAAGCGAGCGAAAAGCCGGCAATCAACCCGCCACCGCCGACACAACAGACCAGATGGTCGAGCCGCTCGCCCATGGCAGCGATGTCTTCAGCGAACTCAAGTCCGGCCGTGCCCTGGCCGGCGATGATGTAGGGGTCATCGAAAGAGGGCACGAGGATGCGTCCCTCGTCAGCAGCGATACACGCGGAGATGTCTTCGCGGCTCTCGCGCCAGCGATCGTATTCAATGATCTCTGCGCCATCGGCCCGCACACGTTCGCTCTTTATGGCTGGCGCATCGGCAGGCATCACGATCTTGGCAGGAAGACCGAGCACCTTCGCCGCCCGTGCGACGCCCTGTGCATGGTTGCCGGATGAAAAGGCTACAACGCCCGCGCCGCGCATCTCAGGCGATAACGCCACCAGCCTGTTGGCTGCACCCCTGATCTTGAACGAGCCCGTGACCTGCAGGTTTTCGGGCTTGAAGAAGAGTGCGCAAGCGGCGTCGCGGCTGAGCGCTTCGTTCCTCAGAACCGGCGTCCGGATCGCGAGACCATCCACCCGCGAAGCAGCGACCCGTACATCCTCAAAAACCGGCAGTCTTGCCAACTCTGTTTCAGCCTTCGCCGCAGGTTGTCGCGCCGCCGACAGGCACGACCATTTTCCAGCCATCCTCGCGCTCAAGCCGCATCGAACCGCCATCGACCCGCGTGCCGGCGAGCGCAGTGCTCGTCAGATCAATACTGATGGTCAGCGTCAGCCCGTAAGCCGGAGCAGCATAGACCTGCTCGGAGAAATGCTGGTCGACGACAGGACCTTCGCCAGCCCTGCGCACCAGCGTCACCATCTCGCCATTCAGCTTCATCAGTCCAGTACCAGCAGACGCTGTCGCGAAGAAGACGAACCGTCTGGTCGGCTTGGCTGCGAAAAGGAAGAGGCCGCACTCACCCGACTCAAGCTCCTGTGGCGGAAGTGCACCGATGTCGATGAAGTCACCGGTCTCGATCTCGACGGCGTTTGCGCGCTCGACCGCTGCAATGTCCGGGCCCGAAGGGGACGTCTCGGCCCCGGACAACATCGCGCAAGCACCGAGAAGCAATGGCGCGGCCAAGGCAAGAAGACGCTTCATCATGGTTTACTCTCCCCCGCCGCTGCTGATGGAACCGGCACGTCTCCTGGCCGGTTGCCATAGCGGTAAACATAGGCCTCACCTTCTGCCTGAAAGCCGAATTGCTGAATAGCCTGAAGGACGCGTTCTTCGCGACTTTCGATGCGAGCCTCAACATCGAAGAGGCCTCGGGGCGCATCCAGCGCGATGCGGGCGGTGATCAGGTCCTCGCTGCCCTGCGAATCGAGCGACACCATGATTTCTCCGCCTGCGCAAGTCAGTTTGCCGGCCATCTCCGGTCCGTCCCAGGCGAGCCGCTGTCCGATGGCTTTCAGCGTGTCGGTCCGGATGCGCCCGCGCCCCTGTCGGCAGGATCCATCCGGCTGAAGCTCCAGCGAGAGATTCTCGAGAGAGACCTCCGACGGCATTTCACGCAGTCTCGGCTGCAAACGCCGGAGTTCCTGAACATTGATCCTCGCGCGTGGCACCGAAAGCTCCAGGCTGCGATCCGGTCGCCCAACCAGCGAGCCTGACGCGGCACCAGTCGGTCCGAGAAGCGTGATGTCATAAGCCAGACGCGCCTGTAGAAGCGCGCCGGGTCGCGCCTTGAAATCGATTGTGCCGAGTGGCTGTCCGGCAACGAATGTCCCAGTCATGCGCCCCGACCAGATGGTTCCGGACACGCGCTCATAATAGAGCCCGTGCGCCGCCGGATCGATCCGCTCGAACACCAGGCGCGCCGGAATGTTGACGATGAGTGTCCCCAGAAATGCGAGGAAGAAGGCAAGGATAAGCAGGAAGCGTCCCATCAGCGCACCCTCAACAGGAAGATGTTCGCGCTGACGGTCTGATTGTCGGAATTCTTGCGCACGGTCGAAGTGCCACCCACCCTGACGCCATGATTGCGATCAAGCTCCCCGAGCCAGGCATAGACAAGCAGAGGCGGCGCTGCGTCGAGGAATACGTTCATCCCGTCTTCACCGGCTGGCACCAGCCTCGATATGGTCAGCCCGAAGCCTTCGGCCGTGCGCGTGATGACCGATTGCAGGGGCTGTGCGGAGGTGGGCGCAGCGGTGGCGGCCAAGGTCGAGGCTTCGGCACGGCGGACGGCGGCAAGATCGGCGAGCGCGCTGGCATGATCGCGTTCCGCACGCTCACGATAGGATTTCGCCGGAAGCCAGGCGTACTGGAACACGACGACCAGGACAGCGATCACGCCACCAACCAGCAGAATGAGCTTCTCGCGCTCCTCACGGGCATCCCACCAGGCCTTCATGGAGCAAGCCTCACGGTGAAGTTGCCAGCCCGGCGGCGGCCCGCCTGCTGTGAGCCGCCTTCCTCGAAAACGATTCCGGATGCCTCGACCCGCGACCGGAAGCCGGCGAAATCGTCATAGTCGGTGAAGAACACGCTGGAGGCCATTTCGCCGGTCTCTGCATTGAATCGTACGAAATCGATCTCAAGCTCGGGATGGTTCTCCATCGCCGAAGCAAGAGAGGCCGAAAGGACGAGGAAAGCCGCCTGCCCACCCTCGCCGTCGACGGAGCGTTCCCGGATCTGCGCGCGCAAATTCCGCACCTCGCCGACATCCGGATACATGGCGCGCAACCGTCGTTCCGCCTCCGCTTCCATCTCTCGGGCGGTGCTGGACAAGTCTGCTGCAACCAGCAGATTCTGGCCGATCAGGAGGGCGACAAGTGCCGCGCTGGCCGCCACGAGGCTGCGCCACGGAAGCGCGCGCTCCGCCGGGCCCCGCTTCCGGACCTCATAGGCCCCTGAAAGCAAACCGGGCATTGAACCGATCGCTTCACGCGCCATCTGCAAGCGCAATTCCTCAGCCGGCTCCCGGGTTCGAACCGTTTCGACGCCACGTTGCGCCAGCAAGGCATCGACGAACTCCCCTGGCATTCCAGGGTCAATCGCCGCGCCCCAACTCCCTTGGCGCAGGAGCATGCGGCCGTCCAGCTCGACCAGCCGCGCAGCGTCGCCATCGATCGCGACAAGCAGGTAATCCGGCACAATTCCAGCGATCGAGAGGCCAGCCTCAGTCGCCGCCCCGGTCCAGTTGTCCATCACCGCGCGGCTCACTGCAAGAACCGTACGCTCGCCATCATGGGCGCCCTTGCGCCTGTCGGGCAGCAGAACGATGTGCAGTTCATCAAGATCGCTTGCCAGCCTGTCCTCGACCGCAAAAGGAGCTGCTGCCTGGGCCTGTCTGTCATTGCGCGCGGCAATGGTGACCTCGTGAGCCGTCACATCTGCGCCCGGAACCACCAGGACCACTTGGCCCTGAGCCTCAGCCGACAATTCCTCAAGTCCGCCACCGCCCTCGGAACGCAGCTGCCCATTCTCCGACAGTACGAGCCAGGTCAAGGCGGACTGCGGGTCCGATCCGGCGAATGCGACCGTTACTTCACTCATTCCAGCGTCCCATAATGGCGCGAGACTGTGGTGATGTTCCCTGACGCGCTGATTTGCAAGGTCGCAGTCAGGTGAATGACAGCTTCACGGTACCGGACCGTGACATTCATGTCGTAATAGCTGGAGGCGAGCGCGATCCGGCTTTCCAAGCCGGAATCCACTTTCACCCGCCCGGCGATCGAAGGCGCGGCAAGCACTTCCTCAAGTGAGGAGAAGCCGAATTCGGGCCGTTCGGCCAGCAGCCGTTCAACGACATCGACGCCGATATCCTCACCAAGATGGACCGCGAGCAAGGGTGCCTGCCAAGGCTGAAGTGTGTTGATGTTCAGCACGCTGGGTTCGACAGTGGGGCGCACACAAAGGAAGGGACGAACACGCTCATAGCGCTGCTCGTCCATGTCCTTCATCAGCTTCAGCTCCGACATATCCGCCATGAGCTGGCCCGGTGTCCGATATCCCGGACGCTGTGAGGTGTAGAACGGGTCCTCGGCACCACCAAATCCCGGACGCGAATCACTGTCGATCCAGTCGGCGATCACAACGCCGAGCTGGTCAGCCTCGTTGCGGGGAATATCGGCGAGGGCGAGCATGCGGGAGAATTCCCTCATGGCCTTCGCATCAGCGATGTAGCCGCCATCGGCCTCGACCACGAGGCTGTTCAGGTTGAAGCAGTTTGCGCCGTCGCGGACCCGGCCGGCAATCGAGCCTTCGGGAATGGGATATTCAACCGGTGTGCGGGTCCAGATGTCCAACGCCGGGAAGCGGTCCTCTTCACCCTTTTCCCGCAGATCCCTGATCGTGCCGGCCGCAAGTTGCTCCGCTCCGATGGCGTAGAGGCGGGCCTGGTCGCGCGCAGCGACGTTCACCGAAACCCGCGTCGAAAAGCGCACCGATTCCAGCAGAGCCATCGCCGCGACTGACATGATGGCCACCATGACCAGCGCGGTGATCAGAGCCGTACCGTCCTCATCATCCCGGCCGGAAAGCTTGCAAGTGCTACACACGCCTCACGGCCCTCCGTTGACGAGAAATTTGAGTTCCATGGGACCAAGTGTTTCGTGTTCGATCTCGATCGCTATGGCGAGCGGCACTTCCGTGCTGCCGGAACCGCCCGTGGTCATGGCATCCACCCAGCCCCGCGACGCGAGGAACTGCACGTCAAGGCGACCAAGATCATCGAGCAGGACCCTGTCGACCGGACGGGTTTCGGGGCTGCGGTCGGCATGGGTCCAGCCCCGTCGGATGAGTTGGCCGTCCTCGAAGACATATTCGACATATTCGAGCCGACTTGCCCTCGCGCGCGGGCCGATCATCTCGCGACCATTGGTGATGAACGCCATCAGCCGCCCCTCATTGAACCTCTCGCCGGCCTCGAATGAATTCCGCGCAATGGTACCAAACGCATCGCGCGGCCGCCGGTCAACGAACTGCGAGAGGTCCCGCTTGATGACGGCTCTGGCGAGTTCGAGTTCCTGCGTGTCCGCGCTCAGCGCTTCGACCCGGTCGCGCATGTTCATCACGCCGGACACAAGGCCTGTACCCATGGCTGCCAGCAGCGCCATGATGAAGGTCGCCACCAGCACCTCGACGAGGGTGAAGCCAGCTTCGTTGCCTCGCTTCATGGAGCCTCCCTGAAGGCCCGTCGCATCAGGCTGTTACCGTTCGGCAAATCATCGGGGCCAAGCTCCTCGACCGTTATCACCAGCTCGACAACCAGCGGGTTCGGCGTGTCATTCACCTGACGGGCAACGGCAAAGCGGCGTCGGCCCACGTCCATCACTTCGTTTCGTGGCTCGCGAATGTTGCGAGCGACATCGATGACCGCCTCCACCATCGCATTGTCGGCGGCAATGGCAGCAAGGGCGCGCCCCTCCACAGCAACAGCAGTGCGGGCGGTCTGGCCGGTCAGCTGCACGATGGCCACCGCAGCAATCGCGAAGACGGACAGCGCGACAAGGACCTCGATCAGCGTGAAGCCGGCCTCTGGGTTATTTCGTTCGGAATGGGTCATTCGCCTACAGCCGGATTGGTGACGCTGACCGCCCCATTTGCGTCGACCCTCAGAAGACGCAGCGCGCGCAGTCCGGATAACTCGATCTCTGCAGGCGTCGCTTCGCCGACAGGCAGGAAGATGACGAGCCGGCTGGGCTCGGTTTCCCCGCTCGAACGCGCCGGACGAGGACGATCATCTCCTGCGGGAACCAGCACGACACCTTCAGGCGTGCCTTCGGGAAGGCTGAGGCGGCGGAATTCGATGGCGCTCCAGGTGCCGTCGCGATAGCGCTCGAATGAATAGTCGCGACCGGTCACGGTCCACGCCGTTGCCTCGCCGGACAGAATGCTCTCGCGCGAGAGGAGCGTAAGCGCCCGGGCGAGTTCGCCAGCATGTTTCTCGGCTGCCGGAGCCTGCCGACCCATCTGCAGGGCCACCACGCTCACCATCAGGCCGATGATGAAGATCACCACCAGCAATTCGACCAGCGTGAAGCCGGCCTCGCGAGAGGGATCCGGCCCGGCCTGCACCTTGTCAACTCGCCAGCGTGTCGAGGTCCAGATCGGCGTCCATGTCCTCGCCGCCGGGTTGCCCGTCGGCACCGAGGCTATAGATGCGGAAATCACGCCCGCCCTGATACTCGTAGACATAGTCATTCCGCCAGGGATCCTTTTGCAGGCGCGTGATCTGGCCACTTTCGACAAGGGCCTGGAGGCCCTGTTCGTTGGTCGGGCAGCGCCCCTGCTGTTCGCAATAGAGGAAAACGGCCTCTTCCAGCGTGGAGAGGTCGGCCTGGACTTTCGTGATGCGGGCATTGTCTGTCGTCCCGAGCACACGAGGCGCGATCACGGCCGCAAGCAGCCCGATGATCAGGATCACGACAAGCAGTTCGATCAGCGTGACACCAGCTTCATTGTGGCGGTCGACACGCCGGTTTGCGGTCTCTCTCAGCATTGCGGTCTCTCTTTCCTCATCTGTCTGTGCAGCACCGGATTCAGCGCAGTGCAGCACCTGTGTTCAATTCCATGATGGGCAGCATGATCGCAAGGATAATCACCAGCACGAGCCCTCCCATGATGACGGTTATCAGCGGCTCGAGCAGGTTGAGCGCAACAGTGGATTTTGCCTCGAATTCAGCTTCGAGATGGTTCGCCCCTCGCTCGAAAACCTCTCCCAGGCGCCCTGACGATTCCCCACCTGCGGCCATGTGAACAACCAGTGGCGGAAACTCACCGGTCTGGGCCATCGCCGTGTTGAGCGCCCCGCCCTTGCGAACCGTTTCAGAGACCTCGTCCACAGCATCGCGCAGGACGAGATTCGATGTGGTTTCACGCGCCGCCGCAATCGCGTCGAGCACGGGTGCACCGGACTGCGATAACACCGCAAAGGTTCTCGAGAAGCGCGCCGCAGAGACGCTGCGCACCACAGGACCGATCACTGGAAGCCCAAGAATGAAACGGTCCACGCCGCGCTTGAACCGGTCCTCTGTCATCGCCCGGTTGAACAGCACCGCCCCAAGGACGAGCCCGCCAAGAATGAAGAGGCCGTAGCGTCTCAGAAAGTCCGAAATGGCGATCACGATGTCGGTGATGAGCGGAAGGCCCTCGCCCATGCCTTCAAACTGTTCAACGATCGTCGGAACCACGAATACCATCAGGCCCGTGATGACGGTCAGGGCAACGACGAGCAGGATCAGGGGATAGACCAGCGCGGCGGTCACCTTGCGCTTCATCGCCTGGGAGCGCTCCAGATTGTCGGCCAGACGTTCCAGCACGCCGCCGAGTGCGCCCGACCCCTCACCCGCCCTCACGATTGCGCGGTACAGCGGTGAAAACGTCTTCGCCTCGGCCCGCATCGCATTCGACAGGGACTGGCCCTCGACGATCCCTGACCGGACCGAGGCGAGGACTGCGCGTGTGTTGGCATCGCGGGCATTCGTACCGACTGCGCCGACAGCTTCCTCCACTGGCGAGCCAGAACTGATCAGGAGGGCGAGTTGGCGAGTCATCAGGACAAGCTCCTGTGATTTGATCCTCCCGCGACCCGTTCCGGCAGCCTCGCCCTTGCGCGTCTCCTTGACAGGGTTGAGCTTCAGCGGCGTCAGCGCGCGTGTGCGCAACTCCTTGCGCGCGGCCTTTTGGCTGTCAGCGGAAACAACGCCTTTCTGGATGCGACCCTGCGCATCAAGCGCGGTATACTCAAACGCCGCCATCTGCCTCACCGGTCTGGCGGGTCACGCGCAGCACTTCTTCAGAGCTTGTCTGTCCCAAAAGAACCTTTTCGAGCCCCGCCTGGCGAAGGGAGGCGGTTTGACGAAAAGCGTAGGCCTCGATGTCCTGCTCTCGAGCATCATCGTGCACCATGCGGCGAAGTTCGGAATCCATGACGATGAGCTCATAGATTCCGACACGCCCGACATAGCCTTGTCCGCCGCACTGTTCGCAGCCGGTGGCGCGGTGGAAAACTGCCTGCGAGACGTCATTCAGGCCAATCAACCGACCCTCGGCAGATTCCGGCTGGTAGGGTGTGCGGCAGGACGGGCACAACCGGCGCACCAGTCGTTGCGCGACGACGCCGGTGAGCGTGGAGGCGAGCAGGAACGGCTCGACATTCATGTCGCGCAGGCGGGTCACCGCAGCAGCGGCAGAATTGGTGTGTACGGTCGAAAGGACGAGGTGGCCGGTCAAAGAGGCCTGGACGGCGATCTGTGCGGTTTCGCCGTCGCGGATTTCGCCCACCATGACGATGTCGGGGTCCTGACGCAGGATCGCGCGAAGTCCCGCCGCGAAGGTCATGCCGACCTTGGCGTTGACCTGTGTCTGTCCGACACCGTCGAGGCCATACTCGATCGGGTCCTCGACGGTGAGAATGTTGCGCGACTGGTCGTTCAGCATGGTCAGCGCGGCGTAAAGCGTCGTTGTCTTGCCCGATCCCGTCGGGCCTGTGACAAGGACAATACCGTTCGGCGCGGCCAGCATGTCCTTGAAACGTCCGAGCATTTCGGCCGGCATGCCGAGATCGTCCAGATCGAGCCGGGCGCTTTCCTTGTCGAGCAGGCGCATCACCACCCGCTCGCCGTAACGGGCCGGCAAGGTGGAGATGCGAACGTCGATCGATCGGCCGCCAAGTGAAAGCGAGACCCGGCCATCCTGCGGCACACGCTTTTCGGCGATGTCGAGACGCGCCATCACCTTGATGCGCGACACAATGAGCGGCGCAACACGTCGCGAGGGCGAGAGCACCTCGCGCATCACGCCGTCGACGCGCAGGCGCACTGACAATCGGTCTTCAAAGGGTTCAATATGAATGTCGGAGGCCTTCAGGCGCACGGCCTCGGCGATCAGGCCATTGATGAGCCGGATAACCGGAGCGTCATCAGACGTATCCAGAAGGTCGGCGTTCTCCTGCAAGCCCGCAGCGAGACTGTCGAGATCGCCGCCTTCCTCAAGCGCGGAATCAATGCCGGAGGTGTCAATGCCGTCAGTGGCGTAGAGTTCGGACAGCTTCCTGTCGAATTGCGACGCATCAAGCGTCTCCAGCCCGAAGGGCGCGCCCGCAACGCGTCGCGCCTCGATCAATGCCAGTGGATTCGCCCCGGGCTTCACACCGAGCAACGGGCCGTGCGGCCCCGGCATGAGGACGATACCATGCTCCTTCGCAAAGCCGTAGCCAAGCCGTGCAGGTCTGTTCTCTGTTGCGTTGTTCAAAATTCAAGGCTCCACATCTGGCACCAGAAGACATCGCACATCCCCCCTGCCCGAAAAAGTGCCCCCGCTGCTGGTAAGCCGCTGCCCCGTTTTGGTTCGGCCCTAGCGCTGCCCCTCTTCTTCCATGCGCCGCACGAGTTCCTCGAGATTGGACCGGCCGGTGTCGCTCGCCGCCTTTTGCGCATCGACCACGAAATTGTACTTGGAAGCCGTCACATTTCGATAGTCAGTAGCGTCCGACACGATGGTCGGGCGCAGGAAAACCATGAGATTGGTGCGTCGACGGGCCTTGCCCTCGGTGGAGAAAGCGCGACCGAGAACAGGAATGTCGCCGAGAATCGGGACCTTGCTGTCACGGATGAGTTCGGACTCCTCAATCAGTCCGCCGAGCACCACGATCTCTCCATTGCCAGCCAGAACGGTTGTCTCGATTTCCCGCTTGTTGGTCACCAGATCGGCGGTGGCGGACGTCAGAACACCGTCCACGGACGACACTTCCTGGCGCAGCTTCAGACGGATGGTATCGCCATCGGAGATCTGCGGCGTGACTTCAAGCTTGATGCCGACCTCCTTGCGCTCCACTGTGCGGAACGGATTCTGGAAGTCCGTGCCCAGCGCCTCTCCCGTCGTGATCGGGATCTCCTGGCCGGCAAGGAAGCTCGCCGATTCATTGTCGAGCGCAATGACGGATGGCGTTTGCAGTATGTTGCTTTCTTCATCATCGTCGACCGCGTTGATGACCGCACCGAAGATTGTGCCTTCGCTGCTCGAAGACCCGAAACCAAGAATGCCGCCCTGTGTCCCCAGAAGCGAGTTCAGTGCCAGTTCGCCAAGACCGGAGGTTGAACCATCGCCATCGAAATCATCGGTGATCAGCGCTCCCGCCAGCGCCAGCACATTTGGCGTGGCGCGCGAGAAATTCGTCGCTGCAAAGGGTACGTCGCCACCTTCGGCATCGGCCAGAACGAACTGCACGCCCAGTTCACGCACAGCGTCATCAGAAAGCTCAACAACGATGGCTTCGACGAGAATCTGCTGCCGGCGTCGGTCGAGATCGTTGATCACCCCTTCAAGCTGACGCAGCATGACCGGGTCGGCGCTGAGCACCAGTGAATTGGTTGGTTCATGCACGACGACGGCCGGAGCGATCGGTGCGCCGCCTGCCGGAGAGGCTGTGAGCGCCATGCGTGCGCCGACGGCATCAATGACAGGGGCGAGATCGGCTGCTGATGCGTAACGCAGCTTCACCACTTTCAGAGTGTCCTGACGGGGCGCACCGGTGATGTCGAGCTCGCGTACAATCTGCGCCATGCGAAGCACGTCCGCATCCTCGCCCCGAAGAACGATGGAATTGTTGCTCTCAACAGCCAACGCACCGACATCGAGGTTGAAAGCTGAGTTCGTTCCGGACTGCAGACCGTTGACCGTCTTCGCCATCTCGGCCGAAGACATGTTCTCCAGCGAAACCGTCACAACACTGGAGCGGTCCAAGTCGATCTCGTCAACAATGTCGCGCACGCGAGCGATGTTGGACGCATAATCGACCACGATGACGGAATTCGACACCGGGCTCGCAATGACCTGCCCCTGTGCGTTGGTGACCGGCTTGATCATTTTAGCCGCTTCCATGGCGTCGATATTCTCGAGACTGAAGACGGCGGTTTCCACCTGATCGCCCGTCACTGATGGGCTCGCAAGCGCGGCTTCGGCAGTAGCCGACTGTTCCGGTACGATCTTGTAGACGCCGTTCGGGCCGGGAATGGCGGCGAAACCCTGAACGCGCAAGGTCGAAAGGAAAACCTGGAAAATCTCGTCGGTGGTCAGCGGTGTCTGCGAGACCACCGAGACCTTGCCACGAACGCTTGGGTGAACAACAAAAGTGTATCCGGTGATGGTGGAAATGTCGTCAAGCAGGATCCCGATATCGACATCCTTGAGATTGATGACGTGCTGGCGTTCCGAACTGCGCGCCTCATTGGCCGAGGCAGCTGCCGGAACCGGCTGCGCAGTTGCGAGCGCTGTACCGAACACGCCGGTCAGGACGGTCGCCAACGCGCTCCGGGTCATCTTGCTGGTTGTCACTGTCATAACCGCACTCATCGCCCTTGTTAAAACACTACTCTCAGATCACTGCCCGATCGAGATGACCAATGCGATCGTTTCCGCGTCACGCCGGATCGAAACCTCAATCGTGTCAGCATCACCGAGCCCGGCCATGGCCCCTTCGAGATCGGATGACGCCGTCAGCTCGGTCCCATTCACCCTTGTCACAACGTCGCCAGCGCGCAAGCCGGCGCGACTGAAGATGTCCAGATTGCGCTTCGGAAACACGGTGTAGCCATCCTCGCCCGACCCGGACCGGCCTTCAAACCGGATGCTTTCGGCAAGAAGCACGAGTTCGCTCCGGCTGATCGTGACATCCTGCCGACTTTCGGGCCCACTCGGTGGTGATGCACGCTCTTCTTCATTCTCGGGTCCGCTTCCGCTGGCCTCCGGATCCGGGGTCTCGTTCGTCGTCCGGCGCGGTGAAGCTTCGGCGACCATGCCCGGATCGGCTTCCTTCGAGCCCACCGAAACGATGCGCCCTCCCTCTCCGCCTGAAAGCTTGGGAAGCCATTCATTCTCGTCCTGGCGTTCGATCACCACGCCGTCGGCATAGATCCTGACCAGATAGACATCCGCCAAACCCTTGATCGGATCGCCGACACGGTAGTCCTGCTGATCGCCGCCTTCGCTCGAGATCACCGCAATACTGGTGGTGGCATCGCCATCAAGCCGGAACCCATGCAGCGTCAGGTCGAGCCTCGTTTCCGGGGTGTCGGAAGCCGGATCGAAATCCGCTGCAGCGCTGATCTCCGGTGCAATCACCCGGAACGGCGTGATGCGTTCGAGGGCCGAGAGGTCGGCCCGATCAAAGGTCTCCGATGAGGTCATTGTCGTTGTCTGAATGGACCTGTTCCAATCCGCTCCAGCCACCACGGACAGGATCAATTGGGCCAGTACGACGCCGCACGAAATCACCAATGCGAAGAGACCGCACCTTACGATTGCGTTCAGGATGCCGATTTGAAACGGAGAACCAAGAACCGATGATATCAAGACCGTCTCCCCGTTCTCTCTTCAGGCCCCGGAAAAGCGGGCTGGAAATAACACGCTGCGCGGCTCGCCCACATATTGAAGGATTCAATGCTCAGGCATTTCGCAGGCCCGCGCGTAGGGCACCAGGCGCAAGGGTGCCGGCGGAGCCAAGAGCCGCCGGCACCTGTATCATGTCCCTATGGCACCACTTCTAGAAGCGGCGTTTAAGGGATACGCCGAAGGATGGACCGATGTCGTAGGTATCGACGTCCACGCTTGTACCACCCGATTCCTGGACCGCCTCGTATCCATCGCCAAAGATGTTCTGAACCTTCAAACCAAACTCGTACTCGCCACCGTAGAGATCGAAGTCCTTCTTGTAGACGAGGTCAACCGAAAGAGGAGGCCGTTCGATGATCGCTGGCGAGTCCGAGGTGAAGGACTCCACGGAACGAATGCGTTCACTCTGGAAGTTGACCAGAACGTTCAGGTCTGAGCGCGCCTCATCATCGGAATATCCGAACTGGAAGTTGAAAAGATGTTCGGACTGGCCCTGCAGTGGACGACCCTCTTCAAAGTCCAGCGCACGCGACACCACGGCGTCAATCCCGTCATTGTCGGCATTGCCCCCGGCTGGAACAAGGACAACGTTGCCATCGGAGTCCGTTTGCAGTGTCACCAGCGTCGTTTGCTCCACGCCACCAACAAAGCTTGCCAGTTCTCCTGCGGCACGCTGGTCAAGGAAGGTTCCGTCAGACGTTGCGTCGATCTCGGAGTCGGAAAATGTATAGTTTGTCGTGAGACGGAACTCTTTGGTGTCGAGCCAGCCCCAGTCCACCCACTCATTCACGGGAATGACCTTCTGGAACTCGAATTCCAGTCCGGCCACGTCCGCAGAGTCGATGTTGACGAAGGTCACGAGACGGGATTCACCGGAACCGACATTGAAAGCTTCAATCGGATTCACAAGCTCCTTGGCGAAAACACCCAGCGTAACGAACTCATCACGCGCGAAATACCATTCAAGTCGCGCATCATAGTTCGTGATCTCGGTGGTCTCCAGAAACGGGTTTCCGAGAAACTGTTCGTTGGTTTCGGTGTTCGTGAAACGGCTCGGCCCCACTTCGCGGAATTGGGGGCGGTTGACCGTCTCGGAATAACCAACGCGCAGCTGCCAGTCTTCAAGGGCACCCGGAAGTGTCCAGGTCAACGTGGCGGCGGGGAAGAACTGGTCGTCTTCCAGGGGCGGGGTGATCACGCCAGGCGTTGCCCGCCCGGTGCGGGTCTCGATCGCCTGGATGAAATCCTCGTATCGACCACCGACAGCGACCCGCACAAAATCCGTGAGCTGGGTGTCAATGCCAATATAGGCGGCATCGACCTCCTGTGTGGCCACATAGAATGCAGGCGACTGGGTTGAACGCGTATTCTGCAGTCGCGAGAAGCCATCGGCGAAGATGGTCTGATAGGCGACATCGACGCGCAGTTCCCGCTCACTGGCATCCAGGCTCTGGAGCACGAGAAAGTCATTCTGAGTTTCGCGGTCCTTCTCGGTATAGGCGTAACCGAATTTCACATTGAATTCGCGGTCAGCGAACATCAGCGGCAGAAGGCCGTCGAAACCCCAGTCGGTGGTCTCGTCTTCGATGACTGAAAACTCGATGCCAGAACGGTTGCGAAGCACAAACGTGTCATCCGGTCCGAGTTCATATGAGTTTCTGACCGAATACGGCGCGTCGCGGTCAGCCTGGGAATAGCTCGCCCGCCAGTCGATCTCGAGGTCAAGGAACGCGTCGAACACGTGGGATCCCTGAGCCTGAGTGGTCCAGAGCTGTCGCTCCACCCATTCAAGGTTCTCCTCGCGCACTTCCTCGTCGTTCGTTGCACCTTCGCGTAATTCGGCTTCCTTGTCTGTGGAACGCGTTCCAAAAGCAAGAAACTTCACCTCGTGATTGTCGAGAATGTCAAAGCCAAGCGAGGCCAATGCATTGACGCCGACCTGGTTGGTCGTCGAGCGTCGATCAAAGTTCGACAGCGCGCTGACGGGTCCGCCGGGCTCGCCCGCCGTAAGGGCGGCCTCACCGATGCCCTGAACACCTTCCCTGGTAGTCCAGCTATTGGAATAGGACAAGGCACCCAGAAAACCGACAGAAAGATCGTCACTGAAGTCAACGCGCCTTCCCATGGTGAAATCGACACCGACATCCGGCCCGACAAAGCCCTCCTGCAAAACAAGCAGGCTGGGATTGTTTGTCAGTTGCTGGGATATCTCGTTGCCGTCCAAATCGAAATTGTTGAACGTGCCCGTGGCGAGTGCCGAAGACAATCCGGGCGGAAGGTCGCGGACGCCGTCATCATAACCGAGGAAGTCGGTGTCGCCGCCATCATAAAGGAAGCCGTCCTGAAAGCTTGTTTCCGTGTCGCCGCCGAAATCAAAGCCAACCTCGAAGAAGTTCTCTGTCGGCACGGCCCGTGTCCGGATATCGAGAACACCACCGCCGAATTCCGCCGACATGTCGGGAGAAAAGGTCTTCTGGACAAGCGTGGATTCCAGCACCGAGGTCGGGAACAGGTCGAGCGGGGCCACCTTGCGCAGCGGCTCGGGGCTCGGAATGATGGAGCCATTCAGCATGGAATTCGTGTAGCGCTCGTTCAGGCCGCGCACAAAGATGAACTTCCCGCCTGAATCGAGAGACACACCTGTGGCGCGGCGAAGCGCGGCTGCCACATCGGAATCGCCACGAACCGCGAAATCCTCGGCATCGAGAAGGCTCGCCACTTCAGACGTTTCACGTTTCTCGTCCGGAATGAACTGGCCGCGGATCACGACGGGGCCGAGCACCCGGTCTTCTTCATCTGCAGGCTGCGCGGTTTCCGCGGGATCAACTTCCTGGCCAAGGGCCAGTTGTTGTTGGGTGAGGGCTGTGGTTGCGAGCAATGCAACCGCACCGTGGGAGAAACGAATGAACATGGACAACCCCGAAATCTGTGTCTGATCGTGATGGCCAACCCGTCGGGGCTTACGGCCAGGAAAAAGAGAGAGAGAGAGACCTCCCGTGTCAAAACACGGGAGGTCCCGAAGACACCCTCAAGGCCTAGTCGGCCGAGGTCACTTCGCCCGTGGAGTCCACGGTCCAGCCGAGATACCAGGTGTCGTTCTGGTTCGCCACGGCACCTGCGAATGTGGTCGTGTCGAAGAAGTCCGCGTCAAATGTGGTCGGATCAACCACATCCACGTTCGCTTCTGCAGTTCCCGGAACCACACCGATTTCACCGCCGTAGAAGGAGAAGCCGGAGAGCGTGTTGATGCCATCACCCGTGACGATGTCAGAGGTCAGTGCCTCAACTTCAGCCGCCGTGAAGTCCTCTTCGTCGTCATCGGTACCGAAGTCATCCACGAACGGAACCGGGCTGTCGATCAGCATGCTGGCCAGTGTCAGGCTCGCATCGTCGTCGACTTCCACACCGCTCAGCAGGTCGAACGTTCCGCCAGCTTCGGCGGTGCTGTTCGGCTGCTCGATGTCGAAACCGAGCCTGGTGTTGACAACGACGCCGTTGATGAATGCGCCGCCCATGCCTTCCCGGAAGCGCGCTCCCGGTGTCTCCGCATCACCAAAACCGATGATGGTGAAGTTGGAGATTTGCGGGGTGGAACGCGGTGCCTCGTTCGGAGCCGCATTGCTGCGGTTGTCGCCTTCGAAACCATAGTCGCTCACCGCAGTGTGCTCCATGATGACGTACTGCAGATTGCCTTGCCAGCCATCGGTCCAGTCAACCGAGTCATCGTCCGCACCGGTGATCACGATGTATTTGGCGTTGGCGGTTCCACCGAAGAACTCGATGCCATCGTCACCATTGTTGTGGACCTGCACGTAGTTGATGTCCGTGCCAGAACCCACACCCTGGAAGGCGATGCCGTTCGACTGGTTCTCTTCGGTGAAGAAGATACCGGCGAACTGGACGCGGACATAACGCAGCTCACCGCTGTCATCTTCCGGAGCGTTGCCGCCATAAAGGCCAGACGAAGCTTCACCGTCGTCCTCACAGTCAGCATCGCCGCCGTCAACACCGTCAACGTTGCAATTGTTGATCGGTGCGCGACCGTTGATCACCAGGCCAAGCCACTGCGCTGAGGAGGTGGCATAGTCATTGAGACCACGCACGTCAGGACCGGAAGTGAACACGATCGGCTCGTCCTCAGTGCCAGCCGCTTCGAGCTTGGAGCCGCGGGACACGTAAAGGCCGTCGGATGCGGTGTCGCCATAAACCGTCACGCCCGGTTCGATGGTCAGCGTGGCCGAGTCGCGGCCCGCAATCGGATTGGCCGGGTCGCCACCAGCATCCTCACCCACGAAGACGAGACCATCAAGGCGGTAGAGAAGCTCATCGCCATTGCCGAGGGCCGTGTCGACGCTGATCGTGCCGGAAATCGCACAAACGAGCTTGCCGTCAAGCTGGCCATCCTGCTCGATGGTGAAATCGGCCGGGCTGCCCGAAGTGGGGCACTCGGCAGCAGGCTCCTCGTCTTCCGCGAAGACAGTGCCGGGCTTGGTCCAGTCTGCAGCCCAGTTGTCTGATACGGTGTCGTCCGGCGCGAACGCGCCGATATAGCCGAGGTTACGAAGCTCGCCGATCCCGTTCACGTCGAAAACCGGAATGGTGCCGACTTCCGGACCCGGGACGAATGATGCAGAGGCGCGCGAACTGTCGGTGACGACATCCTGCAGGGCAGCCGCAATGTCTTCAGCCGAGACCAGCACTTCGTCGTCGGCGTCGTCGGAGGTACCCTTGTCATCCACGAAGTCTTCAACGTCATTGCCGTCGACATTGAAGAAGTGTGAAGCGATCACGGTTTCTGCACCATCGGCACCAGGACCTGAAACCAGCAGATCCACGGTGGCGCGGGGTTCGTCAACTGAAGCCGCGTTCACGGAGTCGAACGTCAAACCATTGTCGAAGCCGAAGACGATGCCATTGACGAGCGTGGCAGCAGTGCCTTCGCGCAGGCGAATGGCGTCGGAACCCGACCTGCCGATGAAGGTGAAATTCGAAATCTTCGGGTTCGAGCGCGGCGTCGTGTTCGGTGCAGAGACCGAGCGGTTGTCGGCTTCGATGGCATAGTCGCCATCGTCTTCCGACTGGATGACCAGCACGTTCTGCAACGAGCCCGTCCAGCCGTCGGTCCAGTCAATGGAGTCGTCGGAAATGCCGGTCAGGACCAGATTGGTTACCGACACGGTGCCGCCGAAGAACTCCACACCATCATCGCCATTGTTGTGGACCTGGATGTTGGACACCTGGGTGCCGGAACCAACGCCCTGGAAGGCAATGCCGTTCGACTGGTCTTCCTCGGTGAAGAACACGCCTGCATGCTCAACGCGGACATAATCCAGGATGCCGGAATTATCGGCCGGATCGTCACCACCATAGGTGCCGGAGCTCGCCTCGCCGTCATCTTCGCAATCAGCGGTGCCGGGCGTTGCAGTGTCGACGTTGCAATTATTGATCGGAGCAAAGCCGTTGATCACCAGACCCAGCCATTCGGCGCGAGCGTTCGGGTCAGCCGGAAGCTCACCTTCCCCACGGAGGAACTCGTTCAGCGAAGTGAAAACGATCGGGTTGTTGGCCGTGCCGTCAGCGATGACCTGGCTACCGCGAGCCACGTAGAAACCCGAGGTCGGACCGTCACCAAGAATGACCGTGCCCGGCTCGATCGTGGCGACGGCATCGGTCGACCCGTCGTCGCCAACCACGACAATGTCGCCCAGATACCAGGTGGCGTCGGACGTAAGGGTGATGTCCTCGGTGATGGTTCCTGTCAGTTGCGCGATCTCAAGGGTAATCCCGTCCGGACCCTCGATTTCCACGACTTCCACGTTCGGGTGGGAGTCGTCGAAATTGTCCGGAACCAGGTCGAAGTCAGCACCTTCTTCAGGCGGGGGAGGCGGCGGCGGCGGTGGCGGCGGAGCAACCACCGAGCCGGGCGATGAGATGTCGGTATCAGAGCAGCCCGCAAGCACTGCGATGGCTGCGCCAGCCATGAGAACCTGGCGAAGCAAAGACGAATTCTTCATAGGGAAAGCCCCCTCGTAAAGGCCTGGGTGAATGTTACGGCCCCACCGCAAAGCCAGGCAGGCCAGGCGCGATAAGGTCCGCGTCACGATATGGCACGGGCTTGTGACGTTAATATAACAGCGGAGGCGGAAAGTACGCTCAGCGCCTGTGCTGTTGCGCATGTGCAACGGGAAGATGTACCGGCCGCTTCGACGCCGGTTGCCGAGGCGCAAGAAGCGCATTCCCAGACGGCGACCTGGGCTGTGCGGACCGGCTTATGTGAACCGGTTATCGCAACCGATCTGGGGCAAAGCCGGCTGACTCTCTGTCAAAACGTCGGCACCATGAGCCATCCAGACCATGCACCAACGCAAAGGAAAGGACCAAAGCGTATCGTGATCAGGGAATCGGGCGCGTTCTGCCAGATCCGCGGCATGGCCCACAGCAAGGCGCTGAGGGAAGCGATCATCACCACGGTGGGCAGCAGGGCCCAGCCCAGCCAGGCCCCCACGCCGGCGAGAAACTTCGCGTCGCCCATCCCCAGACCAACCCTGCCACGAAACCGCTCATACGCTCCGCTCAGCACTGCGAAGGCGGCAAAGCCGATGGCGGCCCCAAGCGAGCGTCCGACAAGGTTCGAAGCATCGCTCAGCGCCGCGTCGGCCAGCCCACACAGAATGAGCGCATAAGTGACGGCATTCGGCAGGATCGCGCGGCGCGCATCGATGAGAGCCAGCCAGGCGATCAGCGCCGCGAAGACTGCAGCCGACGGCATGGCCTCAACACCCCTGACCATCCAGTGCGACACCATCATGAGCGCGGTGAGCGCGATCAGCAGCACGGCATCCCTTGCGCAGATCCGCACCGGTGACGATTTCACGAAGCGAATCATCGTCGCCGGCCCGCGCCGCCGAGACGGCCCGGACTGCCGTCAGAGCGGGGTCGCATCGACGTTGAGGGCGATGGAAATCCGCTGGCGCTTGCCGTGATATGGCCTCACGCCGTGGCGTAACCAGGCCGGAAACATCAGCAGGTCGCCGCGCTTGGTGCGCAACTCCGGCTGGATCTGCTGCGGCTTGCCATCCTCGCCGACAAACCTGAACCGCGTATTGTGCATGACCGCGATCGGGAATCGCGGGTCCTCGAAATAGAAGCGCCCGCCGCAGGCATCGACGTCATCACCCAGCGGCCCCTCGCCGCCCATGTCGAGATACAGTACCGCAGACCAGAGATTGCCCGGGTGGATGTGCATGTGATTCGACGCGCCCGGCCCGGAGACATTGGCCCACATCTGGCACCACCAGTCGAAATCGTCATGCGTGGCATCGGCGAAGGCCGACATGCGCTTGGCCATGGAGATCGCCTTATCGGCCAGGACCTGCGCAGCTGCCCCGCCCCAATCGAGCATTTTCGTGTCGGAATGCCAGCCACCGACATTCGATCGGCTCATGCCGTTGGGATCCTCATCGTGTCGCTTGCGAATGATGTTTTCCAGATCGCGCAGCAGCTCGTCTCCCTGTTCAAGATGCGCCAGGATGACGGGGGTCTCGAAGATTGCCGATTTGTGCGCCTTGATCCTGAGCGAGCTATAATTGGTCATCAGAATACTCCATTTGCCTGCTCACAGAGCCCCCCTGACCGAACGGGCCTGCAAGTCGCCATTGGCTGTCTGCCCGCCGAACCGACCCGCCCTGACGTCCCGGTACCAATCGACAAAAGCGGCCAGGCCAGCGCGAAGTTCGGTTCTGGGCACATAGCCGTAATCTGTACCGATGCGTGTGATGTCGGCACATGTCATGGGCACGTCACCGGCCTGCATGGGCTGCAGGTCGAGCTTCGCCTTCAGGCCTGTGATCTCCTCGATCGTGGCAATGAAGTCCATCAGTTCCACAGGCCGGTTATGTCCTATATTGTAGAGACGGTGCGAATGCAGGCCCTTGAAACGTGGCTCACCCGTTGCAATCGTGCTCAGCGCGTCGATGGCATCAGAGATGTATGTGAAGTCGCGCTGCAGCCGACCCTCATTGAACACCCGGATGGGATCACCCTTCAAAATGCGATCAGTGAACAGCCAGTAGGCCATGTCCGGTCGCCCCCAAGGACCATAGACAGTAAAGAAGCGAACGCCGATCTGCTGCAGCCCGTAGAGCTGCGCATAGGATGCGCTCATCAGTTCGTCGGCCTGCTTGGTCGCCGCATAGAGTGAAGCCGGTGCCGCAAGCCGGTCAGTTTCCCGAAAGGGCCCCTCAGTCTGGCTACCATAGACCGAGCTTGACGAGGCATAGACCAGCATGGGCCGGCGCGGCGCATGGCGGCACGCTTCCAGAATGCTCAGATGACCGACAAGATTGGACTGCGCATAGGCAAAAGGCGCATCAATCGAGTGACGCACACCCGCTTGCGCGGCGAGGTGGATCACGCGATCCACCTCGTTCTCAGCGACCAGCCTGGCCATCCGCTCATGATCAGCAATGTCAAACGACTGAAATTTGAAGGCAGCGTGCTGCCTGAGGCGGTCCAGCCGCGCCTGCTTGAGCGCCGGCGCGTAATAGGCATTCAGATTATCAACGCCGATCACCCGGTTTCCGGCCTCGAGCAGGCGCTCGGCCAGATGGTAACCAATGAACCCGGCTGCCCCGGTGATCAGGAAAAGCATGTGCGACATCCCATGGCCGACAAGGGACCTAGTCAATCCGGGCAGTGATGGAAAGTGCGATCAGCCAGGATTGATCGCCGCGGTGACCATCGCGCGAGCGATCTCACCAATCTCGGCATGATCGAGGGCATGGTGCAGAACTGCCTCGAAATAGCCCGCCTTCGAGCCGCAATCGAACGGTCGTCCGTCAAACTCAAAGGCATGGAAATCCTGGACTTTCATCAGCCGTGCCATCGCATCGGTCAGTTGGATTTCATTCCCGGCACCGGGCCCCTGGTCCTCCAGCAAGCGGAAGATTTCAGGCTGCAGGATATATCGTCCCGTGATGGCCAGGTTCGACGGTGCCTGATCGCAAGGCGGCTTCTCGACCATTCCCGACATGCGAATCAGCCGACCCTCGGCCTCTCCCTTGGGCGCAATGACGCCATAGGAGGACACCCGATCCTCCGGCACGGGATCAACGGCAATCATGTTGCCGCCGGTGCGCTCAAACGCATCGGCCATCTGCGCAAGACACGAGCGCTCGGCCTTGACGATCACGTCCGGCAGGAGCACCGCAAACGGCTCATTGCCAACAATATCGCGGGCGCACCAGACAGCGTGCCCGAGACCTAGCGGCGATTGCTGTCGCACAAAGCTTGCCGCCCCCGCCGGCAGCAATCCAGTCTTCAGTTCGTCGAGGATCGCGGTCTTGTTCTTCTTCTGAAGGGAGTCTTCAAGTTCATAGGCACGATCGAAATGGTCCTCGATCGCCCCCTTGTTGCGCCCGGTGACGAAGACGAAATGCTCGATACCGGCCTCAAGGGCTTCATCGACAACATATTGCAGCGCGGGCCGGTCGACCACGGGCAGGAGCTCTTTCGGTATGGCTTTGGTCGCGGGAAGCACACGGGTTCCATGGCCTGCGACCGGCAGGACCGCCTTGCGAAGTTTCATCAGCTAACCTCCAGTGTCTCTGCTCGATCCATAAACGAAGCCGACTGCAATCCCAAAGCCAGAATTGCACGCCACTCAGCCCCCTCAGGGTTAACGAAGCCCCCCTGTTTTTATTGTGCATTTAGCGCTTTTTTTTGCAGCGCATTAAGGATATGACCCGCGCCAGCGGCGGAGGGTCGATTTCATAATGTCTGTTTTTGGGGAATGGGAACAAAAGGATGCAGCTTCAGGCGTAGCCCATGGTGCCGCCAGGAAAAAGCTGAACCCCGGCAATGGACGCTGGCTGGGGATAAATGGACTGATCAAGCGCGCCTTTGATATCCTGATTTCACTCGCGGCGCTGATCGTTCTTTTACCCTTGCTCCTGATGATCGCCTTTCTGATCGCTGCCACAAGCAGTGGTCCGGTCCTCTTCCATCAGTGTCGTGTCGGACGCGGCGGAGCGTCCTTCAACATGCTGAAGTTTCGTTCCATGCACACGGATGCTGAAGCGCGCCTGCAGGCTCTCCTTGACGCCGATCCTGACGCCCGCGCGGAATGGCAAGTCTTCCAGAAGCTCGCCAATGATCCTCGGGTGACATGGATTGGACGCTTTATCCGCAAGTCGAGCCTCGATGAACTGCCCCAGCTGATCAATGTCCTGCGGGGTGACATGTCGATTGTCGGTCCGCGGCCCATTCTGCCAATGCAGAGAGATTTCCTTGGCGCCCACCTGCCGGCCTATGAAGTCGCACGTCCTGGCATTACCGGGCTCTGGCAGGTCCGCGGACGCAACGACTTGCCCTTTTCGAAGCGCGCCGAACTCGGCACGGAGTATGTCGAAAACTGGTCGCTCAGGCTCGACATGACCATTCTCGCAGCAACAGTGCCCGCGATTTTCAGGGCTCGTACCTCCTGATCACCGCTGCCAAGGCCGGGGTTCTGGTCGATGCGTTGATCCTACCCGGTAAGCGCTCCCGCTGCACGCGGATGATCAGACGTAAACGCACTCTGCCGAACTGAACCCAAGGGCGATCATGGTGCCGGCATCAAACGCCGTCTCCGCACTCATGTATCCCGGCAACCTTTCCCCGAGCCGTGAATTGGTCAACACTGAGGGCTGCGGTTTGGGATCCCGGTTTCCAGCCGTGCCGAACGCATGGCAGAGGGACATCATTCATGGGGCGACTCATCGCGATATCGAACCGGACGGCGGCTGATCCGAATTCCCGCGTCGGCGGGCTCGCGGTGGCGGTCTGGGAATCTCTCAAATCAACAGGCGGGCTGTGGGCGGGCTGGAGCGGCGACACGACCGAAACCCCCTCGCGTGGCGCGCGCGTTTTCAAGGATGAGGGTGTTGAATTCCTCCTGACCGATCTCACCCAGAAGGAGTTCGACCGCTTCTACCTTTCCTATTCCAATTCCGTGCTATGGCCGGTCTTCCATTACCGGGTCGATCTTGCCAGTTTCGACAGCGCCGCCTTCGAGACCTATTCCGCGGTGAACCAGCGCATTGCCGACATGGTCGCCGAGCGTCTGCAGCCGGGTGATTCGGTCTGGGTTCACGACTATCATTTCCTGCTGATGGCCGACGGGCTGCGCCGCGCCGGTTGGGAGGGCCCTGTCGGCTTCTTCCTGCACATCCCCTTCCCTGCGCCCGAGGTCTTTCGCGCTCTCCCGGAGCATCACCGGATCGCGCGCGCCATGAGCGCCTTCGACGTGATCGGTTTCCAGTCGACGCGCGACCGGGACAATTTCGTGCGTTATCTCGTCGAGGATTGTCGGGGCGTCGAGAAGGACAATCGCGAGGTCGAGGTCTTCGGTCACACTGTGAAGGCGAAGGCTTATCCCATCGGAATTGACGCTGAGGGCTTCGCAGAGGCTGCCGAGAGCCCGCAGGCCGCCGACGCCGCAGACCGGCTCGGTCGCTTCCTCGGCGAACGCCAGCTGGTGATCGGGGTCGACCGGATGGACTATTCGAAGGGCCTGCCGGAGCGTTTCGCGGCCGTGGGCGAGTTGTTCGACTCCTTTCCGGAACTGCACGGACAGGTCTCGGTGACCCAGATCGCACCGCCATCGCGCTCCAAGGTCGAGGAGTACAGGGAACTGCGCGAGCAGCTTGACCAGCTGGCGGGCCGCATCAATGGCGATCATGGCGACCTTGACTGGATTCCGCTGCGCTACCTCGCCCGCTCCTATGATCGTAAGGCTCTGGCGGGGCTGTTCCGGCTCGCCCGCGTCGGACTGGTGACACCGCTGCGCGACGGCATGAATCTGGTCGCGAAGGAATTCGTCATGGCCCAGAAGGAAGAGGATCCGGGCGTGCTGGTCCTGTCGGAGTTCGCCGGTGCCGCCGAACAGCTGACCGATGCCCTGATCGTCAATCCACATGACCGCGTGCGGCTGGCCAAGACCATCCATGCCGCGCTGACCATGCCGCTAGAGGAACGCCAGGCGCGCTGGCGCAAACTGAGAGAGATTGTCGTCGCCCAGGACATCAGTTGGTGGCGCGGCAATTTCCTCGATGACCTCGGCTCGGTCGGCACCGCCTGAGCGCGATGGCCTTGCAATCGAGAGCTGCATTGTCCATCGACGCGCCATGACCGACCTCCCCCGCCCCGGCCCGCTGGAAACAGGCCATGCCCTGTTTCTCGATTTCGACGGCACGCTATCGCCGATACAGGACGATCCCGTCACGGTCGCCCTGCCAGAGGGCGGCGCCGACATTCTTGATGCGCTCTCGCTGCACCTGGGCGGTGCGCTTGCGGTGATCAGCGGCCGGGACCTGCGCGACTTGTCGAAGCGTGTGCCGGATACATTGTGGCGCCTTGGCGGGCACGGGCTGGAGACATGTGCGCCCGGTCAGAAGCCGTCCGCAACACCACCGACCGCGCCGTCGCACCTGCACGAAGCGGTGACCCGCGCCGTGGAAGGTCTCGACGGCGCACGCATCGAAGCGAAAGGGCTTGTCTTTGCCATTCACTACCGCGCGGCACCGGCACTCGAAGCCGAACTTGGAAAGCGCCTCGAAGCCGCGCTCGCCGGCCTCGATGATTACCGGCTGGAACGCGGCAAGATGGTCTATGAGGCGAAGCCCGGCGCGGCGAACAAGGGCAAGGCGCTGCTGGCAAAACTGCTCGTACCGCCCTTCAGCGGGCGTATTCCGGTCATGGTCGGTGACGACACGACCGATGAGGCCGCCATGGAGGCCGCACAGGGAGCTGGCGGCTGGGCGGTGAAGATTGGCGATGGCCCGACGCTGGCGCGCCATCGCTTGCCGGATCCGCAGGCGGTCTGGGAATGGTTGGAAGGAGCGCTGGCATGAGCACACTGGAACAGGGCATCATCGGCAATGGCACGATTGCCGCACTGATCGACCGGCAAGGCACAGTCGGATGGCTGTGCCTGCCGCGCCTCGACGGGGAGCCGGTCTTCAATGCGCTTCTGGGCGGCAAGGGTCGCTTTACGGTGGAGTTGGAGGGTCTCAGCCGGACTCACCAGTCCTATGACCGCAACACCGCCATTCTCGAAACCACGCTTGAGGCCGAGGACGGATCGGCGGTGAAGGTCACCGATTTCGCACCGCGCTTTGTTGATCGCGGGCGACTGTTTCGCCCGGCCTCGATCGTCCGCCGGATCGAACCCTTGCGGGGTATGCCCATGGTCCGCGTGCTTCTTGAAGCCGAGACAGACCGTGGCGCGCGTACCCTGCCGGCCAAGCGCGGCGTCAGTCATGTCAGCTTCGTCGATGAGGCCTGCGGCTTCCGTGTCACCACAGACGCGCCGCTTTCCTACATCATGGACGGGCGCAGCTTCGTGCTCGACCGGGCCCGCAGCTTTATTCTGGGTCCCGATGAGAGCCTTTCAGACAGCGTCGGCGTGATGGCGCAGGACTGGCTGGAACGCACCGCCGAACAATGGCGAGACTGGTCGAGGCGGCTCGCCACTCCGCCGGAATGGCAGGCCGCCGTCATTCGCGCCGCGATCACGCTGAAGCTCTGCGTCTATGAGGAGACCGGCGGCATCGTCGCGGCGCTGACCACATCCATCCCTGAGCATGAGGGATCTGAGCGCAACTGGGACTATCGCTTCTGCTGGCTTCGTGACGCCTACTTTACCGTCACAGCGCTCAATCGGCTATCGGCTGTCGGCACGCTCGAGCGTTATCTCGGCTACCTTCGCAACACCGTCGCCCACACCAAAGGCGGGCACATCCAGCCAGTTTTCGGTATCGCGCTCGAAAATGACCTCACCGAGGAAGTGGCAGGACACCTTCCCGGCTATCGCCACCATGGGCCGGTGCGCTTCGGCAATCAGGCCGCTGAACACGTCCAACACGACGTCTACGGCCATGTCATTCTTGGGGCAAGCCAGGCCTTCTTTGATGATCGCCTGCTGACAAGGGCCGGACCGGTCGAATTCGAGCATTTCGAGCAGGTTGGGGAGCGGGCCTATCTTGTCTTCAATACGCCCGATGCCGGCATCTGGGAGTATCGCGGCCGTGCCTCGGTGCACACATCATCTGCCATCATGTGCTGGGCGGCCTGCGACCGGCTGGCCCGTATCGCCGAGCACCTCGGTCGCACGGAGCGTTCCGAACTCTGGCACAGCCGCGCCGACGAGATCCGCTCCGTGGTCCTGAAGGAAGCGTGGAACGACAGCCGTCAGGCCTTTACCGGCGCGTTCGGTGGCGAGGCGCTGGATGCGTCTGTCCTCCTCATGGCGGAAATCGGCTTCATCGATCCGATGGACACGCGCTTCATCGCCACGGTCGAGCGCGTCGATGCGGAACTGCGCGAGGGTTACCACGTGTACCGCTACCGGACAGAGGATGATTTCGGTGCCCCGAAAACAGCCTTCACGGCCTGCACCTTCTGGCACATTGATGCGCTCGCACGGATCGGACGCAAGGACGAAGCGCGCGCCATGTTCGAGGATGTGCTGGCTCATCGCACAAAGCTCGGCCTGTTGTCCGAGGATATCGACACGCTGACGGGAGAACTCTGGGGCAATTTCCCGCAAACCTACTCCATGGTCGGGATCATCAACGCCGCCAACCGGCTCAGCCGCACCTGGGACGAAATGGTCTGAGCCTGAGGCAGGTCCGCAGCCAAACGGAATCGTTTGCGAACGGATACTTTCGCAAAAACAGGGATGTAAAGCGGTGGTCTGGGGTGAAACGAAGGTCCGATTCTGAAGGGCGGGCTCGTGGCTGGCGCTGCTGAAATCTGGCTCCAGAGAGGAACTCTTTCGGTTGCCGGGAATTTCATATTGGACTGTGGAGGAACCATGCCGGGCAAAACCAAACACGTGACGAGCGAGCGCTCCGCCGATGCCGATGCCGGCACGGGTCGAGTGAAGCCTGCGTCGAGAAGGTCGCGATCAGCTGTCGGCGAGAAGTTGCGTGAAATGTATGATGAGGTTGTACGCGAGCCCATTCCGGACGATTTCCTCGAACTGCTCGAGGAGGCCGAAAAGGTTGCCCGGGCAGGCGGTGCCGGGGAGACCGGAAAGCCGTGAAGGAAATGGTTGACGATGCAAGCTTCAAGACCGAGCTGACGGAACTGATCCCGCATCTGCGTGCGTTCGCGCGCAGTCTTTGCGGCAACGCTGCGCTCGCGGACGATCTGGCGCAGGATGCCATGCTCAAGGCGTGGAAGGCGCGCGCAAGCTTCGAGCCCGGTTCGAACATGAAGGCATGGACCTTCACCATCCTGCGCAACCTCTTCTATTCTGAGAAGCGCCGGAGCTGGCGGCGGCAGCCGCTCGACCCTGAAGTGGCCGAAGCGACCCTGGTGGCCAATGACAATCCATCCGACAGCCTGGAATTGCTGAACCTTCGCAATGCGCTGCTGAAACTTCCAGACAACCAGCGCGAGGCGTTGATCCTCGTCGGTGCCGGCGGCCTTTCCTATGAGGAAGTCGCCGACATCTGTGACTGTGCGGTCGGCACCATCAAGAGCCGGGTCAGCCGTGCACGAAAGGCTGTGCTCAAGATCATCGACGAAAACGGAGCCAGCTACAGCTCCGACAAGAAGCTCGACGCGGCCGAAGCCTTCGACGACTTGATGGCGCAAGTGGACCAGCTCTCAAAACCAGGCTGAACACCCACAAGCCGTCAGCATGCCGGGCGTCGGTGGAGCATCGGTTCGACCTTGTTTCCTTCGAGTGAGAACGCGTTCGACGATTACTCTGTTCAGGTCCCAAGCTGTGAGCCGGAACCGGAAATCGCATCAGCCGTTGCTTTCGTGACAGTGACTTATCTGTCAAACATCAGGAAGGAAACAGTCATGCTCGGTTGGGCACTCGGTTTTTTCATTCTCGCCATCATTGCAGCCGCCCTCGGCTTCGGTGGTATTGCAGGCGCGTCGGCAGGTGTTGCGAAGATTCTTTTCTTCGTCTTCCTCGCGCTCCTCGTCATCACGTTCGTCGCACGAGCAGTCAGGGGGGGACCCGTGGCCTGAAAACACACCAAAGACATTGGACTGAACGTAACGGGCGCGAGTGATTGCGCCCGTTTTTCATGTTGAAACTGACAGGGCCGCATCCTCGACACGATCTCCTCACGCCGGTACTCGACTCGACAGTGTTGTTGCGCCTGGGACGGGTGGGAGAAAGCCATGATGCCACATGACTCGTTTCCCACACTGCTGCATGGCAGCATTCTGTTCATGGCGCCGCAGACCACCTTGCAGGGATTGCTCTTTTCGCTCCGGCCGGTTGCCGCGCAGACGAAGCCTCGATAAGGACTCGCAGCGATCAACTGACGGGCGCATTTACCATGACATCACTGACCCACCTCGAGCGGTTGGAGGCCGAGGCCATTCACATCATGCGTGAAGTGGTCGCCGAATGCGAGCATCCGGTCATGCTCTATTCGGTCGGCAAGGACAGCGCGGTCATGCTTCACCTCGCCATCAAGGCCTTTCATCCTTCCGTTCCGCCCTTCCCACTCATGCACGTCGACACGACATGGAAGTTCCGCGAGATGATCGAGTTTCGTGATCGCAAGGCGGCCGAACTCGGAATGGAACTGATTGTCGAGATCAACCAGGATGGCGTGCAAGATGGCGTCGGTCCGTTCTCGCACGGTTCTGCAGTCCACACTGACATCATGAAGACCCAGGCCCTCAAGAGTGCGCTCACCAAGCACGGCTTCGACGCGGCCTTCGGCGGGGCGCGGCGAGACGAGGAAAAGAGCCGTGCGAAAGAGCGAGTCTTCTCCTTCCGCACCGCCGAGCATCGCTGGGATCCGAAGAACCAGCGCCCCGAAATCTGGAACCTCTACAATGCCCGGAAGAACCAAGCCGAGAGCATCCGGGTGTTCCCGCTATCGAACTGGACCGAGCTCGATATCTGGCAGTACATCTGGAAGGAACAGATCGACATCGTTCCGCTCTACTTTGCAGCCGAACGACCTGTTGTCGACTGGAACGGCGTGCCGATCATGGTCGATGATGACCGCATGCCTGCCGAACTTCGCGAAAAGGCCGTGATGAAATCAGTGCGCTTCCGGACACTTGGCTGCTATCCGCTGACGGGCGCGGTTGAGAGCACCGCTGCGACACTTGAAGACATCATCCAGGAAACATTGCTGAACACATCTTCGGAACGCCAGGGCCGCGTCATTGACGCCGACCAGTCGGCCTCCATGGAGAAGAAAAAGCGCGAGGGATACTTCTGATGAGCCACCGGGACGCAAGGATCGCCTCCGATATTGTCGGTTATCTCCGGTCGCACGAAGAGAAATCGCTCCTCCGTTTCATCACCTGCGGTTCCGTCGATGACGGCAAGTCGACGCTGATCGGACGGCTGCTCTATGACGCAAAGATGATCTACGAGGACCAGCTTGAAGCGCTGAGTTCCGATTCCCGAAAGGTGGGCACGCAGGGACAGGACATCGACTTCGCCCTTCTCGTCGACGGTCTCGCCGCCGAACGCGAACAGGGCATCACGATCGACGTCGCATATCGATTTTTCTCGACCGACAAGCGCAAGTTCATTGTCGCCGACACGCCGGGCCATGAACAATATACGCGCAACATGGCGACCGGCGCCTCCACAGCGGACGTCGCCATCCTGCTGATCGATGCCCGGCAGGGCATTCTCACCCAGACCCGCCGACACGCCTTTATTACCTATTCTCTCGGCATTCGCCGCATGGTGCTGGCGGTGAACAAGATGGATCTGATCGATTTCGACCGGGACCGTTTCGACCAGATCGTCGGCGATTTCCGGCAGTTCGCCCGCCAACTCGGAGACGATCTCGAAATCCAGCCCGTGCCGCTCTCGGCGCTGAAAGGCGACAATATCACCGAGCGCAGCGAACGCACGCCATGGTATTATGGCCCGCCGCTGATGGATTACCTTGAAACCGTTGAGGTTGACGACGACCGCCAGCACGCGCCCTTCCGCATGCCGGTGCAATGGGTCAACCGCCCAAATCTCGACTTCCGCGGATTTGCCGGCCTGATCAGCTCCGGTTCGGTTCGCACGGGTGACGAGATCAAGTCACTGCCTTCAGGCAAGACGAGCCGGGTCACCAGGATCGTGACACATGGTGGGGATCTTGAGCGGGCCGTGGCCGGCCAATCGGTAACAATCTGTCTCGCCGATGAGATCGACAGCTCCCGCGGCGACGTCATCGCTGCCGCCGACAATCCTCCGCAAGTGTCCGACCAGTTCCAGGTCCGCATCCTCTGGATGGCGGACAACGAACTGCTGCCCGGGCGTAAATACCTGATCAAGATCGGAGCGAAATCGGTCCGCGCGACCATCAACGCACCGAAGAACCTGATCGACGTCAACACGCTTGGCGAGGCCCCCGGCCGCACGCTCGAACTGAATGCGTTCGGCGTCTGCACCATTTCGCTCGACGAACCCATCCCGTTCGATCCCTATGACGAGGTGCCTGGCACCGGCGGCTTCATCATCATCGACCTCGTGAACAACAATACCGTCGGCATGGGCATGATCGACTTTGCCCTGCGCCGGGCCTCGAATATCCACTGGCAGGCGCTGGACATCGACCGCAAGGCGCTGGCCGAACAGAAGGGCCAGAAAGGTGCCGTGCTATGGTTCACCGGCCTGTCGGGCTCCGGCAAGTCGACCATCGCCAATGTGCTCCAGAAGCGGCTTTTTGCCCTTGGGCGCCACACCATGGTGCTCGACGGCGACAATGTCCGCCACGGCCTGAACCGGGATCTCGGCTTCACCGATGCCGACCGTGTGGAGAACATCCGTCGCGTTTCACACGTGGCGCGCCTGATGTCGGATGCTGGTCTCATCACACTTGTCTCCTTCATTTCGCCCTTCCGGTCGGAGCGGCGCATGGCGCGCAACCTCATGGAGGAAGGTGAGTTTGTGGAGATCTTCGTCGACACGCCGCTGAACGTGGCCGAGGAGCGCGATGTGAAGGGTCTCTACAAGAAGGCCCGCGCAGGAGAGATCAAGAACTTCACCGGCATCGATAGCCCCTATGAGCAGCCGGAAAACGCCGAAATTGCGGTCAACACCGTCGAACTGACGGCCGAGGATGCTGCGGAGCGCATTCTGGAATGGCTCAAGGAAAATGGCTTCATCAGCGGCTGAGCCGCGATGGAGCGAACCCGGATCATGAAAGGCGGCCTCTCTGGGCCGCCTTTCTGATTCCGGTTGCTTGGAGTCGACATCATTCAGTTCACAGACGTTTCGAAATTGCGGAACTCGAAACTGCCCGTTCCCCAGGCCACGATGCCGACCGCACCTTGCCCCATCGAATCGTTTCCGATGCCGCCAATGTTGTGCCCATTCACCTCAAGCGTGACCATTCTACCTTCCTCGACGATCTTCAACGTGTTCCAGCCATCGACCACCGCATCGGTCTCGGTCACCATCATCGCATTCGCGGCACCGCCGCCAATCTCGAACAGGCTGACCTTGCCGGTCTCGATGGTGAAGAAGTAGCGGAGATCACGGCCCTCAACATAGCCATAGAGAAGGCCGGCATGCGAAAGGTCGGGGTCACCTTCTTGAATGCGCACATCAAGGCTGACGACCCGCCGACCCGCTTCGCTCTCCCGGAGCGGAGCCGAATACCAGGTGCTGGCGTTCCCGTCGGTGCTGTTCTCGACGCGGAACGCACCATCGACGATGCCCTTGCGCCAGACACCTTCCTCGACATAGCCGGGCAGGAACTCGGTGAGGCTTCCCATATTGGCGCCAGCGCCGGCCTGCTGGGCCGCGACGGGAGCCATGGATGCCGCCGATAGAACCACGCCCGCGGCGAAAATTGTCTTGATGGTCTTCAACATTGCGGAACTCCTTCAGTTGTCTCCTGACACTGAAGGCGGGGTGACGGTGGAATCCGGGTCAAAAAAATGCCGGCACGATTGTGCCGGCAAGTTCTGCAAGAAGGACACTGACCAGCGCGGGACGCGTGTCCCAAACCAGCCAGTGATGCCGTTTTACGATATTGGAACTGAACGCTTTTCGATATGTGGTGTTATTTTCCGTTCATATACGGCCTCGTGGCGCACCCCACTCAGGAGTGCGCTGCCGCACGCGTGAAGATCGCCTCCACGCTGCGCAGATTCATGCCGTTCTTGAGATAGTTGGCAGGCGTCAGGTTCACCGCCTTGATCACCGCCCGCTCGATGCGCGTGCCTTCGCCCTCGGTGTCCGGCGTCATGTCGAAATCGATGATATTGATGCAGCCTGTGTCCTGCTCGAAACCCGCCGTCGATCCGAGCGGGGCACCGATCGCCCAGGCCAGCAACATGCGGTTGATGCCCTCATGCGCCACGACCAGCGCCTGCGCCCAGCCGGGGCGGGCAAGCAGCCGGCGCATGCCTGCTTCGACCCGCACCATGGCATCGGCAAACGCCTCGCCGCCTTCCAGAAAGGTCGCACCAGGTTCACCGGCCTGTTCGAACTGGAAGGTCATGACGGCGGCGAGTTGTTCGGCGCTTTCAAAGTTGATGTACTGGCCGGAGCGCAGCTCCTCGAAATCCGGCTCGTCCTCCAGCACGATATCGCGCGGATGGGCGGCGAGCACGATCTCGGCGGTCTCTCGCGTACGGGCAAGACCTGAGCAGATGGCGATGTCGAAATCGATCTCTGCGAGCGCCAGCCCGGCCGCTCGCGCTTCCTCTCTGCCCGATTCGGTCAGCCTGGCCTGCGAGGGGTCGCGCGTCTCCCGCACCAGTTTCGACGTGTAATCGACGAAGCCATGGCGCATCAGATAGATACGCCGTCGGCCCGTCGTGCCGGGCAATGCTGACATGAACCTGCTCCCTTTCCAGTCTGTCACCGTAACGGTCCTGCTAAGCGCATCCAGGTCCGCTGGGAAAGCCCCTGGCGGCAGGCCAATTACCTTTCGTTAAGCGCGCGGGGACTAGTCAGTGAGCCTACGGAGTGTTGCCAATGAACAAAGTTCCCCGCCTGTCCGACCCGCTCGTTCTTGTCGAAAGCGCGAGCCCGCGTCTTGAGATGCTGCTCGTCAATCTGACCGCCGCTGACTTCCGCGCCGTCGACCTGGCAACAGCTTCACCGGCCGAACGCGACAGCGCCGATCTCGTGCTCGTCGATACGCTCAACCCGACCTCTGGCGCATTCCCACGAACGTCGCCATGCCTGCGGGCTGCCTTCGTGAAGACCGGCGCGCCGATGCGGCGCGAGGACTTTGATTTCTGTGTCGACAGCCTGTCGAAACTTGCCTGGCTGCGTGGACAGGTTCTGATGCGCCGTCGCACGGCGCTGCGCGAATCGGAATTCGAACTGCGCGCGGAAACCGCAGAGGACTTTGGACGCTCCGACACGCCTGCGCCTTTGCCAAGCCAGCAGCATGTGCTGATCGGCGCCCAGCCTGGCCCACGCTGGCTTGCAGTCACGCGGGCACTGCAGGCCAATGGCGTGCGTGTGTCTGCCTGCCTGACGCCGGAAACACTCGCCATGCGCATGGTGGAGGAGCCGGTCAGCCTGGTCCTCGTCGAACGCGACAGGACCGGTGGCTTCATCAACGCCGCCGCGAGGACGGCCGCGCATGACCCGCGCGCCGAAGCCGTGCCGGTCGCCGTCTGGCCGCAGCCGGATTGTGAAGATTCGCGCGGTCTCGGACCGCAGGTCGACTGGACCTTCCCCTCTGATGAGAGCCCGAACACGGTGGCGCTGAAATGCCGGGTGCTGGGGCGCGCCGGTGATGTCCTCGAGATCGGCAAGGCGAAGAGCGAGACCCATGACAATCTCACCGGCCTGCCGAGCCGACTTTTCTTCGAGAACCATCTTGCCCGCCAGATCGAGGCTTCGCGTCGTTCCGGCCTGCCCATGTCGCTCGCTACCTTCCGGCTTCATGACACCCGTCGAACGCTGCGAATCACCGATCTTGCCGGGGCCATCCAGAAGCATCTGCGCGCTGAGGACATGGCCGCCCGTCTCGACTGGCAGACCATCGCCGTTTCCCTGCGCGCAACCGACTTCCACGCCGCCCATGCCGTGACCGACCGTCTCTTGCGCTGTCTGGAGCATGAGGGCATCTCGCCGGCCAATGTTCAACCGCGTGTGACTGAGCTTCGACGGGGCCAGAAAGCCGAGGATTTCATCCAGTCGGCTGTGGGCGGGTCTGACGTCCTGGCTCGCCACAGGCGCGCCGGTTAGGCCGCTTCGGCCTCGACTTCAGGGACAAGCCTTTCAAGCTGGCCAAGCAGCGCCCTGGTCGCAGCCAGCCGCTGCGAGCCGCTGGTCCAGTTGCCTGACATGGCAAGTTTCCCGTTCGGCCGCAGCTTCAGGCGGCTGGCATGCTCCAACACGAACCGCATGAGGCCTGCCGGATCGATCGGTGTGTCATCCCGGAAGCTCAGCACCGCCCCTTTCGGACCCGCATCGAGCTTTGAAATTCCCAGGGCCTTGCAGCGTGACTTGATGGCGGTGACGGCCAGCAGCTGACGGGTTTCCTCCGGCAGCGAACCGAAACGGTCGATGAGTTCGGCGGCAAATCCCTCACGCTCCTCCTCGTTCTTGAGGTCTGCCAGCCGCCGATAAAGCGACAGGCGGAGCGAAAGGTCCTCGACATAGGTCTCCGGGATGAGCACGGCCGCACCCAGATTGATCGACGGGCTCCATTCCTCATCCACAACTTCGGCCTCACCGGCCTGCAGCGCCTTCACGGCATCCTCAAGCATCTGCTGGTAAAGTTCCGCACCGACCTCCCGGATATGGCCGGACTGCTGGTCGCCGAGCAGATTGCCGCCACCGCGCATGTCGAGATCATGGCTCGCCAGCTGGAAACCTGCGCCGAGCGAATCGAGCGAATGCATGATGCGCAGGCGTTTCTCGGCGCTTTCAGTCAGCACCATGTCCTGCGGCGTGGTGAGATAGGCATAGGCGCGCAGCTTCGACCGGCCGACCCGACCACGCAGCTGGTAGAGCTGGGCAAGGCCGAACATGTCCGCCCTGTGGATGATGATCGTGTTGGCGCTCGGAATGTCGAGACCGGATTCAACGATCGTGGTCGACAGGAGCACGTCATACTCGCCCTCATAGAAGGCATTCATGATGTCCTCGAGTTCGGTCGGCGTCATCTGGCCGTGCGCGGTGATGAATTTCACCTCCGGCACCTTTTCGCCGAGGAACCTTTCCAGTCGGTCGAGATCGGCGATGCGCGGAGCAACGAAGAAGGCCTGGCCACCGCGATACTTCTCCCGCAAGAGCGCCTCGCGCAACGTGACCGTGTCGAATTCCGTCACATAGGTGCGCACCGAGAGTCGGTCGACCGGAGGTGTCGCGATGATGGACAGGTCGCGAATGCCGGTCAGCGCCAGTTGCAGCGTGCGTGGAATGGGCGTCGCTGACAGGGTCAGCACATGCACATCGGCCTTCAGTTCCTTCAGCCGCTCCTTGTGCTTCACCCCGAAACGCTGCTCCTCATCCACGATCAGCAGACCCAGATTGCGGAACTCGATTCCCTTGGCGAGCAGCGCATGGGTTCCGATCACGACATCCACATCGCCGGTCTTCAGGCCCTGACGCGCAGCGGCAGCGTCCTTTGCGTTCACAAGCCTTGAAAGGTGGCGGACATTCAGCGGCCAGCCTCGGAAACGCTCGGCAAAGGTGTTGTAGTGCTGGCGGGCGAGCAGCGTCGTCGGCGCGATGACAGCCACCTGCATGCCGGACATGGCCGCCACAAAGGCACCGCGCAGGGCAACCTCGGTCTTGCCGAAACCAACATCGCCGCACACCAGCCGGTCCATGGCCTTGTTCGAGGTCAGATCGGAGATCACGTCCTCGATCGCGTTGAGCTGGTCGTCGGTTTCCTCATAGGGGAAGCGGGCGGCGAACTCCTGGTAGACCCCGTCAATGCCGTCAACGCTCTCTACCGTCTTCAGCGCTCGCGCTGCTGCGGTGCGGATCAGATCCTCCGCCATCTCGAAGATGCGCTTCTTCGCCTTTGCCTTGCGCGCCTGCCAGCCAGCACCGCCCAGCCTGTCGATCGCGCTTTCGGCCCCCTCAGCCCCGTAGCGACTGATCAACTCGATGTTCTCGACCGGCAGGAAGAGCTTGTCGCCGCCGGCATAGACAAGTTGCAGGCAGTCATGCGCCGCTCCGCCCACATCGAGCGTCTGCAGGCCGTCATAGCGCGCGATTCCGTGATCGACATGCACCACCAGGTCGCCGGTGTTGAGCGCCGAGACCTCGGCGATGTAGTTTGCCGCCTTGCGTTTCTTGCGGGGCGCTGCGAGGCGGTCGCCCAGAATGTCCTGTTCCGACAGGACAGAAAGATCGGGCGAGCGGAATCCGGCCTCGATGGGGAGTTCGGCCACCGACTGGCCGGACTTGATCGCGGCATCGAGGCTGAAGACCTGGGCAATATCCTCGCCGCCATGGTCATTGAGCACGTTCACAAGTCGCGACGTCGATCCGGCGGTCCAGCCGGCGATGAGCACTGTGCGGCCCGAGGCGCGTTCGGCCTTGGCGTGATCGATCACCGCCTCGAAGATGTTGTCCTGTCCTGCAGCACGCTCAGGCGCAAAGTCCCTTCCGGGGCGCGCATCGAGCGAGGCGACCGTGTCGGCATCGAGGGCATGGAAGATCGCCGCCGGTCGGGACTGTGTCAGCGCGTCGATCTCATCGCCCGAAAGGTAGAGCCGGTCAGGCCCGACCGCACGCAGTGTGCCGTCGCCTACCGCCTCCCGGCGCGCCCTGAAATAGTCGCGCGCCTGCTCGGCCCGTTCCTGTGCCGCTTCGCGCGCCAGATGGCCGAAGCCCCACAGCGTCTCAGGCGGCGCAAGATCGGCGAGCGTGATGAGCGTGTCATGGAAGAGCGGCAGCCAGTGCTCGATGCCCTGCCGCCGGATACCCGCCCGCGCCGCCTCGTACATGCCGTCGCCGTCAGGTGAACCGAAGGCGTCGAGATAGTTGCGCCGGAAGCGCGCAAGCGACTCCTCGTCGAGAAACACTTCCGAGGCAGGCGAGAGGACGATCTCCTTCAATTCGCGCGTCGAGCGCTGCGTCTCGGGATCAAAGCCCCGGATCGTGTCGAGCTCATCGCCGAAGAAATCGAGCCGGACCGGCTCGTCGGCATCGGGCGGGAAGATGTCGACAATGCCGCCACGCAGGGCGAAATCGCCCTTCTCGCGCACGGTCGAGACCCGGCTGAAGCCGTTCAGAGACAGAAAGGTCCGCAGCCGGTCGCTGGGCAACCGGCTCCCCTTGGACAGTGCAAGCGAGGTGTTGTTCCAGACCTCCCGCCCGGGAAGGCGCTGCACGAGGGCCGAGCCCGTGGTGGCAAAGAGGACTGGCCGCGACGGCGCGTTCGCAAGCCCCGCAAGACGGGCAAGACCTGCACAGCGTGTGGCAGCAGCTTCCGGTGATGGGCTTGTGCGGTCATAGGGCAGCGAGTCCCATCCGGGGATCAGCACCGTCTCGATTCGCGGACTGAAGAATTGCGCGAGCCTGAGCGCGGCCTGGGCCTGGCGCTCGTCACGCGCGACATAGACGCTGGGCCGGACCCGGTGCTCCACTGCTTCGACCATGGCGCGAATGTCGGCACCGAACGGGGCATGGGAGACCTTGAGCGGTCCCTCGAGGTCGAGGAGCGGATTGCTGGGCATGGGATATCGCAGACCTGGATTCGTCTCTAGCCGGGCTGCGCGGAATAGCGGAACGCAAGCAGCCGGTCCAGAACCGGGCTCTGATAATTGTCCGGAACCTCGGCCTTTCCGGTGACCCAGGCGAACACTTCCCAGTCAGGTGTCGCCAGCAGGCGCTCGAACTCGGCAAGATCGCCCTCCGACATGGTGTCGATTTCGGCGTCGGCGAAGGAGCCCATCAGAAGGTCCATTTCGCGAAAGCCCCTGCGCCAGGCGCGGAATTTCAGCTTGCGGCGGTGCTCTTCATCCATATCGAATCTCCTTTGGTCTCAGGTGAGAACTTGGCGCGAACGGGCGCAATGACAAAGGCTTTGGCGGAAATACGCGCAAGCAAGCTGACAGCTCCCCTTGGCTCGGCTAACGCTTGGCGTGATGCGCGACGAACGCCTGTTTCCCTTCTTTGCGAGCCTGACAGCGCTCAAGGGCCTCGGACCGAAGCTCGCCCCGGCTGTCGAGCGGCTGGTTGGCGGTGACAGGGTGGGCGACATGCTGTTCCATCTCCCGGAGCGCTGGCTCGACCGGCGGCTTCGCGAGCATTTCGACGAAACGGTTTTCGGCGAAGTCGCAACCGTACGCGGAGAAATCCAGTCGGTCGAGACCGGACGGACCGAGACCCAGCCCGCCCGTGTGCGCCTCGCCGATGCGACCGGCTTTCTCACACTTGTCTATTTTCGCGCGAACGGGGCATGGCTCCGGAGCCAGTTCCCGGAGGGCGCGACACGTGTCGTGTCAGGCCGGGTGGATGATTACAATGGCGAACGCCAGATCGTTCATCCAGACCATGTCATCGACCCCGACAGGGAAGACATGCCGCCGGAGGTCGAGCCGATCTACCGGCTCACCGCCGGCCTGACAAACAAGCGCCTGCACGGCTTTCAGCTCGCCGCGCTCGCGACCTTGCCGGACAGCCTGCCCGAATGGGCGGATCGCGGCCTTCTTGAAAAGCGTCAGTGGCCGGGCTTCATCGAGGCGCTTCGCGATTTGCACAGCCCCGCCATTTTCGACGAGGAGCGCTTTGCGCGCGCCCGCGAGCGGCTCGCCCATGACGAGGCCTTTTCGCGCGAACTCGTTTTCCAGCGCGTGCGGGCGTCGCGCGAGGCACACCGGGCTCCGAAGATCGAGACGCAGCGCGAGCGCATCGTGGAACTCACCCGCACCCTGCCCTTCCGCCCGACAGACGCGCAGTTCCGCGCCGCCAAGGACATCGCCAATGACTTGGCCGAAGCCCGGCCTATGCGGCGCATGGTCCAGGGCGATGTCGGATCCGGAAAGACGCTGGTCGCAGCCTTCGCGGCGCTGCAGGCCGCCGATGCAGGCTACCAGACCGCCGTGATGGCGCCGACCGAAGTGCTCGCCCGTCAGCAATATGCCACGTTGAAGGCCTTCCTAGAGCCGATGAAGATCGAGGTCGCCTCGCTCACCGGACGCGACAAGGGCCGCGCGCGCGAGGCCGTGCTGATGTCGCTGGCCGACGGATCGGTGAAAGTGGCCGTCGGCACGCATGCACTGTTCCAGGAAAAGGTCGCGTTTCGCCGTCTCGGGCTGATCATTGTCGATGAGCAGCACCGCTTCGGTGTGTCGGACCGTGCGCGGCTCGTTGACAAGGGTGCCGGGCTTGACGGTCTCGTTCCGCACACGCTGGTGATGAGCGCAACGCCCATACCGCGCACGCTGGCCATGGCGGTCCACGGCGATGTCGACATGTCGATCCTGGACGAGAAGCCCGCGGGGCGGAAGCCGGTCGTCACCGTTGCCAAGCCTGATACCGCCATGGAGGAGGTACTTGCCGCCGTCGGACGCGCCGTGGAGCGCGGCGAGCAGGCCTTCTGGATATGCCCGCGGGTGGACGCCGATGATGACGAGGCGAGCGCGGTACACCGTCATGCGAGCCTGAAGCAGCGCTACGGCGTGGAGATCGCGCTGGTGCATGGCCGGATGAAACCCGAGGAGAAGGACCGGGAACTGGAGCGCTTTCGTTCAGGCGCAGCCGGTGTGCTTGTGGCCACAACCGTGGTTGAGGTCGGCGTCGATGTGCCGAATGCCACCATCATGGTGATCGAGCGCGCCGAGGGCTTCGGCCTGGCCCAATTGCACCAGTTGCGCGGGCGCGTCGGACGGGGCGACAAGCCCGCCTATTGTCTCCTCCTCTATCGCCCGCCCCTGTCTGAAAGCGGCAAGAAGCGGATCGAGACATTGCGCGAGACAGATGACGGTTTTGCGATCGCCGAAGCCGACTTCAAGCTGCGCGGACCGGGAGACATGCTCGGTTTGAAACAGTCCGGCCTGCCCGATTTCCGCGTGCTGCGCCTGCCCGACGATGCAGAGCTGCTGGCCATTGCAACCGACGAGGCACGTCTCGTTGCCGCGAGAGGTGTGCTGCGGGCCGAGGCACCTGCGCTGCTCGTCGATCTCCTCGCACCGCGAGCCAAGGAGGAGGCCGCCGAGACCGACTGATCAGGTTTTCGTGCCTGTACCTGTGCGTGTGCCTGTTTCTGAAACTGTCCCCGTCTCCGTCAGCGGCAGGGCGGGATTGGCGAGTTCGTCTTCGCCCGGCCGTTCGGCGTTTTCATCGGCCATGTCGTCGTCGGCCTCGTTTGCGGGACCCTGCGCGTCCGGAACCACGAGACCACCGGAAACGATGAGTTTCGCGCCGTCCTCCACGCTCATGTCGAGACGTATGATCTCGTCAGCATGAATGTACATCAGGAAGCCGGATGTCGGGTTCGGCGTGGTCGGAACGAAGACGCCCATGAATTCACTGCCGTCGCTCGCCAGTCGCGTATGTATCTCTCCCTTGGCTGTGCCTGCCAGAAAGCCAATGCACCACGTGCCGCGCTTGGGGTACTCGACCATGACAACTTCCCGGAAGCTTTGATTGTTGGTGGTCGCAAAGGTCTCGAAGATCTGCTTCAGCGCGTTGTAGACGCTGCGCACATAGGGCACCGAATTGATAACGCGTTCGCCAGCCTTCAGGAAGGAGCGCCCGATCAGATTCGTCGCAATCGTGCCCAGCAGGATCAGGAAGATCACCGCCACCAGAACGCCGAAGCCCGGTATCGCGACTTCGGTGTAGGTCTCGGGGTTCCATTCCGGCGGCACGAGCGGCTTGATCTGCTTGTCGACGAAAGTGATGAACTGAAAGGTCAGCCAGACCGTGATCGCGATCGGGGCAGCCAGAACCATGCCGGCGAAGAAGCGCGCGCGCAGCCAGGCACCGAGGCCCGGCTTGGCAACCTTCACGCCTTCAAGCCTGACCTTGTCGGCCTTGCGGGCGGCTCGTCGTTCGGCGCGCGACAGCTTTTCGCGAGAGTCGGATTTGTTGTTCTGCCTGGGCATAAGCGGGGCACGTTCCTGCTGGTGCTGCGTATCAGGATTGCTGTTTCGTCAATATGACGTTTTTTAGGTCGCGTCTGGTCATCGCTGCCTTATCCATGTCGAATTCCTCGTTTCAGAAGGACGCAAGCTCTTGTCCCCGGAGATAGCATAATGTGGCGCAGTCTCATCGCCCTTATCATACTTGGTGTCGCCTGGATGGTGTCGAAAGACGCACTTGTCGACAGGTTTGCTCAGCCGACCCGGACCGAGGCCCCTGAGCCGCCCGATTACGCTGCCGCAGGGGCCTGGATTGCCCGGCCGGCAGAGGAAACATCAGGTGGATGGGAAACGCCCTGGGGCGTGGATGTGTTCCTCATCCTTCCGGTCCCGCGCTCGGGTGAACGCATTGTCAGTCTGTCTGCAAGGCAGATGCGCGACAAAGGCGATCCGCTTCACGAAGCCATCATCGCAGAGTTCAGCCAGCTCGCGCCGGTTTACGCACCCGGCTATCGTGCGGTCGCTCCGGCCGCCTACCGGCTGAAAACGGAAAACCCCGATTTCCAGTCGGCGCTCATCACCGAGGAGGAGGATGTGATCGCTGCCTTCAACCGCTACATGGAATCCGACAATCGCTTCCGGGGCGTCCTGATCGTGGCCTATGGCGAAGCCGCACGCCTGTTGCGCCCGCTTGAGGACATTGTCCTTCAGAGCGACGGGCTGACCGAACGCACGCTCGGCTATGTCGCGATCAAGGCGCCCGACATCGCACCGCCCGCCGAGCCCATCGATTTCAGCTGCATGCCGGGCGTCAGTCGCCCATGCCTGGTGAATGCCGAATACCGGCCGGACCTGCCGCTGACACGCTTCGTCCTTCCACAATTGCCGGTGCGCGCCCTGCCCGCGCCTGCCCATGCCATGCCGGAGGGACTTGCCGGAACGCTCAAGGGCCGCATCGAATCCGCCAGCAACTGGCTCGACACGAATGCGACAAAGCCTGCGCCGCCATTGCCGCCGCTGGAAGCCATCGAAATCTCGCCCGTCAAACGGCCCGGCGAGGGGGATTAAGTCTTCTGTAGCCGCTCGATCGTTGAGGTGGTCGAGCGGCCTTCCTCCAGCGCAACGATGTGGACCTCACCACCACGCGCGACTGTCTCGTCATATCCGACAATGGTCTCGGGGTTGTAGTCGCCACCTTTCACCAGGAGGTCAGGCTCAAGAGCCCGGATGAGATCAATGGGTGTGTCCTCCGCAAAGAGAACGACGGCATCGACGGCACCAAGACCCGCCATCATGCGCGCGCGATCGCCCTCAGGGTTGACTGGCCGCGTCGGGCCTTTCAGGCGCTTCACCGAGGTGTCGCTGTTCAGTCCGACGACCAGCCGGTCACACCGGGCCCGCGCCTCCTCGATCACTTTCAGGTGGCCCACATGCAGGATGTCGAAGCAGCCATTGGTGAAGCCGACCTTCAACCCCTCCGCACGCCAGGCCTGCACCTGCCGGCGCACCGATTCCAGATTGTAATCACCAGCGCGATTGGTTGACCTGATGCCAAGCCCTGCGCGTATCTCGTCAAGGCTCACAACGGCCGTCCCCCGCTTGGTGACGGCGATGCGCGAGGCGAGTGTTGCAAAGGCTGCGACCGTGGCGAGGTCGGCTCGATGCGCCAGCGCGAGGCCAATCGCTGCGAGGCTCGTATCGCCTGCCCCTGACACGTCGAAAACCTCGACGGGCTTGCCGCGATGATGCCGCACCGCCCCGTCCTCTGCGATATAGCTCATGCCCTTGTCGGCGCGCGTGACCAGCACCCTGCGTGCGGGAAAGCGCTCACCGGCGTGCCTGAGCGCCGCCGCGACCTCCTCGTCGGTACCCGTCGGCAGGCCCGTCGCCTGCGCAAGTTCTGCCGCGTTCGGCTTGATCAGATCGGCCTCGCCATACAGCGACCAGTCGGCCACCTTGGGATCGACAATCACCAGCGCGCCGGATTTCCGCGCTGCTGCAATGACCGCCGACATCAGTTCCGCCGTGATCGCGCCCTTGGCGTAGTCCGATACCAGAACCGCGCGCACCTCCCCGGTTTCAGCTCCGAGGGCCGAGACCAGAGCGCGCACGCTGCCGGTCCAGTTCTCCGGCGTGCCCTCGCGGTCAAGGCGCATGACCTGCTGGCCACCGGCCACGAACCGCGTCTTGATGATGGTGGAGGCCTCGGCATGTCGAACCAGCGCCGGCCGCAACCCTTCCGTCGCCGACAGCAGGGCTTCAAACTCGTTCGCCTCTGAATCCTCGCCGACCGGTGCGAGAAGCGTGACCTGCGCGCCCATGGCGGCGGCATTGCGTGCAACATTGGCTGCCGCACCCGGCATGGCGGTCTCTCGCGCATACTTCACCACAGGGATCGGTGCTTCCGGCGAGATACGGGCGACATGTCCATAAACATATCGGTCGATCATCACGTCGCCGACGCAGAGTAGGCGCACAGGTCCGGCCGGGCCGAGCGATTGCAGAAATCTGTCGAGAGCTTCAGTCATGGACATCGCACCGGTTTGAACTCGCAGGCAAATTGTGGACACATCCATTCATTGAAACACTTCGTATGCGAGGGGGTGACATTTCGTCTCTCGTTTGGAATAAGATATCTTCGTGAGTCAGAGACCCGTCATATGCTGGTTCAGGCGCGATCTTCGCCTGCAGGACAATCCCGCGCTGCGGGCTGCGGTCGATACCGGTCTGCCCGTCATACCCGTTTACATCCTTGATGAGGAAAGCGAAGGGGTGCGCGCTGACGGCGCTGCGAAAAAATGGTGGCTCGACAAGAGCCTGAAATCGCTCTCGTCCAACATTGAGCGCCTCGGCGGACGCCTGGTGCTCAGAAAAGGTGCCGCGCGACCGGTGATCGAGGCCCTGATGGAGAAAACCGGTGCAGGTGCTGTGTTCTGGAACCGGCAGTACGAAAAGCCCTTGATCGACCGCGACACCGCGATAAAGGACAGGCTGAAAGAATCTGGCGTCGAGGCGCATTCCTTCAACGGTTCGCTCCTGAACGAGCCCTGGACCATCGAGACTGGTTCCGGCGGTCACTACAAGGTCTTCACCCCATACTGGAAGGCCGTGCGCGCAAATTATTCGGCGCCCGATCCCATCGTCGCGCCTGACACGCTCGCTGGCAGCGATGTGACTTCCGACGCGCTCGCCGACTGGGGCCTGCACCCGACCCGTCCAGACTGGTCAAAGGGCTTCGCCCCCTTCTGGAGGCCGGGCGAGGAAGGCGCACTTGACCGGCTGGATCACTGGCTGAAGAACGGCCTCGGGGCCTATGACGAACGGCGTAACCGGCCCGACATCGAGAACTCCACCTCAGGTCTGTCGCCTCACCTCGCCATGGGCGAGATCAGCCCGCAGACCATCTGGCGCGCGGTGCGACAGGCGATGCAGGACGGTCGTCGCAACATTCCGGAAGACCAGGCATGGACCTTCCTGTCAGAACTCGTCTGGCGGGAGTTTTCCTACGTCCTGCTTTACCACAACCCCGAACTTCACACCGACAATTACAATAGAGACTTCAACCATATGCCATGGCGTTGCAGCGAGAACGACCTGAAGGCCTGGGAGATGGGTTGCACCGGTTATCCCATGGTCGATGCCGGCATGCGCCAGCTCTGGCTGACCGGCTGGATGCACAACCGGGTGCGCATGATCGTGGCGTCCTTCCTGACCAAGCACCTCCTGATGCACTGGCACCATGGCGAGGAATGGTTCTGGGACTGCCTTGTCGATTCCGATCCCGCGAGCAATGCCGCCTCCTGGCAGTGGACGGCCGGATCAGGCGCCGATGCGGCACCCTATTTCCGGGTCTTCAACCCCATCACGCAGGGCGCAAAGTTCGATGAGACGGGAGACTATGTGCGCCGTTTCGTGCCGGAACTCGCCAAACTGCCAGACAAGTATCTTCACGCGCCATGGGAAGCTCCCGACCACGTCCTGAAGAAGGCTGGCGTGAAGCTCGGCGAGAATTATCCCCACCCCATCGTCGCGCACAAGCAGGGCCGACAGCGCGCCCTCGATGCCTATGACAAGCTGAAAGAAAAGCGAGACGCCGCATGAAAGTCGCCATTGTCGGTTCAGGCATTTCCGGTCTTGGGGCGGCCTATGCCCTGAAGGATGTCTGCGATGTGACCGTGTTCGAGGCGTCAGCCCAGCCCGGCGGGCACAGCCACACGGTCGATTTCGAGCTGAACGGGCGCGCGCTCAGCGCCGATGTCGGCTTCATTGTCTATAACGGGCTGAATTATCCGAACCTCACCGGTCTTTTCGATGCGCTCGGCGTCGGGACGCAGAAAAGCGATATGAGCTTTTCGGTGCAGGCCCCGGAAGGCTTTGAATGGTCGAGCAATGGCACTGGCGGCCTGTTTGCCCGCAAGCGCAATCTGCTGCGCCCACGTTATCTGAAATTCCTGACCGAGATACTGCGCTTCAACCGGGCCGCGATTTCCGACCTCGACGCTCAGGAGATCGGACCGCTGAGCTTCGGGGCCTGGCTCGACAAGCACGGCTTCAGCGAGGACCTGCGCGAGCACTATATTCTGCCCATGGGCGCTGCGATCTGGTCTACACCTGAAGCCCGCATGACCGACTATCCGGCCACGAGCTTCATCAATTTCTTCAACAATCACAGGCTTCTGCATTCGGAGCGTCCGAAATGGCGGACGGTGACAGGCGGCTCACGGCACTATGTGGCGAAGATCGCCGGCCTGCTCGGAGAGCGGTTGCGCACGAACACGGCCGTGCACGCCATCATCCGTGCGGGCGAGGCCGGACTGCTGGTCTCCGCTGATGGCGGGGCACCGGAGCGCTTCGACCATGTGATCCTTGCTGGTCATGCCGGTCAGTCGCTCGCGCTTCTCGGCGAAGATCTCGCCGAACGACGTTTCCCGCTCGGCTCGGCGCGCTTCCAGTCCAACCGTGTGGTGCTGCACTCCGATCCCGCCTTCATGCCGCGCCGCAGAGCCACCTGGGCGAGCTGGAATGTGTTCAAGCAGGATGATGGCCGACTGTGCCTGACCTACTGGATGAACCGCCTTCAGGGCCTTCCGTCTGACTGCCCGGTCTTCGTCACGCTCAATCCGGACCGAATGCCCCGCGAGGACCTCATCCATTTCGAGACGCGATTCGATCATCCGCTCTTCGACAGTGCGGCAGCCGCAGCCGTTCGCGAGATCAGGCGTCACAATGGCGAGCACGGGCTCTGGTTCGCCGGTGCCTGGATGGGGCATGGCTTTCACGAGGACGGCCTGAAATCGGGCCTTGAAGCAGCGCTGTCCATTGGCGGGCGGGTGCCCTGGTCAGCCGAGGGCATCGACATCCGGACACCTGCAACACCCGCCAGGCCGGCGATTCTGCCCAAATCCGCGGAGGGTGCGGCATGAGCCCGCGCGAGGACAGACCGGCCATGCAACTCTGGCGGGGCGAGACGGTGCATGTCCGCTACGCACCGATCCGGCGTCGCTTCCGCTATGCCATCAGCCTTGTCGATATCGACATTGATCGCTTGAAAGAGGCAAACAGTCAGAGTGCCTTTATGGGCGTCGAGCGCTCCGGCCTGTTCAGCTTCCGTGCCCGCAATCATGGCGCGCGCGACGGCACCGACCTCCGGCAATGGGCAGAAAAGCACCTCAAGGCCGCTGGCGTCGAAGCCGATGGCGGACAGCTGCGCCTGGTCAGTTTCCCGCGCCACCTCTTCTATCGTTTCGCGCCGATTTCCCTCTGGCTCTCGCATGACCTGAGCGGTCGGCTCAACGGCGTGATCTATGAGGTCAACAACACGTTTGGTGAGACCCATTCCTATGCCAGCCGTATCGAGGGCGACAGTCTCGCCCGCCACGAAGCGGAGAAGGTTTTCCACGTTTCTCCCTTCATGGACATCGAAGGACGTTACCGCTTCACTCTCGCTGTCGGCACCGACACGCTCGAGCTTCGCGTGGACAACGTGACGGAGACCGGTCGCAGTCACACCGCAACCATTTCGGCCAGGGCCATACCGGCGACGACAGGCGCGTTTGCGCGGCTCGCCCTGCTCAGCCCGCTGTCGAGTCTCGGCGTCAGTTTTGGCATTCACTATCAGGCGCTTAAAGTCTGGCTCGGCGGGGTCGGTTATCGACGCAAGCCCGAACCGCCCCGCCATGGCGTTTCAATTGCAAATCCGGTTGAGCCGGATCAAGGATCGCGATGAGCGGAGCTGACACCATGAATGCCGACATGACGCACCTTACGCGCACCGATCGCCAATCCCTGATGGCACTCAGAAACGTCCCGGCCAGCGTGAAGCTGACCGGCCTGGCCCTCTTGTCCGCAGACACCGGAACGCTCCTCATGCGGCTTCCCGGTGACGCGCCAGTCCTGCGCTTTGGTGGCGAGAAGCCCGGTCCCCATGCCGAGATCGAAGTTCATGACATGGACTTCGCGAGGCGCTCGATTGCAGGTGGCGATATCGGTTTTGCCGAGAGCTACATGGATGGCCAGTGGTCGACACCTGACCTGACGGCGGTGCTTGAATTCTTCGGGGAGAATTTCGACCGCACCAGACGGCTGGCGATTGGCGGGCGGGTGGTGCGCTTTGTGAATGGCCTGCGCCACACCCTCGCCCGGCGCAACACACGCCGGGGCGCGAGGCGCAACATTCTCGCCCATTACGATCTCGGCAATGATTTCTACGCAGAGTGGCTCGACCCTTCAATGACCTATTCCTCCGGCATCTATGCCTCGGAGAATACCTCTCTCGAACAGGCCCAGAAGGCGAAATATCTCGCCATTCTCGACCAGATCGGTGCCGGACCGGACAGCCATATTCTCGAGATTGGCTGCGGCTGGGGCGGGTTTGCCGAGATCGCCGCCGGTGAACGCGGCGCGCGCGTGACCTGTCTCACCCTCTCCGACGCGCAAGCCGATTATGCGCGCAGGCGCATGGCGGCGGCCGGCCTGTCAGACCGTGTCGAGATCCGGATCGAAGATTATCGCGACACCTCCGGGCAGTATGACGGCGTGGCTTCCATCGAGATGTTCGAGGCGGTCGGCGAGAGCTACTGGCCGAGCTATTTCTCCAAGATCGAGGAAGTGATGAAGCCGGGCGGAAAGGCCGCACTGCAGATCATCACCATTCGCGACGATCTGTTTGAACGCTATCGCAAGCGCGCCGACTTCATTCAGCAATACATCTTTCCAGGTGGCATGCTGCCGAGCGAGAAGCGGCTCGTGGAGGAATTCGACCGCGCCGGCCTCGCCTTTGATGCCAAGCAGATGTTCGGACTGAGCTATGCCCGGACGCTGAAGGAGTGGCAGCGACGCTTCGAGGATGCATGGTCGCGCATTGAGCCCATGGGCTTTGACGAGGGGTTCCGGAGGATGTGGAAATTCTATCTCAGCTATTGCGAGGCCGGTTTCCTGTCCAAGCGCATTGATGTCGGCCAGTTTGTCCTGTCGAAGGCGTAAGGTGGCACCCGTTCAGCCGCGCGGCACCGCACCGATGCTGTCGAGAAAGTCTTTCGCCTGCTCGCGCATCGCCGAAAGCTCGCCCGCATCCTTCTTTTCGAGGTTCTTGTAGACAAGCCCCATCCGGCCATTGCTCGACAATCGTTCCTGATTCCGCGCGAGAAAATCCCAGTAGAGGTAATTGAAGGGACAGGCACCCTCGCCGGTTTTCTTTGTGTGGCTGTAGCGGCAGGACTTGCAGTAATCCGACATCTTGTTGATGTAATTGGCGCTGGCGGCATATGGCTTTGAGGCCATGATCCCGCCATCGGCGAAGATTGCCATGCCATGCGTGTTCGGCAGCTCCACCCATTCATAGGCATCGGCATAAACGATCAGATACCATTCATTGATCTCGTCAGGATGTATGCCCGCAAGCAGGGCGAAATTGCCAGTGACCATGAGCCTCTGGATGTGATGGGCATAGGCGTGGCGCCTGGTCTGGCCGATGGCCTCAGCCATGCACGTCATGTCGGTTTCGGCGGTCCAGTAGAAGTCCGGCAGCTTCCGGTCGGCCTCCAGGGCGTTCATGGAACGATAGGCCGGCATTTTCAGCCAGTAGAGTCCGCGCACATATTCCCGCCAGCCGAGGATCTGGCGGATGAAGCCCTCCACTGCGTTCAGCGGCGCACGGCCGTCACGGTAAGCCTGTTCGGCGCGCTGACAGACCTTGAGCGGGTCGAGCAGGCCGCAATTCAGGTAAAGTCCGATCACCCCGTGCCAGAGCCAGGGTTTACCCACCGCCATGGCGTCCTGATAGTCCCCGAAGCACGGCAGGATGTCGCTCGCAAAGGCCTCGAAGATGCGCTCGGCCTCGGCCCGGCGCGTGGCGTACCAGAAAGGCTCAAGATCACCGAAATGATTGTCGAAACGCGCACGGACATCCTCAATGGCCCCGCAGGTGATCTCGTCAGGCTCCGAAGTGGCGCGCGGTGGTGGCGTCACGGATTTCGGCAGGGATTTCCGATTGTCCTGGTCGAAATTCCACGCTCCGCCCTCTGGCTCAGCGCCGTCCATCAGGAGACCTGTCTTCCTGCGCATCTCGCGATAGAAGAACTCCATGCGCAGCGATTTGCGGTCCTCTGCCCAGGCCGCAAACTCATTCACGCTGCAGATGAAACGGTCATCCTCGCGAAGCTCGACGGGGACACCCAAGACACTTTCCCATTGTTGCATGTCCTTCAGCAGGCGGTACTCGCCGGGCTTCGTGACGACGACACGGTCGAAATCGCCTTCTTCAAGGGCACGCCGGACTTCCTTGCGAAGCGTCCCGTCATTCTCCTCATCCGCAATTCGCGTGTAGCGGACGCGGAAGCCCTTTCCTGCCAGCTCTTCGGCAAAATGGCGCATGGCCGCGAAGAGAAAGGCGATCTTCTTCTTGTGGTGACGCACATAGGTCGCTTCACCCGACACTTCGGCCATCAGCACCGTGTCAGCTGATTTATTGGCGTCTGACAGTGAAGATATTCCCGGCGACAGCTGGTCGCCGAGAATCAGTCTGAGTGTTCCGGCCATGCTCAGTAGAGCGAGGCGAGGCGATACTCGATCTTCTCACCGCGCGCGGTGAATTCAAGCTTCACCCATCGGCCCTGCTCGTCATACCAGATCGTGTAGGGAACATCGGAGTCGATCTCGTATCGCGTTGCGGTTATGGTCTCGCCATCGATCGTGACGGTGTCTTCGCCCGCCGATTTCGGATTGATGGAAATCAGGTCGCCATTCTCGGTGGACAGGATGCGGTCGGCCGTGACGATCTCGCTGCGCCAGTGGCTCGACGGCAGGATGTCGGCCGGCGCATCGCCTTCAAAGCGGGAACCGCTGACCTTGATGGACTCACCGTTCTTCTCGGCCTCGACCGACTCACGGTCTCCACCATCCTTAAGCTTGCCGCGAACCGATACGAGCTGGTCGCCCTGCCACTCTTCTGTCGCGTCAAGACGATAGGAGAAGAAGGTGATCGGCCCTGCGCCTACGCGCAGATCGACATCGGTCGTCGCAATCAGGCGGTCGTCTTCTCTGTCGAAGCTCACCTTGTGGGTTCCGAACTTGTCGCCCTTGCGAAAGACTTCAAAGGCGATGACGTCGCCATCATCAGGTTCCCAGACCGGAAGCTCAGCATGGGCGTGGGCCGCCATGCCAAGCACGCAAACCGAAAGCGTCAGTGCCTTGAAAACCATTGTTTCTTCCTCTCTTGCTCACGGCCAACATAACAAATGCAGCATTCCTCACCGACGGCGCGCGGCTTGTGGCGCATGCCGGGCCAGGAAAACAGTATCTCACCGGCCTCATAGGTCGCGTGACCGTCATCGAGCGCGCCCTCAAGGATCACGGCGGCCTCGAGACGGTTGTGGCCATGCTCGATCACCGATTTTCCGGGTGCCATGCGAAGCAAACGCCCGAGACGGGGTGAAAGATGCGCCGTGTCGAAACCAAAGAGTCCGCGACGCCAGTTCAGGCGTTGCGATCCGCCGATCAGGCTGTCAGCGAGCACCTGTGTATCGCATCCGGCATGTGTCACCGTGCGGCGCGTTCCGCCTTCCGCCGGAGCGACATCTTCAAGAAGCACCCCGCCGACAATCGCCCAGAGATCACTCGTTCCACTGCCCGCCGGATGCAGGCGCACATGCAGGTCTCCGGCGAGTTGCAGTTCGCTGGCGAGCGCGCCGGTGGCATGGTCGAGCATGAAGGCGGCGTAGATATCTGCCTGGGTCAGGTCTGTCATGCATTGATTTACGGCGCAAAAAGCCGTCCGGATCACGCCTTCTTCGGTTGAAAGACACACGACGCGCTTTAAGCTCGCGCCAGCATCAGGAGAGGCCGCGCCATGCAGTTCAGCAATTCCGTCATCGACCTGATCGGCAACACGCCGCTCCTTCGCCTTCGGAAGGTGTCGGAGGAAACCGGCTGCAACATTCTCGGCAAGGCGGAATTCCTCAATCCCGGCCAGTCGGTAAAGGACCGTGCAGCACTTGGCATCATTCGCGACGCTGAAGCCAGGGGCCTGCTGAGGCCTGGCGGGACCATCGTGGAAGGCACCGCAGGCAATACCGGCATCGGTCTTGCCATGGTCGGCAATGCGCTCGGCTACAAATCCGTCATCGTCTTCCCGCGGACCCAGTCGAAGGAGAAGAAGGACGCGATCAAGCTGCTCGGCGCAAAGCTCATCGAAGTTGACGCCGTTCCCTATTCCAATCCGAGCCATTACGCCCGCTATTCCGGACAACTCGCCGACGAGCTCAACGCGACCGAGCCGAACGGAGCCATCTGGGCAAACCAGTTCGACAACACCGCCAATCGTGACGCCCACTATGCGACGACCGGACCCGAAATCTTCGCGCAGACAGATGGCAAGGTGGACGGCTTTGTCTGCGCTGTGGGCTCCGGCGGCACACTCGCTGGCGTTGCGATGGCGCTTCGCGAACGCAAGCCAGAGGTCAAGATTGCCATCGCCGATCCCGGCGGCGCAGCGCTTTACGGCTGGTTTGCCCATGGCGAGCTGAAGGCCGATGGCACCTCGATCACCGAGGGCATCGGGCAGAGCCGCGTGACCGCAAATCTCGAAGGCCTCTCAACCGATTCTGCCTATCGCTGCTCCGATGAGGAGGCCCTCGCCATCCTCTACGATCTGGTCATGAATGAGGGGCTGTGCCTCGGCGGATCGGCGGGCATCAACATTGCAGGCGCGGTGCGCATGGCGCGCGAAATGGGTCCGGGGCATACCATCGTCACCATTCTCTGCGACTATGGAAACCGCTATCAGTCGAAGCTCTACAATCCGGAATTCCTGCGCGCCAAGGGCCTTCCGGTGCCGCCCTGGATGGAGGACTGAGACCATGCCGCAAACCGAAAGCGCCCTCGTCTCCGCCGAATGGCTGAAGGCCCACCTCTCCGATCCCGACCTCCGCCTCATCGAGGCCACCTGGTATCCCGACTGGATTTCGCGCGACAGGAGCGCGCGGCAGGAATATGCCGACGGCCACATTCCGGGCGCGGCCTTCTTCGACATTGACGATATTGCCGATCCCGACACCGACCTTCCACACATGCTGCCCTCGGCGGTCATGTTCTCTTCGCGCCTGCGAAAGATGGGCATTGGCGACGGGCACCGCATTGTCGTCTATGACCGCAACGGCCTGATGGCCGCCGCCCGCGTCTGGTGGATGCTGCGCACCATGGGGCATTCCGAGGTCCATGTGCTGGACGGTGGCTGGCAGGACTGGCTGGCGAGCGGTGGCGAGATCGAGGATCTGCCGCCCATTCTGTCGGAGCGTCATCACACCGTCCGCGTCAACGCCGAATTGCTGCGCACGCTTGAACAGGTGCGCCAGGACATTGCCGGCGGCGAGGTGCAGATTGTCGATGCCCGGCCCTCAGGGCGTTTCAATGGAACCGCACCCGAGCCGCGCGACGGGATCAGGTCGGGCCACATGCCCGGCGCGATCAATGTTCCGACCTCCGACATCATGCTTGACGGCCGGCTGAAGCGCGCAGACGCGCTGCGCAGGGTGTTTACCGCCGCCGGCTGGACGCCAGGCAAGCGCACGGTGACGAGCTGCGGGTCCGGCGTGACGGCAGCGATCCTCGCGCTGGCGCTGCACGAACTCGGCGAGGACAAGGTCAGCGTCTATGATGGCAGCTGGGCGGAATGGGCCTCACATCCGGACAATCCCATTGAAAGCTCGGCATGAGCGGCGACCGCAAGCTTTCGACCCATCTCATTCATCACGGCAGGGGATCTCGGCGAACCGTGCACCCGCCCGTCGAACGCGCCTCGACCGTGCTGCTGCCGAGCGCGGCTGATCTCTACACCCAGAAACGAAGCCCCTATGGCCGCATGGGCCACGGCCTGCACCGGGAACTTGAGGAGGCGCTCTGCGAACTCGAAGGCGGGATGTTCGCGCGGCTGACGCCGAACGGGCTCTCGGCGTGCACGCTGGCGATCTCCTCCCTTGTGAGCAACGGCGACCATCTTCTGGTCAGTGACAATATCTACGGGCCGACCCGGCGTTTCTGCGAGCGCCATCTCACCCGGATGGGGGTCGAGGTCAGCTTCTTCGATCCGCGCTGCGGGGCGGGCATCGAGAACGAACTGCGCGACAACACTGCAGCGATCGCCATGGAATCGCCCGGCTCGCTCACCTTCGAACTTCACGACCTGCCGGCCCTCCTGTCGGTGACCCGCCCGCGCGGCATTGCGTCCATGCTCGACAACACGTGGAGCGCAGGGATCGTTCACAAGCCGCTCAGCTTCGGTGTCGATCTTTCGGTACAGGCGCTGACAAAATACGTGGTCGGGCATGCCGATGCCTTTGGCGGCGCAGTGATCGCCGGCAATGAAGGCGCAGCCAACCGTCTGGACGCGACCGCCGACGATTACGGCTTCTCGCTTGGCCCTGAAGAGGCCTGGTCGGCCCTGCGCGGCCTTCGCACCCTGCCCCAGCGTCTGAAACTGCATGAGCACGCCGCACTTGAACTGGCAGAGCATCTCTCCTGTCACCCGGCGGTCGACCAGGTGATCCATCCGGCCCGCAGCGATCATCCCGATCACGCGATCTGGAAACGCGACTTCACCGGTTCATCGGGCCTCTTTGCCATCGAACTGAAGCCCATCAGGCCCGCTGAAGTGAACGCTGCGCTCGACCGGCTGGAACTTTTCGGATTCGGTTTCAGCTGGGGCGGTTTCGAGAGCCTGGCCATTCCCTGCGACCCGCAACTGAAGCGTACCTGCTCAAGGCGTGGCGCGCACGGGCCCCTGCTGCGCATTCACGCCGGTCTCGAGGACACGGGCGACCTGATCGCCGATCTCGATCAGGCGCTCGGCACACTCCTGCGCTGAAATCAGGACGATGCGGCCAGCTTTCGGCGCTTGGCGATCTCCGACAGCGTCTCTCCGACATAGGTGCCGGGTGCATCGCCAAGCCCGACATCACGAGGCTGGATCGCGTCCACCTTGCGACCGGAGAAGGGCTTTAGCCAGTCGGCCCATTCCGGCCACCACGAACCCGGACGCTCCTCGGCCCCGTCCAGCCATTCATCAGCCGTCCCGGGAAGGTCATCGCGCACCCAGTGCTGGTACTTCTTCGCGTCCGGATGGTTGATCACGCCGGCAATGTGTCCAGAGCCCGCCATGACGAACTTGACCGGCCCGGACAGTCGCTTTGCCATGCGGTAGCAGGACTGGTAGGGCACGATGTGGTCGGCACGGCTTGACTGAATGAAGGTCGGCGTCGTGATGTCGGTCACGCCGACCGGCTCACCAAGCACCTTGAACCGGCCAAGCGAGAACTTGTTTTCCGAATACAGGTCGCGGAGGTAGCGCAGGTGCAGCGGGCCCGGAAGATTGGTCTGGTCGGCGTTCCAGAACAGGAGGTCGAACGGCTTTGGCTTGCGCCCGAGCATGTAATTGTCGACCACATAGCGCCAGACGAGATCGACGGGGCGGAGATAGTTGAACGTTTCCGACATGATCTCGCCGGGCATGAGCCCGCCGGCCTGCTCGATGATGGTGGCAATATGGCCGATTGCCGTTTCATCGGAGAAGATCAGCAGTTCGCCGGCTTCCTCGAAATCCGATTGTGAGGCGAAATAGGTAACCGAGGAGATGCGCTCATCACCATGCCTGCACATGCGCGCGAGTGCCGTTGAGAGCAGCGTGCCGCCAATGCAGTAGCCAACCGTGTTCACCCGCGCCTGGCCGGTGATCTCTAGCACCTTGTCGATAGCGGCATGGATGCCGTCCTCGATGTAATCGTCCCAGTCGTAATTCTTGGTCTCGTCATCGGCCGAGCGCCAGGAGACGACGAAGACGGTAAAGCCCTTCGAGACCAGCCACCTGATCATCGAATTGCTCTCGCGCAGATCGAGAATGTAGTATTTGTTGATGAAGGGGGGGAAGATCAGGAGCGGGATCTCGTAGGCCTTCTTGCGGACCGGTTCGAATTGCAGGATCTCGATCAGCGTGTTGCGATAGACCACCTTGCCAGGTGCCGTCGCAATGTTCTCGCCGACCTGAAAGGGCTCGCTGTCAACCTGCTGGATGCTCAGGCGGCCATTGCTGCGGGCGATATCCTCGCGAGCCTGCCGGATGCCCTCCAGAACGCTTGCACCGCGGCTTTCGATAAAGGCCCGCAACGCAGCCGGATTGGTGGCGAAGAAATTCGTCGGTGCCAGAGCGTCGACGGTCTGCTGGGTGTAGAATTTCGCCTTGCGCTTGTCGGCGGGTTTCATGTCGCTTGCCTGGTCGACCAGCGACATCAGCCACTGCGTGTTCAGCTCATAGGCGCGCTGCATCATGTAGAAGAACGGATTGCTCGACCATTCCGGATCGGAAAAGCGCCGGTCGCGGCTCGCAGCGTTCAGCTGACCAGTCGCAAGGTTCTGCCAGAGTTGCGCATAGCCCTCGAACAACTCCATGTTCGCGCGCATCAGCCGCTCGGGATGCATGGCAAGGGACTGGCCGACGGCTGCGAAACTCTCGACCGCCTTCATCTGCATCGGGTCCACAGCATGCGGCAGCGCGCTCGAGGAGAAGCGCGAGAATTCGCCCATCAGGCTCTGGCTTTCCACCGTCGCCGCGCTCAGCGTCGCCATGATGTCTCGCATGGCATCGGGGGCCTGCGACTGGATCAGTTCGGTCAGGGAGTCCGCGACATTTGCCGCCATCTCGCCCTTGCCTGTGCTTTTTTCCGCCATCTCACCACACCACGCTATCGGCTTAATGTGGGAGTATGATACACAAGCTTTGAGAATTCATGAGTCGTGGTAACGAAAAATCCTAATGAAACGCGCGTCTTGCTTCATTTTTCTTGCACTTGGCGGGTGTGCAAGCCAGGTCGACGCGGTCCGTTCTGCCGCGGACGAAGCACCTGTATGGTTTCAGGAGCGTCGGGAGGAAATCCGCGGCGAGGACTATCCAGACATTCGGGCGGTTCCGACAGTGAACGCCGACGCTCGTCCTCAGTTCGGCCGGGAGACCGGCGCGCTTGCCCGCTCCGGTTCTGCCACCGAATTCGCCACTCATCCCCGCGCCACACCGCCAAACCTGTCACCGGCCGACATCATGGCCTGGGTGCGGGAGAAGAAGCAGCTCTTTGCCGGAGTGAGTCCGCCGCAGCCCGGCGAAGCCCGGTTGCCCGATCTCAGCGTCTTCGACGCACCGCGCGGCCAGCCGCCTGCCGGCCTTCGCTAAACCAGTCCGCCCGAGGGCGTTTCGCTCAACCGCAACGACCTTCCCGCGCAGCCCTTCAAGGATGGGGTCCGCATGAACGAGTTCCACAAGATCAGACGCCTGCCGCCTTATGTGTTCGAACAGGTCAACCGCTCGGCCGCCGCCATGCGCGCGCGCGGCGTCGACATCATCGACCTCGGCATGGGCAATCCCGACCTGCCGACCCCGCCCCACATCATCGAGAAGCTGGTCGAGACGGCCTGGAAGCCAAAGGCGAGCCGCTATTCCGCCTCGCGCGGGATTCCCGGTCTTCGCAAGGCGCTGGCCGGTTATTATGAGCGCCGCTTCGGCGTGCGCCTCGATCCGAACCGGGAAGTCGTCGCCACGCTCGGCTCCAAGGAAGGCTTCGCCAATCTCGCCCAGGCCATCGCCGCACCCGGCGACACCATTCTGGCACCCAATCCAAGCTATCCGATCCACAGTTTCGGCTTCATCATGGCTGGTGCCGCCATCCGCAGCGTAAAGGCGCTGACGGCGGAGGAATATCTGCGCGGCCTGGAATCTGCAGTGAAGTATTCCGTCCCGAAACCCACCGCCATGGTGCTCTGCTACCCGTCCAACCCCACCGCCGAGACCGTCAGCCTCGATTTCTACAAGGATGCGGTGGCGTTCGCGAAGAAGCACGACATCTTCATCCTGTCCGACCTCGCCTATAACGAGATCTATTTCAACGATCCAACGCCCTCCATCCTGCAGGTTGAGGGTGCCAGGGACATTGCCGTCGAGACGACGACCCTGTCGAAGACCTACAACATGGCGGGCTGGCGGGTCGGTTTCGCGGCTGGCAATGAGCGGCTGATTGCGGCGCTGGCGCGGGTGAAGTCCTATCTCGACTATGGTGCCTACACGCCGATCCAGGTCGCCGCCTGCGCCGCGCTGAACGGTCCGCAGGACTGCGTGGATGATCTGCGCGCCATCTACAAGACCCGCCGCGACGCGCTGATCGAGAGTTTCGGACGGGCCGGCTGGAACATTCCCGTTCCCGACGCCTCAATGTTCGCGTGGGCGCCCCTGCCCCCGCAGCTGGTCCATCTCGGTTCGCTGGAATTCACGCTGAAGCTGTTGCAGGAAGCCGAGATCGCTGTGTCTCCCGGCGTCGGCTTCGGCGAGTATGGCGAAGGCTATGTGCGCATTTCACTGGTTGAAAACGAGCAGCGCATCAGGCAGGCCGCCCGCAATGTGAAGCGCCTGCTGCAGGCACCGGAGATCACGAGGAAAGCGGGATGAACAGGATCAGTGTGGCGATTGCCGGTCTCGGCCATGTCGGCGGGGGCCTCGCCCACCTGATTGCCGAACAGGACACGGCCCGGCTGCCACAGGCGATCGAGATCGCCGCAGTCTCTGCACGTTCGCGCCAGAAGGATCGCGGCGTCGATGTGTCGGCTGTGGACTGGTATGATGATCCCGTCGAGATGGCGCGCAGCGCTGACTATGACGTCTATGTCGAGCTGATCGGCGGGGCCGACGGACCGGCCAAGGCGGCCGTCGAAGCGGCCCTGAAGCGCCAGCGCTCGGTCGTGACCGCCAACAAGGCGATGATCGCCGAACATGGGGCAGACCTCGCAAGGCTCGCACGCGACAATGGCGTCCAGATCCTCTTCGAGGCCGCTGTTGCTGGCGCGGTTCCGGTGGTGCGGGTCCTGAAGGAATCGCTGGCTGGTGTCAGCGTTGACCGGGTGACCGGTATCCTCAACGGCACTTGCAACTACCTGCTCTCCGAAATGCTTGCAGCCGGGCGCGACTATGACGATGTCCTCGCCGACGCTCAGAGGCTCGGCTACGCCGAGGCCGATCCCTTCCTTGATGTTTCCGGCACCGATGCGGCCCACAAGATCGCCATTCTTTCGGCAATTGCCTTCTCCGCTGATATCGACTTCTCCACGGTCCGGATCGAGGGCGTGGACGGCCTTGCGCTCGAAGACCTCCAGCTTGCCGGCAAGCTCGGCTTCACCATCAAGCTGATCGCCGAGGGCCGCGTCGATGCTGGCAGGGTCTATTGCAGTGTTGCGCCCCGGGCGCTGGAACAGAACCACCCGCTGGCCGCGATCAGCGGATCGCTGAACACGGTGCGCCTGGAAGCGCCCTCCTTCAGCCAGATCGTACTGACCGGGCCGGGAGCCGGTGCGGGCCCGACCGCCAGTGCCGTCATCGGGGATATCGGTCGCATCGGCCTTGCAGAATCGGCTGACGCGTTCGGCCGCGCCCCGCATCACACGGTTCGCCGGTTTGCCGAGCCGCAGGGCGAGCGCCAGGGCCGCTGGTTCGTCCGTGTGCATTTGTCAGACCGGCCGGGCGCGCTCGCCGCCCTGTCGGAAGCCATCGCCGATGCCGGAGTGTCGGTCGACAAGTTGATCCAGGATTCCAGTGTCGACGGCCGCTCGCCCATTGCGCTGACGACTCATCCCTGCACCGGCCAGCAGGCCGAGGCCATGATCGCCGGCATCGCGGCATTGGAGGAATCGGTTGACGCGCCACGGTTGATCCGTATCGAAAGCGGGACAAGTTGACCGGCTCCGCCTGGAGCCGCGCTGCCAATTTCCAAGGGGGACGCCTGATGGCCGACACGAACAAGATACCGTCCGAGATTGCCAATGCCATTGTGGATGTCGCAGAGTTGGCGGCCATCGCTGCGGCGACAATGGTGGGTCGCGGCGATGAGAAGGCGGCCGATCAGGCGGCCGTCGATGCCATGCGGACCGCGCTGAACGCGGTCGATATGAAAGGCCGGATCGTCATTGGCGAGGGCGAGCGCGACGAAGCGCCCATGCTGTATATCGGCGAGGAGGTCGGCACCGGCAGCGGTGTCGAGATCGACATCGCGCTCGATCCGCTCGAAGGCACGACCCTGACGGCCAAGGCCATGCCGAACGCGCTCGCCGTGCTCGCCATCTCCCCGCGTGGGGCCATGCTCCACGCACCCGACGTCTATATGGACAAGCTGGCGCTCGGCCCGGGCTACCCGCAAGGACTGGTGGACCTGTCCATGAGCCCGGCCGACATCGCAGCGGCGGTGGCGAGGGAGAAGGGCGTGGCCATCGGCGATGTGACCGCCTGTGTGCTCGACCGCCCGCGTCACAAGGACATTATCGACAGCCTGCGCAGCGCTGGGGTCCGGATCTCCCTGATCACCGATGGGGATGTCGCTGGCGTCATCAACACGACACTGCCCGAAACCGGTATCGACTTTTACATCGGCCAGGGCGGCGCGCCTGAAGGCGTTCTGGCGGCGGCGGCGCTGAACTGCGTCGGCGGCCAGATGCAGGGCAAGCTCGTCTTCCGCAATGATGATGAGCGCGCCCGGGCCGAGCGCACCGGTGTCAGCGATCTCGACAAGGTCTACGATTTGAAGGAGCTCTGCTCCGACGAGACGGTCTTCTGTGCCACCGGCGTCACCGCTGGCAGCCTGCTTGATGGCGTGCGCCATGCCGGCGGCAAGGTCACCACCGACACGCTCGTCATGACGTCGGCCACCGGCATTGTCCGCCGCGTGCGCACGGAACGTCCTTCCGGGTCCTAGGCAGACATGGCCAAGGCCGAGGTCGCACCTTTCGGGAACGGCACCTCGCTTGGCGGTCGGCGCTGGGTCCTGAGATCGGTCGATGATGCGCTCGTCACCGAGATTTCCCGTAAGGTGGGCGGAGACGAACTGCTCGCCCGCCTGCTCGCGCTTCGCGGCGTTGCCGCCCATGAGGCACAGGGTTTTCTCGAGCCGAAGCTGAGGAACCTGTTTCCGGACCCCTCCTCCTTTGCTGACATGGAAACGGCGGCAGCAGCTGTTCTCGATACGGTGCTGGCGAAGAAGGCGGTCACCGTGTTTGCAGATTATGACGTCGATGGCGGCACATCATCGGCGCAGCTCGTGCGCTATTTCCGCGCCTGGGGCCAGGAGCTCGGCCTCTATGTTCCAGACCGGCTGAAGGAGGGCTACGGCCCCTCCCCCGAAGCTTTCCGCCAGCTTAAGCAGGAAGGCTGCGAGCTCGTCATTACGGTGGATTGCGGGGCGGCCGCCTTTACCGCGCTTGAAACGGCCGAAGAGATCGGTCTTCCCGTGATCGTCATCGACCACCATCTGATGCAGGGCCGGAACCCGCCAGCACTCGCGCTGGTGAACCCGAACCGGCCGGACTGCAATTCCGGCTGCGGCCATCTTGCCGCCGCCGGTGTCGTTTTCGTTTTCCTCGTCGCGCTGAACCGGATCGCCAAGGCGCGCGGGATCGAACCGCCAGGCGGTCTGCCCGATCCCATGCGTCTGCTCGACCTCTGCGCCCTCGGAACGATCTGTGACATGGCGCCGCTCGAAGGCGTGAACCGCGCTTTCGTGACCAGCGGGCTGAAGGTTCTGGCGCGCGGGGAAAATCCGGGCCTCAGGGCTCTGTGCGACGTGGCCGGGATCGGCGCCGCAGACAGCACCTATCATGCAGGCTTCGTCCTCGGACCGCGCCTCAATGCCGGCGGCCGGGTCGGCGATCCCTGGCTCGCGGCGAAGCTGCTGGCCACCGATGATCGCGAGGAGGCCTTGGCACTTGCCGAGCAGCTTCACGGACTGAACGCGGCGCGACGCGAAGTCGAAGCGGGCATTCTCGCCGAGGCGAAGGCCGAGGCCGAGCGTCAGCTAGAGGCTGCCCCCGACCTGCCGGCCCTGGTGGTGGCCGGTGAAGACTGGCATCCGGGCATAATCGGCATTGTCGCCGGGCGGCTGAAGGATGCGTTTCACCGTCCGAGCATCGTGATCGGTCATGGCCGCGCCATCGGCCCGCTGGCAAAGGGATCGGCCCGCTCGGTGCCGGGCATCAATCTTGGCGGGCTGATCGCCGACGCGGTGAAGGCCGGAAAACTTCAGACTGGCGGCGGCCATGCCATGGCGGGCGGGCTGAGTGTCCGGCCCGAGGACATTGACGCGTTCAGGGGCTGGCTGGTCGAGGCGATGAAGGATGCCGGCCGCTATCTCGATGCCGCACGCGAGCTTGACATTGCCGGCCTGATCACCGCTGGAGGCGCGACGCCGGAACGCCTCACCCGGATCGAGCAGGCCGGCCCCTTCGGTGCCTCGGCCCCGGAACCGGTCTTTGCCCTCACCGGCGTCAGCGTCGAAGGCGTGCGCCGGATCGGCGAGAACCATCTGAAATTTACCGCGCGCGACGAGACGGGAAAGCTCAACTGTCTCGCCTGGCGCAGCGCCGATGAGCCGCTTGGCGAGGCACTCCGGCGGGGTAGGCGCATCAATCTGGCCGGCCGGTTGAAGCGCGATGACTGGCAGGGCCGGGAGGGTGTGCGCTTCGATGTGATGGATGCTGTGGAAAGAGACTGAATTTCCTCTCGAACGCCGCTTGCATCGAAAATGAAGCTTGGCTATATGACCCGCTCACCGCGCGGTCCCTTCGTCTATCGGTTAGGACGCCAGGTTTTCAACCTGGAAAGAGGGGTTCGATTCCCCTAGGGACTGCCACTCTCCTGACTGTCTTTTTCTCTCTTTCTGACCGCGAATTTATGCCGGAAGGCCTAGTTGATCGGTCTCGGCTGCGATAGGATTCAGGTATGGGAAGGGGAGCTGACACCGACTTGCCGGTAACGAACACCGTATCCGCCGAGGAACAGGTCAAGCCTGCTTCGGACGATCAGGAGGCTGTGCGCCATGGCGGTGACGGACCGGAGCCGCCTGTCTACCGGGTGCGGGGCTCGGTGAAATGGTTCGATCCCCGCAAAGGCTTTGGCTTCATACTTATCGACCATTCGGACGTCGACCTGGACATCAGACGCGACGTGCTCCTGCACATCAGCGTTTTGCGCAAGGCGGGACAGTCTGTTGCCGACGAGGGTGCCGCCATTGAATGCCGGATCGCCCGGCGAGAACAGGGCTGGCAGGTGGTTGCGATCGACGCGATCGATCCGCCCCGCCTCTCCGATCCGAAGGAACTCACCGATCAGGACTTCGAATCCGTCGTGGTGAAATGGTTCAATGCCGAGAAGGGCTATGGTTTTGTTCAGCGCCCAGGCGAAGACAATGACATTTTCGTCCATATCGTCGCGCTGCGTGCCATCAACCTGACCGACGCCGCCCCCGGAACGCGCTTTCTTGCCGCCATTGGCGACGGCACGAGGGGCGTGCATGTGATTGCGCTGAAGAAGCATCCCGAAGGTTGAAGGCCGGGGACAGGATTGGTCCAACGCGCCTGCCGGCAGCTTGTCTTGCTTGTTCCCCGCTCCGGCTTCGCCCGCGCGATGAAACGCGCTCAGGGCTGTGCCAGCAGGTCTGCCCGCACCGCACCGATGGGGACCGGTCCGGCAAGGCAATGGCTCTCGGCTTTGTGTCTCCCCAACTTGCGCCGGGAAAGCACGGGAACCGCTAGCCGGGTTCGAGGGGCGCGTCGGCCATGCGGAGCGTCAGGTCGGCGCGGGAAGCGTCCATGCGCACGGTCCAGCCAGAGCTGGCCTCGAACAGGCGCGACATCCCATCAAGGTCTGAGGGTTCCCAGTCCCGAGAGCGCTCAAATGAGAGCGCATTAGGGGATAGCTTCTCCTCGTGGACGATCCATTCGATACGGAGACCACCGCGTCCATCGGTAAAGATGCGCGCGAGGCCGCCAGTTCCGCTGGCCATGCACCGGTCCATATAGGCCCGCAGCCAGTGCAGGCGCAGCCACAGAAGCGGCCAGAGCCAGATGGGTGTGGCCTGGTAGAAGCGGATGATGTCCTCGCGGTTCATGCGGAGGAGTATCGCGCAGGCTCGCTTGGAGGGGGATAGGTTTTTCGTTGCAGTGCCCGCCATGAGGCTCTCCTCCCCAAAGAGTGGAGGAGGATGAAGGCGACACTGCCGACCCCGCACCTTGCGCTGCCTCTCCCGATCGCGGGAGGGGGCAAGATGGTCTGCGAAGCAGATGAAGCGGTACTGTGGAGTGTTTCGAACCTCCGCACGGCGAGGACACATGGACCTGCACTGCCATCTTGTGCGCCAGGGCGGGCTGGGGTAGCGGTTCTGGTGATGAAACACCTCGTCTTCGCCTTCGCTGCGGCGCTGCTTGCCGCCAACTCCGCCCTGAGCCAGGACGTGATCGACTTCCAGCAACTGGAAGAGCAGCCGCTCAGCATCGAGACGGCGGACGGCACGATCTCGCTGACGGTTGAGCTGGCAGACGAGACCGAGGAAATCCGGATCGGCCTGATGAACCGGGAAAGCATGCCGGAGGATCAAGGCATGCTGTTCGATTTCGGCCAGCCGCGCGAAGCCAATATGTGGATGAAGAACACAATAATCCCGCTGGACATGCTGTTCATGGATTCTGACGGCACCGTTCTCGCGATCGCGCGTGATGCCGAGCCGAAATCGGAACGAAGGATCAATCCCGGCTTCCCCGTGAAAGGCGTGCTCGAGCTGAATGCCGGCGCGTCTGAACGCCTCGGTATCGCTCCGGGAGACATTGTGATCCATCCGATTTTCGGAAATGCCCCTGAAACTGCGCAAACAGATGACGCCGAAGTGACGGCATCAGAAGACTGATCGACTTGCGGGCGTTGACGCAGGCCTCAAGATCAGGGCAGGAAGCACGTCTGTCGGAGCGTGGCGCAGTCTGGTAGCGCACCTGGTTTGGGACCAGGGGGCCGCAGGTTCGAATCCTGCCGCTCCGACCATTGACGAGACGCGTTAACGCCCGGAGCACGAGACATGCAGGCCCGCATCTACAAACCGTCCAAGACCGCCATGCAATCGGGACGCGGCAACACACGCGACTGGGTTCTGGAATTCGACGCAGAGGTGCACCGCACGATCGAGCCGCTGATGGGATGGACGTCGGTGGATGACAATTCTGGCCAGGTCCAGCTGCGCTTTGCCAGCCGCGACGAGGCCATCGCCTACGCCCAGCGCAACAATCTCACCTTCACCGTCGAGGACGCGCCTGCCCGCAAGCGGCTGGTGAAGAGTTATTCGGCGAATTTCGCGCACGACCGCAAGCGGCCCTGGACGCACTGAGCCCGCCCTTCCCGCTTGCACCCGGCGCGCTTCCAAAGCATGAACCCAGTGGCACGGCCCCGTAGCTCAGCTGGATAGAGCACCCGACTTCTAATCGGACGGTCGCAGGTTCGAATCCTGCCGGGGTCGCCATTTCATGTTCCCGTAAGCGTCGGACCACGTTCGACGAACATGGATCGCACTCAGGTCTGATGCGCGGATCGGGGCGTTGGGTCATCAGACCTGCGCACCGGACACCTTGAGATCAGCCGCGAGGCGGGCGGGCGGATTTCACGTTTCTCGGGCGACCGTCGATCGGCTTTTGCAGCGTGCTGCGCGGGGCCGGACCGGTCGGAAGAGGCGGCGGCGCACCGGCTGGCGGCAAAGGCTGGCTGCCCGGCGCGGCCACGGTGATGTTCGGCCGAGAACCCGCGAGCGCGCGATACACCATGCCCTGCGGCGCGGCATTGTTGGGCAGCGTGAAATTCTGCCCGCTTGCCTCGCCGCGGCGGTTGCGACGGATGCGCGGCAGGCGCTCGCTTGCGACAGAGGCACGGCTGCCAGCGCTCGGCGTCGGGCTGGATTCAGGCTTCGCCGTTCTCAGCTGCTTGTTCTTGCCGGCCCCGCTGCCATCGCCTTTCGTGACCGTGCGTTCGCCACGTACGGTTTCGCGACGAGGCGGGCGATTGGTTTCCGTGCTCCAGCGGCGGCTGTTCTGGGCGCCGGACACACCTGTCGTTCCGAAGGTCACGCCGCGCGCCGAGGTTCTGGGCGGTGTCATCCTCTGGCCGCTGGCGGCGCGTCTGGCCTGTGCGGCCTGAGCCGATGCCTGCATCTGCGGCGAGATACGGATGGTCGCCGGCGAGCGATTCGGCTTCTTTGAGGCCTGACCTGCTGCGTTCGGTTTCTTGCCCGGCTTTCCGCCACCCTGAAACTGTTTCGGACCGTCGGCATGGGCAACAGAACCGGCCTGCGGTACCAGTGCCACCGCGGCTGCGAGGCCGAGAAGGCCGAGGGTTAGCTGTTTCAGTCGCATCGCTCAGCCCTCCTCGCTCGCACCGCTGCCCAGCGGTTCGACCACGAGGACGTCGCGATTGTTGAAATCGCTGACGACCTGCAAATAGTCGATGTCAGGATGGCTTTCGGTTGCCTCGGCCAGGACATCGACATAGCGGAACTGGTCGAGCACCTCGGGCTCTACGGGAACGCCCCAGATGCGCAGCGCCGCCACCGCGCCGACAAAGGGAGCCGTGTTGCCGTCCGCGGTGCCGAGCCAGACGCCTGCAGGCGCGATGTCGGCAACATCCATCTCGGCGATGCCGAGCGGCTCGCCATCGACGATCGCGACGACTGCGCCATCGTAGAAATTGAGCGCGACATGGTGGACCTGTCCGTCATCGAAATCGAAGGCCCAGACGGCTTCCTCTTCGCCGGTGAGAAAGCCGAGGCCAGTCTTGTCGCGCAAGATGGCGATGACATAGGCCGCTCCGCCCGAGCCCGCTGCCGATATCACCACCGGGTCGTAGTCCGGCGTCTCACTCCAGTCTGGCTCGACCCAGAATTCGATCGTGCCGCCTTCCAGCACCGAGAATTCGGGGTCAGGCAGGAGGTAAAGTCCGTTCTGACCGTCCAGTTCAAGGAAGTCCGGGAAGTCGAGCGCGACCTCGGCCGGCGCGACCGTCTCAGCCTCCTGCGCATGACCCAGCGTTGCGGGCGTGAGGAGGGAAAGGGCGAGGAGCCCGGCGAGATGGCGTTTCATGTGCAGTCCCCTTTGCTGTTTGGCGGTGCTGGCGGATTGTCAGTCGGTTGTGTCTTCCTTTGCAGTTTCGAGGGCCGTCTGAAGGGCCTCCATCTTGTCGCGATAGGCGCGTCGCAGCGCGCGCGTCTCTTCCTCTGGCAGGGCGGCCAATTTATAAGTGACGCCGACGGGTCGCCAGTATTCCTCACCGAAATCGAACAGGGCGCGCCTGTCGGCCAGCCCCCTGTCTACCGGTTCGAAAAATCTGAGCGTCATCGCCCCGTCACCTACCCGCTTGAGCCGCGGCAAAGCCGGCATGACGCGCACGGGGCTTTCGGGATCGTCATTGATTGTCAGACGCGGTGCACTGCCGAGCGGGGAGTCGCTTGCGAAAAGGCATTCGAGAAAGGTCTTCGAGGCCTGCGTCTTCTCGTCCATGTCTGCCGGAGCAACCTCGCTCTCGAGCGCAGAAAAGAACAAGGCGCTGATTGCCCACTGGACCTGTTGAAGGCGATGCTCACCATTCAGCGGATCGCTGCCCTGAAAGACGAGCTTGGAGTAATTGGCCGCATCCAGCCGCTCCTTCGGCGTGTTCAGCATGTCTGGCAGGCAGGCAAGCGTCGCTGGCAGCCCTTCGTCCGTAGCGATGATGATATCTGTGAAGTCCGTGTTGCGCTCCCCTGCAAGGATCACAACACCCGGCCAGGCGTCGGAGCGCCATCCTCCGGCCAAGGAGCCCGTCTCCAGGCGTGTCTCCAGCGCATCTGACCAGGGCTTGAGCTCAACGCGCTCGGCATCGTCCCTGCCCGCATTGATTTCCAGAATGATCGGGCCTTCGGGGAGCGCTGTCAGCTGCACCTTGCCACGGAGCCGACGGTCCAGGGACCGCAACTGGAAATCTCTCTTGCTTGCGGCCCCCGCCTCGTACAGCTCCTCATAGCGCAGATGCTCGATTATCTTGTAGGAACCGTCCTCGGTGCGATTCAGCGGGAGGGCGACCGGCTTGACGGACGCATCGTCGGACGCGCTCTTGAAGGTGAGATATTCGCCAAATGTCCGCCCGCCGACAGTCTGCACCGTCAACGTACTTTCAACATAACTCTGCTCTTCGAAATTGAAGATGAGGTCAGGGAAGGCCTCGGTGAAGTACGGCCCGTCCGGTGTCGTGTCATAGATCGGCCAGTCGCTCAAGCCAGCGGCGCGCAGTTCGGTGTAGTCCCGGATGCGCGCGTGCAGCCTGGCGCGGACCTTCTCATAGACTTCCGGCTCGCCCGGGAAGTTCAGCGGGTTCAGCAATTCATCCAGCGGGCGCAGATCGAGCAGGATCGGCGCGGGCCGGTCGCCGACTGCAAAGCCGTTCTGGTCCCAGGACCCATTGCCGCCAACCGCCTGGAAAGTGGTGCGTTCACGGCCCGTCGTGATGCTTTCGGCGCGCCCCTCCGAAATGGCCTTGCCAACATAACCCGAGACGGAACCTTTCACCATTTCCAGTTCTGCCTCGAAGCGCTGCGAAGAATCCGAAGATTCCCGCTCGGCTGTCGCCTCTTCGGAGTAGGTGAATGCCATTTCGGCATTGGCCCCGTAGGTGACAGCATAGGGATAATGGGTGCCGAACTTGTCGATGACCCGGTCGTAATAACGGATGTCGTCATCGCCGTAGCGCCTGGCGTCTTCAATGGCGTCGATAAAGGCGTCCGACAGCTCAATGTAAGGGTGATCGACAACGATGGCGTAAAGCTTTGTGCGAGAGTATCCCGCCGCGCGCGACGAGGTGTTTGACTCGCGCATGGACTCGGCGATGGACTCAGCGAAATCGGCGCCGGCGCTCGCGCTCGGGCCGATCTCCGCACCGCCGGGCGTTAAGCCGACGCGTGCCTTCGCACCATAGGTGTCAGCCACAGAAGACTGTACTTCGCGTTCACTGGCGGCGAAGCTCTTCTGATAGACCATTCCCTGCTTGACTTCCGGAACCAGGTTGAAGCCGAGCGGTACCGTGCGTTTCTCCAGGATGCGATACTGGCTGCCAAAAACCTCCTTGAACACTTCCAGCTTGTCATTGTTCAACAGGTCGAAACCGTCCTGGGTGGTGATGTCGTAGCCGCGTCGGCTCGCCATGACATTGTCGAGATTGGACTGGTAAACGAAGACATCAGAAAGGCCGTACTCGTTGGCGTTGACCGTTGCGATGATGCCGGGGCTGGGCCGGGAAAAGAGCCTGTCACCAAGGCGCAGCCGTACATATCCCTGGCGCGACACGTCGACCTTCAGATCCGTGCCGAAACCGGTGTCCCGCCTCGAGGTGTAGGTCTTTCGCTCACCTTCCGGTTTCAGCACATCGGAGAGGGGAATGTCGTCGGCAGTGACAAAGGTCGCCCGGCGGCTCGGATCGAAGGCGTCTACCACTATCAGGACCTGTTCGGGGTCGGTGTCGGGCATGACGACCAGCAGTTCCGGTTCGGTATAGGTGCCGTGGGCGAGGGACTGCAGCGACTGCAGGTCGGCCGCCCAGCCGCTGACCTCGACGTCGGGATCGATGATCACAACGGTATCGTCCTGCCAGACCCCATCGAGGCGAGCCCAGCAGGACTGGTTCTTCTCGACATTGGCTTCGGCTTGTTCGACCGGCAGGCCCTGCAACATCCGTGTCTTCTTGGTGGTCTGCACCTCGACCGGGCCTTCAGGCGCACCGGTGAGCCGCGCGGCGGGGTCTGCCGCGGAAGCGGGCGCGAGAACGACCTCCTCGCATCCCTTGAAGGCGTCGTCGGGACCGGCGGTCGGTGGCGACTGCGCGAGCAAGGCGGGTGCACCGAGCACCATCATGACGAAGGCTGCAACGAACCTCATGGTGATGGTCAGATGGTTCTGCATGTGCCTTGTCCCGTAAAGTTTTTGCGCCCGTTCCTGTGATCCGTGAAGCCACGACAGCAGACTAGGCGCGTGTCCGTGGTCATGACAAGTAGAACGCTGAACGTGCCGTAAGTGTGACGCCGGTATTCATCGCCGCGTCATCCTTGAACCGAGGATGGCTGAAAGCCCTATTCTGCGGGCGATTGCGCCGCAGGTGCCTCCATTTCCTTCGACAGCTTGCGCGCGACATCTCCCGGTGAACCGGAGCCTCTGGCGATCAGCGCATAGGCGGTCGGCACGAAGAGCAAGGTCACGAGAACGGCAGCGATCACGCCGAACAGGATCACGACACCGATGGCAGCGCGCGTCTCCGCCCCTGCCCCGCTCGACAGGATGAGCGGCAGGGCCCCGGCCGCAGTGGTCACGCCGGTCATCAAGATCGGGCGGAAGCGGGCCAGCGACGCCTCGCGCAGCGCGTCATGGAAGCGCTTGCCCTCGTCGCGCAACTGGTTGGCGAATTCCACGATCAGGATGCCGTTCTTCGCCGCCAGCCCGACCAGCATGATGAGACCGATCTGGGTGTAGATGTTGAGGGAATTGCCCGTGAGCAGCAGTCCGAGCAGGCCACCGGCGAGCGTTGCCGGCACCGTCAGCATGATGATCACCGGATGGCGATAGCTCTCGAACTGCGCGGCAAGCACGAGGAAGACGATGGCAAGGCCGATCAGGAAGACAAACAGGATCGAACCGCCCGTGCTGCGGAAGTCGAGGGACTGTCCCTTGTAATCGATCGTCGCCTCGCTTGGCAGGACCTCGCGCGCGATCCGCTCCATTTCAGCGAGCGCGGTGCCGAGCGAGACGCCAGGTTCGAGCCCCGCCTCGATGGTGATGGAACGCACGCGGTTGTAGCGGTTGAGCGTCGGACTGTCGGCGCGGGCGGTGATGGTGGTCAGGCTGGACAGCGGGACGAGTTCGTCTGAGCGGCTGGAGCGGACATAGATGTTCTGCACGTCGTTCGGCGTGTTCTGCTCGGTGCGCAGTCCTTCGAGGATCACGTCATATTCCTCGCCATTGTCGATATAGGTCGTCACCCGCCGCGAGCCGAGCATGGTCTGGAGCGTCGTGCCAATCTCCTGCACGGTCACGCCGAGATCGGCGGCGCGCTCATAATCGACCTCTATGCGGTATTGCGGCTGCGTTTCCTTGTAGTCCCAGTCAATGTCGACCAGACCCGGATTGTCCTCGCGCAGGGCGTCGACAAAGGTGTCGCGCCATTCCGTCAGCTTCTCATAGGACGGACCGCCAAGGACGAACTGAACCGGTTTGCCTGTGCCCCCGCCGAGGCCCTGTCGCATGACGGCAAAGGCCTGGATGCCGGGCAGGTCAGACAGCTTCCGATTCACCTCATCGATGATTTCCTGCGCCGGTCGCCTCTCGCTCCAGTCGGTCAGCACCACGATCACGAAAGCCCGGTTGAAGTTTGACGTGCCAAATCCCGGGGCGCGCACCAGAAGACGCTGCATTTCGCCATCTTCGACATAGGGCAGAAGGCGGCGTTCGATTTCGTCGATATAGCGCTCCATATACGAGAAGGACGCGCCCTGCGGCCCGCGGACCACGGTGAAGAAGCCGCCGCGATCCTCCGTAGGGGTGTATTCCTGCGGCACGCTCCGCGCGAGCTGCCAGGCACCGGCAAAAAGGCCGACCAGTATCAGCCCGACCAGGATCGGTCGCGGGATGAGTCGGTCAAGCAGCCAGCCATAGCCCGACCGCAGGCCGCCAAAGGCCCAGTCGATCGCATTCGGCATGGCAGACATCAGCCCGCTTTTCTTTCTCGGTTTCAGCAGTTTGGACGCCATCATCGGCGTGAGCGTCAGGGCCAGCAGGCTGGAGAAGGCCACGGCTGCCGCCATGGTGAGCGCAAATTCGGTGAACAACCGCCCGACATCGCCGCGCAGGAATGTGATGGGCACGAAAACCGAGATCAGGACCAGTGTCGTCGCGATCACCGCGAAGCCCACCTGCCGCGCGCCCCGGTAGGAGGCCACAAGCGGCGTCTCGCCCTCCTCATCCATGCGACGGGAGACGTTCTCGAGCACCACGATGGCATCATCCACAACGAGGCCAATGGCAAGCACGAGGGCGAGCAGGGTCAGCAGATTGACCGACAGGCCAAGCGCATAGAGGACGATGAAGGTCGCGATGATCGAGATCGGTACCGTGATCGCCGGAATGATCGTTGCCCGCACGCTTCCCAGAAACAGGAAGATGACGAGCGTCACAAGGATCACGGCAATCGCGAGCGTGGTGTAAACCTCCCGGATCGATGCGGAGATGAAGACCGAACTGTCATAGCTGCGCGCGATCGTCATGCCTTCGGGCAGCGTGCCATTGAGTTGGTCTGCGAGGTCCTTGGCGGCATTCGCCACATCGACGGTGTTTGCTGTGGCCTGCTTGATGATGCCGAGCCCCACCATGGGCACGCCATTGCCGCGAAAGACGTTGCGATCCTCCACGGTGCCACGCTCGACGCGGGCGACGTCTCCGAGACGTACCTTGTAGCCATCGGCCCCTTCCGCGATGACAAGGGCGGCGAATTCCTCAGGTGTGCGGAAGGGCCGGTCGATGCGCACGATGAAATTGCGCTTCTCGCTTTCAAGACTGCCGGCTGGTGCCTCGACATTCTCGGACCTGAGCGCGCGTTCGATGTCGCTGACGGTGAGGTCGCGCGCCGCCAGCGAACGCCGGTCGATCCACACCCGGAGCGCATAATTGCGCGACCCTCCAACCTGGACGCGGGCCACGCCGTCAAGCGCGGAGAAACGGTCCACGAGGTAGCGGTCGGCATAGTCGGAGAGTTCCGGCGAGGTCATCGTGTCGGAGGCGAGGTTCAGCCAGATGATCACGTCATCACTGGAATCGGCCTTTTCCACCTCAGGCGGGTCGGCCTCTTCGGGAAGATTGTCGAGCACGCCGGAAATCCGGTCACGGATGTCATTGGCAGCCGCATCGATGTCCTCATCGACCCCGAATTCGATCGAGATGCGCGAGCGGCCGTCAGACGAGTTGGAATCGATGAAGCGTATGCCTTCGACCCCCGCAATCCGGTCCTCGATGATCTGGGTGATCCGCGTCTCGACAATGCTGGCCGAGGCACCCGGATATCGGGTGTCGATGGACACAACCGGCGCATCGATGTCGGGATATTCGCGCAGGGGCAGGCGGTCGAAAGCGACCATGCCGAAAATCACCAGCACCAGCGAGATGACCGAGGCGAAAACGGGCCTTTTGACCGAAACGTCGGAGATCAGCATGGCTTGAGGCCTCGATGTGTCTGTTTACCGGTCAATTCGCGCTCGGAATTGTGCCGGGCGGAGTCCGAACCGCGCTCACCTCAGTGGAGGAGCGGTCGCGTTCCAGCAAGGACGGGTCGCGGATGACCACCGGTCCGCCGTCGCGCAAGCGGATCAGGCCCTCGGTGACCACGGTTTCGCCGGCCTCAAGCCCGGAAAGCACCTCGACCATGCCCTCCCGGCGCGTGCCAAGGCTGACCTCGCGTCGATTGGCGACCGGAGGCTCTTCGCTATTGTCCACGACATAGACGAAGCTCTTGGGGCCGACGGGTTCGATGGCTTCCTCCGGAATGGCAAGCGAGGTGCGCGGATCGGCGCGCAGCGTCACCTGCATGAACATGCCGGCCCTCAGGAGCCGCTCCTCATTCGGTATCACCGCGCGCACCCGCACCGAGCGCGTGACAGGGTCGATTGCATTGTCGAGAACCGCAACCGTTCCCTCGAATACCTCGCCGGGAAAATCGTCCGTCACCGCCCGGATCTCGGAGCCCGGTTGGACAACGCGCAGGAAAACGGACGGCACGAGAAAGTCGAGATTCATCTCGCTGTCGTCGATCAGCACCGCAACCACATCGCCCGGACCAACAAAGGAACCGACACTGACCTGCCGAAAGCCGAGCACGCCGTCGAAGGGCGCGACCAACACACGGTCCTTCTGGCGCGACTGTACCGCGCGCAGTTGCGCGTCAGCCGCGTTGAAGGCCCTGCGCGCTTCATCGAGTTCCGATTGCGACACTGCGTTTTTTTCAGCAAGGCGTGTGACACGCTCCAGTTGGCGGCGGGCTTCGTCGACATCGGCTTCCGCCGCCTCGACAAGGGCGACCTGTTCACGCTGTGCGAGCGAGAGCAGCGTCTTGCCCTCCCGCACGCGCTCGCCATCATCGAAATAGATCGCGGTCACCCTGTCCGCCGCATTCAGCGTGAGTTCGACTCGCTCATTTGGCGCCAGCGTTCCGAGCGCCTCAACCTCGGTGGCAAACTCGAACGGCTCGACCTCTTCGGCAAACACGCTGGCCGGGCCGCCGCGCTGGGCAGTCGCGAGCGGTGCGCCCAGCGAGACGAGCGCAGCCAGAAAGATGTATGCAAGAACCTTCACGGCTGTGCTCCTGTGGTTTCCCGGTCAATGGTGGCCGGTTCCAGATCGATCATGCCGCCCAGAGCCCTGTACGCAGCAATCGCGTTCCTGGATGCCTGAAGCCGGCTGAGCGCCAGCCGGTCCTCGGCATCAAGCAGTGTCTGCTGGGCGTCGAGCACGTCAAGAAAATCATCATAGCCCTCCTCGAAACGCAGGCGGGCGAGTTCCACGGCGCGTTCGGCCGACTGCACGGCAATGATCAGGTCATCGCGACGCTGGAGTTCGCGGGCATAGCTGGTGAGCGCGATATCCACTTCGGAGAGCGCGGCAATCACGGTCTGCTCATAATTGCGGGCCGAGGCCTCGGCCCGGGAATCAGAAAAATCCACTGCGAGCCTCTCACGGCGAAGATCCGGCCCGGCCCAGCGAATGGCGGGACCGACCGAAAAGCCGAGGAAATCGACCCCGTCAAAGCCCGTATCATCGGTGAACAGCGCGAAGATGTCGGCACTGAAGGTGATGGTCGGGAAGAGGTCGGCGCGCGCCGCTTCGCCGAGGGCGAGGTCGCTTGCCAGTCGCGCTTCGGCCGCGCGGATGTCAGGGCGGCGGCGGATCATCTCCTCAAGGCTTCCGGTCAGGAGCGCATCGGTGAGCTCCGGAATCTCTCCCCCCTCGCGACGCAGAGAGCGCAGCAATTCGTCCGGTGCGAAGGCAGACTGCCCGGTGAGCAGCGCCAGGCGGCTCGCGGCGTTCTCGGCGGCCTGCTCGAGCAGCGGTATGGTCGCGAGCGTCGTGCGGAACTGCGCCTCGGCGCGCGACAGGTCGAGATCGGTCGCGCGGCCATTCTCGAACAGTGTCTGCAGCAGGTCGAGCGAACGCGTCTGCACCTCCACATTGCGGCGCGCCACGTCCAGCCGCCGTTCGGCTCCGCGCAAATCGGCATAGGCGAGCGCGGTTTCGGCTGCGATGATGACAGCAAGGTCACGGCGGGCCTCTTCAGCGGCGACGAGGTCGAATTCGGCCGCCTCGACCTGGGCCGCGATCCGCCCGAAGGCGTCGTACTCCCAGCGCGCACCGAGGCCGGCATCAATGGAAATCTCGGGATCGGCATTGGCGCGCGCCGGACGTGACAGGCTCGCGCCGCCAGTCGTGACAGAGCCTGGTGACCCGTCGAGCCGGACACTTGCGAGCAGGATCTGGGCACCTCTGACATTCGCCTCCGCGGCGGCGAGATCCCGATTGCCGCGAAGCGCCTTCTCGATCAACGCGCTCATCTGCGCATCGTCAAACCGCGCCCACCAGTCTGCCGGCAGCACTCCGGTCAGCCCGTCCATGTCGAACCGGCCCATGTCCGGCACGTCTGGCGAGACGTCCTGGGGCGGGACGCTCGCACAGGCCGAAACGAGAAGAGCTGCAACGGCTGTTGCAGCTTGGGATGAATGAAATCGTACCATGGTCAGGCGTGCATATAGTTCGCTCTGGGGACTTGCCACGTCTTGTTTCGACCGTTTGCCTTCAAGACTGGCACTCTGTCCATCGCAAACCCCGTGCCGGAGGCCATCCGACTGCTTTCCCGAAGACACTTTCCGGAAACGAATTGCAGCAGCGAACTCCAGCGAGGCTTGAACCCTCACGGAGAGATGTTGCCCTTGAGAGGGAACAATCAGCGGATCGAGTGAAAGTCGCGATCCCAACCCCGCATCGGCGTGGCAATGCCGTCACGCCGCGTTGGCGTCTCTCTCGCTTGCCGCGCGGTCGAGCTTTTCCAGCAAATAGTCGAGATCCTCACGCGGGATCGCCTGGAACTGGGTCAGGACACGTTCGACCATGCGCGACTGGAAGTCCCTGCGGTCGCAGATGTCGCCCTCGCGTTCAGTATCGTGATAGATGTCGATCGCGGCCCGGAAGGCCGGCAGGAGCTTTCGCGGAAGGCCGGACCGGTCAAAGACGGCCTGCAGGCCGAGCGCCCCGGCATCATGGATCATCAGCCAGACGCGGGCATGCGGCAGTCCGGCGAGTTCGGCAATGCCGTGCTCGACAAAGCCGATATGGCCCATGCAAAGCGAGCGCATGATGAGCGATGGCGTCAGGCGGCCGTTCAGGTTGAGCTGCTGGACAAAGCGACCAAGATCGCTCGATCGCCCGGCCTGTTCCACCAGATCCACGGTGGCACGCTCACGGGCCGCCGATGCCAGCTCAATGGCGAGTTGGGCGGGCAGCTCATGATGATTGACGAGGCGCTCGAAAACGGCACCGCTGACCTGGCTGACCAGCTTTTCGGTGACATGCAGCGGCAGGGTTTCCCGGAAAATCAGGGCCTTGTGAAGCTCGCCATCACCCTTGAAGCGCTCAAGCGAGACGTCATAAGCCGTATCGGTCCACTGCGCGCCCGGATTGGCCGCCAGCGCCCTCACCGCTTCGACGAGGCCACTATGAGCGATGGTATCGGTGACCCTTGTGGACAGAGATTCGCGCTGGGCGACCGCCTCCTGCTTGGCCGCCGAGGCGGCGAGCACGATCTCGATCAGGTCCTCATCGGTCAGGACCGGAGAATTGCGAAGGACGGGCACGGCAACGGTCTCGACATCTGCAGCAAGCTTCATCGCGGCAGAGCGCGACAGCCGAGGCGAATGGCGCAGGGTCACGGCCAGCGTCCGACGCACGAGTTCGGCGGCGTCCTGCAGGAGAACCTCGACAATCTCGTCGGCATGCGCCTTCTCTTCGGGTGTAAGGTGGTCGAGGGCGATGCGACGGCAGAGCTTATGCGCGACGCTGGCGCGCTCCTCGGCTGTCTCGCCGCGCACCAGACGATGCACGTCCTGTTCGGTCAGCCGCGGCCGCAGTGTCGAAACGCCCATCTCACGAACTCCCATTGAGATTCGTGAAGATACTCTCCGATTGTCGTTAACACCGGTTTACCAAACCGCAGGGTGAGCGATTGCCGAACGAGAGTCCGACAGCGCTCAATAGCTCTTGGGCAGCCCCAGCACGCGCTCCGAAATGTAGTTCAGGATCATCTCGCGGCTGACCGGCGCGATGCGCGCAATCATGGCTTCGCGCATGAAACGCTCGACATGATACTCCCGCGCATAACCCATGCCGCCATGCGCAAGCACCGCCGCCTCACAGGCCGAGAAACCGGCTTCCGCACCGAGATATTTCGCGGCATTGGCCTCAGCGCCGCAGGGCTTTCCGGCATCGAAAAGGCTCGCGGCCTGATAGGAAAGGAGTTCAGCGGCCTGCAGTTCCGCCCACGCCCTTGCGAGCGGATGGGCCACGCCCTGGTTCTGGCCGATGGGACGGCCGAAAACGACCCGCTCCCTCGCATATTCAGCGGCCCGCGCCAGCGCCACCTGGCCCAGACCGATCGCCTCGACCGCAAACAGCACCCGTTCCGGGTTCAGCCCCTCGATCAGGTACTTGAAACCCTGGCCTTCCTCGCCGATCAGGTCATCGGCAGGCACTTCCAGCCCGTCAATGTAAAGCATGTTACACTCGACCGCCTTGCGTCCCATCTTGGGGATCGGCCGGGCCTCGATGCGGTCACGGTTGAAATCGGTGTAGAACAGCGAGAGGCCGAGATAGGGCTTGGTGCACTGGTCCTTCGGGGTTGTGCGGGCGATGATCAGGATCTTGTCCGCGCGCTGGGCGCCGGTTGTCCAGATCTTGCGACCATTGAGGACATAGCCGGCATTGGTCCGCTCGGCTTTCGTCTCGAGGCTTGCGGTGTCGAGACCGGAATTCGGCTCGGTGACGGCGAAACACATCTTGTCCTCGCCCGATATCAGCCGCGGCAAATGGTGGCGCTTCTGCTCATCGGTGCCGAATTTCTCAAGTGGCTTTGGGCCGAAAATGTTGAGATGGATCGCCGAGGCACCGGAAAAGCCTGCGCCTGAACGGGTCACCGTCTGCATGACGAGAGCGGCTTCGCTGAGGCCCAGGCCGACACCGCCATATTCCTCGGGAAACGCGACACCGAGCCAGCCGCCCGCCGCCATGGCGGTGGTGAAGGCTTCCGGCCACTCGCCGGTTTCGTCAGTTCGCGACCAGTAGTCGAGATCGAACTGCGCGCAGGTGCGTTCCACGGCGTCGCGGATCGCCTGCTGGTCCTCGTTCATGGATGAGATGGTGTGCATGATGTCGTCCTCAGCCTGTGCTGCCTGTATGCACGGTCGTGTCCGTGTCGAACAGGCCGGCACCCTCGGGCGCTGGCTCGCCGCAGATCTCTGCCGCCAGGGTTTCGGCGGTGAGCGGGGCAAGCAGGATTCCATTGCGGAAATGGCCGCCGGCGCTGAAGCGGGTCTCCGACAGGCGAGAAATGAAGGGCCGCCCGGCGACGGGACGCGGGCGCAACCCGGCCCAGGTTTCGATCAGTTCGCCTTCCCGCACGCCCGGCCAGACCTCGGAAGCCTGCGCGCGAAGGCGCTCCGGCGCACCCGGCGCGACGTCGAAGTCACGTCGGCCCGGCACCGATGTCGCCCCGATGACCGTGCGGTCAGCCTTCGGCACGATGTAGCCGCCGGGAAAGCGCACCACACAGTCGGGATGGCTCGGTTGCGGGGCGAGCGCGATCGCTTCGCCCTTCACCGGCTCAACGCCTTCGCTGCGCCAGCCCCTTGCCGCGATCACGAAACGGGCCTCGGGCGGTTCCCTCACAAAACTGACAGCGCGCGCGCGCAGCAGATTGCGGACCGCCTGAAGCGCGCGGCGATTGTCGACCTGTCCGTCGCAATGGATGAGGTGCGGCGCGGAGATGTCTGCCGAAAGGTGTTTCCGCAGGGCGCCCGGCAAGGGGCTGAGCAGATCCCTGTAGCGGTCCGGTACGCCGGTGACAGGACCGAGAAAAATGCTGGGCCCGGGATTGAAGCCAACCCCTTCGCCGGTTTCCGCTTCGATGCGGGCGCTGAACGCGTCCCACACCGCCCGGGCGGCGAGAAGACCGGCGAGTTCATAGACCGAACCATCACCATGTTCGAGCCATTCAGCCAGGGGCGCAAGCATGCCAGCCGCCGCCCAGCTTGCGCTCACGGGATCGGGGTCGGGATCGGCAACCGCCACGCTGAGCCCACGCCGAGAGAGCGCCTCGGCGGCTGACAGGCCGATGATACCGGCCCCTTCAATGAGAATGTCGAAAGGTTTCGCCATGTCGCTGACCTAGCGGTTCGCCGCCACCGTGCCAATGGGACAGGGAAACGCTGCGCCCGGCCGATGAGCGCGCGGTGAGCCATATTCTGCCAAGAAACGGGAAGCGGAAAGAAAAGTGGGGATGGTGTTGGGCAGCACCATCCCCGGCCTGCCGTAACGGGCGAAGTTATTGTCGCATGCGTCCCCATGCAGACCCGGCAGGCGTAGTGAGCATACTCCCATCCTCCCGCGACACAAGACCGCGTGGCGGTTTGAAACTGCATCGAAACAAATTGTGATTGGATCAACAATCGCGACACGCTGTCCTGTGCCCGATCCGCTCAGTTGCGATCCATTCTCAAAAGTGCTCTATGGCACTGAAAGGAGACTTTTCATGCTCAAGAAACTGATTTCAGGCGTCACCGCCTCACTGCTCGCCCTCAGCCTTATCGGCTGTTCGCAGGATGACGACACTTCGTTTGAAGCCGAAGAGCGCGTCGTGAATGTCTACAGCGCGCGCCACTATGATTCCGACAAGGCGATGTATGAGCGCTTCGAAGCCGAAACCGGTATTCGTGTGCGAACGCGCCAGAGCGGAGCCTCCCAGCTGCTTGAAACCATGCGGGCGGAAGGCGGTGAAAGCCCGGCCGACCTCGTGATAGCCGCCGATGCGGGAACGCTCTGGCAATTCCAGGAAGACGGCCTCTTGCAGCCGATTGCCGCCGACCGGCTGGCGGGAGACCTGCCCGCGCTCGCCGCCGATGACGCCTCATGGATCGGCCTTTCGAAGCGTCTGCGCGTGATCGTCGTGGCCAATGACGTGCCCGAAGATGCCATCAGGAACTATGGCGATCTCGCCGATCCTCGCTGGGAGGGCGAGATCTGCGTGCGCTCGAGCCGCAACATCTACAATCTCTCCCTGCTGGGCGACCTGATCGACCGGATGGGTCCGGAGGCGGCCGAGGAATGGGCGGCTGCCGTGAAGGGCAATTTCGCGCGCGACCCCCAGGGCGGTGACACCGACCAGATTCGCGCCGTCGCTGCCGGTGCGTGCAACATTGCGATCGTCAACCATTATTACTGGCACCGGCTCGCCAACTCTGCCTCGGAGGACGACCGTGAGGTGACGAGCGCCACACGGATCATCTTCCCCGACCAGTCCACTGGTGGCACGCACCGCAATGTCACCGGCATCGGCCTTGCCGCAAGCAGCCCGAACACCGAGGAAGCGCTGGAACTGATCGACTTCCTCCTGAGCACAGAGGGACAGGGGCTGCTGGTTGTCGAAACCGGCGAGATTCCGCTCGATCCGCAGGCTGACAGCATGGCCGGGCTTGATGATGCCCGCAATGCCGCAACCAATTCCGCCCCGCTTGCCGTCTATGGTCGCAACCAGGCTGAGGCGCGTGAGATATTCGACCGCGTGGGCTGGGATTGAGCGAGGTCACCGGCACGGCGGCCAGCGCTGAAGACCGGAGCAGTTTGCGTCTGCTGACGCATCACTGGCGCAACATGCCCGCCCTTGCGGCGATGTTGGTGCTTGTCCTGCCGCTGATGGCTGTCGTGCTGGCCGCGCTGAATGGCGGGGGCGACGGGTGGAGGAATGTCGTCGAGACCAAGCTGTTCGGTTCAACGCTCACCACGCTCGGACTGCTGGCGCTTTCGGCGGCAATGATGACCCTCACCGCGGTTCCGGCCGCCTGGCTCGTGACCCAGTACCGGTTTCCGGGACGGGGCCTGTTCGAATGGGCGCTGATCCTGCCGCTCGCTGCACCGGCCTATGTGCTGGCCTTTGCCTACAAGGACCTGCTGAATGTGGCCGGGCCGGTTCAGTCAGCCGTGCGCGACCTGACCGGTCTCGGTGCCAGGGATTACTGGTTTCCCGACATCGCCTCCCTGCCCGGCGCAGCTTTCGTCCTGTCGGCGGCGCTCTTCCCCTATGTCTATCTCGGGGCGAGGTCGAGCTTCGTGAACCAGTCTGTCTGTACCCTCGATGCGGCCCGCCTGCTCGGTGCCGGATCGAAGCGACGGTTCCTTGACGTGGCACTGCCCGCCGCAAGGCCGGCCATCGCTGCAGGCGCGGCGCTGGCACTGATGGAAGTGGCCGCCGATTATGGCGCGACCTCTCATCTTGGTGTCGAGAGCCTTTCCGTGGCGCTGATCGTGAACTGGGAGGGTTACAATGATCCGGGCCCGGCAGCGCGCCTGTCGCTCGTCCTGCTGACGCTGGTCTTCGGTCTTTTCTATCTGGAACGCCTGCTCAGGGGGCGGGCGGGTGTGCAGGCCACGAGTTCGCGCTGGCAGCAGGTTAAGCGCGCGCCCCTTTCGCGCTGGCCGGCCCTTGGTGCCATGCTGCTCTGCGGCACCCTGGTCCTCCTCGGCTTCATCCTTCCCATGGCACGACTGGTCTGGATCGCGGTCGAGACGCAGATCGTGCCGGACGATTTCACCAGCGCGACACGGAACTCGCTCCTGCTCGCTGGGATGGGCACCGCCGCCTGTGCGATCCTCGCCATTGTCACCGGCTTTGCAATGCGGCGCGGAGGCCAGCTCGGACGGGCGTCGCGATTTGCCGTGTCCTCGGGCTACGCCGTGCCGGGATCGGTGCTCGTGCTCGGCGCCTTTGCGATCATCGCGGCCGCGCAGCATGTCGGGCTGATCGACGGACGCACGGTTGTCGTGAGCCTTGTCGGTCTTGTCTGGGTCTATGCCAGCCGGTTCACAGCCGTCGGGGCAAACGCCGTTGACGCCGCCCTTGCGCGCGCCCCCGCCTCCTTCGGCCATGCGGCACGCTCGCTCGGCGCCGGACCGGTGAAGCGGATCGCGCGCGTGGAACTGCCAATTGCGCTCAGCGGCTTGATCACCGGCACGTTGATCATGTTTGTCGAAATCCTGAAGGAATTGCCTGCGACCCTGCTCCTTCAACCCTTCGACTGGGAGACACTGGCCGTGCGCGCTTACAATTATGCTTCCGATGAGCGGCTCGCCTCCGCGACGCTGCCGTCATTGCTGATCACGGCGGTGGGGCTTGTGCCGGTGATCATCCTGTCGCGCGCGCTGTCACTGTCGCGGCCGGGGCGTCACTGACATGGTCACAGAACTGAACGACATCCGGCTGGAAGCGGTCGGTCGGCGCTATGGTGGCCATGCCATTGTGGACGCGGTCGACCTGACCCTGCATCCGGGAGAACTGACAGCGATTCTCGGCGCATCGGGTGCCGGGAAGTCGACGCTCCTGCGCCTGATTGCAGGGCTTGAGCCTGTCAGCAGCGGCGCGATCCGGCATGGTGGCACGCTCTGGTCCGACACGCGCCACACCGTGCCAGCCGAGCATCGCCGCGTCGGTCTGGTCTTTCAGGATTTCGCCCTGTTCCCGCATCTGAGCGCGGCGCGCAATGTTGCCTTCGGGCTGGCACATCTCGACCGCAGCGAGGCGCGCAAGCTGAGTCTCAGCTGGCTTGACCGGCTCGGGCTTTCGGCGCGCGCCGAGGCCTATCCGCACGAGCTTTCAGGGGGCGAGCAGCAGCGCGTGGCCATCGCAAGAGCGCTCGCACCGTCGCCTGTGGCGCTCCTGATGGACGAGCCCTTTTCAGGCCTTGATCCCGAGCGGCGCGACGGGGTGCGCGAGACCACGCTCGGCCTGATCGCAGAGACCGGTGTGCCGGCGCTGCTCGTCACACACCAGCCCGAGGAAGCCCTGCGCCACGCTGACAAGGTGGCCGTCATGTCAGGCGGCAAGCTGTTGCAGTGCGCCGCGCCGCACGACGCCTATCTGCGTCCCAGTGACCCGGTCGTGGCCGCCGCTCTCGGACCTGTGAGCCTGCTTGGCATGTTTCCGGTCAGTGATGGCCGGGTCGATACGCCGCTCGGCCCGCTCGCCGTGCCGCCTTCAATTCAGGATGGCCGTGTCACAATGGGCCTGAGAGAGGGAGCGCTCAGCGTGGATGCCGGGGGCACGATTGAAGCCCGCATTGTCGGTGCTGCCCTGCCGGGCGCGGTTTTCCGCGTGCCGGTGAGTGTGGGGGATTTGGGGCTCGAAGCCGTTTTGCAGGACGAGGAAGCGGCACTGGTGGCAGGCGCGACCATCGCGCTGCGTCTCAATCCACGGCGGCTGCTCTGGTTTCAGTCCTGAGCCCGGACCGGCCCTTCGCGATACGGTCACGCGCCATGTCGTCAGCCACATCAGAGGTCGGGCGACCTTCCTCAAGTGCCCGGTCGAGCACCTGACCCAGCGTCTCGATCAGCGCGTCCAGCTTCTCATCCACCCAGTCACGCGAATAGGTGCCGGAAATCTCCGAGGCGACATTGATGATGCCGCCGCCATTGATGATATAGTCAGGCGCATAAAGCACACCGGCGTCCACGAGCCTTGCGCCCAGATCGCGGGTCACAAGCTGGTTGTTGGCACCGCCAGCGATGATCTTTGCCCTGAAGTTCTGCAGCATCTCTTCGGTCACAATGCCGCCGAGCGCATTGGGCGAGAAGATGTCGGCCTGCACCGAGGTGATCTCTTCGGGCGCGACGATGCTTGCCCCTGTCTGGTTTCGCACGTCCTCGAGCGCTTCAGCGTTCACGTCGCTGATGACGAGATTTGCACCATCGGTTGCAAGGAGCCGCGCAAGCTGTCCGCCGACATGGCCAACACCCTGCACGGCAATGGTCAGGCCCTCGACGCTGTCGGTGTCGAAGACCCGCTGCGCACAGGCCTTGATCCCGCGAAAGATGCCGAGCGCAGTGACGGGAGAGGGATCGCCGCTCGCCGCCTCACCGGTTTCCCGGCCCGCCACATAGCGTGTTTCCTCCGCGACGAATTCCATGTCCGCTGGGCTGATGCCGACATCCTCGGCGGTATAGTAGCGCCCCTGGAGGCTTTCGATTGCGCGCCCGAAGGCTCGGAAAAGCTCCGGCGACTTGTCGGTGCGCGGATTGCCCCAGATCACCGCCTTGCCGCCACCGAGATCGAGACCCGCCATCGCATTCTTGAAGCTCATGCCCTGCGACAGACGCAGCGCGTCGCGCAGCATGGCCTCGCCGGAACTGTAATTCCACATGCGGCAGCCACCGGCGGCCGGTCCGAGACTTGTGGAGTGAATGGCGATGATGGCCCGCAGCCCCGACGCGGAATCCTCAAACAGGTGAACCCCTTCATGGGCGTCATGGGATTCATGGTCGAACATGGCGGTAAACTCCGGCGGCGACTGACAGACTGGGATCAGGCTCAATCACTCTTCGGGCAGAAGATCAATTGCTGCGGGCCGTCTGAGGAGCCCAGGGGATGTGTTTCACGCCTGACGGCAGTGTCGCATCTTCATCCTCCAGAAAGGCCAGAACATCGGCAAAAACCACCTCGGCCTGAAGGTCGCGCAGCAACATGTGATAGCCATCAGGATAATAGGCGGTGCGCACATGGGGCGGAAAGGTCGGCGCGGTGCGTTTCATGCCGGCGGGCGGAATGACCTGATCCTTCGCGCCATAGGTCACCAGCGTCCGCGGCGGCAGGCGATCGGCGCTCCTGTGGGCGTTCTCCATCAGGCTGACCACGCCCTCGACCATGTCGATCCGGTTCTCGCGCAGCATCATCGCGTCGCGGCCATTGCGCTTCAGCATCTCGATATTGTCTGACGGCCAGATCTCGACAAAGCGCGGCGGGCGCACGATCCAGCTGCGGCGCAGGCGCGAGGAGAGCCACAGGCTCGGCCGGTAGAAGAGCGGCAGCGCCCCCCATCCGCGAAGGCCCGGACCGCTGAGCACGAGCCGGTCGACCCCTTCCGGCGGATCGTCCGATCCGAAGGCGGTCATTGCCACCGCCCCGCCCATGGATATGGCGACCACGGCAAGGATGGCATCGGGGTGACGCTGGCGCGCGACCGCAACCGCCGTGCGCAGATCCTCGCGCATCAGTTCCTCTTCCGGCCAGACGCCCCGGCCGGGCGAGCGGCCGAAGCCTCGCTGGTCATAGGCATAGGTCGTCACGCCCCGTTCCGCCCACCAGGGTGCGGCCATGTGGAAGGCATTCGCCCAGTCATTCATGCCGTGCACGCCGACAATCACGATTTCGCCCGTCTGCGACCCCTGCCCTTGCCAGACGGTGAGGCCCAATTCAGCCCCGTCAAAGCTGATGAAGCGGTCATTCTCGAAGCGTGGCACGGGCGAAAACTCCGGCAAGAAGGCTCCCTGTCTCAGGGGCGCACAGTTGGTAACGAGCGCGAAGCTCCAGATCAGGAGGAGGAAAAAGACAAGGCCGCGGCGACAGCGCGCCTCAGTTCCGGCAGGCACTCGGCCTCGAACCACGGATTTTTCTTCAGCCATGCATTGTTCCGCCAGCTTGGATGAGGGGTCAGGAAGCTATCCGGCGCATAGTCTCGCCATGAGCGCACCCATTCTGTCAATGAGGTTCTGCTCACTTGTGGCAGGTGCCATTTCTGGGAGTAGCCGCCGATCAGCAGGCGAACCCGCAGATTGGGCAGCCTTGCGAGAAGCGCTTCCCGCCAGGTCTCGGCGCATCGTCGCATCGGCGGCAGGTCGCCACCCTTGGCGTCGTGACCGGGAAAGCAGAAGCCCATGGGCAGGATGGCGACACGTGAGGGGTCGTAGAAGACCTCCCCACTCACCCCCATCCAGTCGCGCAGGCGTTCACCGGAGGGATCATTGAACGGGATGCCGGATTTGTCGGCCAGGTTGCCCGGCGCCTGGCTGGCGACGAGCACCCGCGCGCGCGGATCGATCTGAAAGACCGGGCGCGGTCGGTTGGGCATTTCGCCGATGCAGAGCCGACAGGCGGAGAGGCGGCTGACCAGCTCGTCAAAGGCGATGTCGGCAAGCGGTTCGGACATGTTCCGGCATATGGCCCGATGCCTCGGAATCAAAAGGGCCACCTTCCGCAGAAGGTAGCCCCCGTGAGCCTTCACGGCTCTGGAAACTGGTCTGACGCACCCGCCAGGGTGCGAAAGGCCTGTGCCCGTCAGACGGCTTGCAGAGGCTGCTCCACGAAACCGTACATCCGGGCGAATCCAATCGCCGCTACAGGTTTCTCACTCGACATTGGATCACCTCCTTTCTGCTGCTTCACAAGAAGTGTCCGGGCCTGACCCGGACACGATCAATAAAGCACGTTTTGTGCCTAAGAAAAGGTTGATGCCCATATTGCTTCGCATTTTGAGCGCCTTGCCCGCTCCGGCGCCGCGTGCGAGAGACAAAAAACAGAACACCTTTCCGGAACTTCACACGATCGGAGCTGCGCATGATTCGTCCCGCCCTGCTTGCGAGCCTTCTCGTTCTCACCGCCGCCTGCGGTGGCAAGGACGAGCCCGCCACGAGCGAAACCACTCCGGCAACCGACTCCTCCTCCACGAGCGAAGCGCCGGCCTCCAGGCCGGTCGCTGCCCAGCCGGCCCCGGGCGACCTCCTCCTCCCCCTGCCGGAGGCCACGAGCGCAGCGATCTCCGCCGACGACCTCGCCATACGCATTGAGACGCTGTCCTCCGACACGTTCGAGGGTCGCGGGCCGGGCTCGGACGCCGGTGAGGCATCTGCCGACTGGATCGCGGCGGAGATGGAGCGGGTGGGTCTTGAGCCCGGCGGTCCCGATGGCAGCTGGTTCCAGACCGTCGAAATGGTCGAACAGACGCTGATCGAGGACGATTCCTTCATTCGCGTCACGACGCCCGAGGGCGAACGTGACATGGAGCTGAAGGTCGATGCCGTCATCTGGACCAAGCAGCAGGATGTCGAGGTCACCGAACTCGACGGCTCGCCGCTCGTCTTCATCGGCTATGGCGCGGTCGCTCCGGAGTATGAGTGGAACGATTACGAGGGCCTGGACGTCGCCGGAAAGACCGTTGTCATGCTGGTCAATGATCCGGGCTTTGCGACCGGTGACGAGGATCTCTTCAATGGCAAGGCCATGACCTATTATGGTCGCTGGACCTACAAGTATGAGGAGGCCGCACGCCAGGGCGCTGCCGGTGCCATCATCATCCACGAGACCGAGCCGGCGAGTTATGGCTGGGACGTGGTTGCAGGATCATGGTCGGGCGCGCAGGCCGATCTGGTCCGCCGCGATGGCGGGCAGTCCCGCGTGCGCGTCGAAGGCTGGATCACCGATGAAGTCGCGCGCGAACTCTTCGCTGCATCGGGACAGGATTTCGAGGCGCTGAAGGACGCCGCAAAATCGCGCGACTTCACGCCGGTCGCGCTTGACGGCCTCAGCCTCGATGCGCGCGTCTCCCAGACGGTGACGACGGGCGAGTCCCGCAATGTGGTCGGCGTGCTTCCCGGCACCGGCGCGCCGGACGAGTACATGCTCTATGTCGCCCATTGGGACCATCTCGGGCGCAAGGACAATTTCCTTGAGGACAAGATCTATAATGGTGCTGTCGACAATGCGACCGGCACTGCGGCTCTGCTCGAAATCGCAGAGGCGATGGCGGCGGCACCGCGGCAGCGCTCGGTCATGTTCCTCGCCGTCACGCTCGAGGAAAGCGGCCTTCTCGGATCGGCCTATTTTGCGGAGAATCCGACAGTTGACCTCGCGCAGATCGTGGCCGGCGTGAACATGGACGGAATGCTGCCGACCGGTCCGTCAAGGGACATGGTTGTCGTTGGTTTTGGCGCATCGGAGCTTGAGGACCGGCTGGCGGACCTCCTGCAGGCACAGGACCGGGTCATCCGTCCCGATCCGAAGCCGGAAGCCGGTTACTTCTACCGCTCCGACCATATCAGCCTCGCCAAGCTAGGCGTGCCGATGCTCTATGCCGATGGCGGCACCGACCTGCGAGATGGCGGCATGGCAGCGGGTGAAGCTGCGGCGCGCACCTATACCGCGCTAGAGTACCACAAGCCGAGCGACGAGTATGCCGCCGACTGGAACCTCGATGGCATGGAAGAGGACGTCCGGGCCCTTTTCGAACTCGGTGCAGGCCTCGCAAATTCGAAGGACTGGCCGAACTGGTATGAGGGCAATGAATTCCGCGCGATCCGCGACGCGCAGCGTTCCGGTCGGGACTGATCGCAACGCGCCGCCATGCTCAGCTACCAGCACGCCTTCCACGCCGGCAATCGCGCCGACCTTGTGAAGCATGCCTTGCTCCACCTCGTGCTGGGCGATCTCGTCGCCCGGCATCGCGCCTGGCTTTATGTGGAGACCCATGCCGGTCGGGGGCGCTACGACCTCGCCTCGCCGGAGGCGCGCAAGACCGCCGAGCATGAGGAGGGGATCGGACAGCTCCTGTCACTGGCGAAGGTGCCGGCACCGCTGCGCCCCTTCGCAGATTGCGTCACCGCCGATCGCGAGACGCGCGGTGCCGCCAGCTATCCGGGCTCGCCGGCCATTGCTGCAGGCCTCCTGCCCGCGCAGGCAAGAATGATCCTCCATGAACTGCATCCTGCCGAGAATGAGGCGCTCAGCCATGCCATGCAGGGCGACGAGCGGGTCCGGATCGAAAAGTCGGACGGCTATCTTGGTGCCCTGCGTCTCAGCCCGCGCAGCGGCGAAAAGCTCTGTCTCCTCATCGACCCGAGCTATGAGACACCGAACGACATTCTCAATGTCGGAAACTGGGTGCCGCGCGCGCTCTCGAAATGGCCTTTCGCGGTGATCATGGTCTGGTTGCCGCTGTTTGCGGATGCGCGTGAGGCGGAGCTCCTCGAGCACCTCGCCGGTCTCGAACCGACGGCCATTGCCGGAACCCGCTGGCCCATGCGTCCGCGTGACAACAAGGCCCTGTCAGGTACGGCAATGGCGCTGTTCAATGTCAGCGAGACGGTCGCAGACAAGGCCGCTGACATCTGCGATGCCTGTCATGATATCTGGTGGGAGGCAGACTCCTCCGGATTGCCGAGCTAGCTTGCGAGATCGAGCAGATCGCCATGATCGCTGCCGCGCGTCGATTCTTCGTCCGGAAGCGCCGATCGCGGGAGGATCAGCGTCGCAGCCGTTCCAGCATTGATCCGCGATTTCAGAACGATGTCGCCGCCATGCAGGCGGGCGAGCTGTCTGGCGACTGTCAGGCCCAGTCCTGCGCCATAGTAATCCCGGCCGAGCTGAGACGAGGCCTGGAAGAACGCCTCAAAGGCGCGCTCTGTATCGGCTGGCGACATGCCGATACCGAAATCCCGGATCGTGAGGAAGGGTCGGCCATCGCTCGCAATCCCGGCGCGCACGACAATTTCTGGATTGCGACCACGGAACTTGATCGCATTGGACAGAAGCGCCTCGAGCACCTTCAGCATGGCCCGCTCGTCGATTTCGAAACTCGACAGGCCTTCCGGAATGCGGACATCGAAACGCACATCACCTGCTTCCGGCACAGCCAGGCTCGCGCGACGGATGGCATCGCCGACAAGCTCCTGAACCGGAACGACCGCGGTCTCAAAGCCGAAATCGTCGAGACCGCTGCGGGAATAGTCGATGATGTCATTGATCAGTCGCAGCAATTGTTCGGCGCTCGCATGGATGTGTGCGGAATAATCCTTGAGCTCCGTCTCGCTGAGCGTTCGCTCTTCCGACTGGCTGATCATCTTCGAGAAGCCGATGATCACGTTGAGCGGCGTGCGAAGCTCATGGCTCATCGTGTTCATGAACCGGCTCTTGGTCTCGTCTGCCAGTTCGGCTTCACGGCGCGCATCGACAAGCTCGCGTTCACGTCGCTTCAGTGCCGTGACATCGTTGTGCACCCAGACCCGGCCGCCATTCGACATGGGCTGGAGGCTCGAAATCACCCAGGTGCCATCATGCATGATCACCGGCTCGGCACTTGCGACGATTTCCGGCGCTGTTTCGGAACCGAACCATTCATCATGGCGTGAATTGGTCAGGACGATCTTGCCCGTCGGGCTGATGATCGCGAAACCGCCATCGACAGACTCGATCGCGTCGGCGAGATCCGTGCGCGTCTGCTCCGTTTCGATCTGCGCGCGGTGTAGCCGCACCATCTGGCGATGGCTGACGAGGCTCGCGGCATAAAGTGATCCCATATAGGCAAGTGCCGGGAGAATCAGGAACAGGCCTTCAGGCTGTTTGTGCCAGAAGAGCCCGGCGATCATGAAGGTCACACAGACCCCTGAAAAGCGCAGCACGACGCGCGGCAGGGGCGTCAGTAGCGCAGCGGCACCCGCAGCCATTCCACATTGCAGGACGACCAGTGTCAGCAGCGGTCCCACACGGCTGTCGGCTGGCAGAATGAACAGGGCTGCGCCCCAGATGGCGGCCATGATCACGGCGGATGTCTCTGCCCGGCGCAGGAAGCGGCCCGACACTTGTGATGGCGCGCGCCGCTTGTGCAGTCTCTGCCAGACATTGACCTGCAGCACACCAAAGGCGAGCACCGGCGCATACCAAAGCGCCAGCCGCCAATGCGGCGTCGTCGAGAGGAAGAGACAGATCGCCAGCAAGCCGTTCAGAATGTTGACCACGCCCATGGTGAGGCTCTGGCTGACGAGAAGAAGTTGCTGCTCCCGCAAGGAACGTTTCTCCAGCGCCGACTGCGGCGGCGGCAGCGGACTGAGATGCTGGAGAATGTCATGCACGAGAGGTTGGGGCATGACACAACCCATACCCGCTCAGGGATAATGTCCGATTGCGGTAACACGAATTCTTTTCGCTGCGCCGATTAAGGCTTTTACAAGCTTTGGCTTCGGCCTATCCTTGACACCGGGCGGACGCAGGACAGTTGGAATGGCTCGCGTCCGGCCCAATGCCTGCATCCTATGAGAAGCAAGGGGCATGGCGATGAGGCTGGCGATCATCGGGGGCGGTCCTGCCGGATTGAGCCTCGCAAAAATCCTTGAAAGCGAGAGTGCCGTAACGGCGACGGTGTTTGAGGCAGATGGCAGGCCGGGCGGAAAATCGCTGACCATTCGGCCGGGCCGGGCCCCGATCGAGATGGGCACCTGTTATCTCACCGCATCGCATCGCCGCGTTCTGAGATGGATGAAGGAAATGGGAACGCCGCTGAGACCGCTCGGCGAGCAGGTTTTCGACGGTGCCGACGTGATCCGCTACATCCGCAAGGGATCGGGCCCGGCCATGCCGGTGCAGGTCCTCACCTATCTCCGCGAACGCGGTGCCTTGCTGCGACGGCTGGAATGGCCATCACCACCGCAATCCACGCTCGACGAGGCAGCAATGCCGATCCGGGAATGGCTGGAACGTCGCGGGCTCGGCAAGATGGTCAGGCTGATGCAGAGGGCTGTCACAACCCTGGGCTACGGCTATCTGGAACGCATTCCAACCATGCACGCCCTGCGCTGGGTCGATCGCGAACTCATCGTCTCGGGCATGCTGAAGCAGCTGAAGATGCCGACCACGGGCTGGACGGATTTCTGGAGCGGGTTGTCGGAGGATTTCGACCTGCGCCTGAATGCCCGCGTGGATGCGATTTCCCGGGGGCGCAATCACGTCACCATTCATTCTGGCGGAACGAGCGAGCGGTTCGATGCGGTCGCATGCGCCATGCCCGTTGACGAATTCACGCGCCTTCTCGACGGGGCGAGCGAGCTTGAACGGGACATCAGCGACGCCGTGGTCTGGGGTCGCCTCGCCATAACGCTGATCGCGGCAGAGGGGTGGTTCTGCGATCATCCCGTCGAGGCCTGGTCAGACGCGCTTGTACCGCAGTCACGCGCCGGACGCCTGCTCTCGGCGCGGTTTGAGGGTTACGAGCCGGAACTTGGCGGCCATCTCTACATCACCGGACAATACGGCAACGCTCTTGAGCCCGATGAACTGGTGGAAACCCTGCATGGTGAAATCGCCGCCTTCGGTGCGCGCATCACCAACGTCATCATGCACCGGACATGGAAGTACATGGCCACCTACGCACCGCACGCGATCCGCTCAGGCCTGGTCGCGAAGATGCGGGCCGTGCAGGGCCGCAACATGACCTTCTATACCGGCGCGGCTTTCTCTCACGAAGCGGTTTCCAACATCGTCGAGTTCAATGCGCAACTCGCCCGCAACATTGTCGAGGCCGCCAGCCGGGGGTTCGCAGAACCATCACTCGACATTGCGGCGGAATAGCAGGGCAGTCGCTTGAACCTTTTCCTGCGGCTGCTCGGCATCCTGCTTGGTGCTGTCATTCGTCGTCCGCTCGATACCGGCGTATTGTCACCGGTTCGGCGCTCTTTCTCGGTCTGGATCACCGACCAGGACGCGCTCGGCCACATGACCAACAGCCGATATTTCTCCCTGACCGATCTCGCCATGCTCGACTTCATGCTGAAGACGCGTGCCCTCTCCATCGCGCGGCGGAAGGGCTGGCTGCCAATTGTCAGCTATGAGGACATCGCCTTTCACCGAATGCTGAAATTTCCTCAACGCTTCATCATCGAAACCCGTCTGGTTGGCTGGACAGACAGGTACATGGTCTTCACGCATCGTTTTGAACGAGGTGGGCGATGTCACGCCGAAAGCCTGACGCTCGCCCGCTTCATCACCCGCGCCGGAGCCCGCGTCGATGTATCTGAGATTGCCCGCGCCTTCTCGATCGACCATCCGAGCCCACCTCTCAGCGACGCCGCACTGTGTGCCATCGGACGGCTCGCAAGCAGCCATTCATCGGGAGCAAGAGCACAACCCTGACCACTCTATAAGCATAGTTAAATCAGAGGTTGAGAAATCACATCGATCCTGCTACAGCGTCTTTGCTTGGGTTTCCGAAAACAAAGATCAATGGGATTATACATCGTGTCAGCAAATTCGGTGCCCCGGGGAGCCGCTTCTGAAACTGATCAAAATCTGGCTGACCCGATCATTGCACCTCCGGCACAGGCTTCTGCGGAAATCGATTCCGCCGAAATCGAGGCCGAGGCCCGACTGGACATGTTGATCGGAAGGAGGGTTGGTGCCCTGGCGCTCGATTTCCATTGGCCTTTGGTCCAGATCAGTGACACTTTGGCCTTTATCGAAACAGGTTTCGGCTTCTTCGACCGGGCCAGCCGGTCGGCAGGCATTGCCTCCGATGACCCGCGACAGATGGCCGAGCTCGAATTCTACCGCCGAGAATTGCCAGGCGCCATGGAAGAGGCTCGCCAAGCGGTCGAACTGCTGAACATCCACCGCACTGGTCTTTTTCTCACCGCCCGCAGCGCCAGTGAACGCCACCTGATCTGGTCGCCGGCTTCGCTCGTGGAGCAGTGCGCCCTGATCGGGGAGCCGATCTGGGAATCGCACTTTCATTTCGACATCTCGATCGGCGACCTCGCCACACTGCGCTGTCGCAAGCCCGCGCGGCCGCTGCTCAGCGCGCTGATCGACCTGTGCGTCGCGATTGTCGCCAACCGGCGCGAGGTCAGGAACCGCTCCATCACGCTGGGCCTCTACAGGGTGGACGGGCAGGCCCTGCTCTTCCTAGAAACCCGGCGACAGTTTGCCCATACCGAAGCGCTGGAAAAGGACATCGACAGGGTCAGCCGCCGCCTTGGCCGACATAGTTGGGCGGCGGAGCGCTGGCAGGAGAATGACGCCTTGGGTCTGCGGGTCGTGCTTGCCGGATCGCGCGAACAGCCAGGCGACATGCCGGGTGGAGAAAATGGGCGATAGGGCATTTGCATTGTTCCGGACGCTGAAGCTCGCACCAAGGCCTCCGGTGCGTCACCGGCTGGCAGGAACATCGCAGGCAAACGCCATGCGAGAGGGTCTTGCGCCGGGCGCTGCAACTGCTTAGGACAGGCGCTTCCCGGAGAGGTGGCCGAGTGGTCGAAGGCGCTCCCCTGCTAAGGGAGTATACGTCAAAAGCGTATCGTGGGTTCGAATCCCATCCTCTCCGCCACTATATCGGACGCTAGTCTGGGAGTATGATTCCACAAAAACAGAGTTTTTGCAGAGCACATCGAAACGGGGCGTACATGGGCGGTTCGGACTTTGATGCACATTCTGCAGTTCTGGTGGCCTGTGATGAATGTCGGCAAGCGAGGCGGGCACTGCCACATTCGCCGCCGTGTTCCGAAGCGTTACCACGAGGTCGAGACCCGCACCGCGATCCGGGTGGGTCTGCACACCGATTCCGAGAGCATCGCACGGCGCAAGGCCGGCGGTTCCCCGGCGCAGATGGTCGAGGCGTGGGAGCAGGCTTGCAGGTCGCACGGCCGAGGCCGCTGGGCGCTACGGTGCCAAAAGTGCTGGCGTCATCAGGGTAGACGCCAGGCGACACCAAAGAGCCGCTTCCACCCGCGATTGGCTTCCTTCCGGCTCGAGCGCGGAAAGAATTTCTGCAAGACTGCGCGGGACGTCGCGGCCTCGTCGGGTCTTGACTTCGGCTGGCACCTGGAATTCGTCGATGGCGTGGCGCATGACAACGCCCTGATGGCCCTCGCCGCTGCACCGTTGATCATTGAGGATGCGCAGGCGAGGTCGCGCCAGGTCGGGAAGGATTGGCGATGAAGGCCGGCGTCGAACCTCGCGCACTGCACCAGCGGATCGGCTTTGTCGCCGGTCCGCTCATGGCGATACTTGTCTATGTCACCTTCCGTCCGGACGGCGTGTCCCACACAGCCACGGCCACCGCAGCAGTCGCCACGCTCATGGCCATCTGGTGGGCGACCGAAGCGATACCCGTCGCCGCAACCGCGCTCCTGCCCATTGTCCTGTTCCCGGCCTTGGGAATTGCGCCGATTGCCGAGACGACGTCGTCCTATGCTGATCCCACCATCTATCTGTTCCTTGGCGGTTTTGTCGTCGCGCTCGCCATTGAGAAAGCTGGCCTGCACCGCCGTGTGGCCTTCCTGGTCTTCCTCATTGTCGGCATGAACGGCCGGTCACTCGTCTGGGGCTTCATGTTGTCGGCAGCCCTGCTCAGCATGTGGATATCCAACACGTCCTCAACGCTGATGCTCTTGCCCATCGTCATGTCCGTGGTGGTCGTGATCCGCGACGCGGTGCCCAATCTCACAACCCGGGAGCGGCGCGATTTCGAAACGGCCATCCTGCTCGGCCTCGCCTATGGAGCAACCCTTGGTGGAATGACCACACTTGTCGGAACTCCGCCGAACGCCTTCATGGTCGGGTTCATGCAGGACAATTACGGCGTCGACATCGATTTCGCGCGCTGGATGCTGGTTGGCCTTCCGCTGGCGGTGATCATGCTCCCTGTCAGCTGGCTCATACTGACGAGGATCATGTTCCGGGTGGACTTCCGCTCTTCGTACAATGCCCGAGAGCAGGTGCGTCGGCTGACGAGCGGTCTCGGCCCGGTTTCGAAGGCAGAATGGCGCATCGCGATCCTGTTTCTGCTTCTGGTCGTCGGGTGGCTGTTCCGGAAACCTATCGGCAACTGGACCGGACTGACTGGTCTGTCCGATTCCGGCATCGCCATGACAGCCGCGCTCGCAGCCTTCATCATTCCGAATGGCAAGGGCACGGGCGCTCTGATGAATTGGGAGGACACCGGCAAACTGCCCTGGGGCGTCCTGATCCTTTTCGGAGGCGGACTTGCGCTGGCGGGCGGCATGTCGAGTTCAGGACTGACCGTCTGGATGGGAGCGGAGCTCGCGCCTCTCGGCATGGTGAACATCGCCATTCTCATCGTTCTGGCCACAGCGCTTGTCATCTTCCTCACCGAACTGACCAGCAATCTGGCCACCACGGCGACTTTCCTGCCGGTCATGGCGGCAATGGCGGTGGAGACCGGAAACGATCCGCTGCTTTTTGTCGTGCCTGTCACGCTCGCGGCGAGCTGCGCTTTCATGCTGCCGGTTGCCACGCCGCCGAACGCGATCGTGTTCAGTTCAGGCTACCTGTCGATCCCCCGCATGATGCGGGCCGGAACCGTGCTAAACATCATCGCCATCGCGGTTCTCTTGCTCCTGTCCCTCTATGTCGTGCCAATGGTTTTCGGATGAAACCGGTCTTTATTGTCGCAATCGCACTGCTTTCGGAGTGCCAGCATCTTTCCGGCGGGCATGAGAGCGATTGCAGGGCGGGCGACGTCAGGCTGCTGGGTGATTCCCCCAAGCCCGCGGAGCATACTGCGTCCGGACCGGGCCGAGTACCTTCGAAGTGACGGTTGCTCCCGAGACGAGCCCGATCAATCCGAGTCCCTGGTACGCCTTCGATCTGGCAACCGACGCGCCCGACACGGTCGAGGTCACGCTGCGCTTCACGGAAGCGGCGCATCGCTATCATCCGAAACGCCTGGACGAAGGCGGGACGTGGAAACGCCTGGCCGAGGGCGATGTGCGCCTCGAGGCTGGCGGGTCGAGGGCCATCCTGACCCTTGTCATTCCGGATGGACGTACCCGTTTCGCCGCCCCGGAAGTCTTCGGACCGGAGGACAGGAATGAATGGGTGCGGGGTTTCGCTGGCCGGGCGTCGCTGGAGACCTTCATCATCGGGCGCAGCGTCGAGGGCCGGGAACTCCTTGGCATCCGACGGCGCAGGCGAGAGGCGCGGTACAGGCGGTTTTCGATGACGACAATCGCAATCGTCTCGTCATGCGGGTCGAGGCTGCAATTGCCGGTGCACAGTCCGACTTCGGCATTGCCCCGGTAGAAGCCGCCGAGGAATTCGCTGTCAGGGCAGACACAGCCTATGCGCCCCTGGACGAGGTGGATGGGGAAACTGATAGGGCTCGCCACCGCATGGTTGCGCTGCTCAATGCCTGGCGCCGCAATCTCAGCCCCGAAGCCGCCAATGCCCTGCATCTCGGCGTGACGACGGTCGAAGTCAATGACACGGTGACAGCCCTGCAACTCCTCGCTTCCATCGAAATCATGCTCGCCCAGATGCTTGAGCCTGCCGACTGGGGCGCGGCAAGGGATGTCTTCGCCGAGTACACTCAGGTCCTCGCACGGATCGCGAAATCCAGCGCTGCGATGGGCGGCGCTGATGGAAAGCGGTACGGCAGCGTCAGCTTACGGTGTTTTCAGCCTTGGCGTCTCAGTCCGTCGCGTCGCCGGAGAGCGCCCTCACGATGGCGTTCAGCAGCGCGTCCTTGCGGGTTTCGGTCAGCGACAACTCTTCATACGCGACCATCATCGGATGGGTCCGGTCCGTTTCGCTCTTTGTCGGACCATATTTCCACCCATCCCGTTCCTTCTGGGCCAGCCACTGATCATGCTGCGCCGAGGCTGGCACGTCCGGATTTTCGAGCACGAAACGGACACTGTCCCTGCTCGACTGGCGCATCCATTCCGGCGCATCCTCCCAGTCCGGAAAACCCTCCTGCCCGACCGCCTCGGCGTAAGCCGACAGCGCGGCATGGACCGTGCGCGCGATGATCTCTTCGTCCATATCCGTTCTCCTGTCTCTGTAGCCCGACCCTGGGTCGGAGACGACATCCGGAAATCATCTCAACCCATATGGTCCCATTGATCCAGACTTTGCGGAGACACCTTACCCGATCCCGCCAGCCAGATTGTCCCCCGGTGCATCGCTGCCGACCGGATCAATCGCTGAATAGAGAGCAATGACACAATCACGGCCCTTCAAAATTTCCTCGGTTGGTTTAAGCTATTTGCGGCAGAACGCATGACTGCAAGCTCACTCGACCTGCCTGACGGGGACACATCATGGCCGGAACGCATTTCGTTGAACGCAAACTTTATGCTGTCGCCGCAGAGGCACAAGGTGGCGTGCGGCCGCTCACACGGGGTGCGGTTGCCGGAAAGTCCCTCGACCCGGCCAGCGACTATGTTCGTGTGCGCGTGCAATCCTTCTTCGATCCGTCCGCCGAAGGCTCTTCCAATGGAAAGTGGCGTTCGCGCGAGGGTCTGGTCGATCACACTGCGGTGCATCTCAGCATCCGGTCGACGGCCCATGACGGCGACGAAGCCGAGATCGGGCTCACCACTTTCCTGTCGCCCGCGACATCCGGACAGCTTGTCGGGGGACGCTCAAGCCGCATGATCCAGCGCGACCTCAACGCACTTGGGCCGATCCCCTACCGATCAGACCTGAACATGGAAATCGCCCTGTTCAGCGTCCAGAATGCCGAGGCCTATTCCGGCGCGCTGGACATGCTGACCGGCCTCGCACGGCGCGCCTCGCTGCCCTTCGTGAACGAGGCGCGGGATTTTGCCGGAATGCTGGGTGACGGGATCAATTCCATGCTCGGCTTCAAGGATGGCTTCCGGCTCGAGATCGGGCTCTCACAGGCACTCGCCGCCGACGGCCAGTGCGGTCTGTTCGTGGTTGCCTACAATGGCTCTGGGGACCTCGAGCCTGAAGCGCTCGGCGTGCGCACCAGCGACCAGCGTCTTGTCCGTCTGTCAGACAACCGACCTGTCCAAGAGCCCCACATTGTGTTCGAAATCGATCATGCCGAGACGCGACCGGACTGGGCGCGGGTTCCCTATCTGCGTGAAGCCTGGCAGGAGGCGCGCGACCTGACCTTTGGTGGCGCGGGCGCCGATGAGGTCGTTGCGGCCCTGCGCCGGTTCCAGCGTGTGGTCATGCTGTCCCACGACCTGACGGAACGCCATGCGGGGCTGATCGTGCAATGGGTCGAGGATCGCATTCACGGACTGTCGGCCACCTTCGAAAGTGCCTTTGAAAGCGGGTTTGGCGGTTTCAGGGATCTGGGCGCGCTCGAGGCGCTGCAATCGCATGATGGCGAGATCCGGAACACGGATTTCGGCACCGGGAACGATTTTGAGACCATGAGCGAAATGGACTTCGATATCGAAGACCATTTGCGCGCCGTCGAGGAGTTCCCCCAAGACTTCCTGCGCGCCGTCCGGATCGTTTTCCTTAACGAAGGCGGCCATGTCGACGATCCCTTTGATTTTGGCGGCGAGACCAATCTCGGAATCACGCAGGAGACACTGAACAACTGGCGCGACAAGAAGCGCTGGCCGCGCGAGAGCGTGCGCAAAATCACCCATGCCGAAGCGCTGGAAATCTATTTTGAGGACTACTGGCAGGCGACCGCCTGCGAGGATCTGCCCTCTCCTGCCCTTCGCTATATCCTCATGGACACGGCGGTCCTCTTCGGTGGACCAAAGGCGCAGGCCATGCTGCAGATGGTCCTCCTGAAACACCTCCCCACGAAACTTGGCAGCGGTCCGGTCAAGCGTTTCGTCGATGGCCGGATCGGCGCCAGGACGCTGGAAATTCTTGACCGCGCGCTGCGCGAGCCCGGCGGGCTCGAAAAACTTGTAACCGCCTATCTGAGCCTGCGCGCCGGCTATCACCGCACACGGGTGATCCAGACTTTCCACCGGCCAAGCGAGCATCAGGGCCATCACATTGTCGGCTGGCTGAACCGGGTGCGGGAAATGCACAAGGTCGCCCTCGGCCAGGAACCCCCGGAAGACGCCTACGGGGTGTCGGTCCCCCCGGAGGTCGGCGGTCACCAGGAGGCTGCGCCGCGTCGTGCAAACGCTTCGGCAGAACCGGTCGAGCCCGTTCGCTCAAACGCCTTTCGTCCGGCCATCAACGCCGGGGACCTGCTCGACATGGTCTTCGGCTTCGGCGACCTGGATGAGGAGGAGGATGAGCATGACGATTTTGAGACCCTTGGAGCCGATGACGTCTGCGAAAGCCACCTCACCCCGTCGCTGCCGCCGCTGGAGATCGATGCGCTGGCCGGGCAGCTGAGCACGAATGAACAGCTCATCGAATGGCTGAAGACGCAGAAGAAGCGCCGCGCCTTCGCCGATATGAAGGCTGTCGGTGAAGCGGCAGAACAGGCCCGGGCGGTCTCCCTTGCCGCGCGCAACCTCGTCACCCAAGCCTATAATGAAATGGGGCTGTTCGAGGATGCCCGCCGTCGCGCCGACGCCGTCATCGCCGAAGCCGCTGGGGCTGACGGCAAGCCCCTGCCCGGACTGGAAGCCGACTGGCAGGAGGCTGTCGGCCACAAGGGCCGCGCCTTCAAACAGGAATATGTCGCGTGGAAGACCGACAATCCCGGCCTTTTACCGGGCACGGACCAGGCTGTGCGCCTTCAGTCGGCCATCGAGCAGTACGGGCAGCTCTTCCATGCCGGGCTCGACAAGGCGATCTGGGGCGGCGTCAATGTCGCGGCCTGTATGCACCTGGCCAATCAGGACCGTGTGCCCACCGGCCTCAACATCAGCATTGAACGCGTCAGCGAGCTCGTGATCGACCGGGTGCAAGCCCGCGCAAGCCGCCTCGCCGAACTGGCGGACCAGCCGGGCAGCGCCGAACACCAGTCCCTGCTGGAGGACCGCGCCTGGGACATCGCCTCTGAAGCCGAAGCGCTTCTGGCGCTCGGGCGGTTCAGCGAGGCCCGCGAGACATATACCGATCTCATCCGCCACCAGATGAATGAGTGGACAGCCCGCAAGGCCGCCACACCTGAAGCGAAGTTCAGCGACTTCGTGCTCTCAAGCGCCTTCCGTCAACTCCACGAAGTGTGGGGGCTTGGCCCGAACCATCCCGATCAGGACGCGCGCGACCTCTACAATCATTTTCACCTGATCATCGCCCGGCTGCCGAACACGGACACGGTGTTTTCGTTGGATGATGTTGATGGCCTCGACGATTCCGCCTTCGAGTCAGGTGATGATTTCATTGAAGAGGCCGATGCCTTCCTCGAGGCCATCTATGACGACTATGAACCGATCCCGGCCGATGAATGGTGCAACCGGTTCCAGAAGGCCCTGCGTGCCATTGCCCGGATCACGTCGAACCGCCGCAATGCGCGGGGAGAATACCGCGCCATTGGGACCGGCTTCCTCGTCGATGGCCGTGTGTTCAGCGAAGCCTGGGCAGGAGAGAAACTGTTCGTCACAAATGAACATGTCATCAGCGAACCCGTACCCGGTCATTCGCCGGGCACTGCCCTGCGTCCGGCCAGTGCGAGGATCAGTTTCACCATTGGCGACCGCGACAATGAGTACAAGGTGAAAGAGGTGCTCTGGCAGTCCACGCGTTGGCACCATGACGTCATCATCTGCCGGCTCGACCGCGAACCGCCGCACATCGAACCCTTCACCGAATGGATCGATCCGCTGCGCCCGCTTGATGAATACAGCCCGCCGCTCGATGTCACCGTCATCGGCCACCCGCGCGGGCGCAGCATCAGCTTCTCGCCGCAGAACACGCGCGTCGTAAATCATGATGGTCCCGATCACCAGTCGCTTGGCCGACCGGAGCGGGTTCACTACAAGGCATCCACCGAACCTGGCAATTCTGGCAGCCCGACACTCGAATGGACGAGCCTCAACCCCATCGGCATCCACCATGCCGGGCGCGGCTATCAGTTCGAGTATCAGAGCCTGCCGGGCGGGAACTGGCGCGCGCGCCGTCGTCGACCGGACGTCACAGCGAACGAAGCCATCAGCCTCGCCTCGGTCCGCCGCGCCATTGCCAGACGTCCGGAAGGCATCGTTTGAAGGCAGGTGCGGGTCGGTTCCGGCGAGGCTGAGCACTTCGCTTGAACTGTTCAGGATGAATTCCAGCTTGCGTGCATTCGTGATCCCCGAGTGACCCGGAGCGCCAAGGCGGTGATTGACACCGCTTTCAGAAACCCCGAACCTGATAGCGGTATCATGGCTCGTCGGGGAGGACAGGTTGAAAGATTCCAGGGGCAGTTTTTTCGCAAGTATGCTCGCTCTCGCCGTTCTTGCCGCATGCGCAACCGGCGCGCCCGGTTCGTCTTCGCCGGTCGCAACGGGACAGAGAACGACCCAGGCCGCCAATCCGATCATTCTCGACCGCTTCACTGCAGATCCCGCGCCGCTGGTCGTTGGTGATACGCTATACCTTTATGTCGGCCAGGATGACGCCGATGACGAGCAGATGTTCAACATCGTGGACTGGCGCGTCTACTCCACAAGGGACATGCAGACCTGGACCGATCACGGCCCCATCATGAAGCCGACGGATTTCAGCTGGGCGATCCGTGATGCCTGGGCCTCCGAGGTTGTCGAGAAGGATGGCCGTTTCTGGTTCTATACCGCTGTCGAACACGACGAATCTGACATGGGCAAGGCCATCGGCGTGGCCGTCTCCGACACCCCGACCGGTCCGTTTGTCGATGCAAGGGGCAGCGCGCTCGTCTCCAACAGCATGACCGACGGCCCGCATTGGTGGGACGACATCGATCCGACAGCCTTCATTGATGATGATGGCACGCCCTGGCTGCTATGGGGCAATGCCAACTGCTATATTGCAAGGCTCAAGCAAAACATGATCGAGTTCGACAGCGAGATCGGCACCATCGAATTGCCCCACTTCGTCGAGGGACCCTGGCTCTTCAAACGCGAAGAGCTCTATTATCTACTCTATGCAGGGATCGACGAGTCCGAGAGCGAGAATGAGCAGGTCTACTATGCCACTGCGGAGTCGGTGGCCGGCCCCTACAAGTTCCGCGGGAAGATCATGGGAGAGGCGGAGCGCAGCTTCACCATCCATCCGGGCGTCGAATACTTCAATGGCAACTGGTATTTCTTCTACCACAATTCCGCACACGACATTGGCGACCGTGAAGGCAAGCTTGGCCGGCGCTCGGTACGCGCCGAGCACATGATATTCGAGGATGATGGCAGCATCCGCCCCATGGTCGCCACAGCCGCCGGTGTCTCAGTGCCGCGCCCTTGATCTCCCGCCCAAAACGCCGCAACGAACGGTGATGGAGACAGAGGTACACATCTGGACCGATGGCGCGTGTTCGGGCAATCCCGGGCCCGGGGGCTGGGGTGCGCTCCTGAAATCCGGCGAGCACGAGAAGGAGCTCTCCGGCGGTGAGGCCGAGACGACGAACAATCGCATGGAACTGATGGCCGCGATCGAGGCGCTGAACGCGCTGAAGCGTCCCTCTCAGGTGCGCCTGCACACGGATTCGACCTATGTGAAGGACGGCCTGACCCAGTGGATTCATGGGTGGAAGCGCAATGGCTGGAAAACAGCGGCGAAAAAGCCGGTGAAGAACAAGGACCTCTGGCAGGCGCTGGACGAGGCCTGTGCCCGCCACAAGATCGAATGGGTCTGGGTCAAGGGCCATGCCGGCGACGAGGGCAATGAGCGCGCAGATGCACTCGCGCGGGAGGCTGCGAAACAAGTGGCGGGCTCGGACCCCACCCCTGCCCCCGCCCCCGACACTAATCCCGGTTGAGAAAGTCCATGCCGTTCGCCGTCACGCCGACGCTCGCATAATCCCCGCCATGGGTGGCCAGCCCGCGTTCGGTGAGCGTGTCACCAGCAGCTTCGACCTCGGCTCGGAAGGCTTCGGCATCGTCCTCTGGCACATATCCCATCCGGTCCCAGTTCTCCTTTGAGAGCCCCGCCGTCGCATTGCTCGAAATGCCATAACAGGTCAGGAACTCGCCGCCCGTCATGGGCGCTTCGATCGCGGCGTCGAACAGACGCACCGCGTCAGCATGGCTGAGCCAGGTGCGCAGCATGCGCCGGTCCACCGGTCGCTCATGAAAACTCGCAATGCGCAGGCAGAGCGCATCGAGCCCATGCTTGTCCACAAACATGCTCGCCAGCGCCTCACCGAAAGCCTTGTAGACTCCGTAAAGCCCCGATGGCCTGATGCGGGCCGCAAGGCCGATGGGGTTTGAAGCCGGGTGATAACCGACCGCCTGAACGCTCGAGGCAAAGACGATACGTTTCGCACCGCCAAGCCTTGCGGCCTCGAAACTGTTCCAGCTGAGCTGGTAGTTCAGCGGAAAGCCGATCTCCCAATCCCCTTCTCGAATATCCACGGCAAGGTGTATGAGCGTGTCGATACCGGCAAGCGCGTGCGTGGCCGCTTCGGCATCCAACAGATCGGCCTGGACGATGTCCTCGCCCTGCCCAGCCGTTCCGAGCTCCGCCACATCGATCAGCCGCAGTGTACGGCCGGGCCTGCGCAGGCCCTGTCGGAGGACACCGCCGATCGACCCGGCCGCGCCTGTGATCGCAATCACGCTCATCAGTAGCGCCGGACGATCAGCACCATCGACTGCGCGGCCTCGACGATCACCGCGTCTCCGTCGCGCAGATTGTCGCCTGCGGCGCTCCTTGCGCTCCAGGTCGTGTCGCCGACTTGGATGCGGCCCGAACCGTCCACGAAGTCACCGGTGACATGGGCACGCTGGCCGACAAGGGAATCGGCGCGACGATTGAGAGCCGGATGGCTGCTCGGCGGCTTGCGCAGCCCGGCAAAGGCCGTCCGCCCGATGATGACAAGGAGGATCGCCAGCACCACGAAAGCCCCGAATTGCGCCTGCCAGCCTTCCATCGCTTCGGGCATGGGGATCACGCCGCTGGCATAAACGGCGGTCAGCAGAGCGGCGGTCCCGATCCAGAGAAGATCGAATGTGCCGATCAGCATCTCGATTCCGATCAGGATGAGACCGAGCGCGACCCAGTGCCACCAGGTGAGCGGGGTGAGGAACTCAACAATGGCGTCCATGTAAAACTCCTTTCGTCACAGAAGTCGGTCGGGACCAGCGGCGCAATGGCTCTCGCGCCGCCCTCGGGCGGATCAGTCGCTGCGGCCCCCTGCGGGCGGCACGGCTGTGTTGCTGCGGGACGATTTTTCTTCACGCGCCGCCTTCGCACCGTCGGCCAGCCCCCTGATTCCCTCGATCGTTCCGAGAATCGAGGAAAACTCCGCCGGGATGATGACGGTCTTGTTGTGCGGTGATTTCGCCAGCGCCTCGAAGGCTGTGACATATTGCTGACCGAGGAAGTAATTGATGGCGTTCACGTCACCCTTGGCAATGGCTTCCGACACAAAGGCCGTCGCCTTGGCCTCGGCCTCAGCCTCACGCTCGCGCGCCTCGGCGTCGCGGAAGGCGGCCTCACGTCGGCCCTCGGCCTCCAGAATGGCCGACTGCTTGGCCCCTTCAGCACGCAGGATCGCCGACTGCTTGTCGCCCTCGGCGGTCAGGATCTCCGCCCGCTTCAGGCGTTCGGCCTTCATCTGGCGCGCCATTGCCTCGGTGATGTCGGCCGGCGGGGTCAGGTCGGCAATTTCGATGCGGGTGACCTTCACGCCCCAGGGCGTCGTCGCTGCGTCAACGATGCGCAGCAGCCGCGAATTGATCTCGTCGCGATTGGACAGGACCTGGTCAAGGTCCATGGAGCCTACCACGGAGCGGATGTTAGTGAGGGACAGATTGGTGATGGCATTGGTGAGGTTGTTGACCTCATAGGCGGCCGCCACGGGGTCGATGACCTGGGTGAAGACCACCGCGTCGCAGGATACCTGCGCGTTATCACGCGTGATCACGTCCTGCGTCGGAATGTTGAGCACCGTCTCCATCATGTTCATTTTCCGACCGATGCGGTCCATGACGGGGACAATGACATGCATGCCGGGGCCCAGCGTCTTGGTGTAACGCCCGAAGCGCTCGACTGTGTAATTGAAGCCCTGCGGCACGAATTTGAGCGCCGACGTGACGAGGATCACGCCAACGACGACGAGAATGATCGGAATGATGAGTGGGTCCATGTGTCTCCCCTTTCAGCTTCATGAACTATCGTTCACTTGGGAGGGGTTTTTCGTTTTTCAACAAGTCATCATCGAAAAAAGGAAAACGCACCCCCGGCTGGAGATGCGTTTACCCTGATTTGCCCGCTCTGGCGCGCAGAATGACTCAGATCTGGCCCAGCAAGTGGTCCGCGCTCGAAACCTTGAACTCTCCGCCATCCTCGACATTCAGCTCGATCACCACGCCGTCCTTCACGATCATGGAATAGCGCTTGGAGCGTTCGCCCATGCCGAAGCCGGAAGCATCAAGCTCCAGCCCGAGCGCCTTGGCAAAGGCCCCATTGCCGTCGGCGAGCATGCGCACCGCGTCATCTGCACCCGCCGACTTGCCCCAGGCCTCCATGACGAACACGTCATTGACGGCCGTGCAGGCGATCTCGTCGACGCCCTTCGCCTTCAGCTCGTCGGCCTTCTCCACGAAGCCCGGCAGATGGCGCGCCGAACATGTCGGTGTGAAGGCACCCGGCACAGCGAAGAATGCCACCGTCTTGCCGGCAAAGATGTCTGTCGTGGTGCGCGGTTCCGGGCCATTGCCCGTCATCTCCATGAAAGTGGCGTCCGGGAGCCTGTCTCCGACCTTGATGCTCATGGCTTGTGTCTCCTCCTGTTGGTGTCAGCCGAGTGTACATAGGCCGCCCGGGCCCGGCGCGCCACTGTCTGTCATCCCAAAGCCAGAGGGAATCAGGTCTTGCGCGAGACCGGCCCTTCCCGCACGATAAGGCCGATGGACCAGGAGGATGACAGCACGCTTTGCGGCAAGCTTCTGATCGCCATGCCGGGGATCGGCGATGGCCGTTTCTCGCACGCTGTCATCCTGGTCTGCAGCCATGGGCCAGACCATGCCATGGGCCTCATCCTCAACAAGCCGGTACCGGGGCTCAACCTGCCGCAGCTCCTCGACCAGCTCGACGTGCCGAGCGAGATACAGCTGCCGCCGCGTCCTGTGCTCGATGGCGGTCCGGTCGGGCGCGACCGCGGTTTCGTGCTGCACAGCGATGATTTCATGAGCCATGAATCCACGCTCGCAATCAGCGACGGCGTCTGCATGACCGCGACACGCGAAGTCCTCCACGCCATTGCCAGCGACGCCCCGCCGCGCCACTCCGTTCTGGCGCTCGGCTATGCCGGCTGGGGCGAAGGCCAGCTTGAGGATGAAATCGCCGAGAATGTCTGGCTGGTCGCAGAAGCCACAACCGGTCTCATCTACGGCCACGACCACGAAACCAAATGGGCCATGGCGATGGACAGCCTCGGCATCGATCCGGGTCGGCTGCAGGCAACCGCAGGACGAGCCTGAGCCAATTCTCCCCTCAAGACGAAGAGCCGCCCGATTGTGACGGTCGCTTTTCATTTCGGCCCATTTCGGCTCCCGCCGCTGCGACGACGTGCGGGCCGACATCGTCAGAACAAAGCCCCGGAGCGACTGGCTCCGGGGCTTTGCGGTTCGTGATCGAAACAGGCGCTCGCCTTATTCGATGATCTTGGACACCACGCCGGCGCCGACGGTGCGGCCGCCTTCGCGGATGGCGAAGCGCAGGCCCTGGTCCATGGCGATCGGGGTGATGAGTTCGACCTCGAATTTCAGGTTGTCGCCCGGCATCACCATTTCCGTGCCCGAGGGCAGCGTCACCACGCCCGTCACATCGGTCGTGCGGAAGTAGAATTGCGGACGATAGTTCGTGAAGAACGGCGTGTGACGCCCACCCTCTTCCTTGGTCAGGATGTAGGCCTCGGCCTCGAACTTCTTGTGCGGCGTGATCGAGCCCGGCTTGCACAGCACCTGGCCACGCTCAACGCCCTCACGGTCAATGCCGCGCAGAAGCGCGCCGATATTGTCACCCGCCTGGCCCTGGTCGAGCAGCTTGCGGAACATCTCCACACCCGTCACCGTCGTCTTCTGGGTGTCGCGGATGCCGACAATCTCGATCTCCTCGCCAACCTTGATGATGCCCTGCTCCACACGGCCGGTCACAACCGTGCCGCGACCCGAAATCGAGAACACATCTTCCACAGGCATCAGGAAGGGCTTGTCCAGCGGACGCTCAGGCGTCGGAATGTACTCGTCCACCGAGGCCATCAGCTCGAGGATCTTCTCCTTGCCGATATTGTCGTCACGGCCCTCGACCGCAGCCAGCGCAGAACCGGCAATGATCGGAATGTCGTCGCCAGGGAAATCATAGGAGGACAGAAGCTCGCGCACTTCCATCTCCACGAGTTCCAGAAGCTCCTCGTCATCAACCTGGTCGACCTTGTTCAGGAAAACCACCAGCGCCGGAACACCAACCTGGCGCGCCAGAAGAATGTGCTCGCGTGTCTGCGGCATCGGGCCGTCGGCCGCGTTCACAACCAGGATCGCGCCATCCATCTGCGCCGCACCCGTGATCATGTTCTTCACATAGTCGGCATGGCCCGGGCAGTCGACATGGGCATAGTGACGGTTCTCGGTCTCATACTCCACATGCGCAGTGTTGATCGTGATGCCCCGGGCCTTCTCCTCAGGCGCAGAATCAATGTCCTCATAAGACCGCTTCGCTCCGCCCGTCACCTCGGCCAGAACCATGGTGATCGCCGCCGTCAGGGTCGTCTTGCCATGGTCAACGTGACCAATCGTGCCAATGTTGACGTGCGGCTTCGTACGCGCAAACTTCTCCTTCGCCATTCCGAAGGCCCTCCTTGTCTATCTGTTGCTGTTAGCCAGCGAGCTTGGCGAGAAGCTTCTCGCTCTCGGCCCGCGGCACTTCCTCATAATGATCGAAAACCATGGTGAACTGGGCCCGGCCCTGAGACATTGACCGAAGCGTGTTCACATAACCGAACATGTTGGCGAGCGGCACGAAGGCGTTGACCACCTGCGCATTGCCGCGCGCCTCGGTGCCCTGGACCTGTCCACGGCGCGAGTTCAGGTCGCCGATGATGTCGCCCATGTAATCCTCCGGCGTCACCACCTCGACCCGCATGGTCGGTTCCATCAGACGCGGATCGCCCTTGGACTTCAGTTCCCGGAAGGCCGCGCGGGCAGCGATCTCGAAGGCGAGAACCGAGGAGTCCACGTCGTGATAGGCCCCGTCGACGAGCGTCGCCTTGAAGTCCGTCACGGGATAGCCAGCCAGCAGGCCGTTGTCCTTGGCGCTTTCCAGGCCCTTCTCCACGCCGGGAATGTATTCCTTCGGCACCGAGCCGCCAACGATCTGGCTCTCGAAGATGAAACCCTCACCCGGCTCAAGCGGCTCGAACTGCAGCTTGATGCGGGCAAACTGGCCCGAACCACCAGACTGCTTCTTGTGGGTGTAGTCGATCTCGGTCGGCTTGCCGAGACGCTCGCGATAGGCCACCTGCGGCGCACCAATGTTCGCCTCCACCTTGAACTCGCGCTTCATGCGGTCGACCAGAATGTCGAGGTGCAATTCGCCCATGCCCTTCATGATGGTCTGGCCGGATTCCGGATCGGTGTGCACGCGGAAGGACGGGTCCTCCGCGGCCAGACGCGCCAGCGCAAGGCCCATCTTTTCCTGGTCGGCCTTGGATTTCGGCTCGACTGCGATCTCGATCACCGGATCGGGGAAGTTCATGGTTTCGAGCACGACCGGAGCCGACGTGTCGCAAAGTGTGTCGCCCGTCGTGGTTTCCTTCAGGCCACCAATCGCGACAATGTCGCCAGCAAAGGCTTCATCGATCTCCTCGCGATTGTTGGCGTGCATCATCATCATGCGGCCGATGCGCTCTTTCCGGCTCTTGGTCGAGTTGAGCACCGAAGTGCCCTTCGACAGGATGCCGGAATAGATGCGCACAAAGGTCAGCGAGCCGACAAACGGGTCGTTCATGATCTTGAAGGCCAGACCCGAGAACGGTGTCTCATCAGACGCCTCACGCGGGATGTTGCGCACTTCTTCCTCATCGTCCGGCGAGAAGCCCATCAGGGTCTCCACATCGGTCGGTGCCGGCAGATAGTCGATCACGGCGTTCAGAAGCGGCTGGACGCCCTTGTTCTTGAAGGCCGAACCGGCAAGCACAGGAACAAAGGCGAGTTCCAGCGTGCCCTTGCGCAGCAGGGCGCGCAGTTGCGCCTCATCAGGCTCCTCACCCTCCAGATACTTTTCGGTCCACTCGTCATCGACCTCGCAGGCATGCTCGATCATCTTCGCGCGCCATTCCTCGGCCTGCGCGAGCAAATCGGGACGGATATCCTGGATCACCCAGCTCGCGCCCAGATCTTCCGACTGGTAGACCCACTCCTTCATGCCAATCAGGTCGATGATGCCCTCAAGCTCGGTCTCGGCACCGATGGGCAGCTGGATCGGCACGGGGGTCGCGCCGGTGCGGTCCTTGATCATCTTCACGCAATTGAAGAAGTCGGCACCGAGCTTGTCCATCTTGTTCACGAACACGATGCGCGGGACCTTGTAGCGGTCAGCCTGGCGCCAGACGGTTTCGGTCTGGGGCTCCACACCGGCATTGGCGTCGAGCAGGCAGACGGCACCGTCGAGCACGGCCAGTGAACGCTCGACTTCGATGGTGAAGTCCACGTGTCCGGGCGTGTCGATGATGTTGAAGCGGAATTTCGCCTCTTCCGGCGTATCGCCATAGATGCCGGTCGGGTTCTTGCCATCCTCGGTGCGGAACCAGAAAGTGGTCGTGGCAGCCGAGGTGATCGTGATGCCGCGCTCCTGCTCCTGCTCCATCCAGTCCATCGTCGCGGCGCCGTCATGCACCTCGCCGATCTTGTGGGACTTCCCGGTATAATAGAGAATCCGCTCCGTCGTGGTGGTCTTGCCCGCATCAATGTGGGCCATGATACCAAAATTGCGGTACCGGTTCAGGGGATATTCGCGCGCCATGGTTCGAGCTCGTCAGTCTGCGTAAGGTTTCGTGGATGCTGGGGGAGGCACCTCGGCGGACATAGCGCCGATCGGTACCACTTACCAGCGATAGTGCGAGAAGGCGCGGTTGGCGTCGGCCATCTTGTGGGTGTCCTCGCGCTTCTTCACCGCATTGCCGCGCCCATTGGCCGCGTCCAGAAGCTCGCCGGCGAGGCGTTCGCGCATGGTGTTCTCATTGCGCGCCGCAGCTGCAGCCGCAACCCAGCGGATCGCAAGCGCCTGGCGACGCTCGGGGCGCACCTCGACGGGCACCTGATAGGTCGCACCGCCCACGCGGCGCGAGCGCACCTCGACGGCCGGCTTCACCGCGTCGATGGCTTCGTGGAAGACTTCAACCGGGTTCTTCTTCGCGCGCTGCTCGACCAGATCCAGCGCACCATAAACGATGCGCTCGGCCTTGGACTTCTTTCCGTCCAGCATGATCTGGTTCATGAATTTCGACAGAACGAGGTCGCCAAACTTCGGGTCGGGCAGGACTTCGCGTTTCTCGGCGCGGTGACGACGGGACATGTGCTTATCCTTATTTGGGGCGTTTCGTGCCGTAAAGCGAACGACGCTGCTTGCGGTCCTTGACGCCCTGGGTGTCCAGCACGCCGCGCAGGATGTGGTAGCGCACACCCGGAAGGTCGCGCACACGGCCCCCGCGGATCAGCACCACGGAGTGTTCCTGCAGATTGTGGCCTTCGCCGGGAATGTAGCAGATGGACTCATAGCCAGAGGTCAGACGGACCTTTGCCACCTTGCGCAGCGCGGAGTTCGGCTTCTTCGGCGTCGTCGTGTAGACGCGCGTGCACACGCCACGGCGCTGGGGGCAGGCTTTGAGCGCCGGCACCTTGTTGCGGGTCGGCCGCGGCTTGCGCGGCTTGCGGATCAGCTGGTTGATCGTCGGCATCGATCGGTTCTTCACCTCTTCGTGCCGCATCCTCCGGCACCTGATGTTGCTACAATGCCGATGCCGGAACGGCACTGGGCGCCATTCCGTCACCGGAACCTCGGTCTTGAAGCCTTGCGGCACCATCCGGGCCGTTCAGCATGAGAGAAACCTGCGACGCCGCATCCCGCAGGAGCGGCGAAGCGGATGGGGCAGGCTTCACCCCGCCATCCGCCAAGGAAGCGTGGGTGTTAATGCCACGCGCGCGCCACGTCAAGCCTTCAGGTGAGGCGCAAGGCAAAAGGGCCGGCTCCTTCAGGAAACCGGCCCAGCATTGCCCTACTCCGCCTGTTCCGGTGCCGGAAGCGCGGCGGCTTCCCTTGCAGCGGCAGCGGCTGCAGCCGCCTTGGCGCGTCTGGCCCGCAAGCGTTCGTCGCGCTCGGTCGCCACGCGGCGGTAACGGCGCAGCTGTCCGCCCGTGCCCGCCGGGATGAGACGTCCGACGATCACGTTTTCCTTCAGGCCCTCGAGCGTGTCCATCTTGCCCTGGATCGCGGCCTCGGTGAGCACGCGCGTGGTTTCCTGGAAGGAGGCCGCGGAAATGAAGCTGCGGGTCTGCAGCGAGGCCTTGGTGATGCCGAGCAGGATAGGCGTGCCTTCCGCCGGGCGGCGCCCGGCAGCCTTTGCGGCAGCGTTCACCTCGTCGAACTCCACCACATCGACCGGCTCGCCCTTGAGCAGCGTGGTGTCGCCGCTGTCGGTGATCTCCACCTTTTGAAGCATCTGCCTCACAATGACTTCGATATGCTTGTCATTGATGGGCACGCCCTGAAGCCGGTAGACTTTCTGGATCTCCTCGACCAGGTAATCGGCCAGCGCCTCGACGCCCAGCACCGACAGGATGTCCTGCGGGGCCGGATTGCCGTCGATGATGAAGTCACCACGCTTCACGAAGTCACCGTCCTGGACGAGCATGCGGGCACCCTTCGGCACGAGGAATTCGACCTCCTCGGCCCCCTCTTCCTCGGGGATCAGGTGGATGCGACGCTTGTTCTTGTAGTCGCGGCCGAACTGCACCTTGCCGTCAATCTCGGCGAGCACGGCATGGTCCTTCGGACGGCGGGCCTCGAAGAGCTCCGCCACACGCGGCAGACCACCGGTGATGTCACGCGTCTTCGCACCGCCGGTGGAGATACGCGCGAGGGTATCGCCCGGGCCGACCTCGTCACCATCATTCACAGACAGGATCGAGCCCACCGAAAGCTGGTAGCGCGCTTCCTGCCCGTTGGCGAGCTTTGCCGTATTGCCATCCTCATCGATGATGAGAACAGACGGACGCAGCTCCACCGACTTGGAGGCACCGCGCCAGTCGACAATCGACTTGGACGAAATCCCGGTCGCCTCGTCGGTGTCATCGCGCGCGGTCATGCCGTCGACCACGTCCTCGAGCTTCACCTTGCCCGACACTTCCGTCACGATCGGCTGTGCGAAGGGGTCCCAGTCAGCGATCTTGTCACCGCGTGAGACCTTGCCGCCATCCTTGATGTGGATGCGCGTGCCATAGGTCGGCTTGAAGTTCTGGCGCACCCGGCCATCGCCATCAACGAGATTGATCTCGGTGTGGCGACCGATCACGATGAACAGGCCATCGGCCCGCTTCACGACCTGCGGGTTGACGTACTCCACCGTGCCATCATGGGCGGCTTCGAGGTTCGAGGCATCCGCCACCGTCGCTGCACCACCGATGTGGAAGGTGCGCATGGTGAGCTGCGTGCCAGGTTCACCAATCGACTGCGCCGCGATGACGCCCACGGCCTCGCCCATATTGACCTTGGTGCCTCGTGCGAGGTCACGACCATAGCAGGCCGCACACACGCCGCCATCGCTCTCGCAGGTGAGCGGCGAGCGCACCTTGATCTTGTCGATACCTGCATCCTCGACAGCCTTGGCCTTTGCCTCGTCGAGATAGGTGTTGGCCGGGAAGATCAGCTCGCCGTTCGAGGGATGCACGACATCCTCGGCTGTGGTGCGTCCGAGGATACGGTCGGACAAGGCCACCACAATGTCGGCACCGTCCATGACCGCACCAAGCGTGATACCCTGATCGGTGCCGCAATCCTCCTCATTGATGATGGCGTCCTGCGCCACATCGACGAGACGGCGGGTGAGATAGCCGGAGTTCGCGGTCTTGAGCGCGGTGTCTGCGAGACCCTTGCGGGCGCCGTGGGTCGAGTTGAAGTATTCAAGGACGGTCAGGCCCTCCTTGAAGTTCGACACGATCGGCGTCTCGATGATCTCGCCCGACGGCTTGGCCATCAGGCCGCGCATGCCGGCAAGCTGCTTCATCTGGTTCTTCGAACCACGCGCACCGGAATGCGCCATCATGAAGACCGAATTGGTCTCGAGCTGGCGTCCCGTCTCCGCATCGACCGGCGTCTCACCGGCGGCGTCCATCATGGCGTCGGCAACCTTGTCGGTGCACTGCGACCAGGCATCCACCACCTTGTTGTACTTTTCGCCGCGCGTGATCAGGCCGTCAGCATACTGACGCTCATATTCCGAAACCAGTTCACGGGTCTTGGCCACCAGTTCCGCCTTCGCGGCCGGGATCTTCATGTCGTCCTTGCCGAAGGAGATGCCGGCCTTGGCCGCCTCACGGAAACCGAGCGCCATGACACGGTCGCAGAACACCACCGTGTCCTTCTGACCACAGCTCCTGTAGACCTCGTCAATCACGCGGCCGATCGACTTCTTGGTCATCAACTCATTGATCAGGTCCGGCGTCATGCGCGGGTCCTGCGGCAGGCAGCTTGCGATCATGAAGCGGCCAGGTGTCGTGTTGAACACTTCAGTGATCTTGCCGCCCTCGCCGTCCGGACGGATATGGCGCACCTTCACCCTGGCGTGCAGCGTGACCTGCCTGGCCTGCAGCGCATGCTCGATCTCGTCGATGCCGGAGAAGGCCATGCCTTCGCCGGGCTCGTTGTCCTTCGCGATGGAGAGGTAATAGAGACCGAGAACGATGTCCTGAGACGGAACGATGATCGGGCGACCATTGGCCGGCGACAGGATGTTGTTCGTCGACATCATCAGCACGCGCGCTTCGAGCTGGGCCTCCAGCGAAAGCGGGACGTGGACAGCCATCTGGTCGCCGTCAAAGTCGGCATTGAAGGCCGAGCAGACAAGCGGGTGCAGCTGGATCGCCTTGCCCTCGATCAGTTTCGGCTCGAAAGCCTGGATGCCGAGGCGGTGCAGGGTCGGCGCGCGGTTGAGCAGGATCGGATGCTCGCGGATCACCTCTTCGAGGATGTCCCAGACCTCCGGCTTTTCCTTCTCCACCATCTTCTTGGCGGCCTTCACCGTTCCGGCGAGGCCCTTGGCGTCGAGGCGCGCATAGATGAAAGGCTTGAAGAGCTCGAGCGCCATCTTCTTTGGCAGGCCGCACTCGTGCAGTTTCAGCGTCGGGCCCACCACGATGACGGAACGACCGGAATAGTCGACGCGCTTGCCGAGCAGGTTCTGGCGGAACCGGCCCTGCTTGCCCTTCAGCATGTCGGACAGCGATTTCAGAGGACGCTTGTTGGTGCCCGTGATGACGCGGCCGCGACGGCCATTGTCGAACAGCGCATCGACAGATTCCTGAAGCATCCGCTTCTCGTTGCGGATGATGATGTCCGGCGCGCGCAGCTCGATAAGGCGCTTCAGGCGGTTGTTGCGGTTGATCACCCGGCGATAGAGATCGTTGAGATCGGACGTCGCGAACCGGCCACCGTCGAGCGGCACGAGCGGGCGCAGATCCGGCGGGATCACCGGGATGACCGTCATGATCATCCATTCCGGACGCGCACCCGACGCGATGAAGCTCTCAACCACCTTCAGGCGCTTGGCGATCTTCTTCGGCTTCAGTTCACCGGTGGCTTCAGCCAGCTCCTCGCGAAGATTCTCGGCCAGAAGCTCAAGGTTCATTCCCTTGAGGATTTCCTGAATGGCCTCGGCACCGATCATGGCGGTGAAGGCATCCTCGCCGAGGCGGTCCTGGGCGTCGAAATATTCTTCCTCGGTCAGGACCTGGTTCGGCTCGAACTCGGTCAGGCCCGGCTCGGTCACGATATAGCTCTCGAAATAGAGCACTCGCTCGACATCCTTCAGCGTCATGTCGAGCAGGAGCGCGATCCGGGAGGGCAGCGACTTCAGGAACCAGATATGGGCGACCGGCGCGGCGAGCTCGATATGCGCCATGCGCTCGCGCCGCACCCTGGCGAGCGTGACCTCAACCTGGCACTTCTCGCAGACGACGCCGCGATACTTGATGCGCTTGTACTTGCCGCAAAGGCACTCATAGTCCTTCACCGGCCCGAAGATGCGGGCGCAGAACAGGCCGTCACGTTCCGGCTTGAAGGTCCGGTAATTGATCGTTTCCGGCTTCTTCACCTCGCCCCAGGACCAGGACCGGATCGTTTCCGGGCTGGCGATGGTGATCTTGATGGCCTCGAAGCTCGGGGCCGGAGGCTGGTTGGGCTGGAAGGCGTTGGTGGGCTCCTGGCGCATGGAGAGGGCTCCCGAATGGTGCAGCGCGCGGCCGGTTCAAGGACCGCTGATAAAAGGGCTCCGGCAGAACCTGCAGCTTGGCAGGCCCCGCCATGATCAAATCAAGTCCTCAGGCGTCCCCGTCCCCATCCTCGGGACGCTTCTCCTCGATCAGTTCCACATTGAGACCGAGGGAACGCATTTCCTTGACAAGCACGTTGAAGCTTTCCGGAATGCCGGTCTCGAAGCTGTCATCGCCGCGCACGATGGACTCGTAGACCTTGGCGCGACCGGCTGTGTCGTCTGATTTTACGGTGAGCATCTCCTGCAAGGTATAGGCTGCGCCGTAAGCTTCAAGAGCCCAGACCTCCATCTCGCCGAAACGCTGGCCGCCGAACTGCGCCTTGCCGCCGAGCGGCTGCTGGGTGACCAGCGAGTAGGGACCGGTCGAACGGGCGTGGATCTTCTCGTCCACGAGGTGGTGCAGCTTCAGGAGATACTTGTAGCCGACCGTCACCGGACGCGCGAATTTCTCGCCCGTGCGACCATCAAACAGCGTGACCTGTCCCGAAGGATCGAGGCCGGCGCGTTCAAGCACCGTCACGATGTCCGGCTCGCGGGCACCGTCGAAAACCGGCGTCGCGATCGGCACACCCTTTTTCAGGTTGCCGGCGAGTTCCACGAGTTCCGACGCCTCAGTCGGCAGCTCGACATCATCACCATAGGCGTGCGCAATCTTGGCCCGGAATTCGTCCAGCTTGTGTTCGCGCTGATAGGCCTCCAATGCGTCCTGGATCATCCGGCCAAGGCCCGCACAGGCCCAGCCCATATGGGTTTCGAGGATCTGGCCCACATTCATGCGCGAAGGCACGCCGAGCGGGTTCAGAACGATGTCGACCTGGGTGCCGTCCTCGAGGAAAGGCATGTCTTCCAGCGGGTTGATCTTGGAGATCACACCCTTGTTGCCGTGGCGGCCGGCCATCTTGTCACCCGGCTGGAGCTTGCGCTTCACGGCGAGGAAGACCTTCACGACCTTCATCACACCGGGCGGAAGGTCATCGCCGCGCTGGACCTTGTCGACCTTGTCGTTGAAGCGGGCCTCTAGCTCGGCGAGCTGCTTCTCGAACTGGTCCTTCAGGCCTTCCAGTTCGGACTGGGCCTGCTCATCCTCAAGCTCGATCTTCCACCAGTCCTTGCGCTCGACCTCATCAAGCGTGTCGGCCTCGATGGCGGCATTCTTCTTCAGGCCGGACTTGGCCGGGACCGCTGCGGCGATCTTGCCGAGGATCAGTTCGCGCAGACGCGAATAGGTGTCGCGCTCGATGATGGACTGCTCGTCGCGCTTGTCCTCCTGGAGTTCCTCGATCTGCTCACGCTCGATCTGGATGGTGCGCTGGTCCTTCTCGACACCGTGACGGTTGAAGACCCGCACGTCCACCACGGTACCGATCGTGCCCGGCGGGACGCGCAGCGAAGTGTCGCGAACGTCGGACGCCTTTTCACCGAAGATCGCGCGCAGCAGCTTCTCTTCCGGCGTCATCGGGCTTTCGCCTTTCGGCGTCACCTTGCCGACGAGAATGTCGCCAGCCTGGACTTCCGCACCGATGGCCACGATGCCCGCCTCGTCGAGATTGCGCAGGGCTTCCTCGCCGACATTCGGGATGTCACGGGTGATCTCTTCCGGGCCGAGCTTGGTGTCGCGCGAGGCGATCTCGAACTCCTCGATATGGATCGAGGTGAAGACGTCGTCACGCACGATGCGTTCCGAGATCAGGATGGAGTCCTCGAAATTGTAGCCATTCCAAGGCATGAACGCCACAAGCACATTGCGACCGAGTGCCAGTTCGCCGAGATCGGTCGACGGACCGTCGGCGATGATGTCGCCCTTCGACACCTTGTCGCCCACGCGCACGATCGGGCGCTGGTTGATGCAGGAGGACTGGTTGGAGCGACGATACTTGACCAGGCGGTAGATATCGACACCGGACCTGAAGCTGTCGACATCCTCGGTGGCGCGCACCACGATGCGCGTGGCATCCACCTGCTCGACTACGCCGGAACGCTTGGCGATCTCGCAGGCACGGGAGTCGCGGGCCACGATGGCCTCCATGCCGGTGCCGACCAGAGGCGCATCCGTCTCCACGAGCGGCACCGCCTGTCGCTGCATGTTCGAACCCATGAGCGCGCGGTTGGCGTCGTCATTCTCGAGGAAGGGGATGAGAGACGCAGCCACGGACACGACCTGCTTCGGCGAGACGTCCATGTATTCGATCTCAGCCGCCGGCACGAGCGTCGCTTCGCCCGCCACCCGGGCATTGACGAATTCGTTCTGCAACTGGCCCTTCTGATCGACAGAGGCATTGGCCTGGGCGATGCGGTATTCCATCTCTTCCATGGCCGAGAGATAGTCCACGGCGTCGGTCTGCTTGCCGTTCTCGACCTTGCGGTAAGGGCTCTCGATGAAGCCATACTTGTTGATGCGCGCATGCGTGGCGAGCGAGTTGATCAGGCCGATATTCGGGCCTTCCGGCGTCTCGATCGGACAGATGCGGCCATAATGGGTCGGGTGCACGTCGCGCACCTCGAAACCGGCGCGCTCGCGGGTCAGACCGCCCGGACCAAGCGCGGAAAGACGGCGCTTGTGGGTGATCTCGGAGAGCGGATTGGTCTGGTCCATGAACTGCGACAGCTGCGAGGAGCCGAAGAATTCCCGCACCGCCGCCACGACCGGCTTCGCATTAATCAGGTCGTGCGGCATGATCGTGTCGATATCGACCGAGCTCATGCGCTCCTTGATCGCGCGCTCCATGCGCACCAGGCCGATGCGGTAATTGTTTTCCATCAGCTCGCCGACCGAGCGCACCCGGCGATTGCCGAGATTGTCGATGTCGTCGACCTCGCCGATGCCGTCCTTGAGGTCGAGCAGAAGATCGGCCACCGCGAGGATGTCCTCCCTGCGCAGTGTGCGGAAATCATCTGCCGCCGGCTCGAAATTCGAACCCTTGCGCTTCAGGCGCATGTTCATCTTCACCCGGCCAACGGCGGAGAGATCATAGCGCTCACTGTCGAAGAAGAGCTGCTGGAAGAGCGCGTCGGCAGCCTCCGGGGTCGGCGGCTCTCCGGGACGCATGACGCGGTAAATGTCCGAAAGCGCCTCGAGACGGTTCTCGTTCTTGTCGGCTGACAGCGTGTTGCGCAGCCACGGCCCGCGACCCGCATCGCCGATGTCGAGCAGTTCGAGCGTCCTGATGTCATGGTCGCGCAGCTCCGCGATCAGTTCCTCGGTCAGCTCGTCGCCGGCCTCCGCATAGATCTCGCCGGTTTCCATGTTGACGATGTCACGCGCGAGGAACTTGCCCTCAAGCGCGTTCGACGGGACGAGAATCTCCTCGGTGCCACCCTCGGCGATCCGCTTGGCCCGAAGCGCGGTGAGCTTGCGGTCGGCCGGTGCCAGTTCCTCGCCCGAATTTGCATCGACCAGCGCAAAGCTCGGCTTCACGCCTTTCCACTGGTCGGTCTTGTAGGCCGTCACCCAGCCCTTCTTGTGCAGCTTATAGACCGATGAGGTGTAATAGTGCTCGAGGATCTGCTCTCCATCGAGGCCGAGCGCGAACATCAGCGTGGTCGCCGGCAGCTTGCGCTTGCGGTCGATGCGGACGTTCAAGATGTCCTTGGCATCGAACTCGAAATCGAGCCAGGAGCCGCGATAGGGAATGATCCGGGCAGCAAACAGGAGCTTGCCCGAGGAGTGGGTCTTGCCCTTGTCATGATCGAAGAACACGCCCGGCGAGCGGTGCATCTGGGAGACGATCACGCGCTCGGTACCATTGACGATGAACGTGCCCTTGTCGGTCATCAGCGGGATGTCGCCGAGATAGACGTCCTGCTCCTTGATGTCCTTGACCGAGCGCGCACCGGTCTCCTCGTCCACCTCGAAGACGATCAGGCGCAGCTTCACCTTGAGTTGGGCGGCATAGGTCAGGTCGCGGTGGAGGCATTCCTCCACGTCGAATTTCGGCGGCTCAAACTCGTAGGAGACGTATTCGAGCTCTGCCCGGTCGGAGAAATCCTTGATCGGAAACACGCTGCGGAACACACCACCAAGGCCGTCATCGGTGCGCTGATCCTCCGGCGTGTGCATCTGGAGGAAGTGCTCGTAGGATGCGCGCTGCACCTCGATCAGATTTGGCATTTCGATGGCTTCGGGGATGCGGCCGAAGCTTTTGCGGATGCGTTTCTTTTCCGTGAAGGAGTATGACATTATCGATCCCGCTCAGGGCCTTGCCGACGACCCCGTTTCAGGGCCTGCCGACGCGGCATGGTCATCAGAACACGCGGTACGGCGGGGCACCCCCAGGGGGGGGGCCGCCCCGCAAAAGAAACGGGAAGGGGGGGGCCGGCCCCCCCCCCTCCCCACACCCA
>Ga0081520_100028_pt1 | contig 124903 bp, 97 predicted proteins | sample HotLakmasection1_FD_70988 | JGI IMG/M metagenome (GOLD analysis project Ga0081520, IMG submission 70988) | Hypersaline microbial mat communities from Hot Lake, Washington, USA - Section #1 (SPADES assembly) (version 2) | ecosystem: Environmental > Aquatic > Non-marine Saline and Alkaline >... | reverse complement strand
AAAACGAAGTCTCAGGCAGAAATCTAAACGGGCGGCAATGAGTCCGGACTACATGCTCACCGTGTTGACTGCAGCCTTGCCTCAATAGCATAAATTTCCAGAGATTTTCTTGCGGTTACCCTGGGTATTTAAGTAGCTGAGCCTAGTTAAACGTAGCCCTGAATGGCTGTAAGCCTTGCAGTGCCGCGATCGGCATGCTGATTATTTAGGTCTACCTACTTGCCTTGATAATTTGAATTTGAGAGAGCTTTCCTGAGGACTAGCAGCAAGGGCTAAATTATCTCAACATTGGCCTGCGCTAGCTTCAATATGTAGTTCACAGGAGCCGACATCTGCTCTCTACTTATCCCCCTGCTCAACTAAGGCCCTCCCTTCTGTTGTGTATTAGCCAGATTAGGCGGCACGATTCCAATAGTAGCCATCCTGAAAACCTGGGGCTCTACGGGAATGAGTATGCTGATGTAGTCGTTACTATACCGAGTCGTTATGGTGCCTCTGCTCACGGAACTACTGGGTCTATCTGGTGTTGATGTCGAGTCTTATGAAGCCAGTGAGGACAGCTTGATTCTCGATGTTGAAGTCCACGCGGCGTCAGCTGTCTGTCCTCGTTGTGACACCGTCAGTCACCATCTGCACCAGAATCACTGGCATCTCGTGCGAGACCTGCCCATCAGTCACTATGGCCAGACCTGGTTACGGGTCAACCGCCGCCAGTTTAAGTGTGCGGTGTGCGGTAAGCCGTTCAGCGAGGTCTTCGAGTTTATGGGGAACCGGCGGAGCTATACCGACCGCTACGCCGAGCGGGTGGTGCAGCAAGTGATTCACAGTGATAGTGCCAATGTGGCCCGTCATCAGGGATTAAGTGAGGATATCGTGTGGTCGATGGTGGAGTATATGGGCGCAAAAAAGTCGATATCGACGTGAGTCAGTTGCGGCGTTTGGGCATTGATGAAATTGCCCTACGCAAAGGGCACAAAGACTTTGTGGTGGTTCTGAGCGACCTCGACACGCACACCCTCATCGGGATGGCTTCAGCCCGCACCCATGCCGCTATTGAGACCGTGCTGCTGGCTTGGGGAGGGGAGGTGTTATCGAACATTGAGGAAGTCAGCATCGACTTATCGGGCAATTATCGGGGGTTAGTCCGACGATTAATGCCCCAAGCTGAGATTGTGGCGGACCGCTTTCATGTGATGAAGGTCGTCACTGACGAACTCAACCAAGCGCGCAACGCGTTTCGGCGTCACCCCGAAGACTGGCCGGAAGGTGTTACTCCGGAGGCGGTGCAAGCGGCGCTTAAAAACAGCAAGTACGCCGTTCTGAAACCGGAGGAGAAGCTAACGAACAAGCAAATCGAAAAGCTCGCTGAAGTGAAAGCGGTGGCCCCCAAACTCGCCTTGATGCATGAAACCAAGGAAGCTTTTCGTGTGGTCTTTAAGGCCCAGAACGGCAATGACGCTTTGGTCAGCTTCCTCGATTGGATGGCGACGGCACAAAGCCTCTACCCGAACTCAGTGGCAACCATGAAGCGATGGTTTGGCGAGATTCTGCAATACTTTGAGCACAGAACCACCAGTGGCGTCGTTGAGGGCATCAACAATCGCTTGAAGCTCATCAAACGCTCCGGCTACGGGTTCAGAAATTTCGAACGGTTCAAATTACGCTGCCTGATTAGCTGGCATTTTCCTGCCACGGCTGCATATTCATCCCGGTAGAGCCAAACCTGGCCAACTACTTGAAAGCACCTACCGCAACCCCTCACAAGCCACTCCATCACCGTCACCATCCAAACCATGAGGATCACCGGGAAATGCCTCCAGCACCGCCTGGGCCTCATCCCAACTGCTGAAGTCTCCACAGTCGCAATCGCTGCTGGCACAGGCCGGGAGGCTAACCGCCTGATTAGAAGATTGAGGGGGCGCTGGGGTAGCTGCTGAAGCTGGGGCTGTTACTCCCCGGCGATGGTCCCACGGCATGACAAAATTCTCATCGGCCCATACACCCCGACCACCAGCGATAGCCTCCTGCTCTGCCGCCAGCAGGTTATCTCCATTGGCACCGCAGCTGCTGAGGTACTGGTCATAAACGACGGCATGGCCCGACTGCACCATCTGCAGGTTAATGAAGCTGCCGTTGGGATGGTACACCTCGGCCACCAAGCGACCGTAGCGGTCCTCATCCACAACGTTCAGGCGCACCTGACCGGGGATGAGACTGGAGAGCTGCTGCGTAGATGCCTGACCATGGGGGGCCTGGTTCGTCTCAGGGGCATCGATGCAGGCTAACCGGACTTTGACGGTCTCTCCGTCCTTGAAGGCATCGATGGTATCGCCGTCATAAACGCGGGTGACGGTATAGAGCTGGCTGGCATCGGCAGTCTGGGGTGCTGGCTCAGCCGGTTGTTCTGGGGGAGATGATGCTTTGATAGGAACCGTGACGGTGGGCGGATTGGTGGTGCCGCAGCTGGCGGATGCGATGGCCAGAGACCCACCGAATGCGATCGCAAGCAGTCCTAACAATCCCATTTTCATAGATGCTGACAGCCAGTTGAATCGATACCAGAGTGTCATTTTTTACCTAGCAGGGATATTCATCCTTAGGATGACCAATTTTAGACCGATAGGATCAGCAGCTGCTAAGACTTTATAGATTTAGGAGAAGGAATTAAATAAGCAAAGACACGATATAAGGTAGCTATGCCGGGAGGGACATTTGGAACCAAAGAATTCAGACGGACTAATGGGCAACAAAAAGGGTACTGCTATTTTTCTTAGCTCCGTAGCTTCTGGCATTATCGTTGCCGTAGTATCAGCGATCCTCATTGGTGAGGGCCGATTCGCCCCTGAACCTTCTCCTTCTGATGGCACAAATTCCCCCGTGTCACCATCACCTACAACTGAATCTGAGCCTGAAAACTTACCTACTCCTAGCCCTACACCTTCTCTTTCAACGGAACCAGAGTCTGAGCCCACACCTATACAGTCAGACAGCGAGGTATCATTTCTGGAGATTAATGATATACAAATTGAACCAAATCAGCCGATAACTATAACAGATCAAAAACGAGCTATTACTCAAACCTACGACTTTAGTGTCCCTGCAAATAAGACACTTACAATCAATTTAAACGGTACGCACGACTCTTTTAGATTTTCCATTTCTAGTTTTCCCGACGAGGCAAAGTACATGGAGATCGACGGAAAACCATCAAGAATCTTTGAAAGTACAACCATAGACTCAAACCTAACATCCTGGGAGGGTTCAACTTTAGGAGGAGGGAATTACCGAGTTACTGTTTATTCCCACTTCAGCACATTCAATTCTTCAACCTTCACACTTAATATTTTATTAGAATGAAATGCTACTACTCAGACCCTCTCCAACCAGTCAAAAATCTGCTCCAACTCCTGGGCTGACACCAGACCGTACTGATAGAGCACCATCGGCAGCAGGTTTGGAGCTTCCCCAGACTGCCGCAGGCCCAATTCAATAGAGCTGGTAGGGAGAGCCAGGTGGACCTTAAGGAATTCCAGGAGTCGTTCGTGTTTAGTCATGGCAGATACTGAGGTGAGGAAGTTGCTCAAGATTGTAGAAAACGATTTTAGGGAGAGTCGAGGTCTTTAGAAAGACTCTAGACCTGAGCCAGCGCGAAAATTAAAACAACGATGAGAAATCTTCATATAGCAAGCCCATACCTGGCAAACTAAGAGCACAACAACGAATTTACCCAATGATCGCCCCCCAGGACTGCACTCAGGAGATCGCATCTCACACCCCATTCAACCTGGCAGAGTCAGAGTCCATCGCCGCTACTCTGGCATTTCTGGGGGAGCAAAGCCGCTGCTGGCAACGAGACAACTACTCAGGCCACCTCACCGCCTCCGCCTGGGTCATTAATGAAGCCAAATCCCATGTGCTGCTGACCCACCACCGGAAGTTTGACTGCTGGCTTCAGTTAGGTGGCCATGTGGATGAAGAAGATGACTCTCTGCTGGCCGCAGCCCTGCGCGAATCCAGGGAAGAATCTGGCATCCAGGCAATTGAGCCCCTACAGGCCATGATCTTTGACATTGGCCACCCCCCCATCAAGACAGCCAAAGAACCGGCCCATGTGCATTACGACATCCGCTATCTGCTGGTGGCCAGGACGATGGAATTTGTCGTATCCGAGGAATCCAACGACCTGGCCTGGGTTCCCCTGACGGAGGTGGCCACCGTCAGCCGCTCAACGGCCCTACATCGCATGGCCGAAAAATCTTTAGCCGCTGCCATCTTTACCAGGACCAGCGCTTAGCTTCAGAATGGCAATATTATCACCGCTTTGTAGACCATGGCTAAAGACCTGCTGACGCTCTACGAGCCCATCAACACCCTCAAGCCAGTGGACGAGGGTATCTGGATCGTGGATGGTCCCATTGTTCAAATGGCCATGTACGGAACCCGTATCCCCTTCACCACCCGAATGACAATTATTCGCCTGGGCAATGGTGGGCTATGGTGCCATTCCCCCATAGAACTCACGCCAGCTCTCAAAGCTGAAATCGACAGCCTTGGCCCGGTTGAGCATCTGATATCGCCCAACAAGATCCACTACGCCCACATTCAAAGCTGGGTTGAGGCTTATCCCCATGCGATCGCATGGGCCTCTCCAGGGGTACGAGAACGGGCAGCTAGTCAGCACATCCCTATTACGTTCCACGCGGACCTGGGCGATGAACCACCACCGGAGTGGATCGCAGAGATTGACCAGCTGATCTTTCGTGGCAGTCGGTTTATGGATGAAGTGGTGTTCTTCCACCGGCAAAGCCGGACGCTGATTTTGACTGACCTGATTGAAAACTTTGAACCCTCCAGGGTAGCTAAGGGCTTGCGCTGGGTCATTCGTTTGGCTGGCATAGCTGACCCCAATGGTAAGACCCCAATGGATTTGAGAATGACCTTTCTAGGCCGCAAAGCTCAGGCCAGACAGGGCTATCACCAGATGCTGGCCTGGGCACCTGAGAAAATCATCCTGGCCCACGGTCGTTGGTACCCAGAGAATGGTATGGCAGAGTTAAAGCGGGCCTTCCAGTGGCTTCAGTAGTCTGCTGGCTCAGCCGGTTGTTCTGGGGGAGATGATGCTTTGGTGGGCGGTGGCACGGTGGGGGATGCCGCAGCTGGCGGATGCGATCGCAGGCAGCACTATGACCCACAAATAGTTATGACGATTCCAAGTAAGCATCAGACCTGACCTCTTGGAAAACTAACCATCCTTTTCAACTTTCCCATCTGCCAAAGCTTTTCTAGCTACCTCCAAGACTATAGAGACTTTGCATTTCACAGTCTCATCAAGATTTTTACCGTCTACCCAATAAAACTGGCAAGGGCTACTCATCAAGTTTGCTTAGGCAGCGGATTGTTAACTAACATGACCATTTTTATCGAAATTTGATCGTTCTCAAACTTCAGTTACAAGTACCATGATTTTTACATTGAAAGTGGGGAATTTTACGTACATAGCCAAGTCTTTTTAAGAAACCTCGATCAGCAGTTTCTAGCACACGCAGGAGCTTCACCATGCAACACACCACTGCAATCGCGGGACGTTGGACTTTGGCTATTGCTACATCTCTTGGTTTAGCAACAGTAGCCAACTATGCCAACCACAAGGGCTATTGGGAAGGCACGATACATCGAGTACAGACAGTAGACTTCAACATACTGTCCCACATGCTGCCGACAAAGTTATCCTATGCCCTGCTAGAAGGCAATTCTGAGGAACTTCAAAGGACGCTGGATAGCAACTATGGCTTATTCGGCCTGGTCGTCACGGATTGCCAGACAGATTCAGCAGAGTGCTCAGGCCAGAACATCCTTTACGCCAGCGAATCCTATCTAGATTGGCGCACCGAGTTAGATAACCAGGGTGTTGACTTTCTATCCAACACTGAGGCTCCTTATAGCCTCCTGTATAACCCGCCACCTTTGCTGACCACAGATGGCTATGAAGACTCTAGAGATGAAACCTGGGACCCCACCGGCTTAGAGAACGAAGGCGAGATCATCGGTCGGGTCTACTACGTGCGGGGCATTCCTCCCAACTTCTGGAGCTACTACAGGAGATGGATTACAGGAATTCCATCAGGGAGCCTACTCAGCGATAGTGGAGCTTATAAATACTTCAGCTTGACGATTGCACTGTTCCTCTTAGGTGGCGTAGCAGGTGTTGGTGTCCTCGAAGCTGTCATGGCACAAAAACGCTTGAAAGAGGAGAAGCTTAATCGAACTGCTGAAGAACTCAAAGCCGTTCACCAGGAAAGAAATAAACTCTTAGGTGAGAAAAACACTTTATTAGCTGATCTGCGGAGCATAAAAGCCGAGAAAATTAGCTTGGGCGACCAACTAAAACAACAAAGAAAAGACTACGAGAGTCAGTTAGAGGAAAGGCTAGCGATTAGTCAAAGTAATAGAACAAAGATTGAGGCACTAGAGAAAGAACTAAACCTGAAGTCAGAGAAACAAGGTCTGGATCAGATCGAGCTTCAAGAAAGAGAGCAATTCATTAATAGTCTAAAATCTCAGATCGATGATTTACAAAGGTCTGAAAAAGACAATGAAGAGATTGCCTCCAGGCTGACACAACAAATTAACTCTCTTAGAGAAGGTAGAGACAAATCAAAACTTGAAATTGAAGAACTCAATCAGCAAATCAAATATATTGAGGCATCCAAAAAAGAACTTATTCATCAAACGCATCAGATAGAAAGTGGTCTATCGGAAGCTCAGAGAGAAGAAGAACGCATCAAGGAAGAACATGAAAGACTCTTAAATGCACAGATAGCTACCAATCAACACTTGAGGAAAGAAGTAGATTACTACGCAGAACTTGCCAACAAATACGAGAAAGATAACAATCGCCTAAGAAACGACTTAGCTAATCAGGCAGTCTTATCTCAGTATGCAGGGCAGTCTGATCTTCAAGAAAAACAAGAGATATCCCCATCTAAAAATACGGAATCTGATATCCCAGAAATCGATTTCTCCAATGTTCGCATTGCATTAGTTGGGGGACACTCAGATTTTCAGGACAAGATTTTGGAAGGGCTCTATACTGCTGGTTTACAGAAAGATCCTGTTCAAATTTTTTCCAAAGACCATAACACAACCAAAGACATTAAATCGCGTCTAATAAACTGCACGTTCATTGCGGTGTTCTTACATCACTCTGGGCACAGTTTACCTGTAAGGGTGAGGAATCTGAACAAAAAAGGAACTTTTAAGAATTCCTTTGTCCGTTTCTATAATGAGAAAAGGCAAAGCTCATTAGAAATTGTTGATGAAATAATCTCATCAATACTAAGTGATTTACAAAATCCTCCCCCTGAAACGGCCTAACTGACCAAACGATCAAGTTCGCTAGTGGTGCCTTCTCGAACGGCTAAAAGTGGGAACACTGATACCAATTAAATGTGAAGCTGCGCTTAATATTCTAGGTGCTCTGAACGTAAGTTCCTTGGCTGGCAGGACTTCTAGCTCAAAGGTGGCAAAAATATTAGGCTTGCCTTCATAACGAATTGGTATGAGCACAACTACTATTCTTCAACCATGGCTACTCTCATTCCTGCTTACAGTACCGTTGCCGGTCGTATGACCAATGGCGAGAAGCGCCTTGCCCAACGACTGGAAGAAAAGCTCGAAGATGACTACCTCATCTGGTATGACGTGCCGGTGGGGAGAAAGCGGCTCCATCCCGACTTCATCATCCTGCATCCCTTGCGCGGGCTGATAGTACTGGAGGTCAAAGATTGGAGCCTGGAGGCCATCAAAGAGGCCAACCCGGAGACTTTCACGGTGCTGATGCCGGACGGTGAGAAGAACCGTGAAAATCCTCTCAAGCAGGCCCGAAAGTATGCTTTAGCGATTGCTAATCAGCTGCAACGAGACAAGCAACTGATACAGCACACCGGCCCCCATCAGGGCAAACTAGCCTTTCCCTACAGCTATGGTGTTGTCTTCCCCAATATCAAGCGGAAAGACCTGGATACGAAGTATCTCTTCGAACCCATGCTGGAGGAGGTTCTACCGTCTAATCTGGTCATCTGCCAGGATGAGATGGTGCCCAGCGTTGATCCAATGGACTTCCAGGAGCGACTGTGGAACCTGGCCACCTATCACTTTGGAGAGCCCCTGACACCGGCCCAGATTGACCGTATCCGCTGGCATATCTTTCCTGAAATCCGCATCATTGACAGCCTTTCTAAACCTGAAACCAGCGATGAGGATGTCACCATTCCCGACATCCTGCGCGTGATGGACCTGCAGCAAGAGCAGCTTGCCCGCAGCCTGGGCGATGGTCACCGGGTCATCCATGGAGTTGCTGGTTCTGGCAAAACGATGATTTTGGCCTACCGCTGCATCCACCTGGCCGAGACCATCGACAAGCCTATCCTGGTGCTCTGCTACAACGTATCCCTGGCAGCCATGCTGCGCCAGAAGCTCCATACCGAGGGACTGGGCCATCGGGTCACCATTCGGAATATCCATAAGTGGTGTAGTGACCTGCTGTGGAAACATCGCATCCAGAAACCAAGCTGGAACCAGTTTGAAGGCGATGCCTATTATGACGAGATAGTTCGTCGGGCTCTAGATGGCGTCAAGTCAGGTCGTATCCCAGCCGGTCAATTTGGGGCTGTGATGATCGACGAGGGGCACGACTTCAAACCGGAATGGTATCAACTGGTAGTGCAGATGGTGGATCCTGATATCGATTCCCTACTGGTGCTCTACGACGATGCCCAGAGCATCTACGAGAAACAGCAACGGCAAAGCTTCAGCTTCAAGAGCGTTGGCATTAAAGCCCAGGGTAGAACTCGTATCCTCAAGGTCAACTATCGCAACACCGAAGAAATCCTGGGCATTGCCTACGAGTTTGCCAGAGAACTGCTGACCCCCACCGAAGGTAAAGACGACGATAACCCCGTCCTGGTGCAACCAGAAACGGCTGGTCGCCATGGACCACCACCCCAGCTCATCAAGCTGCCCAGCTTCCGTCAGGAAGTAGATTACCTGGCCGAACAGGTCAAAGCCTTCCACGACCAGGGCACCCCCTGGAACGACATCGGTATCATCTACCGCACCAAGTTCATGGCTGAAGAGGTATCCAGCCGCTTCCAGCGAGAAGGTATCCCGGTGGAATGGATTAACCGGGACCGGAATAGCCGTAACTATGACGCCACCCAGGACAGCATCAAACTGGTGACCATGCACTCCAGCAAAGGGCTTGAGTTTCCCATAGTCTGTATTCCCGGTTTAGGGTTTATGCCCAATAGCAAAGGGGATCCAGAAGATGAAGCCCGGTTGCTCTATGTGGCCATGACCAGAGCCATTGAGGTACTGGTGTTGAGCTGCGATAGGCGGTCTGAGTTTGTGGAGCGGCTGGAGGGGGCGTTGGAGAAAGTTGGATAAAAATCTTCTGGGCTATCTTGTCGGTCATCCGGAAGCGCAATCTCATATACCTTATTCCAGATGTTGAGTTCGTTTAGCCTCCCTAAGGTTGAAGCAGAGACCGATATTTTCAATGAGGTTCCTATAACTCTCATGCCCCAACCGCAGCCTACTCCCCAACCAACACCACAGCCTACTCCCCAACCAACACCACAGCCTACTCCCCAACCAACACCGCAGCCTACTCCCCAACCAACACCGCAACCTGTGCCCCAACCAACACCGCAAACCGTGCCGCAGACCGTGCCGCAGACCGTGCCGCAACCGATACCGCAGCCTGTGCCTTAGCCTACGTCAGAACCTGAGTAATCTAGGACTCCATTTTGTAATAGACAGTTGAGTGAAGCACCCTGGGTTATCTGCGCCGTGAGCCCGCCAAAAAAGAAATATTCGTCCGGCTCTCTTAGAGTTTCCTTGCCCTGCTGGTGAGAGAGGTTCCTATGGGTATATTCGGCCATCCTGCCTACGTACTGGGAGGTTGGTGGATGAGGCCCGGTTGCTCTATGTGGCGATGACCAGGGCCATTGAGGTGCTGGTATTGAGCTGCGATAGGCGGTCGGCGTTTGTGGAGCGGATTGAGGAGGCTTTGGAGAAAGTGGAGTGAGCAACTGTTTCAACCGTGCTTCCGATACCACGTATGGGCCTTCTGAACCTGCCCGGCCCAGAACCGTAGAACCTCCTTCTCGCTTTTGTCTGGAATTGCCTCAACATACTCCATCCAGCCAAAGAAATTCTTACTGGGACGCCCCTCAACCGCATCTACAACCAGTGCATTGGCCATGAAGCCATATTCCTCGTAGCTCTCACAGGAGAGCTTGCCCAGGAACTGGCCAATAATATGCCGGTCCTGCCCTGTCCAACCTCCGACGTTGAGCCTAAACGGTTGACCGTTTTTAATGGACGGAATTTGAAACTCAATACCCTGAACAAGCTCAGAGTAGGTTAGCAGCCTCCGTCTTTTACCAGCGGCGGCGATTCTCCGCTTGATTTCCTGATAACTGTCATCATCCTGATCAGGTAGAGGCCAGTCAAAGCTTTTTAGCTTGTCCAATAAAGGATCCATATCTAGACCTTCCGACGATGGTGTTTTAGCGCCAAAAGTAACCTTCGAAGCTAATGTGCCCAAAACAAATACTGAGGGCATCCCCTAAAGGATTAACCCACCTGAAGGGGTTGCCCTTGTTATAGCGAGTAACCTGAGACATTTCAGAAACTCACTACCGCCACCAAGCTAGCACAGCCAGAAAAGGTAGAAAGTCAGGACTATAGCCCCTTGCCTTACACGGCTTTATCCTCCTTACAGGGGTTCAATGCACTCTGGGCTATCGTTTTGGGGCTTATTCACTACCGTTGACACCGGGTAATACTCCATCGATGCTGATTCATAGGGGCGCAGCACACCTTGCAGCGACTGGGGCTGCTCGTAACTGGGATCCAGCCAGGGGCCATAGTCTTCCTCTGGCAAAATCACCGGCATTCGGTCATGAATAGGCTCCATGAGTTCATTGGCTGTGGTGGTAAGGAGTACACAGGTTTGGAGCTCACTGCCGCTAGTGGGGTCTGTCCAATGTTCCCAAAGCCCAGCAAAGGCAAAGGGCTGATGGTCTTTGAGGAAAATGTAATAGGGTTGCTTCGTCTTACTATCAGCCTGGGCCTGCCATTCATAGAAGCCATCCGCCAGCACCAGGCATCGCCGCCGCTTAAAGGCAGCTCGAAAAGAAGGCTTTTCAGCCACCGTTTCAGCTCGGGCATTGATCAGGCGATTCCCAATGGCCGGATCTTTAGCCCAACTGGGAATTAGCCCCCAGCGTAGCCAATGAAAATGAGGTTCTGGCTCTTCTCGGGTGGCCACTACTGCAGCAACAGCCTGAGTAGGGGCAATATTGTACCGGGGAACCACCTGGGGAACCGTCTGTAGGTGAAAGGCTTCGGCTAATGCCTCTCCGGTTTGATTCAGGCTAAATCGTCCACACATGCACTTTTGCTCTGTCAGTGACCCTTGGTAGTAGGGTAATCCCTCAATCCCCAGACTTGCACCGCACTCGACAACCATCACTAATCGCATTCATCGGGTAGACCGAAACCCCCAAAACCCTAGACAATGTGGTACACCACGGCTCCATCACTCTCACGATTGCCAGACCTCAGCAGATCTTGATGCTCCAGCTCAAGTAAGGTACTACGCAGTTCTTCTGGGCTTTTGCCGGTTTTGATAACGCAATCAGCCATGGTCACTTCGCCTTTCTCCTGAGCAAGCTTGAGTAAGGTAACGGTGAGATCGCTAGATTCCTCTTCCTGTTCGGCACTGATGCCCATTTCTTTAACCGCTCCTCTGGCTTTGTGGATAGCCATAACGTTTTCGATGGGAGCACCAATAATTAAAAATCCCAGTAGAGCACTCAGGGGGCCATCGTCTACGTCGGCCAGAATGAGGGGTAGCCAGATCACCAGGATAATCAGGGCTAACTTTTTTCGCCCGGTATACAGATATCCAACTGGGGTCAGGAAGAAGGTGAGCAACCCTGCCCCCCAGGCCGATTTTTTGGCGAGTTTTCTAACTTGTTGAGGGGTCTTGGTATCGAACATGATTGACAACCTCGGGCAACTGCAACTGAATGGGTTGAGTTCATTCAGTTACCTCCGATCCTGGAATAGCGAAGGCGACAGACTACAAATTAAAGGGTTTCTTTTTGGATTTCTGGCAGGAGGCCATAGGAGACAGCTTTCTTCGTGACCTCATGCCCCCGCTCTTCTGCCCAGGGAAGTTTGAGTTAGTCGGCATGGCCAACGACATCAAAGTCGGCAGCTTCGTCTGTGGTCAGATGCCGTCGATCCTTGCCATCATCAAAGCCCTCCAGATAGTAGTTCTTATTTATGTGCGTCAAGATTGACTCAGACATGCTCTCACTAAGCCTCCTCAGATATGGTTAGCTTTATCCGTCTGCTTCAGCGAATTATCCGCTCACATCCTATTCTGTCTTTTCTATGCCTGACTTTTGCCATCACCTGGAGCCTTTGGCTACTCCCGGTGATGGAACAGGCTGGACTACTTCGGGCACCGTCCTGGTGGGGATTGGGCAGCTTTGGTCCCAGCGTCACGGCATTGCTCCTGGCTGGTTTAGCCGGTGGACGACAACGCTTTAAACAACTACTCAAGGCCACTATCCAATGGCGTGTAAATCTCAAGTGGTACGGCATTGTTGTGCTTCTACCTCTAGTGGCGGCCATTCCCACATGCCTGCTTCACTGGGCTACTGGCAATCCATTCATCTGGGCTTCGTTGCCTCCGGTGACAATGCTTCCTGTGGTGTTTCTACAAATTTTGGTGCTGGGAGGGCCTCTAAATGAGGAACTGGGATGGCGCGGATGGGCTTTGCCTGAATTGCAGCGGCGGTACAGCGCACTGATGGCAAGCCTCTTGCTGGGGGCAATTTGGGCAGCTTGGCATCTGCCGTTGTTTTGGGCGGGTATTGAGGGCTATACCACCCTACCTTTCTACGGATACATCATCTTCACGATGGCGCTATCGGTCATCTTCACCTGGGTTTTTAGCAACACCTCGGGTAGCGTATTCATGGTAATCCTGCTCCATGCTACGTTTAATACCACCAATTGGCTGCTGCTGCCGTTGCTGGGTGAACAGGTTATGCTCGGCACGATAGTTTATGTCCTGACCGTTGTCGCGATCTCAGCTTTACTGGTATGGAAATTTGGCCGCACAACCCTCTCAGCCTCATGACCAAAAGCCTGAAGTGACAGAGGTTTTAAGCAACTAGTCCCCACACTGGCATAACCTGCCACACAATAATTTCATAGATTATCTACCGGATCCCTGTGCGTGATGGGTTCTTGCCCTAGCCTTCAATCCCCAGACTTACACCGGACCCGGCAGCCCTCACCAATGGCATTCACCAGGTAGCTCTGAAACACCCGCTGCACGCCCTGAGCATAGCCCTCTCGCGTGTAGGCCGATGCTGTACTCAACAGGGCCTCAATCAGCTTCTCGGTAAAGAACGGCGACACCGTAAAGAACCGCAGGGTTTTGACCGTCATCCCTGGCCAGTCTGTTAACACCACCACAATGCCCAGGTGTGCTTCTGGCATGGCCCGTAATCGCCAAATCTGACGCAACGGCACCCCCGCATCGTAGAGATGAGTGGCCAGCGACCGCGCCACCCTCTTTAACCCCACTGAATCTCCTCAAACCGCTTGGGATTCAGCTTGGTATATCGCACCGTATGTTCAATATTGCGATGGCCCAACCAATCCTGAATCAGTCGAGTATCGAGCCCCTGGTTGGCTAGATAGTAACCGCAGGCATGGCGCAACATGTGGGGATGTACTGGCAAGGGCAATTCCGCCGCCTCACCACAACGCCTGACAATCTTAGCGATCGCAGCTCGACTCAAATGCTGGCCCCGTTCATTAACGAATAGATACTGACTACCGGGATGAGCCTCTCGCAAATCTTTCAGCGCTTCAACCTCATCCAGTTGAAGGGGATGCTGGCCTGACTCAGAACCCTTCAGCCGGTGGATCACCAACCGTCGCTCATTCAACATGACCGCATCCCACCGCATCCCACCCGCTTCACTGGCCCGTAGCCCGTGGCGAAACATGATCAGCAGCAGAGCCTTATCTCTCTCCGGGTAACGGGTAGCCCGCAACTCGGCCACTTCGATCAACCTGGATACCTCATCTGGGGTCAAATACTCTCGACTGCGATAGTCACTGTTGAAACCCCGTCGAATTGAAAGATTTGGGTTGGCTGGCCTAGGTTGATACCCTTTCATTTTGGTTCGCGCATACTAGTGTCCGCATTATAGTTGAAATGCGACCACTACAGAAGACTGAAACCCGCATTCTTTCGTTACCCGCCCCTTTCCGGCTTCCTTATTGAGAATGACTCTTACAGAACCATCAGCCATTTTGCTGAGGGTAGTCGCCCGAATCTGGTCAAGCCTCCCGAAATCAATGTTTACAAAGTCCACCCTACGCGGTTGGGGCCAATCACCCGGATAGGGTGGAGGGATCCTGTCTCATGTGAGATGGTCGATTTCACCCGGATAGGTTGGTAGGGTCAACCCGGATAGGGAGTAGCCGGTTTTCGCCCGATTCTGGGCACTTTAAGGGCAACCCGATTCGGTAGAGAGATGTATTCCGGCACCATCAGCAAGATCGCAGACTCCACAGACTTCCTTGCTTACTTCCGCAAGCTACCCCGCAACCAGCAGGACCAGATAGCACCCCACCTGAACGAGCCCGAGCGCATGGCCCTGAGTGTGCTGAACTGCTGCAGTGAGTTGGAAGGTCAGTCAGTGAGTGCGATCTCAGCCCTGGCCGAACTCCATCAAGAATCGACCAGGGCTATTCTCAAGGCTTTAGAAGGAAAGATTGTGGCGGCTGAGGTGACGCCTGGGGGGAAGTTGTGGAAGTTGAGCTCAACCACAAACTAATTCCCGCAGACAGGGATAAGCGATAGCCCGACTATCGGGCATGGTGCTTATAGATGAAATTGCCATCCATCGTCTCAAACCAATCATTGTTTTCAATGTGGCCAGTTAGTGGCAAAGCCGAACCATTGGCAATGGTGCCGACCACTGGACTGTCAAAGCTTGGACCTGCGTGAACATTCAACGGGCCACCATCGGGTGTAGTAATTTCAGGTATCCCATAGCCAGTTGGGAAAACTACTTGCCCGTTAGGGGTATCGACTGTGACACCAGAGGACGACGGGGCAGTAATACCAGGACAAACTCTGTCAAAAACAACTGTAGAGCTAGTTCTCCATCGTTGGCCATCCCACCATGTCTCTCTGTGGGGGCGGGATACCATCCGACAATTTTGCTGCGCTATTGCAGGAGAAAAGCTCAATAACAAGGTTGCAATTGAGGTTGCACCCATGGCCACAGGGGCAGCTAGGGCAAGGAATTTAAGATTCATCGGTGCTTCGGCATTGGAGGAACAACGGGCACGGAACACATTACGAAAGAGTATACAGATGATGAAAACTTTAGGCTATCTCCAAGTATTCACTTCCAGCATTAGCACAACCTAAATGAGTGAGTTATGAGTAATGCCTGTTTAGTATGGGACTGCTATGGGCCTTCTCTCAAGGCTGTTTCCAGACAACTCAATTGCCGGATAATGCAAAGCCAGTAGCGCTCTGCATTATCCGGTCTGTTCACTACTGCTGCCTCCAATCCTATGCTCCTTGGTATGCTGAACTGCTGCAGTGAGTTAGAAGGTCAGTCGGTCAGTGCGATCGCAACCCTGGCCGAGCTGCATCAGGAATCGACCAGAGCCATCCTCAAGGCATTGGAAGGGAAGATTGTGGCGGCTGAGGTGACGCCTGGAGGGAAGCTGTGGAGGTTGAGTAATTCCAAAAACTAGCGTTTTGGTATCAAAGTTGCATCACATTCAAAATGATGAGTGGAGTCAATGTAGCAGCAGCAGGTTGCTGACCCTGTACATTCACGATTTGCTTCTGTCCACCGCGAATGATCGTTAAAGGGACTTGTGTTCTCCCTGCTTTAGCAAGATATGAGGCAAGATCCATAGGCTCATTCACTGTTTCCTTCTGAACGGAAACAATCACGTCACCGACTTGTAGGCCAGCTTGATCGAAGCTTCCACCATTCTTCAGGTTAATAACCATCACCCCTAAACTCTCCTCATAGTTCTGAGGATTTTCCAACCTATCTATGGATATTTCTGCGTACTTGGCTTGAGTCGAGGAAAGTTCACCTGTATCTAATGCTCGTCTAAAGTAAATAGCAGCAGTACGACCATCAGATTCTAAATATGAAAAAGCTGCAAGTTTAAAGAGTTCTACTGGCTCAGCTTCAGTTTGATTAATCTCTTTACTGGCTAAACTACGTACCTCTGCCTCAGTCAAAGTGGATGGCAGTCCTGCAGATTTCCTAAGCATTAGAAGGTAGGGGTCATTGATTCGACGGTCAATTTCTCGCTGATTCGCTGCAGATTGTTCTGGCAATCTAGCTGTTAAAACCTCTGCTTTTTCTCTAGCAAATTTAGAAGCCAACTGTTTTGCAGCTCGATATCCATTGCTCCCCGGCTGAAACTGAGCATCTATCCCTATAGATGAAAAGGCATCTAATAATAGCCCTATATCGTCAGAATCGGCAATCATGCAAAAGGAAGCAGCCGCATTTGCTAAGGCCATTTTAGCATTCGCTATTTTTTCAAGATGCAATGATTTTGCCTGTGCCGTTCGCTCTACATCTGTCAAGTTCAAGCTGAGCAAATGTTGCAATCCTGATTCATAACTATTGAGGCTATAGCGAACTTCTTCCTGTTGCTCATATGTCTGCGTTGCCCTCTCTGCCACTTTAGGATCGAAAGCTAGGTCTTTCTGAAAAGTAGAAGTCAGGTTCCCTGAAAATTTTAGCTGGTTGTTTAATGACTGAATAAAACGCTCGTAGTCTCGGAATTCATTCTTTGCCCGATCCTGAAATGCTAATTCAGTCTCATTAGGACGACGCATGTCCCAAAATGATTCAGGCGGTTGATTTTTAATCGTATCAATTTGTAAAGCTAAACTACTGAAATTATTTAGCAACTCGCTTTTGACTCGTTCCAGGGCATCAATGGAACGCTGCTCAGCAGTTGTAGTTGTATCACCTACAGTGATCTGGCTATTATCTCCTCCTTGAGCGATAACACCACTGCTGCCGTCGCTAATAGTAGCGTTTTGTGAACGTGAGCCTATAGGCAAATCATCAAAAGGGTTAATGAAAGCAACAATCGCAATTAGGAGAGAGACAATACTCGCAACCTTGTCAGCCCGGTCAAGCCAACCATCACCTAGGACATCTTTGTAACTAAGAATACCTAGGAGAACTGCAACAAAGACAAATATCAAACCGACGATAACGTTTGTTCTCACGGAAACCCTCGCTGCATTAGTTGCAGTGTCTAGACTTCCTACACATCTTACTTACAAGCTAGAGCGTACCAACATATAAGGCTTTAAAGTAATAAAGCCACGATCTAGAGGGATTTAGTTCTTTTGTATTGATTAAATAATTGAAAAGGTGACCATACTTCAAGGAAAAATAAGGTTTTCAGCTCTAAAATCAGGCAAAAATGAGGCATGTCCTACTCGGTTTTGGATACAGGCCAAGTTTATAGCTAGTTCAGGAAGGACATTACCTAAGTTCCTGACTATGTAGGGGATTGGCAGGTAAATTCCTCTAACTTCGAGCTACGCCGATCTGTAACCCCATTGTTCTGAATTACAACTGGGTTAGTTTGGGATATGTATGGATTTTTTTTGCTTACTCCTTTGATAGGGTATTGTTGTAATCAAACCTAATTCAGCGTCAACTCTAGCAATTAGGGTAGCAGTTCTGTAAGCCTCAATTTGCCCGCTTCCAGAATAGACTAACCCTAAGGTTTAGTATTGATGGTTCATTAGCCTAATGTAGTTCTTGTAACTAAAGGACAGTGAATATGAGGAAAATCATAGTTGCTATTGGAATTGCGCTGGCCCTACAAAGCTGTAGTAATGCTGTTGATATTGGAAAAATACAAACTCTAGAAGAGAGGAAAGGAATAGAAGGCCTTTCCTGTTTTCAACTGAGAATGCTAGCGGAGTACTATGGGAATAGAGGAGATACAAGCTTTAAAAACGCAAAAGATGCTCACAGAAGAGGTTCTAGCTCGCTAGGAGCCCTGAGTGAGGGCCGCATGAACGCAATGTTTAATAAAGCGGACAGGTACGACGTAGCTTATATTCAAAGGAATTGTACAGATTAATTTTTCGAACAAAACTTCACAGATGTTGCTAAAAATAGCTAAATCCTCTTGTCAGGCTCCAAAGTCATTGTCATGACCTAAGCTGTCCTATTGCAGCCAATCCCAAGGCTTCACCGCCCCAGCCTGTGCCCACACCCCAACACTTTGAGCCTTAGCCCGGTCCTCAGCACCGGCTAAATCACATCACCTCTGCCGCCACTCCCACGGCTCCACATGGCCACCGCTGAATACCCCCACCCCAGCCGCCTTAGCCTCAGACTCCACCTGGTTAATCAGGTCAGCACTGGGGCAATTTTGATGAAACTGCCGATAGCTCCAGGCCAACCCCTCACTCACCAGCACATCCTGCACCAACCGATTACCGGCATACACCTCAGCAATCAACCGACCATAACGATCCGTATCCGTCACCAGCAGCTGCACCCGTCCTCCGGCCTGACTAATTAACTGCTGTAGCCGTTGCTCGGATTCAGCCCCTAGCGGCTGGTCACTCTCCGGGGCATCGATACAGGCAAACCTGATACGTTCCTCCTGGCCACCCCGCCGCGCCGTTATCGTATCGCCATCAGCCACCCTTACCACATTCCAGGTTTCCGCCTCTGGAGGAACACCCTGACGTAGATGCTCACTGATGGGAGGTTGGCGCAGGATAATCCCATCGTCTTGCGGCAAAACGGTTTCATTGCCAAGGTTCTTCCACTGCGGCAGGGTCCATACCGCTAACGCTCCCACCACCACTGCTGCCGGAATCAACCCACGTTTCATCGTCCGATACTCCCGTTAACTGCTCCAACTCCGCCATCAATCGCTCTCGCGTAATAACCAGCTCTGCCCGCTTGGCTACCATATCCTCGGTCTGCTGCCAGATGCCCAACATGTTGACGGTGCTACCCTCACCCATGCGATAGCCGACCTCAAGCACCGCCTCCCGCTGCTCCTGGGTGACAATCTGAGCATCCAACAACTCCAGCCTGCGGCCCAGCTGCTCATACTCCAGCACCTGGTCAACCACCTCTCGGGCCAGAGACTCTGCCACCTCCTCCCGACGACGAATCAGATCCGCAACCTGCACCTCCAGATCAGCGATCGCAAGTCGGTTCCGCTGCACCGCACCACCCCCAAAAATGTTCTGCACCAGGGCAATGGGGTCCAGGGTCAGGTAATCCGTCCACTGCCGCGATTCTGCATAGTTGATGCGGTCATCCGATAGCTCCAGCCGTTCTTCAATTACCGCTATCTCCTGACTCTGGCTGATGGCCAGTGCCGTCAACGCCCCCAGGCACTCCGTCGAGCTGTCCAGGCACGGTAGCGCTGTCGTTTGCGCCATCGCGGACCAGCAAAGTAAGTTCCACACGAAGACTGCCATCAGGTTCCTGCCCCAGCCACCGCACCCGACGGATACGACCCGCGTAGGGCGAACGGACAACGGCCAGAGTTGCGATCTCATGGTCCACCTCATCCAGTTGAAGCTGTGTCTGAGTTAACTGATAGTCTCGGTCCCGCAGGCGCTGCTCATACTCGGCCCACTGCTGCTGATAGGACATGACAGCCCGGTTCTGATTAGCAACGTTGGTGGCCACCATGACGGAGTGCTCATACTCTGCCGTAGACCGCTTACCCACTGCCAGTTGATAGGCGCGTACCGCTGCCGTATGCTCCCGCTTCAGGGCCTCCAGTTTGGCCTGTTCATGCTCCAGAATCAGCGGGTCCAGGTTGGGCAATGCGGCCAGGTATTCGATCTCCTGCTGCTTCGAGGTAATCGCCCGCTCTGCGGCATCTACATCCGCCTTGGCCTGGTCAATCGCCGCCCGTTCCTCTAGAAATGTCGGGTTTGCGATCGCAGGGGTCTGAGCCGGTGGCACCGGCAATGTCACGGTTGCAGTCTCCAGCCTCTGCATAGCCAACTGCAGCTGGGCCTTCTGGGTCTCCAGCCGTCGCCGCTCCCGGCCCCGGTCAGCCAGCAGCTGCCCCGGTTGAATCTCATCTCCCTCAGCTACCTTCAGATCCTCCGGTTCAACCACCGTCACGTTAATCGTGAGCCGTCGTGGAGAAGACGACTGCGGCGGCTGAGAAAGTTGTTCTGGGGGAGACTCTGTATTGACAGGCTGCTGCTGGGCCAGAGCTACCCCACCAAGCGCCACCAGCGCCAGAGCATAGGGGATAAGGCCAGAGAATTTCATTGGATCTGCACGGTGAGGTAGCCGGTCACCCACTGATCCGCCAGTTGCACCATAGCCATGTCCAGCGGGTGATAGTTCAGTACTAAGGATTCCCCCGTCAGCCGTGCAGTCTCCATTCCTCGCCCCGGAACCGGCAAAATTATCTCTTCGGGGTAATCCACGGTGAGGGTACCAGACAGGTAAATCGATTTACCCGGATTATTCATGGCTAACTGCTGCAGCTGCGGCCCTGGCTCCTCGTCGTTGAACGTGAGGGTCTGGATCTGCCGGGAAGCTGTTTCTCCCACTTCTACCGTGAGCCGGTCCACCACCATGTTTTTGCCGGTGTGATAGATGCCGGTGCCGTCCGTCACGATAAACTCATCCCCGTCACTGCCCAGGATGAGATAGCGCCCCTCTGCCGGGGTTCTGTCATCCAGCCACACACCGGAAATATCAGCATAGGCATTGCGATCCCCATTGGCGTTGTAGGTGGCCACCGCCCCACTCCGCAGGGCTAAAGACTGGCTGACCTGCCCCGTAACGCCACCATTGCCAGCCATCCAGCAGCCCAGCACCAGCAGGCCCACCGCCAGTGCCAAAACCCAATACTCCCCAGGGCCACCCGTCATCAGCCGTCGCCGGGGGTTACTGACCGAGATACACCACACCGGCTCCGGCCAGAAGAGTTGAACTCCCTGCCGGGTGAAGGTATCAGCAAAACAGGCCAGCAGGTGCCCCAGGGGTAAGGCAATATAGGCCCAAATATTCCGCGTCACCAGATAGCCCACCACCATGCTGAGCACTGACAAAACGCCGGTAGCAATCAACGAATGGGTAACGCTGCGGTGGGGGTAATGGTCTTCAAGCCAGCTGGCCACCGGAAAACACACCTGACCAATGACACTCTGAGTCGAGTCCAGATCGGGCAGCTGCGACCCCACCACCGCCAGCACCAACGGCAATACGTCACTGGTGCCCAGAACTAAACTGGTGCCAGCGGCTGCGATCGCGGCGTGAGTGATGGCCATCATTGCCCCAACCGCTTCCGCGCCCCCCTGACCGTACCCAACTGCTTCAACGTCATCCCTGACACCAGGGCAGTCCCACCAAAAATGTACATGGCCTGGTTACTGGTTCCCAGGCCAATAAACCGCACAATACCAAAGGCCATCAGACAGGCAATAATCACCGGCATGATCACCACATACTGAGTGTGCTCCGGCTTCCCCCGCCGATTCAGGCCCAACCGCTCACTCTTCACCACCTTTCGCGCCAGCATCGGGTTACGACCCGCCAGCGGCTGCAGCTCCGCCAACCGCGAATTACTGAGGCTGAGCCCCTGCCGCTGGGCCTCCGTCGCCATCACCTCGCGGATATCGGCATCACTGGGCAGGTCCAGCTCAATCTCCAGCATCTCTAAGAAGATGTCCTTACAGGGGTTCACCGCCGCAAAACAACAGAGCTTCGCCCCGGCCACCATCAGGTCTTCCAGCCAGTAGCGAATTCCCGTTGTCAACCGCTTCGCCTCGGGCAAAATCAGCAGCGTGTTGCTGCCCACATTCCCGGCAATCTCATCCTTCAGGGCATCCATGGTCATGGCCTTCTCGCCCACTGCCTCACCGTCCTTGTCAAGCTTGGGTTCAGTGGTAGGAATGTCGAGCTGTTCGGCAATGGTTTGAAAGAAGAGCTTGCCGCTGCCCTTGTAGACTGCCGTAGCAATCTGCATTTCATCGGCAAAGTGCTGCCTCACCAGGGCAGGGAAGTTGCCCGTCATCCCCGCTTCAGCCAATACCAGAACACTGCTACCGGCCTCAATAGCCGCACAGGTGCGGTTAAACCCCTGGGGGTCTATACAGCTTGTACCGGGCTCTGGCTTTGGCTTAGTACCTGGAGAGGCTACGCCGCCTGTACCTGGTTCTGGCCCTGCCTTCGTTGTCGCCACCGGCTCAGAAGTTCCGCCGCAATCTTTCCCGGCTGTTCACTGGGCATTGCCGCCTGACGCACAGCATCAACATTAGCCCTGATGTCGTCGGGCAGATCGTCATAGGTCATTTGAGAAGCAAGGTTCAGCTTTACCTGGTCAGCGTAGGCCATCCGGTGTGCTGCCAGTTCTGCCGCCTCGCGCATCAGAGCTTCCATATCGAACCCTTCAGCCGATTCCGGCTCGGGCTGCTGCTGGCCAGCCTGGGGCATCTCTCCCGCCAGGTCGCCATTCTCGGCTACTGCCAGAGAACCGACAGGTTCATGGTCGCTAACAACAAAGTCCTCAATTTTTCCACCACCAACGACATGCGCCCGTAGAGCCCGAACCAAATTTGCCTGTTCGGGTTCCAGATAGGATTTTCCATCAGGACCACGCTGAGCCTTGATACCAAGGTGTTTCAAATAAGAGTAGTAAGCATCTTTTTTAATACCTAGTTCGTCCTGTAGCTGGTCGGGTCGGATCTGGTGTTCGATGGCAGAATTCTGGTCAGTCATGAAAATTTTTTTGAAACTTTCCTCCCATATCATGGAACTTCCAGAAAAAAAAATTATTCGTGTTATCACCAGAATTCGGCAGAATCCGCCAGAATGCGTAACACCGTTTCGGGTGACCCGAAAACCGATCCTGGCCAGAATTCGTGATTTGAGATCGCCTGGGGACTCCCCGAAGTCGGCAGCACTAGAGCCGATTGCTCTGGGGGAGACTAATAGAAGAAAGCGAAATTCTATGGATACTTTTCTACTACCTAATCTCCCGACAATGCCCTGATTGGTAACAGGAGTAACAAATCCACGCCACAGCTAAACCGGGATACAAGAAGCCCCCGGCGGTACCAGAGACCACCAGGGGCTAATGATAGAGAGCTGGAATCGAGATTCTGGTAAGGGCTACCGCAATGCCTGAGCACCCCTCAAACCATTACTACGTGGGCATGATGCTAGAGCTGTTTCTTACAGAAGTACCAGTCAACGCAATCGTAGCCTTCATTTAATCGTGCTTGAGCAGCTTCCAGAGTTTTAGGCGGAGGCACAATGACAGCCTCTCCTGGTTGCCAACCTTCTGGAGTTGCCACCCCATTGTTATCAGTGGTTTGCAAAGCTGTTATCAGTGGTTTGCAAAGCCTTCACCAGGCGCAGAAACTCGGGAATAGAACGGCCTTTGCTCATGGGGTAATACACCATCGCCCGCAGAATACCCTTGTCATCAATGATGAAGGTGGCTCGTACAGCAGACGTATCACTAGCTCCCGGCTGAATCATGCCGTAAGCATGGGCAACCTGCATGGACAGGTCTTCAATAATGGGAAATGGAATCGACACCCCAAATTTGGCTTGGATGTTTTGAACCCAGGCCAGATGTGCGTAGTTGCTGTCGATTGATAACCCTAACAAGTCACAGTTGAGGGTCTTGAATTCTTCATAGTGTTTGGCAAAGGCAATAAATTCAGTGGTACACACTGGGGTGAAGTCTGCCGGATGAGAGAACAAAACCAACCACTTGCCTCGGTAGTCGGCCAGAGTCTTAATGCCGTGGGTCGTAACAGCCTTAAAGCCTGGAGCAGGCTCATTCAACCTGGGCATCGACGAAACGACTAACTGAACGCCAGTAACTTCTTCAGATGACATCGCAAAACCTCAAAAAACAAAGTCGTAATGACTACGATAAATATATTCCTAATTGGGCATTTAATCAACTAATGGAGATTTGGGGTTTAAGATACCGTGATCGCTACGGTGCTAAATGCCTAATAAAAAGGCCCTCAAGCTTTTGAGCCAGTTCCCAATCAATCCGCAGCTGCCCATGTCGCTCTCGCTTGAGCAACTGCTTGCGGCCCATCTGCTTCAAGTCATACCGACAGTGGCAGGGGGCACAGAGAGCCTTTAGGTTCTCCCGGTCGCAATTCCCCGGTACATGGTCCAGGTAGGCCACCGTCAGCAGGTAGCGGCAGGGAAACTCTCGATACTCAACTGAGCCCGTCGCTTCCCGTCGAACTTCTCATCCATGGGGTTTGAGGAGTAGGCGACCCAAACCCTATGCTAAGCCCCTTTGGTGCTCTGTACCCGTTGAACCCTCCTGACTGGGGAGGGCTGAAACTATTGAAATCTCGTTCTGATTGTTTTGGGTTGCAAGTTGCAAGTATGGTCTAGAGACACTCAAGCGCGTTTTTAGAATGAAATAGCCCTGGCCTTTGGGCGGATCGTAGGGATCAATAAACTGATGACTACAGGAGACACAAATGAGATTTTGCTGACCTCTCTTCTTGCCATGCTTATAGATATGAGTGGAACCGCATTCAGGACATTGCATGAAAATTTTCCCTAATTCATACCTCTATTCTGAAGCGCCGCCATAACTACTTTCAATAACGGTCGGCAGGGGATTTGAACAGGGATTAGTCATAACGGCTAAGGCTATTGGCGCTTGTCGTCTTCATTCAATCGGTAGATGATAGAGGGACCAACTCACTGTATGATTCGGTCAGCGTTCTTACCTAAGAATAATTCTTACTTATAAATTCACTGAAAAAGGAGGCTGGAATTGGAGCTTTTTGGTATCCAATTTGTTGGTATCAATCCTGAAAATGGACAAAAATTGCTGCTATCTATTGCCTTCATTGCCATCGTTTGGCTGTTGCAGCGCTTCGCGAAAAGCCTGACGAAGCGGTGGCTTCGTAGAAGAGAAAACGAACGCCTACAATTTTGGGCACGTCAAATTATTAACTTACTTTCAGCTTTAGTGTTGTTGGTAAGTTTGATTTCAATTTGGTTTGATGATCCGACTCGGCTTGCAACTGCCCTTGGTTTAGTCACAGCGGGTTTGGCATTTGCCCTGCAAAGGGTTATTACGGCACTGGCAGGTTATTTTGTCATTTTGCGGGGTAATACATTTAATGTTGGCGATCGCATCACAATGGGAGGTGTTCGGGGGGATGTGATCGCACTTGGGTTTATCCAAACCACCATTATGGAGATGGGGCAACCTGCTTCCATTGTAAAAAGTGCTGATCCGGCAATGTGGGTTAAAAGCCGCCAATTTACAGGTCGGATTGTTACTGTAACCAACGACAAAATTTTTGATGAACCAGTCTACAATTACACCCGAGATTTTCCCTATCTCTGGGAAGAAATCAGTATTCCAATTCCCTATACCGCTGATCGCCACCGTGCGGAACAGATTTTATTAGAGTGTGCCGATCGCTACACCGTTAAACTTACCGAAATGAGCCGGGAAGCCTGGCAGCGTATGCAGTATCGCTATGCAATTCAGCCCGTTGATTTGACGCCAAAAGTATATTATCGAATCACCGATAACTGGCTAGAGTTGACGGTGCGATTTGTCGTTGGGGAACATGTTATTCGTGACTTAAAAGATGAGATGAGTCGTGACATCCTAACCTTATTTGATGAGGCTGGAATTGGCATCGCTTCTGCTACTTTTGATATTGTGGGATTTCCAACCTTAAAAATCCAAAATAACTCCCAGGTCAAGCAATCTTGATGGATATCAGATGTAGGTACAGGGATCTCAGATCAGGGCCATTTCATTCTCATGAAGGCCTTAATATGCTGAGGTTTCAGGCGATATCAAGCCTATGAGAGAGCCATGAGTCTACCCACCTTCGCGGCAACGGATCGCATCGAAATTCTAGAAGCCTTGGCCGCACTCCTCCTGCTATTGCGGCTCGTTTGGACCAATCAGCGCTTTGAGCTGTTATTCCCGTATGTTCCGGATCCATCTAAAATCTACTCCCCCGACTGCTAAATACGCCCAACAATGGACTAATGGACTAATTTTTGCTGAAAACTGAGTAGTAAGCTAGAAGTCACCTACTTTGTGTATTTTGGCTGCTGAACTTCGTGTAGGCGGCAATCAACCATGCAATGTGAATGTCAGTCAGCTTACACCCTCTGGTTCGCTCATTTTTCATGGGTAGTGTCTGATTTCTCAAGCGCCTACTATCGATAGTGGCACAAAAGAGGTAATACGCTACTGATGGATGGCTTCAAGATGAAAAAACACTGCTGATAGTGTGAGCGAACCGAGAGTTACACTGCTTGTGTCTGCGTGAATTGGAGACTGAAACTCCTATTTTCTCGTTGAGTAGCTGGGGGCCGCGCAACTACTCAGACAATATAAAAGAACTAAATGGCCGCAAATCGTAGCTGCGATTTGCGGCCAACCAGGCGATTGCCAAGCTCAGCCAGATGGATTAAATTTCAGTGACCAAGATTACAATGCGGGATGTTGGCAAATTTGGTTTGTTGACCGCGCTTTTATCGTTTACCCGCCTTTGCTCCGCCATGCTGTCTATCAGGAGTCCAAAAGTGGAGCAGTTGACTGAAGCTGACCAGAAGGTAATGTTTTGGGGCGAGTGGAGCGCGCGAAAGCTTCTGCATAATTGGGTGCTTCAGTTCCCATAGCCCAATCCCAAAAGCGGAAATATACACCAAAATTATGTTTGCCGCCCTGAGTGTGATGGAGGTCATGGTGAGTCGTGGTATTTAAGAAGCGACCTCCAGTTCTTAACCAATTAGCAGGCATGGCTTCATAACCCAAATGGCCAATCGCATTAGCGATGCTTGACACCCAAATCATTAGTAGAATGACTGACCAATGTAAAGGAATGACGTGGGTAATGAGCAAGAAAAATAATGCATGTATCAGCGCCTCTGAGGCATCTAAGGAGTATCCCGCAAAGGGGGTGGAATGAATGGAGCGATGATGTCTTTGATGAAGATGTCGATACAGCTTCGGATGATGCATCAGACGATGCAGCCAGTAAACAAACGTATCATGCAACAGCAGTAAACCGATGAAACTGCCTATCCAGTAAAACCAGCCATAGTCAGCAATTGAGAAGTAAAGGAGATTGTGAGGTGTGACCCCCGACAGTGCTACCAACCAAAAAAGCGCGAATATACTGATTGATTGTACTGAATAAAGAATCTCATGGCGTATTTGCCGGTTAGATGCTCCTCTACCGGAAACGCGATCTCGGTATTTACTGACAAGTAACTTGATGGTGGCTAATCCGACGATAGCTGTTAAGAAGTAACGAACACTCGCCAAACAGAACGCTACACCATAAATCTGTAAGCTTTGCTGAAGAAATTGCATAATACAAAAACTGAAACACTCCAAGATAAATAGCCTTGTAGTCTTGACGCGGCGACCTAAAAAAGAGTTTGCAACAGATTGGGTGCTGCGCAACGCCTTTAAGTATTGTGCGGGGATGGAGATTGAACATGGTCGCCAGGAAACGCTAGCTCAAGGTTTTCACTATATTTAAACTTCCCTTTGTATCAAAGGATTTCCAGATCTAATTTGATTATCTTTTTAAAAAGAATGAAAAGATATGTACTTAATCTTGATGAATTCTTTACAGAATATTCCTGTTAAACCCGTACAACTACTGAGGCGATCGATAACAATCAATCTAGAGATAGATTTTTTGCTGCATAAATGACAGCGGAGATGAAAAGCCGAGTCATGTCTAGACAGCTAAATCTTCTAGACAGCTAAATCTTCAAGTCAAATAGCATTGCCAAGTATAAACTTTGCTAAAGATAATCGCATGGAAACCCTTGACGACTGACCCCTAAATTAGCTAGCTTCGGGAAGATGCTGACTCAGTTATGTTATGAGCTCCATGAATGGTGGTAAGAATCGTGATCTATCATTGAAAGTCTTAAAAAAGCATCCGCTGCTCAAGCATCAACTTAATCAGCGTCCGTTTAGACATCTGTTCTTCAACTTCAATGAGACACTTGAGGGCACCCTGATTCTGCTCCTTGTCATAACACCGTTTATCGTTTCTGGAGCGGTCATATTCGGTTATAGCCGATCTTTGCTGTCGTTGCTCTTGATGCTCGAAGGGGCAATAGTTGGAGCTGTCTTGGTTTTAATATCGGGAATTTACTGGCTGCACCTACTGGCTCGTGAATGGATAGAGTCCCAGGCCGTCGGATTTATTTTCCTGCCTATTATTTTGCCTTTATACGCTTACACTGGGGCGGTGTCTGGAACGGCTTTAGTCGCGATCCTACATGGCTACAGCAGCAATCATTCAACCTCTCTCTGGTTTTATATTGCTTCTATTTGTTTTACAACCATATTAAGTGGGTTGATTCTTTCTACAAGCAGGTTTAGTAAATCTTCTTCTGATTCTGATGCAACTTCTAATCAATCCTGTGAAATCCTCCAACCCTGGAATAATATTATTCTCTTGCCTATTCTAACGTTTAGTATCGGTTGGATAAGTGCATATTTAGGAAGTCGATTGGCCTTCCTTCTAGTAACTTATGGGCATTCTATAGTTAGCTATAATTAGTTATATTAATGTGCTTTAGTTTCGTTTCTAGGGCGTGTTTTAACACTCTATCCTTTCGTTGCATCTTTCTTGACAATTCCCGAGGTTCTGAAAGCTTTTGATGACAATAGTTTGAGCGTTTACCCAAGGAATTTGCGGTTGATAAGTAGTGCGCCGTCTGTATTCCTAGGACAGATGGCAAAACATAATCCGTCAATTGCGGTTGCGAGTACTGGCAAATCTTTGGGATCGCGATCGGTACCACCAGGGACTACAGGGCAGCGTTAGGACTGGATCATCGTCTCAATCATGTCCAAGCGTGAGTGGAGCGTCATCAGGAGAACCTGCAAGGTAGCTTGCACCAGTTGGTCCGGGCGCTGGACTTGAGCGATGACCGCCTGGAAGGTGTGTTGCGCTATCTCAGTCAGGATGAGCTGTGGCGGGGGTTTGAAACGACGCTGAGCCAACAGCAGATGCAGGTGTATGACTTATCGCCCCAGACGCTACGGTTAGATAGCACCAGCGTCAGCGGGGATTGGTCCGTCAGTGAAGGCGGTCTGTTTCAATATGGGGTGAGCAAGGACCACCGTCCAGACCTGCCGCAACTGAAGCTGATGCTCGCCAGCCTGGACCCGTTGGGGATGCCGGTGGCCAGCGAGATTGTGGCCGGCAATCGGGCCGATGACCGGCTCTACATTCCCGCCATTGAGCGGGTGCGCTAGACCTTACCCCAATCTGGGTTGCTGTACGTGGGGGACTGCAAGATTTCAAGTCCGACGAGCCTTGGCCAACCAACAGGAGACCTTAACGGTAATGCGGCCTCCAACTTTTTCTTGAGGGCAATCGCCTGCCCATAATCATCAATAGACATCTCCAAAAAATAAATTATGCGGCATGCTAGATAAAAGAGTTGCATTTTTATTCAGCCATGGCAAATCCCCTTGAGTATGTAACCGCACATCCCAAAGAGACCAAACGAATGCTTGGTATCAGCTATCAAGTTCGATTAAGAGGGAAGCGCTACCCAGTCGTGATGAAGGTGATTTGTGGGCTAGTCAGGTTTAGAATTGGAGCTTTAGTGCTACCTCCAAATGAAACCGAAACCGCTATGACAGTTCCCTTTTCAAACGGACTTTTTTCCCTGAGTTTTAGTTGATGAGCAGCTCAAACCCTCTAATCCTCGTGAAAAGCAACCAAGTCGATTCACAATGCAGATCGCCAAAATTATTTTCCAGCAGGGGTTTCAAGACTTGGAGATGTCTAGTAGGAGACAGTCTGTTAAAAACTCAAGCCCAGCGATCAAAGTCTCTCTCCCAAGCTTGGGAGAGGGATTTAGGGTGAGTGCGAAACCGGCTTATAGAGCCGCTTTTTAATTTAAGGAAGTCCTAAACCGAAGCCGCCTGCAGCGAAGGCTCCACTGCCGCCGCCAGCTTCCGCAGCATTTTTGCTGTGGTCTCAAAGTCTACGCAGGCATCGGTAATGCTCTTGCCATATTCCATATCCCGCAGATCTTTGGGGATCTTTTGATTGCCTGCCTTCAGGTGGCTCTCAATCATCACCCCCAGGATGTGGGTAGAGCCCTGCTCCACCTGCTGAGCCACATCATCCAGAACATTCACCTGGCGGTTGTGGTCCTTATTGGCGTTGGCGTGGCTGCAGTCCACCATCATGCGGGGGTTGAGTTTGAGGCTGGCCATTTCCTCAGCCGCCCTGGTTACATGGTCAGCAGAGAAGTTTGGCCCCCCTTTGCCGCCCCGCAGTACCAGGTGGCAGTCGGGGTTGCCGGTGGTGGTCACAATGCTGGCCAGACCGGAATGGTTAATGCCCAGGAAGTGGTGGGGCTGACTGGCGGCCAGCATCGCGTTCATCGCCGCCTGCAGGCTGCCGTCGGTGCTGTTCTTAAAGCCAATCGGCATCGACAGCCCAGAAGCCATTTCCCGGTGGGTCTGGCTCTCGGTGGTACGGGCTCCAATCGCCGTCCAGGAAATCACGTCGGCAATGTATTGAGGCGTGACAGGGTCCAGCAACTCCGTCGCCGCCGGCAAACCAAGATGGGCCAGATCCAGCAGCAGCTTTCGGGCCAGGCGCAGGCCAGTGTTGATGTCGTAGCTGCCATCCAGGTGGGGATCGTTAATCAACCCCTTCCAACCCACGTTAGTCCGGGGCTTTTCAAAATAAACCCGCATCAAAATTTCCAGTTGCCCAGACAGCTCATGGCGCAGGTTGGCCAGCTTTTGCCCATACTCATAAGCCGCGTCAATATCGTGCACCGAACAGGGACCGACGATGACCAGCAGGCGGCGATCTTCGTTGTAGAGAATGTGGCGAATGCGATCGCGAGCCTCAGCCACCACAGCGGCAGCCTCATCAGTCATTGGAAACTCGTGGTGCAGCAGAGCCGGGCTGACCAGAGGACGAGTTTCAACGACGTGGAGGTCTTGAGTTTGATACATGGACATGACCTGTTGAATACCTGCGATGCGGTAGAAAACCTTCTGAAATGGTAACTTATCTACCCCACAACAACCTCACCCGACTCACTCAACGCCGGCAGCATCTCTACCTCGGTGTTGTTGTAGAGCACCATGGTAGTGGACTGATTTTCCTCGAAGCCGATGCGCTTGTAGAACCCCTGCTGGTGGGTGGTCATCAGGTAAATGCGCTCCACCCGGCTCATGTGGGGATGGCTGACCAGGGTTTCCACCATTTTGCGGCCCAGGCCACCACCCTGGTAGGCGGGATCGATTACTACGTCCCAGATGGTGGCGCGGAATACGCCGTCGGAGGTGGCGCGGGCAAAGCCAATCATGAGATCGCCATCCCAGGCGGTGACGAGGGGAAAGCTGTGGGCTACGGCGGTAGCCATGTCTTCGCTGGAGCGGTCTTTGGCCCAAAAGGCCGCTGCTTTGAACAGGCGGATGAGTTGATCTAAATCTTGAGCAGACAGAGTATCGGCGTATTTGAATTGAATGGTGCTGCAATCCATTGGCAAATAAATTCTCTCTAACAGGGCAAGTGAATAAATGACCCATGCAGGTCCAGAAGGGCAATTTAATGTGTAAAAAAATCGCTATCGTCAGAGGGACAAGAATGCCGGGTCAATCCGAAACGAGAATGCAAAGGGTCGATCTAACTCATTGAAGTTGCGCTTTAGTCAGAATAAACAGATTTTCTGATTAGTGGTATACCAAAATGGGAATTTTCTTGACATTGCCAGGAAATCCTGACATTTATATGGCTCCCGCTTTAAACCTTATCCAAGTCCAGAAGTGGAATTTTGCGGAAGGGAGAGCTACAGATCCCGAGCTGGACTTGCGTATACATCTTGTCCAAGTCCAGAAGTGGAGTTTTGCGGAAGGGAGAGCTACAGATCCCGAACTGGACCTGGTATCTCTTCCCACCCAGGGCTGAGATTGCTCGGCTATCAAAGCCTGAGTGGTAGGATATAAACCTGGTCCAAGTCCAGAAGTGGGGTTTTCCCTTAGAGAAAACTATATATTTCGAGCTGGACTTGGTATAGAAGCATTTCTGCTCACCTGTGGCGGCAATGCAGGTGTGGACATCGCCCCTTGTAAAGCGGTCTGCGCTACGGTTTACTAAAGTTTTCATGTTCGCTGACCTGGCTGTCTGATTCATGCTTAAGAACCTTCTAGGTGATCCTAATGCCCGTAAGCTCAAGAAGTATCGTCCTGACGTTGTAGAGATAAATCTGCTCGAAGAGGAGATTCAAACTCTGTCAGACGAGGCACTGACGGGCAAAACAACCGAATTTAGACAGCGGATTGACCAGGGCGAATCCCTGGATGATTTGCTGCCCGAGGCCTTTGCCGTAGTGCGGGAAGCCTCAAAGCGGGTGCTGGGCATGCGCCACTTCGACGTGCAGCTGATTGGCGGCATGGTGCTCCACGACGGGCAAATCGCCGAGATGAAAACCGGAGAAGGGAAAACCCTGGTAGCCACCCTACCCTCCTACCTCAACGCCATCAGCGGCAAGGGCGTTCACATCGTTACCGTGAACGACTACCTGGCCCGGCGAGACGCCGAGTGGATGGGTCAGATTCACCGCTTCCTCGGCCTCAGTGTGGGGCTAATTCAGCAGGGTATGAGCCCGGCAGAGCGACGCAAAAACTACGGCTGCGATATCACCTACGGAACCAACAGTGAGTTCGGTTTCGACTATCTGCGAGACAATATGGCCACCGCCATGGCCGATGTGGTGCAGCGTCCCTTCAACTTCTGCATCATCGACGAGGTTGACTCCATTCTGGTGGATGAGGCCCGGACGCCGCTGATCATCTCCGGTCAGGTTGAGCGCCCCAGCGAAAAGTACACCCAGGCGGCAGAAGTCGCCCGCGCCCTCAACGGCGAAGAACACTACGAGGTTGACGAAAAAGCCCGTAATGTGCTGCTCACAGACGAAGGCTTCATCCAGGCAGAAAATGTTCTGGGAGTGCAGGATCTCTTCGACCCCAAAGATCCCTGGGCGCACTATGTCTTTAATGCCATTAAGGCCAAAGAACTCTTTGTTAAGGACGTTAACTACATCGTCCGCAATGGCGAAATTGTGATTGTGGATGAGTTTACTGGACGGGTAATGCCTGGTCGCCGCTGGAGTGACGGACTGCACCAGGCCATTGAAGCCAAAGAGCACGTCGAAATTCAGCCCGAGACCCAGACCCTGGCCAGCATTACCTACCAGAACTTCTTCCTGCTCTACCCCAAACTGTCGGGGATGACCGGTACCGCTAAGACTGAAGAGGCGGAATTCGAGAAAATTTACAACCTGGAAGTTACCGTCATTCCCACCAACCGTCCCCTGGCCCGGAAAGACCTGTCTGACGTGGTCTACAAAACCGAAGAGGCCAAGTGGAAGGCGGTGGCCAAGGAATGTGCCGACATGCACGAGGCCGGTCGCCCGGTCCTGGTGGGCACTACCAGCGTGGAAAAATCCGAGGTGCTGTCGGCCCTCTTGAGTCAGCTTGGCGTTGACCACAACCTGCTGAATGCCAAACCCGAAAACGTAGAGCGAGAGTCGGAAATTGTCGCCCAGGCCGGTCGTCGGGGCGCGGTGACCATCGCCACCAACATGGCCGGACGAGGTACCGACATCATCCTCGGCGGTAACTCTGACTACATGGCACGCCTCAAGGTGCGGGAATACCTCATGCCCCGCATCGTTAAGCCCGAGGACGATGAGTTTGCGGTACCCTCCGTACCCGGTACCAAAAGCCGAGGCAAGGCCCAGGGCTTTGGCGACGGCAAGAAAGTGAAAACCTGGAAGGCCTCACCGGACATCTTCCCGGTGGAGCTATCCAGCGAAACCATTGCTGAACTGAAAGCCGCAGTGGATCTGGCGGTAGACACCTACGGAGAGCGGAGTCTGCCCGAACTTCAGGCGGAAGATAAACTGGCCACCGCCGCCGAAAAGGCTCCCACCGAAGATCCCGTCATCCAAAAGCTGCGGGATGTGTACAACCGCATCCTGCACGAGTACGAGCAGTACACTGGCGAAGAGCATAACGAAGTGGTGCAGCGCGGCGGTCTGCATGTCATCGGTACCGAGCGCCACGAGTCCCGCCGCATTGATAACCAGCTGCGGGGCCGGGCCGGACGCCAGGGCGACCCCGGCTCGACCCGGTTCTTCCTGAGCCTGCAGGACAACCTGCTGCGTATCTTCGGCGGCGACCGGGTAGCCGGGCTGATGAACGCCTTCCGGGTGGAAGAAGACATGCCCATCGAGTCGGGAATGCTGACCCGCTCCCTGGAAGGGGCGCAGAAGAAGGTTGAAACCTACTACTACGACATCCGGAAGCAGGTCTTCGAGTACGACGAGGTGATGAACAACCAGCGGCGTGCCATCTATGCCGAACGCCGCCGCGTGCTGGAAGGAGATGCCCTCAAGGATATGGTCATTGGCTATGCCGAGCAGACCATGGACGACATCGTGCAGGCCTACATCAACCCGGAACTGCCCCCCGAAGAATGGAAGCTGTCGGAAATGGTGGACAAGGTCAAGGAGTTTGTCTACCTGCTGTCGGACCTGACCCCAGAACAGCTGGAAGATCTCTCCGTGGGTGAAATCAGAACCTTCCTCCACGAACAGGCCCGTATCGCCTACGACATCAAAGAGGCCCAGGTGGATCAGATCAAGCCCGGCCTGATGCGAGAAGCCGAGCGTTTCTTCATTCTGCAGCAGATCGACAGCCTCTGGCGCGACCACCTGCAGCAGATGGATGCCCTGCGGGAAACCGTCGGTCTGCGCGGCTACGGCCAGAAAGATCCCCTGATCGAATACAAGAGCGAAGGCTACGAACTCTTTCTCGACATGATGACGGGCATTCGCCGGAACGTGGTGTACACCCTGTTCCAGTTCCAGCCCCAGCCCCAGGCGCAGCCCAAGGCATCTCAAAGCGTGGGATAGCACATACCTAAGGTACCGGGTGCCTCAAAGGCACCCGATACTTAAACTTAAACCAGAGCAGTTTCCGGCATTAGGGTAGAAGCGAGAATGCCGAGAATTTTGTCTATCTCTTTGACGTAGTAATCATTCTGGTCGATGTAGACCTTTGACCCGACCAGCTCCTGCAGAATAATCCCTATGCCGCCGCCGAAATTGTGCAGAAGCTGGGCGAAGCCGACCATCGCGGCTACTGGCAGCCCACCGCCGCCGAACGGCAGCAGCTTGAGGAGATTTACCACGACATTGAGCAACGCATTGAATTTGCCCAGATGGAAGGTTAGATTGCCTGAAGGCGTTCTGACCTGTTTGTCCTGAAAACAAGCACCGAAAACACCTACTGAGGAACCCAAAATGGCCGTAGAATTCAAGCACGTCATGCTGATGGTCAAAGATGTGATGGCCACAGTGAAATTTTACAGTGAGGGCCTGGGCCTTACCGTCAAGATGGCCAGTCCCGGCTGGGCCGAACTGGATGCCAACGGCACCACCATTGCCCTGCACGCCGCCTCTCAAAGCTCGGTGGGTAGTTCCCCCATTTTGAGCTTCCATGTGTCCCCCATTTTGAGCTTCCATGTGGATGATGTTCACACTGCCATCTCCTCCCTGGAAACCCTGGGCGCATCCATGGAAGGGGAGGTGCGCGAACCCTCCTTCGGCAAAGTTGCCGCCATGCGGACTCCCGACGGGCATCTGTTGAGCCTGTTGCAACCTGCCAAAGAGCCTGCCGCCGCTGGGCATGGGCATTAAACCCAAAAGGCTTCTGCTAGAATCCGCGTCATGTTTGACGCTGTTTGCAAATTTCTGGTCGAAACCTTCTCAGAAGACTTCGCCCGCTGGTTGCTGGGGGAACCCGTCAGCCTGACTGAGCTGAGTCCGTCAGAACTGCTGCTGGAACCCATCCGGGCTGACGTGTTGCTGCTGCAATCCGAGCAGCGAGTCCTGCATCTGGAATTTCAGACCCAGCCCGATCCGACCATGCCCTTTCGCATGTTGGACTACTGGGTCAGACTCCACCGCCGCCTGCCAGGGCGGGACATTCGGCAGGTGGTCATTTACCTGCTGCCCAGCACTTCCCAGTGGGTCTACCAGGCGACCTTTGAGCAGGGCAGTACTCGCCACCGCTTCGAGGTCATACGCCTGTGGGAGCAACCGACCGAGATATTTCTCACGTCCCCAGGTCTGCTACCTCTGGCTCCCCTCAGCCGAGCCGAAAATCCAGAGGCCATCCTGCGACAGGCCGCAGAGCAGATTGACGACATCCCAGACCGCACGACCCAAAGTAACCTGTCAGCGTCTACCGCTATCCTGGCGGGGCTAGTATTAGAGAAGGGGCTGATTCAGCAAATTTTGAGGAGAGAACTCATGCAAGAATCGGTGATTTACCAGGACATCCTGGAAGAGGGACTGCGGGAAGGCCTTCAGCAGGGGCTTCAGCAGGGGCTTCAGCAGGGACTTCGGCAGGAGAAATCGCTTGTACTGCGCCAACTCAATCGACGCGTTGGTGAGCTGTCCGCAGAGCTAGTAGCGCAGATTGAGGGGCTATCTTTGGCAGAGACAGAGGCCCTAGGCGAGGCACTACTGGATTTTGAGGGCCAGGAAGATTTAATTCAGTGGTTGGCAGAGGTTGAAGAGTGAAAGGTGAAGGGTGGATGAGTGTGAAGTTTCAGGTGTTAAGCTTCTGCTAAAATCCGCATCATGTTTGACGCTGTTTGCAAATTCCTGGTCGAAACCTTCTCAGAAGACTTCGCCCGCTGGTTGTTGGGAGAAGCCGTCAGCCTGACTGAGCTGAGTCCGTCAGAGCTGCTGCTGGAACCCATCCGAGCTGACGTGTTGCTGCTGCAATCCGAGCAGCGAGTCCTGCATCTGGAATTTCAGACCCAGTCCGATCCGACCATGCCCTTTCGCATGTTGGACTACTGGGTCAGACTCCACCGCCGCCTGCCAGGGCGGGACATTCGGCAGGTGGTGATTTATCTGCTGCCCAGCACTTCCCAATGGGTCTACCAGGCGACCTTTGAGCAGGGCAGTACTCGCCACCGCTTCGAGGTCATACGCCTGTGGGAGCAACCGACCGAAACCTTTCTCACGTCCCCAGGTCTGCTACCTCTGGCTCCCCTCAGCCGAGCCGAAAATCCAGAAGCCATCCTGCGACAGGCCGCCGAGCAGATTGACGAAATCCCAGACCGCACAACCCAAAGTAACCTGTCAGCGTCTACCGCTATCCTGGCGGGGCTAGTATTAGAGAAGGGGCTGATTCAGCAAATTTTGAGGAGAGAACTCATGCAAGAATCGGTGATTTATCAAGACATCCTGGAAGAGGGCCTGCGGGAAGGGCTTCAGCAGGGGCTTCGGCAGGAGGCAATGTCTTTCGTACTGCGTTTGCTGAATCGGCGTTGCGGCAACCTGCCCATTGAGCTAATCACTCAAATACAGTCGTTGTCCGTAGAGCAACTGGAGGCTCTAGGCGAAGCCATACTGGATTTTGAAACACAAAACGATTTGGAACAGTGGTTGGCGGAACAAGAAGGTTAAAGGGTAGATGGGTTAAAGGGTACAGGGTCTACGGTGTAAGGTTTACGTTTTGCCTTGCACCCTGCACCTTTTCCCAAGACCTCAAACCTACTGCCCTTCCCCCCTCACTTCCGCAACCCTTGCGTTTAACAATTCCGCTACAGCCGGATCGTAGCTGGTCAACAAGAGGGTGCCTCCTGCCTGGGTGAAAGACCGCAGCAAATTCAGCATCAGCTGAAGCAATTGTGCATCCTGTCCCACTGTAATTTCGTCCAGCAGGCAGAGCCTGGGTTTTCGGGCCAGGACGGCTCCCAGGGCAAGGCGGCATTTCTGGCCCTGGGAGAGGGACTGGGGATGCTGCTCGGAGCGCTCCTTCAGGTTGAGCTGGATCAGAATGTGGTCAGCGGTTGGGAGGGAGACACCGGGCTGCTGGACTTCTTAACGCCAATCATCAGGGCAACGCTGCCGAAACGCTGCAATCGGGCCATGCCCAGGGTGAGGAAAATGCCCGCAAAGGGTGCCCACACCACCGTGCGAATGCCCGGCAGGGGAATCGATAGGGTCAGCGGCACGGGGCCAACTGCACGGCGGGGACAATGCGATAGCCCAGGGTCAGGTCAAACACTACGGCTCCCTCGGTGCCTGAACCGACCTGATTGTTTTCCAGCACTACATCCCCCTGGTTGCCGTAGATGCGGGATTGCAGCAATCCCAGGAAGCGGTCATCGGCGTAGGTCAACCGCACCAGGGCTGTGGTGGGAAACTCCTCCAGCTGGTTCAGGGGTTGCCCCGACTGATCCTGACTATCTACGAAGGTGAGATTGCCTGCCAGGGTCAGTCCAGGGATAACAAGGAGGTTTCAAAAATGTTTGCCTCTGAAATCCCTTCGGCATCCAGCAAAATTTGCAATTCCGTATCAGTCTGCATCACCTCTACATCGGTAATCTGCGAAATGGTAATCTGCGAAATCTGGGCCTGCACTGGCACCGCGATAGCGAGGACTGCAATCCCAACTCCTACTCCTACAGAAAACGGTAGCTGTTGCACCATGCTCCTACACACCACTTATTGGCAACGACGTGCGCTTAGCTCCTGGCTACTGGTGACCAGAACCACTTTGAAAACCAGATTTCAAGTCGCATCAAAGTAACGAATTACGCGGATAAAAATGCGTAATTCTTGGAAGGCTCCATGCGCGAAGATTCTGTCACCTCACATTAAAGACGAAAAAATATCTTGAACATGATCTCTTCAAATTAATGCAATGGATAGATAATTGGTCATGGAGAAATGGAAGACCCTTCGACCCTGGAAAATTCTTGCTGATCAACCAACTTTTCCCCCTGCTGAGTATGTTTTAAACGAAAATTTTGTAATTTCTCAAACGCAGAATTATGGGCAATATTACCATCGATAACTTTGCCTTCCTATGCCCAAGGGGGGGGTGAAAGTGCAAGTAATGCACCAGCAAGCGAATAGAGTACTCCAGCATCTCTAAAGACTTCGAGTAACAAAACGTACGTCGATTTAACCGGGCTAAGTAGCAATCGACTGTTCGTACTCTCCACTCGGGTCATATGCGGCTTAATGCCCCCAGGCTAAATCGTCTGAATGAATTTTGGGTAAACCTTTAAATCATCGGTGACATAACAGAAACTGGGTCAGGCGTGCACTTGCGGCCACAAGACTCGAAACGCCTGCTAGAGCGATTGCCTGATGGCCATGCCCAAATTTCGGCTTTAGGGTTACAGAACTCGAGTCAGCGCTGTGATTTTCGATATTTTGGCAGATCCTAAGCCAGTTAAGTCCTCAATCAGTAGCCAACCGTCTTTTTTCAATTGAGCCAGCACAAACAGGAGCTCGTCTTCCCGGTCACCGGACTTACCATCAATATCGAAGCGGCGGGCACTGAGAAAATCATGCAGATGCCAGACCTCGTCAATGGAGTTGACCTGACTTGCGGTTTCGCGCACAGTTTTGACCAAGGCCTCTAATTCTCGCTGCCGGGCGGCGCTTAACGCGGCCTGAGCAATGGTCCTTTCCTGATTTGACCACTCGCTTTCAATAACCTGTTTCATAAATGATTGAGAAAACTAATCAACTGCTTTATACCAAGTCCAGCTCAAAATCTGGAGTTTTCCCTAAGGAAAAACTCCACCTCTGGACTTGGACAAGGTTTAATATCCCTCAATACTAATTTAATTTACAAAACTTTGCATTATTTTCAGATTTCAAACTCATCTTCCAAAGGGAACTGGGGCTGATACCAATTCTCTGAATCGCGACTACCCATCTTGCTCCCCTGCCCCCCTGCTCCCCTGTCCCCACGCTCCGACCAGTAGCCCTGCCTCCCAGAAACGGTATGCATCGGGGTTGAGTCGCTGGAATTCAGCCTTAGAACGACGCCCAAGATGATAAACAGGCCCCTGCTTCAGCAAGAGCCTGCCCATCCATAACGCCTAAAAATTTAACAACCCGGAATTAACGGGCCAGATTCAGCAGTTCTTTAGGAGAGGCCAGCAGGTCAATGGCAACAAAGAAGATTTTGCCCTCTGGGTTCAGCAAAAACCGCCAGGCAATATTCATGCCGACCCCGGCTCCAAACCAGGGGGTTTGAACTTTGCCCGTGACTTTAATTTGGGTAAAGCCATCTTCTGCCGGTTCAGATACCCCGCGCTCAGGAATCAGCTTCAAATTCTGGCACTCTTCCCGAAAGAACCGCAGAATGCTTTCTTTGCCCACAATAGGTCTGCGGAAGGGAGGTTGCAATGCGCCATCCGGGGTGAACAGCTCAATTAAGGCATCGAAATCGTTAGCATTGAGGTTGTTCATGTAGGACAACACCGTGGGATGGTCTACTCCCTCAATGCTGACTGTTGTACGCTGGCCCATGTCTTTCGGGGGGACGACTGGCTCAGCCACCCGCTGGGAAGAATCTAACTTGCTCGTGTCATAGCCCATATCCACCACGGCATTTCGCAGGACCGTGATCTGCTGGCCCGGTTCTAAGTTTCTGATGGCCTGCAGCACGGCGGAGGCGTTGGCAGATTGCTTGTAGCCTTCTGGAATGGGGGCAACTTTACCTGCTTCCATCCATTGACCTAAGCGGTACCAGAACCCTAGTTTGATATTTGGAGACCAGGCAGCATAGGTGCGGCAGATGGGAGTATCAGCCCGATTTGCCAGATCGCACATCACCTGGGACTGCTGCTGAAAGGGCATCTTGCTAATTTCTTCCAGGGTGGGTTCGGCAAACTGCATACTGGCCGCGCCGGGGGCCGCAATTGTAATGGCCCTACCCATTTCTAAATAGGCAAACCAGATCAAAGCTAACTGGTCCTCAGCACTGAGTTGGCCAAATCGGGCAATGGTTGCGGGTACGGCATCAGCGCTTAGGGTGTTTGGAAAAATGGAACGAGCTGAATCGATTGTAAAGGGCATACTATGCCTCCTTCCTCAAGGGCTATAGCCAAACCTTATACTTACTAAAACTAAGAAAGCCTAAGGTCTAAACTACTAGAAATTAATTCCCACGCGTGTAAAAATCTAAACGAATAGGTATTAATACTATACCTCCTTTCTGTCCATAAAAATATCTTTTTATAATTTCAGCGCCGTTCATAGCGGTTCTCAGTTCAATGAGGGACAAACTTGATGAGCTTAGAATCCCCCTGGTTTCTGGATGCTTAAGTTTCAACCTTTACCCCCCTTAATCAGGGGGGTAGGGGGGATTTTTGAGGTGCACTTCATTCGAGTGAGATTCGCTATATGTTTAATAAATCCTGCTAGAAAGTATAAGAACGTTAATTCCAGGTTAATAAGCTGTCGCCCATTTAAGTTTCACTGAATTATGCTTGCTGAGCAGTGCCTGCCCAGCAGGAGATCAAGGCTTTTAGCAATTTGCAAGAATTTATTTAAGCTTATTTACACTCAGTTCAGCTCGAAATCTGTAGTTTTCTCTAAGGCAAAATTCCCCTTCTAGACCTGGACAAGATTTAAATAACCTTCGGCTTGGGTGTACTCCCTGCCCCAGGCGCATTTTGAAATGCTGCAAGCCCACTCCGCTGGCCGGAATCCACTGTTTGCATCAAGCCAGAAGGATATCTCAGCAGCTTGGCTTTATCCTTTACGGGCTTTGTAAAGATGAGGTAACTGATACCAGGGCAAATGGGGATTTAAATGATGTTCCTGATGATAACCGAAATGGTAGCAGGTAATAAATGACCAGAAAACTGGCAGATGAATGCTTCTTGTGCAGGATTCGTCTTTTAATCCAGGGTCTCGTTTTCGATGAGGAAGAAAAATTCCAAAAATGAACAACTGCAAAGAACTTAACACCATGGGAATGATCCAAAAAAGGAGCAGGTTTATTGCTGAAATCTGGAAAAAGATAAAGGTTAAGAAAATTATGCTAATACCAATTAGCGTTACCCAAACCTGCCCTTGCGCCTGGTAGGTTTTCATAAATTGGATATACCAGGTCCAGAAATTTCCCATATCTGCATCATGGTGGTCGGGGTCTTGTTCGGTGGCAGTGAAGCGATGATGGAGTCGGTGATTTTTAGCCAGTAACCTGTAGGGCAAAAGGGCATACAGCCAAGATGTTAAGTAGCCAAAGGCGTCGTTGAGCCAATGACAGCCAGAAATATTCCTATGGATGGCTTCATGGGTCACAATGAACAAACCGGTGTGTAAGAAGGTTCTAATCAGAATTCCCCCAATCCAATATGCGAGGTGGGTCTGGGCATTAAACAGAATGAAGGTGCCCGCTAAACTCACACACCACATCAACAGGATTAAGCCAGCCCAGCCCAGACTCAACAAAGAAGGATTAACGGCTCTGACGGAGCGAGATCGCAAAAGACTGACCATACCGATTCATGTTCCCAACCTGAAAAAACTACTCTTCTGCGAGCACGTCTGGAGAAAAATCAACATCTTTGCCAGTGCTCCAGGTTTCTTACAAACCTTCTGGGAAGGTGGTGGTCTGATACAGCATGATCTCTCGCAGTTGCACCAGGAGAGCCCGAGTATCTGCCCGAGAAAGGTTTTGAACCTGGGTGGCAAAGACCTGAAGCTCAAACTGTTGCTCTAAAGGAAGTTGGTCACGGATATTTATATGGGGCATCCCACTGACTTTATGAACTTCACTCTCAGAATTGTAACGTTTTGTTTAGTATAAGGTGTCGACTTATGCCTGCTGGGGTCAATTCTCTTTCTTATGACAGAGCAGCACTAGGGGAGTCGCTGGCAAATAAAGTCCCATCGTTTAACCTGAAGCGCCACACGGTGCAACTGGGCCTCCATGAACGGTCCTACCAGGTTGATGTGTGTCGATAACTATCGGGCGCGAGGTCGCAAGAAAACAGAGGAAACCTGGCCCCAATTAGCGACGGACCTTCACGCGTTGAACGAGGGGCTGGTCCAAGCCGACCCGCATACCCTGAAAATCGAGCAGTCGGCGGAAACCAGCGCCTTCATGGTCGATTGTCTCATCCAGTGGTGGCAGCAGCAGCGACCCCACTATCCGAATATTCGAGCCCTGGCCCCTGACCTTGATGGCGGCTCCGTCGCCAGAAGTAATCGCACGCAGTTCATCACGCCCATGGCGCAGTCTACCCAAGCCACCGGGCTGCGGATTCACCTGATTGACTATCCGCCTGATCACAGCCAATAGAACCCCATAGAGCGATGCTGGGCGGCCCTGGAAAACTACTGGCATGGCCACCAATTTTTGTAGGGCAGGCATCCTGCCTGCTCTTGGACAGCCGAGACGGCTATCCCACGTTATTGAATCCCCATTCCTTATTTATTTGATTTATTTGCGAGTCCCTGATTGCCGGTAGCTGCCTACTGAGCAACTTACCCTCCTCGGAGGGGTACCCGGAGGACAGGGTGGGGCAAATCTGCAACTACAAATGTTCCATTGAATACGGATAAATTTGTTCAATGCCATGATTCACCCATCCCTACCCCTGCCAAGAGGATAGTCGCAGTGGATGCTCAGAGGTTTCACCTGATCCCAAACTCAGATTGCCTCACCAGTTGTCAAAGACGCTGCGTTTGGAGTTCGGCGATGCTAAGCCGCTGTGGCAGAAAGCATGGCTTGCGGAGACTCTGACTCTGCTGCCAGCAGTTGCTCTGAATCAGCCTCTTCAAGCACGGCGGGTAGTTCCGGCGTATGAATCCCCAGCACCTGATCGTAGGCGTCTTCCACCTGGTGAGACTGGGCCAGCACCTGGTCATCCAGTTGATTCAGCCGCTGAATTTCCCCGTCGCGGTCAATTTCGCGGGATTCTTTCTGTTTAATCAGGTCACTCAGCTCAGTCTTGCGGGCGGCGATGTCCTCGTTCATACGCTTGACCACATCCTGCTGGTAGGTCTCGAAGCATTCCTTCACCACCTGGTAAACCACAAAGGATTGCTCCTGGGCTACCTGAGGTAGCAGGTTGCTGAGTTCCTGCTTCATGGTGACCAGCACCTTGCGACGGGCCTGTTCTGTGGTCCAGCTGCCCAGACCAAGACCGGCGAGGGCCATGCCAAGGGGACCCAGGAAAATATCAGTTACCAGGGCAAAGGTAATGGTAATGGCGGTAGCTCCCACCAGGTTCATTAGCACCTGCCGCCAGTTGAACAGGCCAGTGCCGGCCATGGCGATCCCACTCACATCTCCTGTGGTCAGGGCATAGAGACCCACCGCCCACCTGGCCCAGCCGGGGGAATTGTCTTCCTGGCTCAGGTGGGCTCGATTCACCACCTGCTGGCCGGTGAGCTTCTGGCTAATTTGGTCTGTCAGGTGGCTGTAAGATTCGCCGTGTTTAAAGGCGCTGTGGGCCAGCTCGATAAAGGCCTGGTCAATGTCCCGCTGGGCTGCTTTGCTCCAGGCGGTGATTTTGTCAATCAGGTATTGTTCGAAGGCTTTTTTCAGAGCCGCTTCGAACTCTCGACGCTTTTGCTGCCGCAGAAAGTCTAGAAACTTGAGTTCGGGCTGGTAGCGAACAAAGTCTTCCTCAAAGGTGACATCCAGGTTGACCAGAAACTCCCGAAAGGAAGTAGTGATTTCTCCGGCCTGGCGTTCCCCCACGACGCGAATTTCATCTTTGAACTGGTCGCGAATTTCTACCAGTTGATCAAACTCGGGCTGTACAGACCAGATCCGTTCCCGCAGTTCATCGATATCGTGGCTCAGCAGGGGAATGCGCCGCTCGATAGCCTCGTGGGTGGTGCGGTAGGCTTGGCGGGCCAAAATTTTGGCCTGACGCAGTTCGGCAATGGCCCGTTCCTGGGCCAAAAAATGGGTCAGGGACTGCATAAATTCGCCAAAGCCGGTGCCTTCCAGGGTGCCATCCTCCCCTTTTAGCCGCTGCCGCAGGGCCTGCAGGGAGGAAATTTCGAAGGTGCGGTCTGCGAACATATCCTCCCCATCCAGCAGACAGTAGGGTTCCAGGTTGGTGCGAAATACCTGGCGCACTCGCTCTTCTGCTTCCTGCAGTTCGGTCTCATCCTCGGGATTCACCAGCCGATTCTGGATTTCGTCCCAGGCGTTGATCAGGAAAAATACCGTCAGGCCCCGATCTTTGATGTAATTATCGAGGTAGCGCTGCTCGCCCAGGGTGAACTGCTGGGTGGCGCTGAGCACAAACAGAATGGCGTGGCAGTTGTTGACGTACTCAAGGGTGAGTTGGTTGCGAGCCTCGGTGTCATTGAGGCCGGGGCTGTCTACAATTTCGACGCCCTTCTCCAGCAGGGGAAGGGGATATTCCACCACGGCATAGTCCACCTGGGGGAAGGCGAGGGTGCCTTCATCCTCCAGCTTTTTGGCCTGGTCGGGACGGATGGTGTAGCGTTGTTTGAAAGCTTCAAAGGAGAGGGATTCTGGGGATCGCTCGTCGTTAAAGTACACCGTGACTCGCTTCTGGGGACCGTAGCGCAGAATCGTAAGTACAGCAGTGCAGGGGTTTACATCTGTGGGCAACAGATTTTCGCCCATGAGGGCATTGAGGAAAGTGCTTTTACCCCGCTTCATATCTCCCAGCACCAGCAGCCGAAAGACTTCGGAAGACAGATTTTGGCTGGCGGCATTGAGATCAGTAATCACGGGACTCAGGCCCAGCTTTCCAGAAGCATCTTCGAGCTGCTCTGAGGTTTCTAAAGTGCTGGCCATTTTAGCTAAATAGCCCGCAAATTCCTGACGGGTTCTGGCAACTTTTTCTAAGTCCTGGATAAAACTTTCGGCTTGGTAACTCATAGATTTTCAGGTCCTCCTGAGTAGATAAATGGAGAAGTTGTGGCGATCGTCCTCAAAACACGATGCCTGATCAGCCAGGATTCCAAAGAATGGCTGACATGCAAAAAATGCCGACAAAAATAGCCGACAGGTCGCCACAATTTTCCACCCATCACTAACTATGAGATTGGAAAAAGCTTTGCCGCGACTACGTTTTCAGCGTAGAAATTAAAAACATATTCTGTGGCCCAGGCTTGTGCCATCAATTAAAGGTGTCCACTGCACATCCAAACAGACATTCCCTGGGATAAACGAGGCTCGGCAACTACCCTACCTGGCAAAGGCACCCATTGCTGAGGGGGCCAGGTACCGGGGATCAGGTTTCAGGAATAGTGGGCCGACTTACGCCGTAGAGTACTAGGGGCTGTTTTGAAACCTACCGCAACCCTTGATTTCCCGTACGAGAGAATGAGGCTTTGACGGGCTTTTAAAACACGCCCTAGTATTCCAGTTCATAAGTCATGCACCATGTATTGCTCCCTAGCCCCCCATTCACCCGCCTACCTGCCTACTCCCTCTCTGTTGCGATCCCCAACGTTGCGCCTTCGATCTCGCGCAGTTCGTCCATGACGGCAATCACGCGACCGTGAGTTACCGCTTCGTCGGCGTTGATGACGATGACAGTTTCCTGAGTTTCGGTCATCAAATCCTGCACACCGGCCTGCAAAGCTTCGAGTGAAATGGCATCTCGATTCAGGGCGATGTCACCGGATTCCTCAACGGTAACCGTAATACGGGTGCGTTCCTGCACCTCGGCACTGGCCGCTTTGGGCAAATTCACCGGCAGAGACTCTGAGCGAGTCAAAAACAAGCTGGAAATGATGAAAAACGTCAGGATGGCGAAGATGACGTCGATCATCGGGACGATGTTGAGTTCAAATTCTTCTTCGGATTCTTCGGGGAAGTACATGGTGGAAGGGGGGATGGGTGGGCGAGGGGGAGGGGGAATGGGTGGGCGAGGGGGAGGATCGAGGGGGAGAATGGTATTAGGTACTGGGTATCGGGTATCAGATACTGGGGCCGCAATTCAAACCTATTCCAGAGTAGGTTGGATGGAGCGCCAGCGGAACCCAATATGCCGAGAATCTTGGATGCTGTGAAACTAACTGTGCGATGTACTCGGGATTAGGTTTTGGCTTATTTCTAATCTCGAAAACCCGACACCCGACACCCGATACCTGTTACCCCTTAAACCCGCCTACCCGCTACTCGCCTACCCGCTTACGTTGCAAAAGCTCCTTCTTTAAGCTGATTCCGTCGTTCGTAGTGCGTCTCATATAAAATCTCCAGCTGTCCGCCGTACTCCTGAATCAGGGCGAGTTGGCGTTTGTAGAGGCCGCGAAACAGGTTGGCGAAGAGCAGGGTGCCGATGGCGACGACCAGCCCGGCGGCGGTGGAGACGAGGGCTTCGCTGATGCCGCCGGTTACGGCTCCAGCGTTAGCGCCGATGTCGCCGAGTTGGATGGCATCGAAGGAGTCGATCAGGCCGAGGATGGTGCCGAGTAGACCCAGCAATGGAGATACGCTGATGATGGTGGCAAAAACGGTGCTGAACCGGCGCAGATGGGGCAGTTCGGCCTGCATGGCGCTGGCCAGGGCCAGGTGAAATTGCTTGGGACTGGCCCCTTCAATTTCCAGGGCTTCTAGAAAGATGCGGGCGATAGGGAGGTTCAGGTTTTGCCGCAGTTTGGGGTAAACATCCATCGGAGCCTGGCGATAGGTGCGCAGGATATCTTGCATGACTTTGCGCTGGCGGCGATTGAGCCGAACCCAGAAAATCGACCGCTCGATGATGAGGGCTATCGCAATTATAGAGAACGCCAGCAACGGCCACATCACGATGCCGCCTGCGGCAAAGATACTGCTCATAATCAATCCTTACTGTTTCCTTCCCAGGCATGGTCGCTCATGAATTGGGGGACTCAGACGGGGAGTCTGGGCTGGTTGAAAATCACTATTCAATGCATTGAGCCTGATCCCGGTGCCAATGTCAAGGTATTGTAGCGAACAATTCCTGATAAGATGATCAAGGACAGGGCCTTTTAGTATCCTTTCAGTATCAGTTCCCACATATCTTTGGCTTACCTTTAGATAGCCTTTTAATCAATATTTTTAGCTATAGTGCAAACTGCAGTCTATTTTTTCCCCAGGCCGAGATTAGATTATTAGCCAGGACAGTATCAGAATTATTCTCAACAGGGCTTGACTTAATCTACCCTCTTTCCCAACCATGGATAGGGCAGGGTCGCGATTCACCATTACCCAGGCGGTTTCCATGAGTCTTTCTAACCTTTGTTTTGAGCAACACGAGCGGGACCAAGCCAGGCTGCGCAAGCTCTTGCTCTGGGGGCTTTTGGGTTCGGTGGGAATGCATGTCGTCGCGTTTGGTCTGAGCTACCTCAACCTCTGGCCGAAAGCGCATGAGGCCGAGCTCTCTCCCATTGAGCTGATTGTGATGGAGCCACCCACTGACCCCGTTGAGGAACCCGAAGAACAGCTCCCGGTCGAGCCGGCAGAGTTGAGCACCGAAACCAACGCCCCGACACCGGCCCCAGTAGCCCAGGCACCTGCTACCAGAGCAGCCGTTGTTACGGCTCCTCCACCGACTCCGGTTGCACCTCCTGAGCCGGTGGATGTGGTAGAACCTGAACCCATTCCTGAAACCGAGGTGGAGTCTGAACTGGAGGTTCCTGAAGACCCGGAGGTAGAACCTGAACCCATTCCTGAAACCGAGGTGGAGTCTGAACTGGAGGTTCCTGAAGACCCGGAGGTAGAACCCGAAGCAGAAGCTCCCGAAGCCCAGCTGCCGCCTGAGGAGATTGAGGACACTGAAGCCGAAGCAGATCCGGCTGAATCGAATTTGGCGACTGCGGCGGAAGACTCCTCCCAACTAGACCGTCTCCACGACTTTTTCCAGAGCCAGCGAGAAGCCGCAACCGAAGCTCCATCCCCCGGTAACACCGAGGCGGCAGAACCGTCCTCAGAACCTGCCGGTTCGGAAGAGGCCGAAACCACAGCCGCCCGTCCCGGTAGCGACACATCAGAAACCACCAATCCTGGTGGTGGCAACGGGCAGGGGCAAGGTTCTCGTACGGTGGCCTGCCAAAACTGCGTCCGTCCCGAGTATCCCGAAAGCGCTCTGGAATCGGGTGCTGAGGGTCAACCGGTGGTCAGCGTGGATATCAACCCCGATGGCAGCGTTCGCAGCGTTACTCTAACTCGCTCTAGCGGCAATCCCGCCATTGATCAGGCGGCAATTCAAGCCGCCAGGAACTCTCGCTTCCAGCCGGTAAGCGGTGGGGCCAGCGTTCCCATCGAGTATGACCTGACCATTGAAGGCTCCCGCCGCAACCGGGAGGCCCAGCGCCGGGGCGAACGGCAGTCTGTCGAAGTGCCGACCGAACCTTCCCCCACGCCCGAAGCTGCAGCATCGGAATCTACACCGACCACACCCCCTGAAACAGAGGGAACTGCTGAAACCCCTGAGACAAATCCCACTCCCCCGTCACCTGCTGCTTCTGAACTGGAACCCTCTGAAGCAGAATCACATCCGGACTCAGAAGAGACGACCCCAACCGGAAGCGAGGCGGAAGCCAATACCCCTGAACCTGAGGAGTCCCCAGAACCCACCATTACGCCTGAACCTGAGCCGGTTCCTACCAACACAACGCCTGAGCCGCAGCCCGAACCTGAGCCAGCGGCTGCAGACTCGGCACCGGCCCCGGCCTCTTCTCCGGAGGCTCCCCCAGCTTCGGCTCCAAAGCCGCCCGCTCCAGACCCTGCACCCATTATCCCCGAATTAACGGCTCCTGTAATTCCTGCTGCACCGGCTACTCCGTCCCAACCGGCAACGCCTCCAGCGGCAGAAGAGGAGTCATAGAGGTTGCATAACTCCGAATTTGATCCCGAGCGTTGGGAGCACTGACTCCCGATCATTTCAAGGTTCGGGTGATCTGGCTGGGTGCTTCGGAACGGTCACAAAGTTGTCACATTTTTGAGGGAATATAGCTTTGATAGGCGCTTATAGTTGTTGCTCGACGGTAACAGCTTCGATCTTTTATGGACATTGTTGACCCTACGGTTGTGCTGCTGCTTGACCCAGCGCTGCAGCCATTGAACGGTTTGGACGGATTGAAGGCAGCAGCGGACTGGCAGGGGCAGGTGGTAGAAGGCACCTGGAATGATGCGGCACCGGCTTGGTCAGGGGTGGCGTCTTCTGCTTTGCCGGATGTGATTGTTTTAGACCACTGCTATCTGGATAGCTTATGTCAATGGCTGCAGTCGTTACATTGTCCGCTGCTGCCTTCCCTGGTGGTGCTGCTGGATACTCCCGAGGAATCCCTGGTTGCAGAAGCTCTAGAGGCTGGAGCGCAGGATTTTCTGGTACGGTCTCAGGTGCATGGCTCCCGCTTGCGCTGCACGCTTCAAAACCTCTGGCGGCAACGGCAACTGCGGCAACAGCTTGAGGTTTGCCGCCAACAGTCTGGGCAATGGGCGATGGGAAATGAGTCTCCCAGGGGCACTGCTACCCACCCTGGGGCACTGGGGGATGACGCTGAAGCAAGTCCACCCCATGGCATTAAATACCCAAACCTGCAGCCAGAGGTACTCGACCCCCAGGTCCATCTGGCCAATATTTTGAACCACTCCAGTGCCTGCATCTGCAGCCTGCGGCTGTTTCCAGACCTGTCCTGGGAGTACGACTACAACTCTCGGGGCAGTGAAACCGTCTATGGTTATTCCCCGGAATTCCTCACGGAGAATCCCCATTTCTGGGCATCCAGGGTCTACCCAGAAGACTTTGAACAGGTGATTAAACCGGCTCTGGAAGGCATTCTGGCGGGTGAGTCGGTCCATCATGTCGAGTTTCGCTTTGTCCATCGCAATGGGGCGGTGCGGTGGATTAGCGAAACCTGCAATGCTCAGTGGCACGAGGGACAGCAGTGCTGGGTGGTAACTACGGTTGCAGTGGATATCAGCGATTACAAAACAGCCGAAGTGGCTCTGCGACAGAGTGAAGCCCGGCTACAGGTGATTACCGACTCCATTCCGGGCTGTATCTCCTACGTGGATGCGGAGCAGCGCTATCGGTTTGTCAACCGCACCTACGAAGAGTGGTTTAACTGCCAGAAAGCGGACCTCCTAGGACGCACCGTTGAAGAGGTGGTGGGGCCGACGGCTTACCGGCAGGCCCAGCCCCATATCGAAGCGGTGCTTTCAGGGCAGACAACCACCTGTGAAGCCAAATTAACCTACGGGAATGGAGACAGCCGCTTTATATCAGGGATTTTAGTCCCTGATTTTGATGCTGCAGGCATTGTAGAAGGTTACTACGCCCTGATTACCGACATTAGCGATCGCAAACAGACGGAGCACATCCTGCAGACTACATCCGCAGAACTGGATCGCTTCTTCTCAGTCGCGCTGGATCCGCTCTGCATTGCCAACACCGACGGCTACTTCCTGCGGCTCAACCCTGCCTGGGAAGAGACCCTGGGCTATTCCCTGAAAGAACTAAAAAGCAACTCCTTTCTGGACTTTGTGCATCCCGACGATCTGGACAGCACCCTGGCAGCCATGGCCCAATTGGCGGACCAGCAGGAAATTCTTAACTTTGTAAACCGCTACCGTCACCAGGATGGCTCCTACCGCTGGATCGAATGGCGTTCCATCCCGGTGGGCAACCTGATCTATGCTTCGGCGCGGGATATTACCGAGCAAAAACAGGCCGAAATTGCGCTGCGAGCCAGTGAACGCCGCTATTCTGTCCTGGCCGAGAACTCCCCGGTGGGGGTCTTTCAAACCAATCAGGCCGGTGACTGTACCTATGTCAATCCCAAATGGTGCAAGCTGGCAGGCCTGACGCCAGAGGAAGCTTTTGGGGCCGGCTGGACCAGGGCGCTGCATCCCGAGGATCGAGAACTCATTAGCAGAGCCTGGTATGGAGAAAAGGTACAGCAAGCCTATGTCACTTTTGAATTTCGGTTTCAGAAGCCCGATGGCCAGGTGCACTGGCTCTATGTGCAGGCTGTGCCATTCCTGAACGGAGATAACCAGTCCGCAGGGTATATGGGGACGGTCACCGACATTACCGAACGCAAACAGGCGGAAGCCAAAATCGGAGAAATCAGCCAGCGATTAGCCCTGGCTACCCATGCGGCCCAGATTGGGATCTGGGAATTGGATCTGATTCAAGATCGAATCATCTGGGATGACCGCACGTATGCCATTTACGGCGTGACCCCCGGCGACCATGACGAAAATTTTGAAAGCTGGAAACGGTGCTTACATCCCGAAGACTGGCTCCGCGTTCAGCCAGAGGTTCAGGCTGCCATCGCCGGAGAGCGGGACTACCATGTAGAATTTCGCATCATCCGTCCCGATGGGCAGATTCGCTTTGTGGAAGCCCATGCCGTTGTCACCCGCAATCAGGCCGGGGTGCCCCAGCGGCTGATTGGCGTCAACCTGGATGTGACCGATCGCAAGCAAAATGAGCTGGCCCTGCAGCAGCTCAACGAAGAGCTGGAACAGCGGGTCTATGAGCGGACCAAGGCCCTGCTGGAAAGCCAGACCATCAACCGGCAAATTCTGGAGTCGATTCCTGACCTGCTGATCTGGATGACCGCCGATGGCACCTGCCTCAAAATAGCTGGAGGCAATAATGTGATGTTGATTGTCCCTACCAGCGAGTCCATTAACCAGAACATTACTGACTATTTACCCCCAGAAGTGGCTGAACTGCGGATGCAGTTCCTGGGCGAGGCCCTCCGTACCCAGGAAATCCAGGTGTACGAGCAGCAAGTCTCCTACGGAACCCTCATTGAGTACGAAGAAGTGCGCGTTGTGCCCGTCGCCAAAGACCGGGCCTTGGTGCTGATACGCAACATCAGCGATCGCAAACAGGCAGAAGTCGCCCTGCGGGAAAGCGAAGAGCGCCTGCAATTAGCTCAGGAAGCGGCCCAGATGGGCAGCTGGGATTGGAATATTCTGACCAATCAGGTGTTCTGGTCAGAAAGCATGGAAAAGTTAATGGGGCTAGAACCGGGCTCCTTCGACGGTCGGTTTGAAACCATCAGCGCCATGATTCACCCTGACGACTGGCAACGGGTGATAGAGGCCATCAGTCGCAGTATCGACCATGACGAAATCTATGACATTGAATTTCGCTTTATCAAACCCGATGGCAGCATTCGCTGGGCCATGAGTAAAGCCAGGGTGCTGCGGAATGCAGAGGGTCGAGCCATTCGCATGACCGGCATGGATGTCGATATTACCCATCGCAAACAGGCCGAAGTCGCCCTGCGGGAGAGTGAAGCACGGTTTCAGCAGATCGCCAGTAGCATTAACGAAATCTTCTGGCTGGTGGATCCTAACCTCGATATTTTGTATGTCAGCCCGGCCTGTGAGCACATCTGGGGTCGTCCCCTGCAGGATCTCAACACCGAAACCTGGTTAGCCGGTATACATCCTGATGATCGCTCCATCATCCTGGCAAACCATGAGGTTGTCTTCCAGTCCAGTCCTGACCAGCCCTACAACGGCGAAATCGAATATCGCATCCTGCGCCCCGATGGAGAAGTTCGCTGGCTGCGCGATCTCGCCTTTCCCATTTTTGACGACCAGGGCCAGCTTCAGCGCCTTGCCGGGGTAGCCGAAGACATTACCGAGCGAAAACAGACCGCCATAGAGATCCAAAAACTAGCGGCGGTAGTCGAAAACAGTCCCGACATGATTGGCATTGCCACGTTGCAGGGAGAAACCCTTTATATCAACACAGCAGGCCGACAACTCCTGGGCAGGATTGAGGACTCTGAACTCATCGGTAAGCCCATCACCGATTATGTGAGTCCAGCCGCAATAGACCAGTTTGAGCAGGAGATCATCCCTATCGTCAGGGCAACGGGTTCCTGGAAGGGAGAAATCCACCTCCGTCATCAGCAAACAGCAGAGGAAATTGTTGTTGAGCAAGCCCTATTCCTGATCAGCGATGAGCAGAGCAACGAGCCCCTCTTCATGGCGACTGTTATTCGCGACATCCGCGATCGCAAACAGTTAGAAGAAGAGCAGTCCCGCCTGATTAGTATTTTGGAAGCTTCACCCGATCATATCGGGATGGCCAGACCCGATGGTACGGTCATCTGGAATAATCGCCAGGCCAAGCTGCTCAGTGGGCTACCCCTGAATGTAGACGTCACTCAAATTCCGGTTTCCGCCTATCATCCCCCGTGGGCGCTAAAGCTACTGCAGCAGGAGAGCATGCCTACCGCTATGCGCGACGGCATCTGGGTGGGCGAAACCGCTTTACTCAACCCCCAGGGCGGGGAAATTCCCGTTTCCCAGTTGATTCTGGCCCATCGGTCTGCCAGCGGGGAGGTCGAGTATCTCTCCACCATCATTCGCGATATCAGCTCCCTCAAGCAGGCGGAGCAGGCCCTGAGAGAGGCCAATCTGGAGCTTGAGGCCCGAGTGGCCGAGCGGACCGCCGAACTGCAGCAGGCCAAGGAAGCCGCCGAATCGGCATACCAGGCCAAAAGCATCTTTCTGGCCAACATGAGCCATGAACTGCGTACCCCCCTCAACGCCATTCTGGGCTTCAGCCAGCTGATGGCTCGGGACCGGCAGTTATCGGCCACCCACCAACAAGAGTTAAGCATCATTCATCGCAGTGGCGAACAACTGCTAACGCTAATCAACGACATCCTGGAGATGTCAAAAATTGAGGCGGGTCAGGTCACCCTCCACCCCACCTCTTTTAATCTGAACCGGTTTTTGGAGGAATTAACCACCATGCTGCGGTTCAGGGCAGAAGCCAAGGGGTTAGCTTTCTCCGTCCTTTACCCGGCTGACCTGGAGGTAATTGAAGCTGATGAACAAAAACTGCGGCAGGTGATCATAAATCTGCTGGATAACGCCATCAAATTTACCCAGAGCGGGGCTGTGGTCCTGCGGGTTTACCCGCTTGAGTCCCCACCGGCTGCCCCCAAGCCGGTCTCTGTGCCATGCAAGACGCTGGTCAGGTTTGAAGTGGAAGACACCGGCTGCGGCATTGCCCCGGAGGATCGAGACCTGATTTTTGCCCCCTTTTCCCAGGCCACCGTCAGGGATCGCCCTCCCGAAGGAACAGGGTTAGGCCTGCCCATCAGCCAAAATTTTGTGCAACTCATGGGCGGCAAATTGCAGTTCGCCACCGAACCAGGCCAGGGAACGACCTTCAGTTTTGAGATTCCGGTTACAGTCATCACCAGACCCATTCCCCACGCAGGGAAGCCTGCCCTGCGTACCATTGCTCTGGCCCCCAACCAGCCCCGACCTGCCATTCTGGTGGTGGAAGATGATGAGGATAACCGGTTTCTCCTGGACAACTGGCTCTCCCAGTGGGGGTTTACCGTGCGTACCGCCGACAACGGTCAGGAGGCGCTGCAACAGTGGCAGCAAGAACCACCGGACCTAATTTTTATGGATTTGCGGATGCCGGTAATGGACGGTCAGACGGCGATTCGGCAAATTCGGCAAAGGGAGCAGGAGCGCAGGCAGCTGTCCCTGAAAACGGATCTCCTCCCGCCTACAAAAATCGTGGTGGTCAGCGCTGGCATGCTGACCTACCATTCCGAACAGATGGTGGCCCTGGGCTGCAACGATTTTCTGCCCAAGCCCATCCTCGAAGCGGACCTCAGCCAGGTGCTGGTCAGGCAGCTGGGGGTTCAGTTCCTCTATTCGTCCCCAGACATCGACGGGCAGCTGCCTGACCAGACCGAAACCGCCACCACCAGGCTGACAACAGCCGCTTTGCAGACCCTTCCTGAGGACTGGCTGCAACGCTTTCATCTGGCCCTCATCCGCCTGGATCAGGATCAAATGCTCAGCCTGGCCGTTGATATTGCGCCAGAATATGGCGACCTGGCTGCCGCCTTAAACCAGGCAATTTATAACTTTGAATATGAAAAGTTACTCACCTTAATTGAGGATATTCTTTAAAGATATAAAAAGTACCCGAAATCCATTTTTTGTGATATTGGTCAATCTGACCCTGCTCGCCGGATCAGGGGGACAAATGGTTTGACATGAACCACCCCATCGCAAAATGTCAAGGAAAATCTTAAGGACCGGGCGTTGATGCTCGAGTTCTGTTATCATAACTTTACAGTTGGCGGAAGTGGTTGGTTCTGTTGGCTATTGACTGGGTTCAGGCTTAACCCGACTCAGGCTTAAAGAATCATTCGAAGGTTTATCTCCTGAGTTGAATTTTATTGCTTCAGTCAAGCTCAAACTCAAAATTTTTAGCGGCACTCAGCCCAGAATTATGCCGCTTTGAGTAGGGCCTCGTTGATAGAAAATTCTAACCATGTCCGGCACTGAAACCATGTTTCCCTGTTTCTCCCTATGCCCGACGATATTCCCGGTAATCGGGTTTGCTCTGCCCCTAACCGCACCATTCTGGTCGTTGACGACATCTCAGAAAATCTCCTGCTGCTGGATAGCCTGCTGACCGCTCAGGGGTATACTGTGCGTCTGGCCCCCAGCGGGGCCATGGCGTTAAGGGCGATTGCACAGCAGCCCCCAGACCTGATTTTGCTGGATATTCTCATGCCCAATATGGATGGGTATGAGGTTTGCCGTCGGCTTAAGGCCAGTGAACAGACCCGGTCCATCCCGGTGATTTTTCTCAGCGCCCTGCAGGAGGGCAGCGATAAGGCCAGAGGGTTTGAGTTGGGTGGGGCAGACTACATTACCAAACCTCTGCAGGTGGAAGAAATTGTAGCCAGGATCGAACATCAACTGAAGCTGCTGGATCTACAGCAGCATTTGCAGCAGCAGCATAAACTGCTGCAGGCTCAAAACCAGCGGCTACAGCAGGAGATTTGCGATCGCCAGCAGGCCGAAGCCGACCTCAGCCGGGAAAGAACCCTACTGCGCACCTTAATTGACGCCATTCCTGATCTGATTTTCTTTAAGAATCTTGAGGGAGAATACCTGCTTTGGAACCAGGCTTTTGAAGAGTTCACCGGGCGCAGCGCTGAGGCCATCCAGCGGCGCACCGATATCGATCTATTTGCTCCAAAAGCATCAGCAAGAATCCAGAACCGTGACCGCCAGGTGTTTGAATCCAAGCAACCCCTGCGCTATGAGGAACAGACCAGCTTTCTCAGCCGTCATCGACAAATATTTGACACCTACAAAGTTCCTATCCTCGACCCCGCTGGGGAAACCGTGGGGCTGATTGGGGTCTGTCGTGATATTACTGAACAAAAATATCAAAATCAGTCCCTGCGTACCATCTTTGAACAAACCTCCGCCAAAACGGGACAGGCCTTTTGTTGTACGTTAGTGCGCTGCCTGGCCGAAGTGCTGCAGGTGCGCCTGGTGGTGATTGGTCGCCAGATCGATGCAGACCGCACCCAAGCTCTGGCCTTCTGGCAAAACGGCAGTTGTGGTGAAAATCGCGAATCTGCGCTGGCAGGCACCCCCTGTGGCGACATTATGCAGGGGCACACGGTTTTCCACCAACAGGACGTACAAACCCACTACCCCGACGATCCAGATCTAAAAGACTGGGGCGTTAGCAGCTACTTCGGGGTTCCCCTGAGGGACTCCAACAGCCAAATCATCGGCCATTTGGTGCTGATGGATGACCGCCCGATGACCCCCAGCCTGCCTCGGGAACTGATCTTAAAAATTTCCGCCACCCGCGCCGGAGCCGAGCTAGAGCGGCAAACCTTTGAAAACGATCTGCAGCGAGCGCGGGAAGAGGCCGACGCCGCCAACCAGGCTAAAAGTGAATTTCTGGCCAACATTAGCCATGAACTGCGCACCCCCCTCAACGCTATTCTGGGCTTTACCCAGCTAATTTTGCAGGAGGGAGCGCTTGATCGGGCTACCCACGAGCACCTGAAAATTGTCAACCGCAGCGGCGAGCATTTGCTCACCTTGATTAACGATGTTCTAGAAATGTCTAAAATTGAGGCGGGCAAGGTGGTGCTCAACCCTCAGCCGTTTGACCTGCATAAACTCCTGCAGACCCTGGACGACATGTTCTCCTTGAAGGCCAGGGCTAAGGAGGTGGCTCTGCGGACCTACTGTGCTCCCAACGTACCGCGATACATAGAAGCCGACGAAAGCAAACTCCGCCAGATTTTGATTAACCTGCTCAGCAACGCCGTGAAGTTTACCCAGCAGGGGCACATTCTGTTGCGGGTGGAGAGGGCTGACCCGGCGGGGCTTGATGCACCCTCAACTGAGAATGTCACAGGGGCGTCACAATCTCCCTTTACAGTACTTAAGTTTCAGGTTGAAGATACTGGGTCTGGCATTGCCCTGCAGGAGATGCAAACGTTATTTGAGCCGTTTGTGCAGGCAACCGCCGGGCAAAAATCTCAGGAAGGTACAGGATTGGGCTTGCCAATTAGTCAGCGATTTGTACAACTGATGGGAGGAACAATTCAGGTTCAAACGGCACTGGCTCAGGGCTCAACCTTCTCCTTTGAGATTAAGGTGTTGCCAACCACCTCCCTGGGGATTGATCCGGCCACCCTGGTCTATCCCGACGTGAAGCGACTTGCCCCCGACCAGCCCGACTATCGGCTGCTGGTAGCGGAAGATCACGGTCCAAATCGGTTGCTGCTGGTCAAAATGCTGACATCTGCCGGGTTTTTAGTGGAGGTGGCTGAAGATGGACTCACCGCCGTAGCCCAGGCCAGGGCCTGGAAACCCCACCTGATTTTGATGGACATTCGCATGCCCCGTCTGGATGGTTACGCCGCAACCCAGAGAATTAAGGCGGCCCACCTGCAGCCTGACCCGGTGATTATTGCCCTGACGGCCAGTACCTTTGACAACGAACGGGCGCGAGTCATCGCGGTGGGCTGCGATGATTTTCTCAGGAAGCCCTTTCGGGCCAACCAAATTTTCCAAAAGATAGCCCAGCATCTGCCGGTGCAGTACCTCTACAGGACCAATCCCTTTCCACCCCCCGTCCTGGCCAGTGGCGAGAGCTCCCAGGGGGTAATCGCCCATCAGTTGGCCCTGGCCCTCAGGGTCATGCCCTCCGCCTGGATTCAATCCTTGCAGAAAGCAGCCCTGAGAGGTTCCGATGAACAAATATTGCAGCTGGTTCAGGGAATTCCACCTGAGCAGGGCATACTGGCCCAACGGCTAACCACTCTGGCCAGAACCTTTCGGTTCGACGCCATCCTCGAACTGGTAGGCCGACAGTGCCCCCGGTAAAACAGCGATTTCCAGGTTGTTCCAAAGTCGTCAAAACTTCTTTGTGTTGTTTATGTTAGCTTTTCCGCTGTTTCAAGCGATTGACTATCAGCCGGTTAAGGTCGAGCGTCTGATGCCTTTAAACCTGGCTCTAGAAGCCATCCGGCAGGCGAATTTCACCGCCCTGTGGGTGACCGAAACGACGACCAGCGGCGAGCAGACATTGCTGGGGGCGGTTTTTCCAGCGCAACTGCTAACAGCGCTCACCGCCGAGGGTGAGCCGACCAAGGTTTCCGTGGAGCAGATTATGGTGCGAGAACTACCGCTGATTCGGCCCCACCGTTCCCATTCCCTGGCGGATCTGCTCCGTTGCTTTGAGACGGCTGGGGTTGACTACCTGCCCGTCGCTGACTCTCAAGATCAGTTTGTCGGGGTGATCAGCAAAGCAAACCTGTTACACGCCTACTGCCGGGGGCTTGCCCCCGAATCGGTAACGTCTTTATTTGACCAGGTGCAGTACGGCCTCTGGCTAATGCTGCTGGATCAGCCTATTGCCTGGGGCAGCACCATCGATCAAGAGGCGACCCTGGACTATGTGTTAACCCATCAGCGCATCACGCGGGTCAACCAGGCGCTACTCCAGCAGTTTGGCGCTGCAGAAGAAGATCTGTTGGGGCTCACCCCGGCGGAACTGTTTGCCGAAGATGGGCCATCGGGTCGAGACCTGTGGCATCGCTTGCTGGACCAGGGCAGCGTGATCGAAGAGCTTGAGGAACAGCGGCTGGATACGGGCCTGCCCTTCTGGGTAGAGGGGCATTATGTCTGCCTGTATGACGACCAGGGAAATATTTTGGGGCATTTGGGCATTCAGCGGGAGGTCACCCCCTACAAGCGCCTTGAGGCTTTAATTACCCAGCGGGAGCGCTACCTGGCGGTGGTGCTGGCCATTCAGCAACAGCTGCTGGCGTCAGAATATATTTTGCGCCCCACTGGCCTTGGAGCAGAGTCCTCCTTCCAGGACATGGCGTGGGGGGCGACCGCCTCTATCCTCTGGCCCTCGGGCAATGGCTCGGGTCGATCGGTTTACGACAGCATTCTGCAACAGCTGGGCGAGGCAACAGGGGCTTCGCGGGTTTACTTATTTGAAAATCATGGCGAGCGGCTGATGAGCCAGCGGGCCGAATGGTGTGCCGAGGGAATTGTCCCCGAGGCCGACAACCCCCAGCTGCAAAATCTATCCTATGACAGTTATTTTCCCCGCTGGCTCAAGACCCTGAGCCAGGGGCAACCCATCAACGGCGTGGTCGCCGACTTTCCCCCTGAGGAACAGCACATCCTGGCTCCCCAGGGGATTCTGGCCATTTTGATTCTGCCGCTAATCGTTAAAGGCCAGTTGTGGGGGTTTATTGGCTTTGATAACTGCTGGCAGGCCTGCCCCTGGCAGGAGTCAGAAATCAGTCTGTTGATGGCAGCTTCGGCAGCCCTCTCCCTGCATCTGGAAAATTGCCAGGCAGAGCTGGGGCTACACCAGGCCTGGCAGCGGGAGCGGCTGACCCAACAGCTGGTGGAACGCATGCGCCAGACCCTGCGGGTAGAGCAGATTTTTGAAACCACCACGCGGGACTTGAGGCTGCTGCTGGAGTGCGATCGCACCACCCTGTACCGCTTTAACCCCGACTGGAGCGGTGGTTTTGTGGCCGAATCTATGGCGCTGCACTGTCTGCCCCTGGTCCAGCCCGGCGATGCCTCGTCCCAGCTCAGCGCTACTACCGTCACCGGCAGCCGCATCTGCACCATCAAAACCTGGCAGCAGAGCGTCCAGCAGGACCCGGATACCTACCTCGAAATGTCCCAGGGGGGCGATTATGTCAACGGCAAACGGTTTAGTTGTGTGCCTGACGTTTACCAGGAAGGGTTTTCCCCCTGTTATCTAGAGCAGTTGGAAAAGCTTCAGGTCAAAGCTTACCTGACCGCCCCCATCTTTGTCGGTGACCGGCTGTGGGGGCTGTTGGCCAACTATGACCACAGCGGCCCCCGGCAGTGGACCTCGGCAGACTCCGGCCTGGTGCTGCACATTGCCAACCAGTTGGGCATTGCCCTGCAGCATGTAGAACTGCTGGAACAAACCCGCCAGCAGGCCCATGAACTGGCCGAGGCCAAGGCCCTGGCAGAAGCGGCAGACCAGGCCAAAACTGAGTTCTTAGCTCATATCAGCCACGAACTTCGCACTCCCCTCAACGCCATTTTGGGGTTTAGCGAACTGCTATCGGCACCTGACAAACCGTCTTCTAAACAGGTCTCCCCAGGGTTTTCCAAAAAGCAGAGAAAATTTCTGGATATCATCAACCGCAACGGTCAGCACCTCTCCAACCTGATCAACGAAGTGCTGGCGGTCTCCAGATTAGAAAGGGGGCGTACCCACATTGTGGCAGCACCGTTTGACCTGCAAAAACTCCTCACCCAGGTTAAAGCCCAGAAGACAAGCGAATCATCTGAGAAGGGCCTGACCCTGGCATGCGAATTTGCCCCCACCCTGCCCCGGTACATCGTGACCGACGAAGCAAAGGTGCGTCAGGTTTTGCAGCATTTGCTGAATAACGCCATTAAATTTACCGAAACCGGCACCATTACCCTGCGGGTTGGGGTTCAGGATTTTGACCACCTGCCCCCGCCCGGCTGCAACATTACCCTCTGGTTTGAAGTGGAAGATACCGGCGACGGCATTGCCCCCGAGGAGTTTGCCAATTTGTTTAAGGCGTTTACCCAGGCCAAAGGGGGACGATCTATCAACCCTGGGGTGGGCCTGGGGCTGACCATTGCCCAGAAGTTTGTGCACCTGATGGGGGGCGACATTCAGCTAACCAGCAACCTGAGCCAGGGCAGTATGTTTCGGTTTACCCTTGAGGCCACGGTACCCATCGACAGTAGCCCGGTTGAACAGCCCCAGGCAGCTTCGGCCCTGACGGTCATGGAACCCTCAGAGAAACCGGGTCTGGGTGGAAAAGATCCGACTTTAACGGTGATCAAAACCGGTCTTAAGCGGGTCCCTCCGGAGTGGCGAGCAAAGCTGCATGAGTCGGCCCTGTTAGGTTCAGATGACAAAGTTTTACGGCTGGTGGCACAACTCCCGCCCCAGGAGGAACCCCTGGCAGAGGCGCTGACCCAGCTCACCGAGCAGTTTGCCTTTGATCAAATCCTGGCCTGTTTACCCAACCCTGAATAACTCGCCTCTGCTTTTGTTACCATACCTTCGATTGTCAAAGTTCTACCTATGAGTTGTGACTCGGCTACGGGATGTAAACCCCAAATTCTGGTTGTTGACGACACTCCGGATAACCTCCGCCTCCTGTCTGCCATTCTAACTAAGCAGGATTACGAAGTCCGTAAAGCCCTGAACGGCTTTCAGGCCCTATCGTCCATTAAAGCTGATGCCCCCAACCTAATTTTGCTGGACATTAAAATGCCCGACATGAACGGGTTTGAAGTCTGCGAAATCCTCAAGCAAGACCCCGAAACCTGCGATATCCCCATCATTTTTATCAGCGCCTTAAGCGACGCCCTCGATAAGGTACAGGCTTTTTCCGTGGGGGGAACAGACTACATCACCAAGCCCTTTCAAGAGGCAGAAGTGCTGGTGCGAATCGAGAATCAGCTCAAGCTGCAAGCCCTGCAGCAACAACTTAAAGACCAAAATCAAGCCCTGGCCCAAACGAATCAGGCGCTGGAAGAATTCTCCTACGTGGTCGCCCATGATCTGCAGCAGCCGTTACAGAGCATCCAGGGCTATGCCAGGGTGATGACCCTGCAGTATCCAGAGCTGTTAGACACGGCAGTGAATGACTACATCACCAAAATTCTGGTAGCCAGCGGGCGAATGCAGGAGCTGATTCAGCATCTGCTCAACTATGCCCACATTGGTAAACAATCCGATGACGTGGCTAGGGTTGATTGCAATAGAGCCTTAAGCCAGGCCCTACAAAACTTAGACATTGCGATTAAGGAGAGTGAGGCCAGGGTAAGCCACGATCAACTACCCGTGGTATGGGGCAATTCTATGCAACTGGTTCAGCTCTTTCAAAATTTGATCAATAACGCCATAAAGTTCTCTCGTCCTGATACTCCGCCCACGATTTCGATTACTGTGCAGGAAAAAAACGGAGACTGGCTATTTCAAGTTCAAGATAATGGCATCGGTATTTCGCCCGATCATCTAACCAATATTTTTGAAACATTTCAACGCATCGACTCTAAAGAAATTGGCGCTATTCCCGGTAGCGGCATTGGCCTGGCCATCTGCAAAAAAACTGTCGAAAGCCACGGTGGCCAGATCTGGGTGACGTCAGAGCCTGGTTTGGGCACAACCTTTTCCTTCGTTTTACCCAGGCTGCAGGAAATGTCACAGTTTTGTCACACTTAGGGTTTATGGTGACGAAATAGCGATTTTAGCCCCCAACCGCAACAAGACTGAACCTTGTCCAAGTCCAGAAGTGGAGTTTTGCCTAAGGGAAAGCTGCAGTTTTCGAGCTGGGTATTTTATAGAAGAAATTACATCATATTTTTTGAATCAGTGTTTTAGATTTCTGTTTTATTGGATACTCGCAGACTTTTGAGCAGCGAAATTTTCAGTGAACTAACAGTCTTCAAATTCCTATGTTGTACATCGTTCTTGGCCAACCCATGTTGACTCTATCCATTGAGCGCGACTTGCTTTCGTGGTCACTGGGGATGGTAATGCCGGTCATGAACCATGCTCCGCAAGTCATCATTTTTGGGGCCATCATTTTTTTGGCATTTTGGCTTTTTACTTTATATCTTCTGTATCGCCTGATGGTGTTACCAAAAGTACAGAACATCCAGTTGATGAATCAACAGTTGAAGGCAGAAATTGAACAATACCAAAAGGAGCAGCAAATCCCCCACGATGAACTGGAGCAGCGGGTCAAGGATCGTACCGCCGATCTGGCCGAGGCCAATGACCACCTGCAGCGGCTGGCTACCCATGCCCGCAACATCTCCTCCATCATTCAGCAGGTGCGGCGTAGCCTTGACCTCAATACTATCTTCTCCACAACTACGGCAGAACTGCGCCGGGCCCTGGCCTGCGATCGCGTGCTGGTTTACCGCTTTAAGGCCGACTGGAGCGGCTACATCGTCGCCGAAACCGTAACGGAAGGCTGGCAACCCTGCCTGGATAAGCAGAGCGATCAAAGATTTTCACAATTGAGTCGTACCCTGGAGGACGAGCACTGCGCCGTGCGGCTCCATGACGATGGCGACAACTACCTGCGAGACAGCTATCTCCAGACCTTCCAGGGAGGTGTCTACCGTCAGCAAGTGGATTATTTGAGCGTCTCCGACATCCACACCGCCAACTTTAACCCCTGCTATTTAGAATTACTCAACTCCCTGCAGGCCCGCGCCTACCTGACGGTACCCATCTACGCCGGGAATCAGCTCTGGGGGTTGTTAGCCTGTTACCAGAACAACGGACCCCGCCACTGGAACTCCGAAGACGTGCAAATGGCGGTGCAGGTGGGGGGGCAGCTGGGCGTAGCGATTCAGCAGACGGAACTGCTCACCCAGACCCAGCAGCAGGCGGCAGAGCTACGGCAGGCTAAAGAAAGTGCCGATGCTGCCAATCAGGCTAAAAGTGACTTCCTGGCCAACATGAGCCATGAGTTGCGCACCCCCCTCAATGCCATCCTCGGGTTTACCCAACTCATGGGGCGCGACGCCACCCTTTCCGCCCGCCATCGGGAATATGTGGATATCGTCAACCACAGCGGCGAACATCTGCTGGCCCTGATTGACGACATTCTGGAAATGTCTAAAATCGAGGCCGGTTGCCTGGAACGGTGTGACACCAACTTTGAGCTGGAACCCTTTCTGGAAAATTTGCAGTCGATGCTGCAGCTAAAAACCCACCAGAAGGGGCTCACCTTTATCCTGGACCGGGAACCTGCCCTTCCCGCCTGGATCTGCACGGACCAGGGCAAGCTGCGTCAGGTGCTGCTTAACCTGCTGGGTAACGCCATCAAATTTACCGAAAAGGGGTATATCCGACTGCGGGTTGGAGTCCTTAATAACAATTCTTTGCATCCCAACGACACAGGTTGTTCCCCAGCTCCCTTGCCCCCTTGCCCCCCTGCCCCGATGGGTAACCCTGACGATGAGAAACGGTATGATTCATCCCTGGAACCCACTGACCTGGAACCCACTGACCTGGAACCCACTGACCTGGAGACAGTCTGCCCATGCACCCTGCAGCTAGAGGTGGAAGATTCCGGCCCCGGCATTGCCCCGGTAGAGCTGCAGGCTTTATTTGAGGCTTTTTATCAGACTGAAACCGGCATCAAGTCAGGCCAGGGGAGCGGGTTGGGTCTGTCCATCAGCCAGCGGTACATTCGGCTGATGGGCGGTGAGCTGACCGTTTCCAGCCAATTGGGGCAGGGGAGTAAATTCACCATTACCCTGCCAGTAGCGGCGGCGGCTGGCTCGGCCCCAAGCTCCTCCCCCCAAATCCGACCCAGTTGCCCCGTTCCCCAGGCTTCAGGCCAAACCACGGTGCGGGTCCTGATCGCTGAGGATAACCAGACTAACCGCCTGCTGTTGCGGGAATATTTAGATCCCCTCGGGTTTGATATCCGGGAGGTGGAAGACGGGGCCGCAGCGATTGACCTGTGGCAGCGCTGGCAGCCGCACCTGATCTGGATGGATATGCGGATGCCCAACCTGAATGGCCAGGAAGCCACCCGTCGGATTCGCCAGGCGGAGGCCGCCCAGGGGTTGAAGCCCACCGTCATCGTGGCCCTGACCGCCACCGCCTTTGAGGAAAAGCGCCAGGAGATTTTAGCAGCAGGCTGCAACCACCTGATTCGCAAACCCTTCCGGGCAGAGGACCTGTTTGCCACCCTGCAGCAGCACCTGGGCACCCTGTCCTGTCAACCGGGGGACCAGGACCGGGGCCAGCCCGGTGAACCGCCTGGGCAACTCGCGCCAGAAGCCATTCAGGGTATGCCTTCCGCCTGGATTAAGGACCTGCACCGGGCCGCCTGCCAGTGTAGCGATGCCGAAGTCATGGCCCTGCTCAAGGAAATGCCCATGGCCCAGGCCGAGGTGGCCCAGGTGCTTGCTGGCTATGCCAAAGTCTTTCAATTCGACCGCATCATCGCGGTAACGACGCCGATTTTAGCTCACTCAGACCTGCTATCAGGGGGGAATTCTACTTTATGGAAAACGCTATCACCGCTGGCCTAGAGCCACCTCAGAAAGCCGATATTTTAATTGTGGATGACACTATCCAAAACCTGGTGTTTCTGGCCGAGGTGTTAGAGTCCCAGGGTTACCGGGTGCGCAAAGCCCGCAATGGGGAACTGGCCCTGCGGGCGGCTGCCACCGTCGTCCCTGACCTGATTCTGCTAGACATTCGCCTACCCGACCTGAGCGGCTACGAAGTCTGCCGTCGCCTCAAGCTGCAGGCGGCTACGGCCCATGTGCCGGTAATTTTTTTGAGCGCCCTCACCGATGTGGTGGCTAAGGTGAAAGCGTTTGAAGCAGGCGGGGCTGACTACATCAGCAAACCTTTCCAGATGGGGGAGGTGCTGGCCCGCACCCGCCACCAGCTCACCATTCGGGCAGCAGTGAAGACGGTTTGGGACCTGAACCAGCAGCTCGAAGATAAGGTGCGGTTGCGGACTCAGCAGTTGGAGAGCGCCAATGCCCAGCTCAAACAGATGGCCTACCACGATGCCCTGACCCAGCTGCCGAACCGGGCCCGGCTGAAGGAATGCCTCTGGCAATCCCTGGAGGCGCTGCAGGAGGATGCCAGTGCTCAGTTCGCCCTGATGTTTTTGGACTGCGATCGCTTCAAGCTGGTGAACGATTCCTTCGGCCATGCAGCGGGGGATGCCCTGCTGGTGGAGGTCAGCCAACGGCTGTCGGCCTGCCTTGGCCCCAACGACACCCTGGCCCGATTCGGCGGGGATGAATTCGTCGTCTTAATTCACCGAATTGCTGGCAGGGAGGAGGCTCAGACCATTGCCCAATCCCTGCTGGATGCCCTCGCCCCCAGCTTCCCGCTGTGCGAGGGGGATATCTATATCAGCGCCAGCATCGGCATTGTGATCAGCGATGTCGCCCACCACGAACGGCCCGAGCACCTGCTGCGGGACGCCGATGCCGCCATGTACTCTGCCAAAACCCACGGCAAAAACTGCTATCGGCTGTTCAGTCCGGCCATGCAGCAGACCTGTGCCCATCTTTTGCAGACTGAAACTGAACTGCATCGGGCGCTAAAACGCCAGGAACTGGTGCCCTACTATCAGCCCATCGTAGATCTGCAATCCCTCACCATGGTTGGGACAGAAATGCTCTGCCGCTGGCATCATCCCGAGCGGGGGGTGTTGCTTCCCCAGGAGTTTATCCCGGTGGCCGAAGAAACTCAGCTGATTGTGGATATCGGCCAGGCTTTGTTAGAGAAGGCCTGCGCCCAGCTGCATCAGTGGCAGCAGCAGCGACTGGTAGACGATGGGTTTTACCTGAGTGTTAACCTGTCGGCCCGCGAGCTGGCCCAGGTTAACCTGCCGGATGCCATCGCCGCCTGTTTAGCCAGGCATCACCTCAAACCCCACCATCTGCGGCTGGAAATTACCGAGAGCAGTGTTCTCAATAACGACATCGCCCTGCAGGTGATGGAGAACCTCAGCCAGCGACACATTGGTCTGAGCATTGATGACTTTGGTACCGGCTATTCGTCCCTCAGTTATTTGCATCAGCTGCCGGTCAAGACCATGAAAATCGATCGGACCTTCATTCAAGACCTTAATCACAGTCCCCAAAACGCCAGCGTAGTAACTGCCATTCTGGGCCTGGCAAAAACCTTTCACCTGGAGGTCATTGCTGAAGGAATTGACGACCCCAGCCAGGTGGAACATCTGTTAAAAATGAATTGTGCCTTTGGACAGGGCTACTGGTTTGCCCGACCTCTACCGGCTGCCAAAATCCAAAAACTGCTGGCGGAAAACCACCGTTTTTTTGATGACTCAGCCCGCATTTTTAGCATCATGGCACGAGAGCCAGTGCATCAGGCTTAACTCCACTTCTGGACTTGGACAAACCTCAGTTCGGGACAACTTCCGATAGGGACATGCTGAGCAACTTCCCCTCCCAGGAGGGGATAGCTGCAGTGAAATCTCAACGGTCGAGCCTGATCTCGAACTCAGGTTCAGTGAAATGACAGCAGGTAGAACCGCTTTTATTATGAAAATGACAGAGGCGTGAACATAATTAAACCTGAAATGTGATTCAGGCTTAAGCTAAAAGTGACAACTTTGTGACCGTGAAATCAATGAATCAATCCTGGTAAAATCACCGATTTATCTAGAAGTAATACCGTGATAAACCTTAAGTAACAAATCATTGATTTATGCTCAAGACTCTTTAATTATGTCAAATGCCGAAGCGATGATGGCTGAGTCAGCAACTCAAAAAGTTGTTGGCTTGCTCAGCCAGCCAGCTCAAATTCTTAAAGAAATTTCCAGTAAGAAAGAGGACGGCTTTTTACAGGTTATCCATAACGAAGTGGTCTGGCGGCTTCATTTTTGTAATGGCAAATTACGCTACGCCAATAGTTCTTTCCAGACCCTGAAAACGCTTGATTACCATTTGCGCTGTGTGGGGTTTAATCAATTTTCCGCAGCCAATCGGTGCCTTCCCCAGGCGGGGTTAATGACCCATGGAGAAACCTGGCTGCAGCTTGGCCCCACCAGCCCTCTGATTAACTGGTTCTGCAGTCAGGGCTACCTCAATGTGCCCCAGAGCGCCCGGCTACTGGAGAATTTAACGAAAGAGGCGCTGGAGACCTTCCTCTGGCTTACGGAAGGTCACTATCAATGGATTCAAGAGAAGACCGGGTCTGACAATAACGTGGTTTTTGGACCTGACCTTGAGCTAGAGGAAGTGCTGGTCTACTTCCAGGAGCGCGTTCAGGCCTGGCAAAAATACAGCACCCTGATTAAATCTCCCCACCAGCGTCCCTACCTTTTCTCCCAGGGGGGAAGCAATACGAATTCTCCAGATTTACTCAAACTCAGCAAAATTTTAAGGGGCATGAGTATCCGACAATTGGCCCTCGCATTAAATCAGGATGAACTTAAAATTGCCAAATTTCTTTCCCCATTCATTCAGCGAGGTGAAGTTTACTTACGTGATCCCCAAACAACTTATCAGAAGTTGCCGACCATTCCCCAAATTCCGTCACCCATAGACAGCCTGAGGTCAAACGTTAAAACGTTTAAGATTGCCTGCGTGGATGACAGCCCCACCATTCTGGATGAAATGCATCGCTTCCTCAACCACGAGGAGTATGAAGTCACCAAAATCGACGACCCGGTGAAGGCGGCGGCGGTGCTGTTCAAACTAAAGCCAGACCTGGTTTTAATGGATATCACCATGCCGGAAATTAACGGCTATAAGCTGTGCAGCCTGCTGCGCAATAGTGTGGCTCTGCGGGAAACTCCCATCGTCATGGTGACGGGCCGGTCAGGGCTGGTGGATAAGGCTCGGGCCAGGGTGACCGGTGCCACCGACTACCTGGTGAAGCCGTTTACCCGAGGTAGCCTGCTGGCTGTGGTTGAAAAGTATTTGCATTAGTCAGGAGTCTGAATCAGCGGAAATTTATTTTTTCAGTGCGCCATAATCCTTGATTCTCGTAGGATGGGCACTGCCCAACAGCCTTAGTTCAGTGCCATTTGAATGCTATTAATTAGGAGCAAAACCATGAGTAACGTACTGGTTGTCGATGATTTGCAGTCTGAATTGCAGTTAATTAGCGGATTTCTTTCCCAGGGGGGCTACCAGGTGGCTACCGCCATCAACGGTGCCGATGCCCTGGAAAAAGCCCGAGCCAGCACCCCCGATGTGATTGTGACGGATCTGGTCATGCCCGACATGAGCGGGCTTGAGCTTTGCCGCAAGCTCAAGAAGTCCCCCGCAACCGCCGGTATTCCCGTGATTGCCTGCACCACTAAAGACAGCCAGGTGGACCAGGCCTGGGCGAAAAAGCAGGGAATTGTGGCCTATCTGATTAAGCCCTGCAGCCAGGAACAACTGCTAGATGCCGTTAAAGTCGCAGCGAGCTGAACCCATGCCAGCAATTTCATCCTCCGCTACCACCACGACCGCCCGGCTGCAGCAACTGCTGCCCCAGCTATTTCAGCCAGACACCGAAGCGTGCGATCGCTACCTGAAAGTCAACATCGCCCCCGATACCCCCGCCCTGATCGCCCTGGACCAGGTGCAGGAAGCCGCCCAGATTCCCATCCACACCGTTACGCCCCTGCCGAATTTGCCCCCCTGCATCCTGGGGGTAATGAACTCCCGCAACCAGGTTCTCTGCGTGGTGGATCTGGCTCGGGTGCTGCAGTTACCCCCATCCACAGCTCATCGCCAGATTTACCCCCTGGTGACGGTGCGCCCCAACCAGAGCGAAAACCCGACCGAATTTGCCCTGGTCCTGCACCATATTCAGGGAGTCATCCGCCTCCCTGCCCAGAGCATTGCCCCACCTACCGCCGCCATTGTCCCAGAACTGACCCCCATTCTGCGCGGCTGTGTTGAACAGAATGGGCAAACCCTGGTGGTCCTGGATGTAGCCGCAATCAGGGCGACCACGGCCTTAAGCACGCTGTAAGAAAAGAAGTTTCTTACAGATCTTCAAAGCCCTGACCCGCCGTAGGGTGAGCACTGCCAGCCCTGTCAAGGTGAATATTGGTACGAATCAGCGACCGGCGTAGGGTGCATTAGCGGCTCACATATCTGCGCGAAACCTCACAGGCTTTGTCTTTGGGCCGCAATGCACCGCTTACGGTACCGAACGTCAGTTCGAGATAAGCCTAGCGGCAAACCAAGGGATTAAATCCCCTCCCCGGAGGGGTGCCCGGAGGGCGGGGTGGGTCAAAGCTACAACCGCAGATATCCCACTTATCACGGAGAAAACGGCTCAATGCCCTGATTAACCCACCCCTACCCCTCCCCGGAGGGGATGACTGCATGCATCAAGCAAGAAGCACCCCATCTTAGTCGGTGCATTGCGGCCCGAAGGCCTATTCTGTGGAGCTTTGCGCTAATTTATGGGCCGCGAATGCACCCTACGCAAAATATCGCTTTTGAAGGACCTAATTCAGAAACCCCATTCCCCATTCCCTATTCCCCATTCCCTATTCCCCATTCCCTATTCCCTCCCCCTCTCCCCCTAACACCCCACTAAGGACTACACCCATGACCACAGCCCAACCTTTCCCCTATTCCAAAAGCCCCAAAAGTGGAGTTGGTAGACCCGTTCCGCCGCCCCCCAGCCTCAAACCTCTGAAGGGAAAAAGCCGTCATTCCGGTCAGGCTCCTGATCCAAAACCAGACTCAAATCAACCCCATAGAAAACCCGATAAAAAGCGGGCAAAATCGCAACCCTTATCTACCCTACGCAGCCGCCTGCTGCTGACCCTGCTGCCGACTACCCTGCTGCCCCTGGCGGTGATCAGTGCCGTGAACTATCAAATTACGGAGAGAAAGGTGCAGCAGGATGAAGAAACCATCCTTAAAGAAGAAGCTGTTATTGCTGGCCAGTTAAGCGCAAATTTTGTTGATGAATTAACTACCAATGCTGAACTGTTAAGCGTCAACCCTCTGGTGCAGCAGACCCTGCAATCTGCCGATGCAGAAGTAGCCGCGAAAAAACTGACTCAAATTCCCACCGAAAGTCTGGAAAACTACTACGGTGCTCGCAAACTGCTACAGCCCAACGACACCCTCAACACTTATCTGCAAAATATTGCAGCTCAGCAGGGGCTGAAGGAAATGTTTGTGACCAACAAAGACGGTTTCAACGTAGCCGCCACTAACCTGACCTCAGACTTTGTGCAGAGTGATGAACCCTGGTGGCAAAGCGCCAGGGAAGATGGCGTTTTCCTGGAATCGCCCGTCTATGACGAATCTGCCGATGCCTATGTGCTGACCCTGGCAAAGGCCATTTCGGATATGGAAACCAGCGAATTCGCCGGAGTGGTCCAATCTGGGGCTTCCCTGAACGGCCTCAACGAAAGGCTGATCGAGGTTTTGCAGACCACCCTCAGCGGGTCGAAGCAGGTGCAAATTGTAGACCCCTTCGCCCAGCAGGTGGTGGCCTCCCTGGGGGTCGATAACAGTGGTCAACTGGTGACCACCCAGGGGCGCGACCTGGCCGACCAGCCCATTGTCGGCGGTGAAACCCTGGCCCAAATTGCGACCCAGTTTAAGGAAACCGTTGCCGGTAGCGACCTGCCGCCCGCAGACATTGCCGCCGCCCTTCAGCAAACCCACAACCTCAAGGACCTGCGCGTTGAGCGGTTTGGTGAGGCGGGGAGCGACATCGCCGCCGCCCTCTTTGCCGTGGGAGGCCGGTACTACGCCATGACCGCAATTCCAGACGTTCCCTGGGTGGCTATTGCCTCCATGGATGGGGCTGAGATGAGGGCAGTGGGTAACGAAATTCTGTGGAAGTTTCTGGTGATTGGGGGCTTGTTGAGTGCCGCTGCGATCGCCATGGTGCTTTACCTGTCCCGGCAGATCTCTGCCCCCATCAACCGTCTGTCGGATGCGGCCAATCAGATGGCGGCGGGTGACCTGGACGTTACCGCCGATGCCGCGGGCACCTCAGAAACTCGCCAGTTGGCGGGCACCTTCAACAGCCTGGTGCAGCAGGTGAAGACTCTGCTCACCCGTCAGCAGCAGGAAACCCGGCGAGTGCAGCTGCTGGCCGCCATTTCCCAGGCGAAGGAAGATACCGCCCTGGAGGCACCCCTGAACCAGTATCTGGAGGATGTGCGGGCTCAGCTGGAGGTAGATCGGATGGTGGTGTACCGCTTTAAGCCGGACATGAGCGGCTACATCGCCGGAGAGTCTGTACTGCCCGGCTGGCCCACCGCCCTGGGGGACAGCATCAGCGACCCCTGTATTCCCCAAAATCTGATTGAGGCCTACAAGCAGGGCCGGGTGGTGCCCACGGCAGATGTCATGCATGCGGGCTTCCACCCCGACCACCAGCAGCTGATGGAGCGTCTGCAGATTAAGGCCAACCTGGTGGTGCCCATCGTTACGGCGGGGGAGCTGTTTGGTCTGCTGGTGGCCCACCACTGTGGCCAAACCCACGACTGGCAGCCCACCGAAGTGCAGCTGCTGCAGGGGGAAGCCGAGCAGCTAAGTGTCGCCATGAGCAGCCTGGCCTCTTTGGAACAGCAGGCGATTCGGGCGGAGCAGCAGCAGTTGTTAACCGCCATTGCCCAGGCCAAGCATGACGATGCCATGCAAACTCCTTTGAATGGCTATCTGCAGAGCCTGCGCACTACCCTGTGGGCAGACCGGGTGGTGGTGTACCGCTTTAAGCCCGACAAGAGCGGCTATATTGCCGGGGAAGCGGTGCTGCCCGGCTGGCCCACCGCCTTAGGAGACGCCATTAATGACCCCTGTATTCCCGACCAGCTGATCGAGGCCTACAAGCAGGGCCGGGTAGTGCCCACCGCAGACGTGTTACATGCCGGTTTTCACCCTGACCACCAGCAGCTGATGGAGCGCCTGGAAATTAAGGCCAACCTGGTGGTGCCCATCGTCATTGCCGGAGACCTGTTCGGTTTGCTGGTGGCCCACCACTGTGACCAAACCCACGACTGGCAGGACTGGGAAATTCAGTACCTGAAGCAGGAAGCCGAGGTGCTGGGGGCTGCCCTGGGTAGTCTGGCCTCCATTGAGGCCCAGATGGCGGCGGTAGAAGAGCAGCAGCGCCGCCGTCAGGATCTGGAAATGCAGCTGTTCACCATGATGGAGCGGATTGAAGGAGCTGCCGATGGCGACCTCACCGCCCGTGCCCAGCTGATGGAAGGGGAGATCGGCATCGTGGCGGACCTGTTTAACGCGGTGATTGAGAACCTGCAGGATATCGCCATCCAGGTGCGAAACTCATCCGGGCAGGTGAACCAATCCCTGACCCACAACGAAAAGTCGATTCGCGACCTGGCCGACCAGGCCATTCTGGACGCCAAGGAAATTCAGCAGGCGCTGGGGTCTGTACAGTCCATGTCCCACGCCATTGAGGCGGTAGCCCACAATGCCGAGGAGGCTTCTACCATTGCCAACTCGGCCCACGCCACGGTGCAGGCGGGTAACCAGGCCATGGACCAGACCGTGAGCAGCATTCTCGGCCTGCGTACCACCATCGGCGACACCACCAAAAAAATGAAGCGCCTGGGAGAATCGGCCCAGAAAATTTCCCAGGTGGTCTCTCTGATTGATGAGCTGGCCCTGAAGACCAACCTGCTGTCAATTAACGCCAGCGTTGAGGCGGCCCGCGCCGGGGAACTGGGCCAGGGCTTTACGGCGGTGGCAGAACAGGTGGGTGCCCTGGCGGAACAGTCAGCAGCGGCCACCCAGGAAATTGCCAAAATCGTCGCCAGTATTCAGGCCGAAACCCAGGAACTGGTAGAAGCCATGGAAAAGGGAACAACCCAGGTGGTAGACAGTACCCAGCAGGTGGAGCAGACCAAGCTGCAGCTGACGGAAGTGCTGCAGCGGTCCCGAGAAATTGACCAGCTGATGCGGGAAATTTCCACCACCACCACCACCCAGGCCGAGGCAGCCCAGAGCGTGACCACCGTTATGCAACAGGTGTCGCAAACCTCAGAGCAGCGTTCCCAGGCATCCCGCCAGGTGGCCCAGGCCATGCAGGCCACCGCCCAGGTATCCCAGAAGCTGCAGGCCTCAGTGGAACAATTTAAGGTCGATTAAACATTGATTTCCGCACCGCACTACAAGAGAAATTCCCATGGATACAGAGCAACAGGTCCGCCTCAATTTTCTGGAAGAAGTTGAAGACTACTTCGATCAGCTGGAAGCGGTCGCCCTGGGGTTAGCCTCCCCGGACCTTGAAACCGCCGAACTGGACAAAGCCATGCGAGCCGCCCACTCCGTCAAAGGCGGAGCGGCGATGATGGGGTTTGCCCCGCTGAGCCAGATTGCCCACCGCCTGGAGGACTTTTTCAAAATCCTGCGGGTGCGGGGAGAGGCGATCGCACTCGACGCCCAAATCGAATCCCTGTTTTTGCAGGGGGTCGATGCCCTGCGCCAGACCAGCGCCCTCAACCGCCAGGGTAAGCCGGTAGATGAACAGTGGATGCAGGCTGAGATGCAACCGATTTTTGAGCAGCTGCGATCGCACCTTGGCGACCTCCGCCCTGAAGATGACGACCTGCTCCTGGCCCAGGAAGAAAACGTCGATGTGGCCACCCTGATTTTCTCCAGCGGCGTTGAAGACTGCCTCGAGCAGTTTGAAACCCAACTCCAGCAGCTGACCCCCCAGTCCATCGCGGCGGAGTTAGCGGCTACCGCAGAGCAGCTGACGGAATTTGGCCGCATCAGCGAACTCAGCCCCTTCGTGCAGCTGTGTGAAACTGTCCTGGCCGATCTGCCCCAGATTCGGGCCGAAGCCATCCCAGACTTTGCCGCCGCCGCCCTGGCCGCCTGGCAACGGTCCCATGCCCTGGTGCTGATCGGGCGCACCCACCAGCTACCCCAGCAGATTGAAGTGGATGACCGCTGGCGGCAGCCTGATCAGGCGGCGGATTCAGGTCCGGAACTATCTCGGCCCGGAGTTCAGCTCGACTCAGTTCAAATCGATTTGGATCATGAAGCTGTTCAGGACGTAACCGATTCATGGGCCAATGATGAGGCCACCGAACTTCCTGATCTGGACTGGCTGGATGCAAGCAACCTGGAAGTATTGCCAGCCTTCGTTGGCGGCTTTGGAGCCCCCGAAGCAGACCATCTGGTGAAACCCTATGCCGACTTCACAGCCATTGCATCTGATCTTGAGGCCACAGTGTCGGCCCCTGAAACCTCAATGGAGACAGGTCTGGCAACGGAAGAGGAGATTCTGGCAGTCATAGAGGCTGCCGATTCATCCTCAACTCCAGCCGCACCACCAGCTGCACTGCCAACAGCAGTGGATGCCGCTCATGCGGTGAAGTTGCTGGTCGAGGGGCTGGGCCTTGCGCCCGGGGCAGAAGCCACCCCCGCCCCGACAACTTCCACCACTCTGGTTGGTGATTCAACGTCAAAGCAAAGCAAAACCATCCGCGTTTCTGCCGAGCAGCTACAGCAGCTCAATACTCTATTCGGTAAGCTGATTGTCGAGCGTAACTCTGTCAACCTGCGCCTTGCCCAACTCCACGGTCTGCTGGCCCTGATGGGAGATCGCATGGAGCAACTGGAGCAGTCTAACCAGCAGCTGCGCCACTGGTACGACCGGGCTTCGATGGAAGGATTGGTGGCTCCAGCATTTCCTCAAAGCATGGCCCCAGGCCGACAGCACCGGCCCCTGGCAGCGCCCCTGGCAAGACCCTTTTCGGCTGAGCCGCATTCTGCCCTTCAGCAGCAGTTCGATGCCCTGGAACTGGACCACTACACCGACCTGCACGTGATTTCCCAGGAACAGATGGAGCGCATCGTGCAGCTGCAGGAGGTCGCCAGCGACATCACCCTCAGTCTGCGAGAAGCCAGCACCGCTACGGCGGATTTGAACTACACCACCCGCGCCCTGCAGAGCGGCATCACCAAAATGCAGATGCGTCCCTTCAACACCCTGGTGCGTCGCTTTCCGCGCATGATGCGAGACCTTTCTTTGCAGCACCAAAAGCCTGTAAACCTGGTGATTGAAGGGGAAACCACTCTGATCGATCAGGTCGCTGTGGAAGCTCTGACAGACCCCCTCACCCACCTCCTGCGTAACGCCTTTGACCACGGCATTGAATCCACCGAGGAGCGCCTGGCGGCGGGTAAGTCTGCGGCAGGCACCATCACCCTGCGAGCTACCCACCAGGGCAACCAGACCCTGATCACCCTGCAGGACGATGGCCGGGGAATTGACCTGGAGCGGATTCGCAGTCGCTTGCGGGGCATGGGCATGACGGCAGCGGAGGTGCAGCAACTGCGCGATCGCGAACTGCTGGCCATGATTTTTGAACCCGGCTTCAGCACTGCCGAGCAGGTTACGGAACTCTCTGGGCGCGGCGTGGGCATGGATGTGGTGCGCACCAACCTGCAGCAGGTCCGGGGCGACATTCGGGTCGATACCCGGTTGGGGCAGGGTACTACCTTTACCCTTCAGGTGCCCCTGGCGGTTTCGGTGCTGCGGGTAATGCTGGTAGAAAGTGCCCGTCTGGTCTTTGCCATTCCCATCGACAGCCTGAAAGCCATGGTCAGCCTGCCTGGGGATGCCGATGCCCAAGCTCAGTCTCTGACCTGGGAAGGGCAGACGGTAGACCTGCTGCACCCGGAAGACTGGCTGCAATTCAACAGCCCCGGTCGCCCCCTGGAAATGGATGGCACCCCCACCATCAACCAGCCTTCGGCCCTGATTTTTCATCACGGGGGACGGTTGCAGGCTCTGGGCATCGACCGCTTCTGGGGGGAGCAGGAAATTGCCCTCAGCCCCCTCAAAAGCCCGGTGCCGCTACCTGCCTACTACAGCGGCACCACCATCCTGGGGGATGGCCGGGTAATTCCCCTGCTGGCCCCTTTCCAGCTGCTGGAGTGGATTCAGGACCAGCAAGAGGCTCAGGTGTCTTCTCAACCTACCAAGCCTCAAACCACCGCAACCCCCATCGGTCAATCGGCAGTAGCCCATGCTCCGATCACCGCCCCCGCCGCTGCTGTGCAGTTGCCCACCCTGCTGATTGTGGATGATTCCATCAACGTGCGGCGGTATCTGGCCCTCACCCTAGAAAAGGCAGGCTACCAGGTGGAGCAGGCCAAAGATGGTCAGGAGGCGGTAGACAAACTGCTGGCCGGGCTGCAGGTAGAGGGGATCATCTGCGACATCGAAATGCCTCGACTGGATGGCTACGGGGTGCTGTCGGAGCTGCGATCGCGCCCCGAGTTCCAGCAGGTGCCCATTGCCATGCTCACCTCCCGCATGAACGACAAGCACCGCAAACTGGCCATGAACTTAGGAGCCTCGGCCTATTTCTCCAAACCCTATAACGAGCAGGTGCTGATCAAAACCCTGCAAGGGATGATAGACAAAAATACTGTAGGGCAACTATAGCAGTTCGGTCTAGCCACAGGGGTTGGAGTCATTTCTATTTTTTTTCCCGAAAATCTCAAATCGGATACAGGGTTCTCCATTATGATTTTCGGCAGGGGGTATGCAGCGTTTGAGTCGCTCTGGTCCTGGTGACCCAAAACTACGCCCACTGAACAGCTTTCCGGCTTGCCGTAGCCACAGTTCTGGTAGAACCCGTAGGTGAACTTTTAGAAGTTGGCATTATTCAGCTTTATTGCCCTGGGGCTTGGCTTTTGCTGCCGGGGCCAGGTTGTTTGTGATGGGCGACGAAGTGATACTAGAGGCCCAGTGACTACCTCGATACCGTGAAAGCTAGTAAGTTCGGTATACTCGCCAGACGATAAAGACAACGATAGAGCCAAAAAACACGACTGCAGACCAATCTGCTGGACTGGTTGGAATTGGTAGATACGCTTCTACCGAAGACATCATAAAAGTAGTATTCATGAACGGCTAGTTCTTTTTTAAACTTCCGCCTTATTATTTTTCACGATCTGGGAGAGAAGCTCAAGTTTCTGCTGAGGGCTTTCCTCTGATGGAGCCATGGAGGTTGCTTTGTCCATCCATGAGCCAATCTGACTTTTCTGAAAGGAAGCGGGTGCATCCCAGTTTTGCAAATGTCATTCTGAACGTAGCGATAGTGAAGAAGAATCCCGATCTTGCGCAAGGACTGAGATCCTTCGCTATACTCTGTTCCGATCAGGATGGCAAAAATGGGATGCCCCCAAGGAAGCGCCCTGTCTCAAAGGGAAAGGAAATGTTCAAGTCAAATCACCGCTGCGGAAATTCCGAAAATTTTTGTAAATCGAATTCAGAAAATCTTAAATATAATAAGATTTGAAGTGTGAAGGCCCCAGCCAACCATGTTTGCTTCAATAAAGGGTTTATACCAGAGCTGAAAAGGTTGTCACTGGCGGGTCACGTAACTTCTAACTTCTTGTAATGAATATCGAAAGGTAATTCCCACAGATGGCTAAAGCTAAAGTCAAAGAAAAGGCCCCCGTAGCACTGACCGGTAAGGAACTGCTCAAAAAAGTAAAAGACTTGGGTCATCTATCTAAGCGGCAGACCGCTAAGGAATGCGGCTACTACTCTATTACGAAGGAAGGACAGACTCGGGTAAATCTCTCCGAGTTTTATGATGCGCTTCTGTCCGCTAAAGGTATTCAATTAGAGCCTGAGAAAACGTCTGAGGGTAGAGGTCGAGAAGCGTCCTACACCGTCACAGTTCACAAAAACGGTCAAATTGTCATTGGTTCTGCCTACACACGGGAAATGGGCTTAGAACCTGGCGACGAATTTCAACTGAAGCTGGGCTACAAGCATATTAAGCTGGAAAAGACCGGAGAAGAGTCTGACGAATAGAAAGTATTGTCACACAAAGCCCTCAATGAGGCATTGAGGGCTTTTATACCAACACCATAAATCATTCGCTCAGAGGTCTTAGGATCAGCTGGCAAAAATAAGGCAACCCTTGCTGAGGGTGCCAGGTACCGGGTATCAGGTTTCAGGCATAGTTGGCCGACTTACGCCATAGAGTCCTAGCTTGTTGTCGTAGGGTAAGACTTTGAAGACCCACTTCCTCTTGCTCCCATCTTTGGATTCGGCATTGGGTGCATGGTTCTGCTTGTTCAAAACAGGGGCAAAAGTTGGCCGTTGACTGGATTGAGATACCCCTTTGCTTAAATGAATTTTGTCTGTCGCCGCTTGAATCAACCAATCTAACTAAATATCTTAGCTCATCAAATCCCTTTATAAGAAATCTCGGATGAAGATCGTCGATGCTGTTCTAATATATTTTTTGTGAAAATTGAAAGCCTTGCTATACAAACACTACAGGTTTTATCATGTATCTCACGCGAGTGCAATCTGCTATAAAGCCATTCCACAGCTCTAATACTTCTATACCAAGTCCAGCTCGAAATCTATAGTTTCCGCTTGTATAGGTTCCTGTGACTATACTATCAATGTTTCCTGGTTCTCCCTCCAAAGTTATATGTACTCCTTTGGCCCTTTCGAAACCGAGCAGCAGGCCAAGGTCTCCCAATCGGGTTACCTGGAAAATTTGATTCAGGAGGGGGCTGAAATCACATTCTGTCAGGTAAAACAGCTTCAGCCGATGACTCTTACAGTTCTTGAACCCTCAGACCAGACAGAGGGAAGTGACATCACCGAGATCTCTGGACTCACGTATATTTTGTAACATTATTCCGATCCGGCGGTTGAGGCTTTCCAATGCTTGAAAAGGGTCTGCATTAGGGATATGCCAGTAGTGTTTTATTCTCAGTACTCGACCGCATCGAGTAAAATTCTGTTGCGTTAGAACGAACTCACACTAACCTCACGGTTTCACGGCCACAATCTAGCCATAGATCTTTAACTGGATCAATAACTTTAAATATTGGGTCAGAACAAAATTGGGTCAGAACAGACTCGCTGAAAACAGATATGGAGATTTAACATGAGGATGGCTTTTGATACAGATACAGGGCACTGTGAAACAAACAACAAAGCAATGAGTCCTGATCAGTTTGATCAGGTTGTCAGAGCAATTTTAGAAGGGAAGTATTCCTGGGCCTGTGTGTTGATCCTAAAATTTGCGGGATACAATCCGGCCCATTATATTCCCTATCGCACCTACAAGCGGCTGATCAAAAATAATCGTTCCAGCCAAACTTCCCAACTATCTACAGCTCCTAAGAATCTGCCATCCCTGAAGCAGTCATCTATGTCCGTTTCCTAACTCCGGCAACAGTCAGAAAAGCCTGTAAGGGCTAGCGACCTTAACCATGCGCTCAAGTTGGAACGTCACCCAAATAAGCTGCAAGGGTCCCCGGCAAATCGCCGCAAACCTTGATTTGCCGGGCAATGGCAAAGGCCACCTCTGTCAATGTGGCCTTTGCCATAATCTGCAACTGCCAAAAAATGCGTTATCGACCTTTTCCCCTGGGCAAACCCTCCCAGACTGGGCGCTGGGGTTAGAACATATCGCGTTGGGTAACGAACTTCTCCCCTGGCGCTAGCGGTGCGTTCCAACCAGAACCGTACAATTGGGCCAAGTGCAGGGTAAAGTTGCGGCTGTGAACACCCTACCCATCACGGCTGTTCTCTTTGAGGAGATTAAGGTGGGTTGCCAACCGATCGGCTAACCATTCCTGAAAAAGGTCGTCAACAATTTGGTCAATGGTGGCCGGGTTCAACTTCGGAGCCAGCAGATCGTCCACCAGTAACAACATAAATTGCCCGTTGGCCGTTCCACAGGGCCCAACCACTTCACCAACGGTTATGTTCTGCAGGTGTTCTGCCCAATCTGGCGGCAATTGCCAACGCTGCATTCTGCCTTCAAATCCACATCGCAGTCGCCGCTCTTCATCGATATCATAAATATGGGCTGCCTCAAAGAAGCTGATTTCTTCTTCTTCAATTTGATAAAAGATTTCCCGTGCCAGGCTTTCGTAGGGAACTAAAATTTTATACAGTGAAATTATTTCAAAGTCCTGCTGATGCTGTTTCATTCGCTCCTGGGCCTGGTTTAGAAATAAATATCTGGCGAGCTTTTGGGATAGCAGCTTTTCTGAGGCCCATTGACGCACATCACCCAGAGTTGCCAGATGTTCAGCGGCCCAACCGACTAACTGGGAGGGGCTATCTAACCGATGTTTGTAAAGCAGGGTATCCAGTTCCTGCTGAATTTCTTCGGCTTCTACCACTTGCCCCATCTCCTGGGCCACCTGATTAATAATGCGCTGTGAGATAATTTCTCGATAAATATTTTGCAGCCTCAAGTTACGGCGCAGAAAATCTGTGACCTCCTGGGATGAAATGACTATGTTTGAGGAGTTTGTCATGGGGGCAAATTTTAACAATAAAAACCTCAGGGATGTAATGGCTAGTATCGGTTGGCAGAAATAAGGCAACCATTGCTGAGGGTGCCAGGTATCAGGTTTCAGGAATAGTTGGCCGACTTACGCCGTAGAGTACTAGTTACTTGTTTTAGAACAGTCTAAAAACATATGGATCTGTTAATGGCTAATTCGGTTGACATCCTTTTTTCCTCCATGAGTGCATCATAGTTTTGCGAGTCGCCCCTCATCCCCCAACCCCTGTTCCTATCTTGGGAGAAGGGGAGCCGGACTCAACGTTCTTCTCCCGCTCGGGGAAATGGATTTAGGGTAAGGGCTACAAAAGTGGGTTGTACCCTCCTCAATGATATAGCGGTTCTAATTCTAATAAGGTAAACCAAGATTACCAAAATGTTCATATATTAAGATTTTTTCGTGCATTTCATAGGTTTGAGAGCTACCAGATATCGCTTAAACCCTGTCCAAGTCCAGAAGTGGAGTTTTGCCTTAGAGAAAGCTCCAGATCTCGAGCTGGACTTGGTATATTTTAATTTATTTAGCCTGTAAAACCGGGCAAGAATGCCTGCATTTTTCCTGAATTGCTTACTTTGTTTAAGAGTAGCCTTAAGAAGTAGATCCTTGTCGGATCGTAAAAAAATAAGTAAACACAGGCCTGGTTTTGCTCCTGTCAGACCGGATGGATTTTTCTCGTTTCAAACGCCTTCTTCATGAATTCTTTATAAAAACTAGCCGAAACATTTTGTTCTTAAAAAATAAATAAAAAGAGGCTAACTCAGGTTTTCTTTCTGCCTAAGCAGATTAAAAATTAGAGTAGTTCCCTCAGGTGTTCCCCAGACCAATCTCTTCGCAATAGCTGTTGACGGAGTGGAGTGATAGATTTTTGCTTTTGATTAATCCAGTGGTATACAGAGGACGGCCAGAATGAATAGAAGTGTTTTCAGGCAACAAAATAAACCATTTTGTAGAAATCTTAAGCCCCAATTTGATAATCAGTGGGGCCATCAGTTCCCGCGATTCATCAATCAGGACTCCTGTTTTGCCGACAGGCTTTTATCCCATGTTCAAACTTTTGAAGCCGGTTGCGTCATCCTGGAATATACAATCCCCGAGGGGGCTGAGGCCCAACCCGTAGCCACTTCTCGCCAGGCGAATGCCTATTTTGTTTTGCATGGACAGGTGCGAATTTTAGGCCAAAGCCAGCAGCGCCATCTGCCCTACTCTGCGTGTCTACTCCATCCAGGAGAACTCTTTGGAGCTGACCATGTCTTTTGTGAAGCGCCCCTGTCTTACCAGGCCGTTGCAGCGACGACCTGTCAGGTGGTACAGGTCCCCTATTCTTATCTATCCTTTTGGATTGACCAGCATCCCAGGCTGAGATCCTATTGGAGCAGTTGCCTAGAACAACGGATTCAACAGCTGTTCTTTAAACGATTTACCCCCCTGCAGACCCTGCCCAGCCATCTTTTGGCCAGTCGGTTACTCTCGCGCCTTAGAGAACTGCCGGTGGATGCCGGCATGATTCTGGGGGAAACCATTCAACCTTACACAGGTTATTTCTGGGTGAGGTCAGGCTATTTAACCAGTCCATCAGCCCCCAACCGAACTCTGTCTATGGGTTACGGATGGTCGAGTGAGGACCGTTATCTAGCTGATGGTGTGGCCCAAACCCCCTTGAGGTTGCTTCATTTGCCATCCTCTGCCTGGGAAGCCCCCGATCTGTTGCCTGTCATAGATAGGCTCAGGGCAATCCGCTAAAGTCAATCCGCTAGATAGATTCGGGCCACCCCAGCCAGATGATTCGCCCAATAGTCCACCAGATCAGCGGTGGCGGCTTCCACCATAACTCGCAAAACCGGTTCTGTCCCTGAAGCCCGAACCAAAATTCGGCCCCCACTGCCGATAGCGGATCGGGCAGTCTCAATCGCAGTCAGCAATGGTTCACACTGTTGCCACTGCCTGGGTCGAGAGGGGTCAGCTATGGGGACATTGCACAACCGCTGGGGGTAGGGGCGAAAACTTTGCTTGACCAGGTTAGCCAGACAGGTTTGAGACTTTTGAACCAGCAGGGACAGGTGCAAAGCCGTCGCCAGACCATCTCCACTGATGCCAAAATGGCGGCACAGAATATGCCCCGACGGTTCGCCCCCCAGTATTGCCCCTGATACTTCCATCGCCTGATGAACCGCCTGATCCCCTACTGAAGTACGCATAATCTGGCCACCCTGCCGTTGCCAGGCCTGTTCAAAGCTTAAATTCGCCATTACCGTTGCCACCAACAGGCTGTGAGGCAACAGCCCACGCTGCTTCAGATAACTTCCCAGCAGATACAGCATATAATCGCCGTCCACCGGGTTGCCCTGATGATCTACCGCCATTACCCGATCTGCGTCGCCGTCAAAGGCAAATCCAAGATCGGCCTGGGTAGCCAGCACAGCCCGCTGCAGGGGGGGCAAATGGGTGGATCCGCACTTAACGTTAATACAAGACCCCCGGGGCTGGTCGTGAAGACAAACCACCTCTGCCCCTAACCGACGAAACAGAGTTGGCCCCAGGAAAACTGCCGCTCCCCAGGCCAAGTCCAATACGACTTTCAGCCCTGTAAGAGGACGGGGCTGTAAACGATGGGTAGGAGCAGTCAGATGATCCAGATACTTAGCCAGTAACTCAGGCCGGCGAAAACGGCGTCCTGGTAAGGTTGCTCTCCGGTTACAGGCACCGAATGCATACTGACGCAGAGCCTGCTCAATTTTAATCTGGTGCTCCTGGCAAAGTTTATAGCCAGAAGCCTCAAATAACTTGATGCCGTTGTCCGCTGGGGGGTTATGGCTGGCTGAAATCATTGCTCCCCCAATGGCCGGGGTCGTCTGTACCAGGTAAGCTACCGCTGGAGTTGGGCAGAGACCCACGTCCCACACATCTACCCCGGCAGCCGAGAATCCCATCGTTAACGCCGCCGCCAGAGCCGGACTGGAGAGGCGAGAATCCTGACCCAGAATAACGGGACCAGAGGTAGCAGCCTGAGCTTTCATGGTTTCCCCGGCCCAAAACCCTACCTGCTGGGCCAGGTTCGGAGTCAGTATATCTCCCACTTTGCCCCGCATGCCATCTGTTCCAAACAGTGGCCGGGCCGGGAGTCGAGCCAGGGGTTCCGAGGCAGCGACATGAGGGGGATAGCGCATAATAACTCCTGCGAAATGGATGGCAAATTGGTCAATATCATTTGATTCGATCTGGCACACCACTGGTTTGTGATGCGCTGAGGAAAAGATTTTTAATGCCTTGCATAAAGGCTGCGCTGGGCACTAAATCTTGTGGAGCGATATACCAGGTCCAGCTCGAAAACTGTAGCTTTCCCTTAGGCAAAACTCCACTTCTGGACTTGGACAGGGTTTATAACCCAACCGGATGAGGCTGCAACTGGGTAAGTTTAGGAGCGGTTTGAGTCGGCTTCAGGGCTACGTTGCCCGTAGCTGAAACTCGTTCGGGGGAATATTCCGGCACCAACTTCTCAAGTAACTGCTTTAACGCCGAAATATCATTATTTTCGGCAAAGGAAAATAGTCGTTCAAGCTGGGGGAGCAGTTCTTCCCAGGGCAGGAAATATTCGTGACTACAGAAAATTTGCCCATGTCGGGTTTTTTGAATCTTGTCTCCAGAAATGAGCAACTCTTCGTACAGCTTTTCCCCAGGGCGAAGTCCAGTAATTTTTATGGCAATGTCTTCCTCTGGCACCAGTCCGCTCAGACGAATCATTTGAGTAGCCAGGTCGTAAATTTTCACCGGCTCCCCCATATCCAGCAGGAAAACTTCTCCGCCTCTAGATAGAGCGCCTGCCTGAATAACCAGGCGAGCAGCTTCAGGAATTGACATAAAATATCGAGTAATCTCGCGGTGGGTCAGGGTAATCGGGCCCCCCTGAGCAATTTGTTGCCGAAACCTCGGCACCACAGAGCCACTACTCCCCAGGACATTGCCAAAGCGGACGATAGCAAATCGCGTCTTGTGGTGAGACTGTGCAGCCAGAGCCTGCACAATCAGTTCTGCTGCTCGCTTTGTCGTGCCCATAATGTTAGTAGGGCGTACTGCTTTATCGGTGGAAATGAGAACAAATTGCTGAACCCCAGCTTCAATGGCCCCCTGGCATGCTGCACAAGTTCCCTTGATGTTGTTTTCGACCCCCCTGGCAATGTTACTTTCCAAGAGCGGAACATGTTTGTAGGCTGCCGCATGGTAAATCGTCTCGACTCGATGGTTGCGCAAAATTAAACTTAAATAGGCCTGATCTATCACGTTGCCGAGGTAAGGAACGCAGGTTATTTCCGGATTAGCTTCAGTCAGCTCTTGATGAATTTGATATAACGCAAACTCGTTCAGCTCGTACAAAATTAAACATCGAGGATGCTGCTGTATTATTTGGCGACAGAGCTCTGAACCAATTGAGCCCCCTGCTCCCGTTACCAAGACAACCTTATCTCGCGTCTGCTGCTGCAATAGAACAAGATCGGGAGTTTCTTCCTTACGCCCTAGCAGGTCAGCAATATCAATATCCCGAATTTCATTGATTTTGACTTCACCCGATAAAATACTGCCGAGATCAGGTACCGTTTTTACGGGAATTGAGAACTGTTGCAAATGCTCAATAATTTCTCGTCTCTTTTTGGGAGCTATGGAAGGCATAGCCAGAACGACCAGGTCAAACTTGTTATCAACCCAGAGGTTTTGTAGGTGCTTGGCAGGAAAAATCCTGCGGCCATCAATGCTGGCGCTGTGGTGTACCTCAGGATTATCGTCTACAAAGGCAACCACTTGATAAAGAGAATGGTGCTCTAGTGCTAATAGTAACTGGGCTCCAGCGGAGCCAGCTCCATAGATGACGATTCGCTGCAGCTTTTTCCAGTGGGATCTCCGCTTCCGCTGACTGACCCGACTTCGAACCCACTTCCTTAATAGAAGTCGCCCAGCAACAACGACAATCAGCAACAGCATGGCGTTGATGATCAAGACCGACCGGGACAGGGCCCAGTTACCAGAAAAGTAGGTAATGGCAATCAAGGTTACGGTACTTGTCCCGACCGCCTCGGCGGCAGCCCTCGCCAGATCTAAACTGGAATAGCGCAAAACAGCCCGATACATGCCAAAGGCTGTAAAACATAGAAATTGTAAAGCGATGAGCAGAATCATCTGCCATCCGTAGCTTAAAATATATGCATTTGGTCCTAAAGCCTCAAAGCGAATAATCATGGCAATCTGGATGACAACGACAAAGGTTGCCAAATCGAGAAGTTTCAGAGTTAAGCGGCGATAGGATCGTTTACTCCAAATGAATTTATCAAGAAATTTTCTTGATGCGTATTGAAAAAACATTTTGTAGACTCACTAATGATGAGAAATGGGATTCAAAGAGAAAGAGTCTCTTCTACAGGCATTTCATTCGAGATTTGAAGGTGCTCTAAAACCTGGGCAATTCACCCTTGAAAAATATCCTTAAGCCAGAACATCCGAAGATCTAGATGAGTTCATCAGGAGATGTAATCTGGGATGCACTCTGTAATCTGACCATTGCCGAAGCTTTCATAAGTACACGACAAAGACTATTGGGGTTATAGTCTTGTAAAAACGCAAAAAGCTGTAAGATTTTTGTGAGTATTAACAGCAGTTCAGGTATTCTTAGTCAGTTTCCCTGGTTGGCTAAGGAATAGGCTTTATCTTCGCAAAACCTTCCAGGGCAGCTTTTAAGCTGATAGGCTATGCTTTCTGAAACTCCAAACAGGATTTTCGACCTTTATTCCTTCATGCTACCCATGAAACGATGGCACTGAAATGAGTAAAGAAAAATCTTCGCCCTGGATAAATGTTAAATATCCTATTTTTATGTAGATCATGAAATGCCATTTTGCCAATTCAATTTCACGAATTGAAACCCGCCTTTTGGGGTGTTCCTGCCGTGTTACCGAAAGTGGCAGATTGCCATTGACAAGTCTATAAGCATAATGAAATGATTGATTTTGAAATTAACCTTGTGAGGTTTTAGTCCATCTATCTGAACGAATTTCAGGTTATGAAGGATCTATCTTGATAGAGTTCGCTGGTCTCAAACGGGGTTTGAAGCAGTCAGGATTTCGTAAAACCAATCCTTTTGAGGTTCAAAACTTGTCATAGTCCAAAAGACCGCAAGCCAGCCTATTTAATTAATCAGTCCGGCGTATGGATACTAAGTATCTAAGAAGCAGGAAGTTTCAGACTTTGATGGTCTTGCTTGATCTCAGTCTCTTCCGCACCTATGTGTTCTGATGGGGATTCAGGAGCACATCACCAGTCTCATACCCGTGTTGCGTTAACGTAACACGATGACGAATGTCTCTAAAATAACCCGAAAATAAGCAAAAGTTAACCTTTCCAGATAGTCTAGGTTAGGCCCGGTAGGGTCAATGCCGAAATACTCAAACTGCTACAGATCAGGTTCTATGCAATCATCTATCCCAGGTCCAGCTCGAAAACTGTAGCTTCCCCTTAGGCAAAACTCCACTTCTGGGTCTGGACAAGGTTTAAATTACGTGTCATTCATGTCACGCCAGACTTTCTTTCTCATTGCCAGAAAAAATGCATCCTAAATCCCGTAGGGAAGTAACTACTTACCTTAAAAATCTGATCAGACGGATTATTAGAAGAAGAGCCAAGTGGTCTATTGGCATTTATGCCGGCAGTTCGCCTTTCACATTACAATCTGGTACTCGGGTCAACAATCCAGTTTTAACCGCTAAAGATGTCTCCGACTTTAAAGCCCATATGGTTGCCGATCCATTTATGGTATTTGAAAATGGAACCTGGTATATGTTTTTCGAAGCCATGAATGATTTCGAATCCAGAGGTGTCATCGGTCTTGCAACCAGTGAGGATGGACTGAGTTGGCAATATCAGAAAATTATACTGAACGAATCATTTCATCTTTCATATCCATACGTTTTTAAGCATAATGGCCACTATTATATGATCCCTGAAAGCCATCAAGAAAAATCTGTGAGACTTTATAAGGCTCTAAATTTCCCTGACACATGGGTTTTCATCAAGGAACTACTGACCGGAGATAGTTATGTTGATTCATCGGTTTTATTTTTTGATCAGAGATGGTGGTTATTTACCTGCTTAACTAGTAACGACACTTTACAACTTTATTTCTCAGATGATTTGATGGGAGATTGGATTGAGCACCCCAAAAGTCCAGTTGTTCAAAATAATCTTCGCATTGCCAGACCGGGCGGTAGAGTTCTACTGACTCAAAACCGGATTATCAGATATGCCCAAAATGATGAATTTTATTACGGCAGCCAGGTTAACGTCGTTGAAATAAAAACATTAACTCCAACGGAATATCACGAGGAAGAGTTTGCAGGGAACCCCCTTCTGGAAGGGGGTAGTGAGGTATGGAATCGCACAGGAATGCACAATATTGACCCGCACCAGATAAGTGAAAACAACTGGATCGCGTGTGTTGATGGTTACCAGATCAAAGTAGAGTTTGGGATCAATAATCAATAGCTTGCACAGTTAACAGTCATTACAGACTAAACTCTCGATTATCTGTGCCTACTTCTAAGTTCCACTAATGAAGAAATATAAACCCTTAACTCTGCGGCGAAATTTTTCATGGACATTTGTTAGTAACGTTGTATATGCAGGCTGCCAGTGGGGAATATTAATGGTTCTGGCAAAACTCGGTAGCCCAGAAAATATTGGCCAATTTACACTGGGTTTAGCACAAACTGCCCCAGTTTTCATGTTGACTAACCTCCAACTGCATGAAATTCAAGCAACAGATGCCAAAAGAGATTTTTTATTTAATGACTACTTAGGCTTAAGATTACTTGGTGTGATCATTGCCCTGGTTATTATTGTCGGAATAATACTTTTCCTGAATTATTCTCTAGATACTGCTCTGGTTATTCTAGTAATTACTTTTGCGAAGGCTTTCGAATCCATCAGCGATATTTTTTATGGATTGATGCAGCAGCACGAGAGAATGGATATAGTTGCATTCTCAAAAATGATTAAAGGATTTTTGTCCGTTGTATTTCTGGCTATACCCTTTTACTTAACAGGCAGTGTACTCTGGGGAGCTATCGGGTTATGTATTGCCTGGGTTTTAGTTTTATTTGGATATGACTTACGTAATGGTGGCAGCATTCTCCGGGAAACCACGCTAGGTAGCTTAGCATATTCGCCGGATCTGCCAAGAGGTTTTGTTCTAAAACCCCAGTGGCAACCCAAAATAATGAAAAAGCTTGTAGTTTTAGCCTTCCCACTGGGCGTAACAATGATGCTGATTTCTCTTAGAGGCAATATACCAAGATATTTAATTGAATACTATCTGGGAGAAAGAGAGTTAGGTATTTTTGCCTCATTAGCCTACCTGATGCTGCTAGGGAATATGGTAGTCAACGCCTTAGCGCAATCGGCCAGTCCTAAACTATCCAAATTCTATGCTTCAGGAGAGCGGAATAAGTTTCAAGCTTTGCTCCTTAAATTAGTTGTGGTAGCAATTGTGCTTGGAAGTACTACAGTTATTGTCTCAGTACTTGCAGGGAAGCAAATTTTAACAATTCTTTATCGACCAGAATATGCTCAAAATGCCGACATTTTTAATTGGCTTATGCTGGCTGGCTCGATCAGCTATATTAGCTGGTTTCTAGGCGATGGTCTTACCGCAATTCGTTATCTTCGCATTCAACTTCCTCTGTATTTGCTGATAACCGGATTATCTGGCGGTATATGCCTTTGGTTGATTCCCATCTTTGGGTTAAAAGGAGCCGCCTTTGCTTTACTGATTGCGGCATTGGTAGAAGTTCTACTAATGGCAGGGATAATTCTTCATGGCATCCATCGAATCACAGAGCCCGCAGAAGCTTAAAACATTAAACGCAACAGTTTGTTTAACTGTTCTAGGAAGGAGGTATCAAGGGATATGAAAGTCCTTCATATCGTTGGAAGTATGGATCGTGGAGGGGTAGAAACATGGTTAATGAATGTCTTGCGCCACATTGACCGTGAGAGGTTACATATGGACTTTTTAGTTCATACAACTAAACCAGGGATTTTTGATCAAGAAATACGTGCGTTAGGAAGCAAAGTCATCCCTTGCCTGAGCCCCTCTCAACCGAGGCAATATGCTCACAACTTCAAACGAATTGTTCAGCAAGAGGGGCACTACGACATAGCGCATAGCCATGTGCATTATTTCAGCGGATATATAATGCGCCTTGCTCATCAGAATGGTATACCTGTACGTATCGTTCATGCTCATACTAATACCTCATTGCAAGACAGTAAAGCTAACCTATTGCGCCGATTTTATCTAAGTTTGATGCAAACATGGATTGCTCACTATGGAACTTTGGGCCTCGGGGTAAGCCATGGGGCGGCGACAGCATTGTTTAACTCACCTTACGGAAGGTCTTTAAATTGGCAAACTCTTTTTTGTGGTATTAATTTGGAAGAATTTTACCAACCTCTCGATTCACGCAAAACACGCGAAGAATTTGGCATATCTCAAGAAGCATTTGTTATTGGTCATGTGGGTAGATTTGTCGAATCCAAAAATCACTTTTTTTTACTAGAAATTGCAGCCGAAATTTTGAGACAGCAACCTAACGCGGTTCTTTTTCTCGTCGGCGACGGTCCTCTAAGACCACGTATAGAAGATAGGATCAAGCAATTAGGCATAGCTGAATCAGTTATCCTGACTGGGATGCGCTCTGATGTATCGCGGTTGATGAGGGGCGTAATGGATATTTTTATACTTCCTTCTTTTTACGAGGGGTTGGGTTTAGTACTCATCGAGGCACAGGCCGCAGGCTTACCTTGCATCTTCTCCGATGCGGTGCCCGATGAAGCAGAAGTCATACCTGACCTTACAGAGCGTCTATCGCTAAGAGATGGTGCCAGGAACTGGGCTAAAACTGCCTTAAAAAATACAAATATTAAGCTTTTAAGAGGAGCAAAGACTGCTCTTGATATTATCAAAAACACAGACTTTAATATTGATATTTCAGCAAAAAAGCTACTTGACCTGTACGAAAATAATGTATCAAATTCGAGGAAAGAATCCCTTGAATTTAGATCTTCAAAGATATAGCGGATCTCGCGCGAATGAAATACACCTCAAAGATCCCCCCTGCCTCCTTATTAAGATGGGTAAAGGTTGCAACTGCAACATCCAAAACATGGGGAGATCCTGAGCTAATCAAGGTTGTATCTCACTGCATTGAGAACCGCTACAAGTCACCTGTATGAAAGTGTCGTGAAGTAAGATATTAAATATGTCCTCAACTATTAAAACTGAAAACGAAAAACATTCGAGATATGCGTCTCGTATAGATTTATATTATTCGTTGCTTCTAGTAATTTTAATTGCTCTTTGTTTCGTTATAGCTTCTGACAGCACGGCTAGTGATTTTGCCCACTGGTTCATTTTGCCCGTCTTGATAAGCGGAATTATTCTGGGGGTAGGCGTCATTAGATGGTTCAGAGGGAAGACAGATATTCTTGATCCAACCAGCATTCTAAGCCTTTTAGGTTTTCACTTATTCTTTATAGCTCCATTACTTCACGTCAGTTTAGATTGGCAGCTGACCTCTGGATACAGACAACCAGACAACTGGACCCCATGGCTAGGGAAAATGGCTGTCCTAAATCTCTTAGGAATAGTTTTATTTATCCTAACTAGCTTTTTTATAAAGAATTCAGCACTCGTTTCAATAAGCCACTCTGGCGCACGCACAGTCTGGAAACTTCACCATAAACGCTTTCTCTTAGCCATCGGAACGGCGATGGCGCTTTCACTAATTCTTCAAGTGCGTGTTTATCAACAGTTTGGGGGAATCACTAATTACATAAATTCTGCTGTCGTTGCTCGTGATAGCTCTTTCCAGGGGATGGGAGCAATTTTCCTGTTTTCTGAAAGTTTCCCTATTTTATTTATGATGCTGTATGCAGTACTGGCACAAAGGCATAAGCAACTACGAAATTGGCCAGCATTAACTTTAGTTCTTGTTATCTTTTTCATCTTATGTTTATTTTTTGGAGGGCTTAGGGGTAGCCGTAGTAATACAATCTGGTCTTTGTTTTGGGGTCTAGGAATTATCCATTTCACGGTCAGGCGTATTGCTAAACATCACATAGCATTGGGCCTTTGCTTCTTAATGCTATTCATGTATATTTACGGTTTTTATAAAGTCGGAGGCTTGGACACATTAAATTCTGCCCTGTCAGGAGCTCAAGAACGATCCTCTCTTGAACAAGAAAGTGGGCGAACGTGGCAGGCATTGCTTCTTGCAGACTTTGGAAGGAGCGATGTGCAGGCTGCTATGCTTTACATTCTTACGCAACCAAATAATGACTATGAGTATGCATTCGGGAAAACCTATCTGGCTGGAGTTAGCATACTCTTGCCAAGCCCAGTCAGGCCAAACATTCAGCCAGACAAAATAGAAGCAGGAACAAATCTTTTCTTTGGCCATAATAGCTACGATCCAGTTGGGCCTAGAACGATAGAAAGCTCTAAGGTCTATGGCTTGGCAGGTGAAAGCATGCTTAATTTTGGCCCATTATCTGTACCCTATACAGCAATACCGTTTGCCATATTAATTGGTTGGATAAGTAGATGCTTTGCAGACTGGAGACAGTCTAAGGATGTGAGAATTTTACTCTTACCTGCCTTAATAAATTTTGGCTTTATAGTACTTATCAGCGATTTTGATAATAACACTTTCTTTCTCGTAAAGAATATATCTTTTCCCTTTTTAATTATTTTCTTAGGATCCCAAAAAGGGACACTGAGGTTGAGCGATTTCGTACCCCATAGAAAAGAAATTCAGAATCTCAAGAATAACATATGAATATAAATATCACTCTTGAACACCGTTTTGCCAGAACAGCAGACGGGAAGGTTTGGACTCAAACGACTTTTCCGTACCCTTTCTGGACTCGCTATTTAGAGGTGTTTGATCATGTCAACGTTATAGCTCGCGTACAAGATACTTCAGAACCTTTATCTGATTGGAGACGAGCAGATGGGCAAGCAGTTTCATTTATTGCTCTTCCCAATTATTCTGGGCCAAAGCAATACGTCTTTCAACTCCCAAAAATGAAAAAAATTATTCAGAACTCTGTTGATTTTAGTGAGGCATTTCTTTTACGGGTTGGCTCACAAATTGCACGGTTAGTTGAGCCCCAGCTAATTTCAAAAAGCCATCCATATGCAGTGGAAGTAGTAGCTGATCCCTATGATGTTTTTGCTCCTGGCGCAGTTCGCCATCCCCTAAGGCCATTTTTCCGGTGGCAGTTTACACAACGACTTAAACAACAGTGCTCCCGTGCTTGTGCAGCAGCCTATGTTACACAGTATGCCTTACAAAAACGCTATCCACCAACTGAGACAGCCTATGCCACCCATTACTCGGATATTGAATTACCTGAGAGTGCATTGGTTTCACAACCCCGAAATTATCAGCAGAAACCACAGATCCCCACTCTAATTACAGTCGGTACACTGTCCCAACTCTACAAAGCTCAAGATGTCCTGATCGATGCTGTTTCAATTTGTGCCAAAAAAGATCTGGACTTAAGACTCATCGTCATTGGTGATGGACAATACCGTTCGGAAATTGAGTCTAGGGTCGCCCATCTTGGTCTTGATAAACGTATTATTTTTAAGGGACAGTTACCGGCAGGTGAGACTATCTTTAAAGAACTGGACCAGGCAGATCTCTTTGTTTTGCCTTCACGACAAGAAGGGCTTCCAAGAGCCTTGCTTGAGGCAATGGCTAGAGGCCTCCCATGTATCGGTTCTACGGTGGGAGGTATCCCTGAGCTACTAACACCAGATAACTTAGTAGTGCCGAACAATGCCCTCGTACTGGCTGAGAAGATTCAAAAGGTCATAACTCAGCCCCAACGGCTCTCGCAGATGTCCGTTGATAACTTAGAAAAAGCAAAGGAATATTGTGACGAAGTTCTTGGCGATAGACGAACTATTTTTTACCAACAATTATATAACAAAACCCAAGAATGGCTAAAACAAGGAATATAAAAAAGCTATTGTTCATAGCAGCAGTGCCTCAAACTTTACGCTGCTTCTTACTACCATTCGCTCAGCATTTTCGATCTCAAGGATGGCAAGTTGATGCTATGGCAAAAAACATCACCAATTGTCCTCAATGTCAACAAGCCTTTGATCAGACCTGGGAGGTAGACCTGGCGCGTAGCCCTTTGAATTGGCAAAATCTATTCTCTGCACCTCAACAAATTCGGGATGGTGTTGTCCGTGAAAGTTATGACATCGTTCATGTTCACATGGCAGTTGCAGCCTTTATAACCCGATATGCTCTTAAGGACTTAAGGAAAAAGGGTACTCCAAAAGTTATTTACACTTCCCACGGTTTTAATTTTCATGGGGAAGGGGACTTCTTTCGTAACACAGCCTTTCTGTACCTGGAGAAAATAGCCGGTCATTGGACTGATGACCTCATTGTGATGAATCAGGCAGATACTGAAGCTGCCAAAGCTCATCATTTAGTACCTCCGGAAAAGATTCACTATATGCCAGGAATCGGAGTCGATCTAGCGAAATACAGCAAAGCTAAGGTTTCTCCAGATCAGGCTGCACAAGTTTTAAAGGAACTAAATCTGTCGTCAGATACCGCCATATTTCTATCTATCGCAGAATTAATTCCTCGAAAGCGCCATCAAGACATTTTGAAAGCCTTTGCTAAGGCCAATGCTTCTAAAGCATGCTTATTACTTGCTGGAAACGGTCCCCTAAAGTCGAAATTGAAACAGTTATCTGCAGAACTGGGGATTTCGGAGAAAGTTCGTTTTTTGGGTTTTCGTGAGGATATTCCAACCTTACTTCGAGTCGCGACAGCAACAGTCCTAGTCTCTGACCAGGAAGGCTTACCAAGGAGTGTTATGGAATCAATGGGTTTGGGGGTTCCCGTTATTGGAACTGCCATTAGAGGGACCCAGGATCTTCTACAGGAAGGGTGCGGTTATCTAGTCCCTGTCGGTGACATAGATGCTTTAGCCAAGGCATTTCTATGGTTCCTTGAAAACCCCGAATCTGGCAGAAGAATGGGACTACAGGGACAGAAAAACATACATAAATATGACCTAAAGGAAATCCTGCGAATGCATGAATCTTTGTATGAAACAGCCGTGGGTCATCCTACCCTGACGGAAGCCGCGAGCATCTAATTAAAGGAATAAAGGATGGCTTCAAGATGCACTGCATTATTTTTTAATTTGAGAATATCTAGGATGAGCGATCAAATTTTACATTCTCAGGTGACGCCCAACCCAAAGACCCCTAGCTTTTGGACAAGAGCCCAGTGGCATCAATGTGAGAAGGACTATCTCCGAAGCAGACCTGGCATTAAACGGCATTTTTTTGCGAAACGCTGCCTGGATTTAGCTGTTGCCAGTTCTGGTCTAGCTCTGATATGGCCTTTGCTCCTGATAGTTGCCATTGCAATCAGGCTTACCTCGCCTGGACCTGCCCTATTTAGACAGAAGCGCCTCGGGCAAAAGGGGCAGAACTTCACCATTTATAAATTTCGCACCATGGTCGATGGAGCCGTCAATTTTGGGACGGGGTTAAGAACCTTTGAGGGAGACCCTCGCATTACTCCTTTAGGCAAATTTCTTCGAGACTACCACTTAGACGAATTACCTCAATTGTTGAATGTCCTGAAGGGAGACATGAGTCTGGTAGGGCCTCGGCCCCTGCTTCCTTCAGAATTAGCTTTATATGACTCCCGTCAAAAACAACGTTTACTTGTGCTTCCCGGCATGACCGCCTGGGAGGCTGTCAACGGTGGCCTGGATAACTCTCGGGAAGAGCGCATCGACCTTGACCTTTGGTATGTAGATCACTGGAATTTTTGGGTTGATCTGCGCATCATAGCTCGCACAGTTTTGGTGGTTCTTCGTAAGGAAGGGCTTTACGAAAAATCGCCTAACTCTCGGCTAATTGACTGAGGATATGTACCATTGCATTAAGTCTGGTAGACATTGCCTATTCCTAGACTGGTCGTGGGGTTTAGGTGCTCTCTAGAAAAATAATCTCCAATATCAGGAAAATCTGGTGCTGGTTTCCTGGCTATTCAGGAATGACGGGATAAGTTCTTCCCTAAAAATTTTCTTAGTTATTTCAGGGGCATTTCGGCCTTTTTCTATCCATCTCACTCAGGATAGTGTTTCAGTAACCGATAGATTGATTTAATTTACCCAAAAGCATGACAATTGCAGCTATTCACCAACCTCAATATTTACCATACCTTGGTTTTTTTCAGAAATTGTCTCAATGCGACATTTTCATAGCCATGGATAATATCCAATTTCAGCGAAGGGGCGTTCAGAATAGAAACAAGATTAAAACCCAACGGGGAGAACAATGGTTGACTGTTCCTGTTTGTCACAAAACTCGGGATCAGGAGCAAATTAATGAAATGCAGATCAATAACGAGCAATCCTGGGCACAGAAACAGTTAGGCAGCATTGTGACTAACTACTCGAAGGCACCCTTCTTTCAGGACTATATTACCGAAATAGAGCATCTACTAACCCAGACCTGGAATAATCTATGCGATCTGGATATGGCTCTGGTGCAGTGGGTAATGGAAAAGCTTGATCTAAAAGTGCCCATTGTTTATTTGTCGAGTTTAGACGTAGAAGGCCAGAAAAGCGAATTACTCGTCAATAGCTGTCGATCGGTCGATGCATGTGCCTATTTATCAGGTGCTGGCGGTAAACGGTACATGGATTTGGAAGTATTTGAGGCTGCCGACATCCAGGTTATTTGGCAGGAGTTTTGCTTTCCTACCTATGACCAATTATTTCCAGAATTGGGCTTTATTCCAAACCTATCAATTTTGGATACCTTACTTTGCTGCGGTCCTGAACTCGTGAAGTCATTTCTAAAGTGTGAGTAGGACGTAGTATCGAAAGGTAGAAGGCTGCTCGTGAAGCGTCGCCGGAGGGATTAGGCAGAAAAGGAATTTTATCCCAAGTCCAGATCGAAATCTGTAGTTTTCTCTAGGGCAAAACTCCACCTCTGGACTTGGACGAGATTTATGTCACACAGGGGTTCCCGCTTTAGCTGTTCGGCGGGTTATTTTCGCCACAGATTAACAGCTTTTTAAGACAGCACAAAAGAATTCTGAATCCTGTGAAAAATATATCCTGGATTCCATAGAATATCTTACCACCTGACAAAAATTTGTTGATTTATACCTCTAAACTTGCTAAAATCATGAACAAGAAAGTATTAGTGATTGCACCCCATCCTGATGATGAGGTGCTTGGCTGCGGCGGGTCAATTGCCCGTCATGTAGCACAAGATGATGAAGTTCATGTTGTTGTCGTCACCCGTGGCGCTCAGGACCTTTACTCTCCTGAGGCGGTTGAAATCGGGCGGGAAGAACTTCGTAAATCCCAAAAATTACTCAATGTTTCCAGTACCCATTTTTTGGATTTTCCTGCCCCCAAGCTGGATAGTGTGGCTAGCTATAAATTAGCCAGTGCTATCAACAGCATCATTCAGTCTTTAAGGCCCCACACTCTCTATATTCCTCACCGGGGCGATATCCATGTCGATCATCAGGCTGTCTATCAGGCTGCGTTGGTTGCGGCTCGTCCGATTAATCACTGTTCGGTCAATCAAATTTTTGCCTATGAAACCTTATCTGAAACGGAATGGGCTCCTCCGGCTGCAGATACCGCATTTATTCCCACTGTCTTCGTGGATATTACCACCCATCTCGACGATAAACTTCAGGCCATGGCCTGCTATCAAAGTCAGCTTAAGCAACCCCCTCACCCTCGTTCTTTGCAGAGCGTTGAAGCCTTAGCCCGTCTCCGGGGAGCTACCGTAGGATTGCCCGCCGCAGAAGCCTTTATGTTAGTGCGGGCAATCATCAAATAAACCCTGTTCAAGTCCAGACGTGGAGTTTTACCTGAGAGAAAACTACAGATCTCGAGCGGGACTTGGTATATAGCGAATCTCACTCGAATGAAATATACCTCAAAAATCCCCCCTGTCCCCCTGATTCAGGAGGGTAAAAGTTGAAACTTAAGCATCCAGAAACCAGGGGAGTCTAAGCTCATCAAGTTTGTACCTCATTGAACTGAGAACCGCTATACATCTGTTGCGCAACGTTTCTGTTTCTCTAGTGGTTAATTTTTTTATTCGTATTTGCCATGACACATTCAAAGGTAGCCGTGATTGGAGCCGGTGGCCATGCCAGGGTCGTAGCCAGCACCTTGTTAGCGGCAGGGCATCACGTTAGCGGGTTTTATGACGATGATGCAGAAACATGGGGTCGCTATATTTTCGACATTCCGGTCGTGGGTCCCATTAAGGAACTTAAGGCTGATGACTGCTCCCACGCAATTTTAGGGATCGGTTCTAACCACATTCGTAAGCGCCTGGCAGAAGAGCTAGATCTTAACTGGATAACCGTGGTCCATCCTTTTGCCTGGGTTCATCCTGAAGCCATCATTGGTCCTGGAACGGTAGTCTGCGCTGGTGCTATTGTGCAACCTTACGCCCACATTGGTGCCCACGTCATTTTGAATACCAAAGCCAGCGTAGAACACGATTGTTATGTTGGGGACTACGTTCACATGGCCATGTCTCATCTGGCGGGCGGTGCATCCGCCGATGAAGGGGCATTTATTGCCCTGGGCGGGATCGTGCTTCCTGGGATCAACGTTGGGGCGTGGTCCACCCTTGGGGCGGGAGCCCTGGCGACCCAGGATGTCCCTCCTGACTCGGTTGTGGTTGGGCCACCGTCTCGCATTACTAGGGCCATGAAATAGTGGGACTGTGGGGATCATGTGTAGATCTAATCAGCTTTTTCTATCTTTTTTTTGGATTTTCAGCTTTTTAGAAACGATTGCTTGGAGCGTACATTGTGAATACAAATTCTCACAAACTTGTTAAATGTGTTGCCCAGGGCTTGGGAATTCCTGAGTCAAGTATTACCGATGAACTGGCCTACAACACAATTCCAGAATGGGACTCCCGTGGTCATATGGTGCTGATTACAGAAATTGAAACTGAATTCGACATCATGATGGACACTGACGACATTATTGCCCTGAGTAGCGTAGGTAAAGCAAAGCCAATTTTAGAAAAATACGGTGTTACCTTTGCAGAGGAAGCCAGCTATGCTAATTGAGGGAAAAACAGCCCTGATTACCGGGGCAGCCCGTGGCATCGGGCGCGGCATTGCGCATACTTTTGCATCCCATGGAGCGGCGCTAATTCTCACTGACATCAACGACACCATTTATGATGTCGAAACAGAACTTGTGTCCAAAGGGCATACCGTAGCTGCCCTGCAATGTGATCTCTGCAACGAGACTAAAGTCCGAGAACTGCTCAAACTGGTTCGCCATCAGGGCAATCTGAACATTCTGGTGAATAATGCTGGAGTGCTCCAACAGGGAGTTTTGGGCATGTCTTCCATCCCAACCACCCGAAAAATGATAGAGATAAATGTAACTGCACTGATCAATCTCACTCAATATGCGGTGCGCCTTGCTGCTGAGGACTCGTCTTTATCCATTATTAACCTGGCCTCCATTGCCGGTACTCAAGGAATGGAAGGAATTGCTGCCTACTCAGCCTCGAAGGGAGCAGTGGTTAGCTTTACCCTGGCTGCCGCAAAAGAACTCGCAAGGCGAGGGATACGCATTAATGCCATTGCACCGGGGTTTATTGATACCTCGATGACGCGGCAACTTCCATCCGAATGGCACCAGAAGCTTTTGAATAGTGTTCGCATGGGACGCATTGGGACTCCCCAAGATGTGGCAAATTGCGCTCTATTTCTCGCTTCTGATCTTTCTTCATATGTCACTGGTCAGGTGATTGGGGTCGATGGCGGCATGGCGGTTTAAAGGTATGGATACACTACTGACAAAAATCGAAACCCATCAACCTTCAGCCATTGCTTTCGTAGAAACGAGTTCTCAGAAGAGAATATCCTTTGGTGAACTCTCAGAAAGCCTTCAATCTACAGGCAATTTCCTAAAAAGCTGGGCTGAAAGGTCTTTAGTTTTCCTATATGCGACCAATTCCATTGATTCTATCCTGTTGTACCTCAGCTGCCTGAAGCTCAAATATCCTGTTTGCCTGGTCGAACCCAACCGACAAAATTTACAGCGCCTCATCGATCGATATCATCCAAAGCTGCTGCTTTTACCTGATCATGTTTTACCGCCGAACCCTTGTTCCTACAGCCCTATTCCTGGTACTGGTTATTACATTTACCGGGCTGACCATGGGTTGCAAGAGACGGTTACGCTACACCCAGATTTAGCATTACTGCTGCAAACCTCAGGATCTACCGGGAGCCCTAAATTGGTCAGGCTGACGGAACAGAACCTCTCTGCCAATGCCTTTTCTATCTCAACGTATTTAAAGTTAGATGCCCAGGAACGCTCCATCCAGAGTTTACCGATGCAGTATTCCTACGGGCTATCTCTGATTAACTCCCATTTATGGGTCGGCGGAACCAGCGTTCTAACCCCCCACTCCTTCATCAGGCCAGAGTTTTGGCAAGAATTCAACACCCATCAATGCACCTCCTTTGCCGGTGTGCCCTACATGTACGAGACCCTGGCGCGACTCAAGTTTGACCCGGCCCAACATCCTACCCTATCAACCCTGACCCAGGCCGGGGGCGGGTTGCGCCCAGACCTGATTCAACGGTTTCATCAACAGGCGACCGGGGCAGGCTGTCGCTTCTTTGTCATGTATGGTCAAACAGAAGCCACCGCTCGCATTGCCTACGTTCCACCGGAACAATTGGAGGACAAAATTGGCTCCATCGGCATCCCGATTCCCCTTGGCCACCTGGAACTGGCTCCTGTAGAACCGGGCAGTCCCCTGCAAGAGTTAGTTTATCGAGGCCGCAATGTCATGATGGGCTATGCAGAGACTCCGGCCTGCCTTGCCCTGGGCGATGGGTTAAAGGGCACTCTTCGTACAGGAGACCTGGCCCAGGTTGATGCCGATGGTTTCTTTCATCTGGTAGGTCGCCTCAAACGAATTGCCAAACTATTTGGCCAGCGCATTAACCTGCAGGATGTCGAGCAAGAACTGGAAAAGGCTTTCCCCCTACGAGTGGCCGCCGTGGATGGGGGAAAAAAACTCAACCTGTTTGCAGAATGGTTGGAACCTGGTTTTTCAGACACCGCTATTTTGCTCAGCCACACGGCCCGATTTTTGCAGGTGCCTCCCAGTGCAATTAATATCGAATTGCTAGAGACCTTACCCGCAACAGCTTCCGGCAAAAAAGACTATCAAGCATTGCAAAATTAAAGCAAAATTTCTATGGTTACCGCAACGTTGAACCCGTCGCTTGCTGCTGCCTTCGACCGGGCGCCCTACAGCCTGCAGCAAGCTGAGAAGCATGAGTTTCTTATGCCGCAGTTGGCAACTCTGACGCACCACCACTATGAACAATGCCCCCTTTACCGAAATATTGTAGATCGGGCATTTGGCGGATTGAGTTGCTGCAATTTATCTCGCTTAGAAGACTTGCCGTTCCTTCCCGTTTCCCTATTTAAAACCCATACCCTAAAGAGCATTGCCGATGCTGAAGTGTTCAAGACCCTGACCTCTAGCGGCACCACCGGGCAATCGGTCAGTCGCATCTATTTAGACCGCCAGACCGCTCAACGTCAGGCAAAGGCTTTGTTAAAGATTATGCAGCATTGCCTGGGCAAAAAACGCCTGCCAATGATCATTCTTGATCATCCCGATGTGGTGCGATATCGTGCTTCCTATTCAGCCCGAGGGGCAGGAGTTCTAGGGATGAGTCAGTTTGGCCATCGCCCTTTCTATGCCCTCCGCGACGATATGTCTTTAGATATTGAAGGGGTTTTAGGCTACCTGGATCGTTACGATACCGACTCTCCGATTTTTTTGTTCGGTTTTACATTTATGGTCTGGCAGTATTTTATCCTCGCCCTTGAGCATCATAACCAAACCCTTCATCTGCCCAACGCCATTTTAATTCACAGCGGGGGATGGAAGAAATTACAGGATATTGCCGTTGATCCAGCCACGTTTCGTAGCAGAGTTGAGCAGGTTACAGGAATTCGCCAATGCCTGAATTTCTATGGCATGGTAGAGCAGGTCGGCAGCATTTTTCTTGAGAATTCGCTTCATTATCTGCACAGTCCTATCTATGCCGATGTTCTGATTCGAGATCCCCATACTTTAAACGTACTCCCTGATGGAGAGCCCGGCTTAATTCAAGTGGTCAGTGCCCTACCGTTGAGCTATCCGGGTCACTCTCTGCTCACCGAAGATATTGGCATCGTGAGAGGGGTTGACCATCCCGACCTGACGATGCAGGGACGATATTTTGAAGTTTTGGGACGGGTACCTAAATCAGACTTAAGAGGCTGTAGCGACACTTTTCAATCGTCTCAAGGTTAGAGTCATGCAACTAAAAACCGAGCAATTTTCCAGGCAAGTTTCTGGGATGCAGCCTACCTTTAAGGTTACGGTCCTGGCACCTCAAAATGAGCCTAATTTTGATGATTTCTTAACCCGAACGAATCGGGCCGACTATGTTGAACCTTTTTCTCGGGAACTGATAACAACGCTGGGTGAACTATCTCAGACCATTCTATCCAATCCAGTTCTTAAAGAAGATGGTGCCAGTGTAGCCCTGGCTTACTGGCTCAGACCGGCTAATCTTAAACGACTGCAGCAGACCTTCGCAACCCGTCTTCAGTCAGAACGTGACATTATTTATGTACCCGTAGGGCAGGTTTTCCACATCGCCCCCTCCAATGTAGATACCTTATTTATTTACTCCTGGGCTCTGTCATTTCTATGTGGGAACATAAATGTTGTTCGCATCTCCGAGAAACAGTCAGAAATTGTTGCCCAGCTACTGGATTGCTTGAACGCCTTGATGGGGAATAATCTAGCTCTCTGTTGCAGGAATCGTTTTGTTACCTATCCCCATAGTCAAGAAATTACGGCCCGGATCTCATCCTGGTGCAACCATCGGGTGATATGGGGAGGTAATGACACGGTAGAGAAATTAAGACCGGTGGCTTTGAACCCCCATGCCAGCGAACGAGTTTTTAGTAGCAAGTTTTCTTATTCCGTCTTATCAACCATTGCTGTAGATTTGCTTAATGATGAAAGGCTCGATCAGCTCACAAGTCGTTTTTTCAACGATCTGTTCTGGTTTGATCAAATGGCCTGCTCTTCGCCACAAATTATCTACTGGTTAGGACATTCAGAGCTATCTATGTCTACCGTTAAACGATTCAATCAGGCCCTAGCCCGAGAGGTGAAGAAACGGGCCTATCAGGCCACCGTTTCTAATGCTGTGGGACGATTGAATCACGCTTTTCGCCGTGCTGCCGACGAAATCGCTGAGGTTGATTTTCGGCAGATTGGATTTATTAGTCTCTTCTATAGTGAAGCTACTGACCCCGATCGAGATATTTGTGGGGGCGGACTACTGCGCCACATTCCCATCAGCACAATCGACAAGGTTGCCGATTTTTCAGACCGGGGAGATCAAACCATCAGCTATTTTGGGCTGACCACAGAAGAGCGGATTCATCTGGCTTACCAGGCCGGAGCCAGAGGTGTAGACCGAATTGTACCGATTGGCCAGGCCCTAGATTTTAATCCAATTTGGGATGGCTATGACCTAATGGATGACTTTATCAGGCGCGTTTCGGTTCAGATTTAGTGCTTTTATATTATGTCGATGAAAGAACGAATTTTTCTCTCCCCACCCCATATGAGCGGTCTTGAACTCAGCCATATTCAAGCGGCCTTTGATAGTAACTGGATAGCGCCAGTGGGGCCACATATAGAGGCTTTTGAATCAGAATTTTGTCAGATTGTCGGCTCGAAATATAGTGCAGCTGTCAGTTCGGGCACTGCGGCACTGCATCTGGCTCTGAGACTGGTGGGCATTCAACCCGGGGATGAAGTGGTTTGCTCAACCTTAACCTTTATTGCCTCGGCAAGCCCTATTTGCTACCTGGGGGCTAAACCCATTTTTATTGACAGCGATCGCACCTCCTGGAATCTGGACCCCACCCTGCTCAAGGCCTTCCTCGACCAGCGTGCTCGCCTCGGAAATCTGCCCAAGGCCGTCATCCTGGTTCATCTCTATGGCCAGAGTGCAGATATTGAGCCCATGCTGGAGGCCTGCAGAAAGTACGATATTCCGCTCATTGAAGACGCTGCCGAGGCCCTGGGAGCCACCTACCAGGGCAAATCCCCCGGAACATTTGGCCGGGTGGGAATTTTTTCGTTTAACGGTAACAAAATCATTACCACCTCCGGCGGCGGCATGCTGGTCTCCGATGATGCTGAACTGGTAGCTAAGGCGAAGTTTCTAGCCACCCAGGCGCGAGATACCGCTCCCCATTATCAGCATTCTGAGATTGGCTTTAACTATCGCCTCAGCAACATTTTAGCCGGTATTGGTCGGGGACAACTGCAGGTACTGCAGGATCGGGTCAAGGCCAGACGCCGAAACTTTGAGGTGTATTATCAGGCCCTGGGCCATCTACCCGGTATTGAATTCATGCCCGAGGCTGATTTTGGCCAATCCAGTCGCTGGTTAACCTGTTTGACCATCGACCCTGAAAAATTCGGAGCGGATCGGGAACAGATTCGAGTCGCCCTCGCCCAGGACAATATTGAAGCTCGCCCGGTTTGGAAGCCGCTGCATCTGCAGCCGGTATTTAAAGACTGTCAGGTGATCGGTGGAGCCATTGCAGAAGACCTGTTTCAGCAGGGACTGTGTTTACCCTCAGGCTCCAACTTAACGAACGAAGGGCGAGATCGAGTCATTAAGCAGATTAAGAGCTGCTTTTCCCCGACTATTAGAGCCGCATAACGGATTGGGATAAGAAATGCAGGATGAAGGTCACTGAATTCAGCTGAAATCAACCCCTGCAAATTGCGGAAAGCCTTGATCTGCCGTAGGGTAGGCATTGCCCACCAGCTGTCAGTGACATTCAAATGTAGGCTAGCCGTCCTGGTTGTCCAAAGGCGGGCAGGATGCCTGCTCCACAAGAGTTGGATATTATTCGATGCTCATTCCCAGTCGCAGTTTGCCGTTGTGCGACCGTTAAACCGTTCCCCTGTAAATCCAAAAATCAGCCAGGTGAACGATCTGAGAGTATCGCGAACCACCTTTATCCAGGACTCTTGTGCTTCCTGATCGGTCAGTGGATGGGCAGGTTGGGCAATGGGAGTTGTGATAATGCCCTGGCTGCCGAATACGATGGTCGCAATGGCCCTTGCCCTGACCATGTGGCCGGATGACGTTACCAGGTAAACATGCCGGATGTTGTGGTCACTATAGTACTGAACTAACCCGGTAAAGTGAGTGACGGTATCCGTTGCATTGATGTCATAAAACACTCTGTCAGGATCAATATGTAGCTTTGATTGGGCTTCATATACCGCCAGCCGCTGGCTGCAGTACCCTGAAATCCAGACAGGCAGGTCAGAATAGTTTTTTGCAAAAGCCAGCCCAAATTCTATGCGGGGATCGGTCCCATCCAAAATCAGAATCCCCTGGGGATAGGGCTGCTGGCGTTCAGTCCGATCCATTCGAAGTTTAATGGTTCCAGCCAGACTGCCCAGTCCGACGGTTAAAAAGAGGCTAGCCAAAATTATTCCCCTCAGGTTTCTGGCTGGGCCTTTATTGCGGCTTCTGAGATCTGCCATAAATGGATTCTAAAAATTCCTTCCGGTGCATCCCTTTGCGGAAAGCAGCTGGGCCATGTCTCAATGGTGTTTAACTATGCCGCAAGTCTTTGATGCCCTTATAGCTGTTCATGCGGGCTGACTTTCGGGTAAATTCTCCCACGGAGGGATTCCCCTCGGGGTGAATGACCCCTGTTACCTGGTGCCAGAGCGCGGAGGGGGCCGGGCTAATTTCATAGTTATCCCGCTGGTGACTGGCGTTTTGCTGCCCACGGTGGCGCACATGGTACCAGCTGGTTTCCTGACATTCTCTGCACCAGAAGGCTTCGAGCCATTCTCCTAAAATGGGCACCGTTGTGTGGGTTTGAATTAACGTCACGGCCTTATGATTTGAGATACCCCGTTGCTTCAGGTGTTCAGGTCGGTCTGCGTAGATGCGGTATTTGCGGCTGGCGCTATCCAGATAGCAGCCATGAATGGGGCAGTAAATAGCTCGACGTTTCGAGCGGTTGCGGTTGCGATCACAGCGTCTAGTCATCGTACTCCAAAGAATTCATCTAGTTCCAGGGCCCTATGGATTGCCGTCACCCCTGTTCTGAGTAGGGCTGACGGCTACCTTTGCTCCCTATCGGAAACGGGTCTGGGTGGAGGTAATTTCTATCTCCATTTGCCCATTATCATCCTGGTCAGGATCAATAATCACTTCATCAAAAAATTCCTCAGACAGGTAATACCCGTAGGGTTCGAAATCGGAGAGCACCCCATTTACCACCAGCCCCAGCACCGTTTGCTGCGATTGCTGTAGCAGCGATTTGGCGTAGATTGCACTTTGGCGATTGGCAATGCCAGGACGGACAACCAGGAGCAACCCATCTGCCATCTTGCCCAGAATGGGGGCACTGGCACCACCGCTGAGGGTTGGTGTATCCAAGATGACGAAGTCGTATTGCTCCTTAAACTCCTGCAGCATGTTTGTCATCCGGTGGGAATCTAGCAGAGCCGCTGGATTCGGAGGCTTCACCCCAGCCCACAGGACCGTTAAATTCGGCATAACCTCCGTTAGCACCTCAGCCAGATCCGCTTCGCCTACCAACACATCACTCAAGCCCTGACGGCTCGTACCGTTCCAGATCCAATGTTGAATGGGATGGTGCAAATCTGCATCAATCAACAGCACCCGCTGCCCGGTTTGCGCCATGGCGGTTGCCAGATTGCTGGCTACGGTTGATTTTCCCTCAGAGGGCAGGGAGCTGGTAATGCCTATCACCTGGGGGGGATTGTCAGAGTTCAGGTATTTTAGATTGCTGCGCAGCATGTGGTAAGCCTCTCTGGCTAAAGAAGCAGACTCATCCTGCACCACCAGACAAGGAATGAGGCGTTCGTCTGAGTCTCTACGCCGGATGGGCTGCAGAGTTTTGCCAAAGGTGGGAATAATTCCCAGCACAGGATAGCGGAAGGTGTTTTTCACATCTTCCACGGTTCTGATGGACTGGTCGCGAGATTCAAGGAGCAGTGCTGCCGCCACCGCCAACAAAATCCCCAACATTGAACCCGCCACAAGATTGAGCATTTTGTTTGGTGCTATGGGCTTATCCAGGGCAAGAGCGGGTTGTATCACTCTGACATTGCCAATATTTTGGTTTTCTGCCACTCGAACTTCTTGCAATCTTTCTAAAAGTTGGGAATAGGTGGTCTGGGCAGCTGCTAAACGGCGTTCCAGTTCTCGTTGTTCCTGCTGCAGTCGAGGCAAAATCTGTGCCCTCTGTTGATGGTTCGCCTCCGCCTGCAGCAACACATTGGCCTGTTCGTTCAGGCCGTCCAGCCTGGAATTCAGACGAATATAGTCCGTTACCAGGGCGGCTTCCACTTCGCCCATTTGCAGATTTAACCGGTCGGCAGTGAGGCCAGGGGAAATCCTTCTAATCCGCTGGTTCAGCACCTCCTGAAGATGTTCCCGTTGCCTTTCAAGATCAATAATGCGCGGATGCTGATCGTGAAAGCGAACCCGTTCTGCGGCTAAAGTCGTTTCAACTTGCTGATATTCAGTCAATACCTGCTGTACTCCGGCTGATTGACTCAAAGCAGTGGCCACCAGGGCAGTTTGAGGATCCCGTCCGAGTCGCGCCTGGAGCGTTGAAAACTGAGCCTCTGCGTCGGCTAACTGAGAACTCAAATCGGTGATTTGGGTCTGAAGTATTCCCAGTGCTTCGACGGTAGCAGTCGTTTCCTCTGTTAAATCAATGACTTGATTTTTTTCTTTAAAGTCCCTGAGAGTAGTTTCCGCTTCTAACACTCGGGCCTCAGCGGCAGGAATTTGCTGTTCGATAAAGGTTCTGGCGGCTGCCGTCTCTGCCCGATTGGCCAGCAAATTTTGATCTAAATAATTTTTCATCAAAGTATCCACAACGTTCTCTGCTTCTATAGGAGACTGAGAACGATAGACAATTCTTAAGATATCTGTCCCCCGATCATTTTCAAGGTGAAGGTTCTCGATAAATTTTTCGTAATCCAGAAGGTTTCCTTTAGGGTCTCGTGGATTTGAGGCGGCGATAGTGGCCTCAATAATTGGAGCCGACTTAATCACACTACTTTCCGTATTAATCGGATTTTCTTCACTAACCAGAGTGCTAAGCTGGCCAAATTCATCCCCAAGTCCGGTAAGTGCCGAAGTGGTGTCCCGACCTTTAAAACGCATAATGCCTTCAGCTTGATACACCGGAGCACGGATAAACCCTATTGATACCACCGCTGCTGTAGTACCAGCAAAAATTAGAGTAGTCGGCAACCAGTTGCGCCTCAGAGATTGCCAAACTTGTCCGAGACCGAGCTCTGAATTTTCAACTATTGAAATTTTTTCATCTCGAGACATTCCTGCTCGGGAAACTATCATCGTAGAATCCTCAAAAACCATCAGTAATATCAGACAGTAAAGAAAAGGGCAGTAAAACTGTCCCCAGGGCACCAAAAATTCCGCTGACTGCATCGGCGAAACTCGCACTTCCTGATTGTCGAACTACAATTACATCGTTGTTCCTTAAAGCCGGATTGGTTTCTTCATTAATGCCTTGACTCAAAGCAATCGGCACTACCCGTTGAGCCACTGTGCCATCAGGGTTAAGGCGTATGAGTTCTACTTCATTGCGTTTAGCCCGGGCAGGATCAAACCCACCTGCAGTTAACAAGGCCTGGTTCAGTGGAGTATTTGGCGGTACCTCAACGATCCCAGGGCTAGCGACTTCCCCGACAACACTGACCCGGATATTCTCAGGAGAGAAATTGGCTTCGGCCAGGCGAGTCAGTTCTTGCGGAGTGAGCGCCGTTGCAGTTGGAATGTAAATAGCATCCCCATGCCGCAGGGAAATATCGTGACTAATACTGCCAGAATTTAGAATTTCCCAAAAATCAAGGGTTACTGTTTGAGAATTACCATTCTGGCCCAGCCGACGAATTTCTATGGAACGAATATCAGCCTGTTCTGTAATTCCCCCGGCTAGCTGAACAGCCTCAACCACCGTCGGCCATTCAATAATACTCTCTGAATCACTATCAACCAGATTAATATCGTAAGCCCCTGGCCTATTTACCTCTCCAGAAACACCAATGCTAATAGGACGCGGGACAATGAGATCAACGGTAACAATGGGTGTCCTCAAATATGAGCCATATACTGCCGCAAGAAGATCTACCGCATCGTCTATTGTCAGCCCTTCAACTTGAACTTTACCCACAATGGGAAGATTCAATGTCCCATCTACCAAGACTCGTTTTTCTCCGTTGTACTCAGGTACATTAAAGAATTCAATGGAGACCTGGTCACCGGGTCCAAGGATATACCCTGACGAAATTTCCTCAGATCTAAACTCTCTTATTGTTGCCCAATTGCTGGAGGGGGCTTCAGGAGCCGAAACTCCTGGATTTGAAGCAGTACTATCGTAAAACTGGCCCTGAGCCTGTTGTGCTAAAACGGGCAACCCAGCATAGGAAAACCATAATCCTATAGCTGCTGAGGCGGTGATGTTTCGAATAATCATATCAGCTTAGATAAAGTAATCTGAAGATTGACCAGGAGCTTGCGATCTCTTAGCTTCAGTCCATCATTGCAGACCACTGCGGTGCCCAAAAATGCCAAAAAGGCAGAGTTTACCAAATTTAAATGAATGGAGAACGTTAGACACCAAATTTCGAAAAACCGTTTTCCTCACAAAAACCTTACGGCTTCATCAGATCATGAGGCTATTTGGATCTTATCCAAGTCCAGAAGTCGAGTTTTACAGCGGTCCTCAGTTCAATGAGGTACAACCTTGATGAGCTGAGAATCCTCCGGGTTCCTGGATACTTAAGTTTCAACCTTTCCCCCCTGATTCAGGGGGGCAGGGGGGATTTTTGAGGTGTATTTCATTCGAGTGAAATTCGCTATACCTTAGGAATGGGGATTTTATAACATCCAATTTTTGTAGGGCAGGCATCCTGCCTGCTCTTGGACCGCCGAGACGGCTTCCCACGTGATTGAATCCCCATTCCTTAGAGGAAGCTATAGATTTCCTGGGAGCGGGATTTAGGGTGAGGGCTAAGTAGATATTTTTTTTCATGGATGACTCTAAGGCAAAACTTTACTTCTGGACTTGGACAAGGTTTAAAGCTGGTTTGAGCAAACTGCATGAAGTATATATATCGTTAGGTATAGCCCCTATCCCCCCTATAGATTGAAGGAAGAGAATACTCTTAAACATAAACTGGTAAGCAGGCTTTCATCGCGATAGCTGATTCACGCCTGTGTCGTTTTTTGCGATCAGCGATATTAGCAAATTAGTTGTTTTTAAAATCAGCAAATTTAATCTGTTGGGCTGACGCTATGGCGGTTTGAAAGCATAAAAGTTAGCTGGAGAATTGGCTATGTTTCGGTCAAATCAACATGTAAATTCATTGCGCAAGGGGGCAATTGCCCTCTTCTTAGCTGGCACCGCAGCGGTATCGGCTTGTGCCTATGACCAGCAAGCGGTAGAAGAACCGGTAGCAGACCCCGATGTCGCTGTTGAAGAACCCGCCGAGGTTGCAGAAGCCTACAACGTTCAGCTGGGTGATCTAACCGGTAACGTTGAAGACTACCTGGGACAAACCGTTTCAGTGCGGGGTGAGGCTGAAGTAGCCGTAGATGAAACGTCTTTCTTGCTTCAGGATGATGCACTGTTTGGTGGTCAGGAAGTGATTGTTTTCAATGCCACCGGCAGCCCCTTCCTCTTACCGACTGCCGATGAACCCACCGAAGATATTCAGGTGACGGGCGAAGTGCGCCAGCTGGTAATTGCCGATCTGGAGCGGGAGTATAACCTGGATTTAGATCCGGAACTCTATGTTGACTACGAAGATCGACCTGCCCTCATTGCAGAATCGATGGCTTTCTCTCCCGACCCGGAAGAAATTACCGAAGAGCCTGAGCAGTACTATGGGCAGCCCATTGCAGTTTCTGGCGAGGTCGGAGATCTGCTCTCAGATAACACATTCCAGCTGCAGGAAGAAGGCTGGTTTGGAGGGGATGAAGTGCTCGTAATCGGAGTTTCCCCGGTTGCTGGTCTGAATGAAGCGGAAGAAGTTGTTATCACCGGTACTCTGCGGCCTTTCGTGGCGGCAGAATTTGAGGAAGAGTACAACCTCACCTGGGATTTAGACCTGCAGGAGCAGCTTGAAGCAGAATATACCGAGCAGCCAGTGCTGGTGGCTAATGAAGTGTATCCCAGCGCTCAGTAAGCCTGACAATTCAGCTGGGGCAGAGGGGAATGTCCATGTACCACTTTCCCCAGCTAAGCCTAACGTCAAGGTTGACGATCTCGGCAGAAGGCTGTCGGTCAATTATTTTTCCTTTACCCATGTATAGCGGGCAGGCTCAAACTGCAAATGCTGCTTAAAGTCGTGCAGCGCCCTAAAGAGTTCTTCCAGGTAAGGCGTCCCTTCCTTCCAGAGCTTACGCTCTATGGTGCCGACAACCAGGTAGTCCTCCCAGACAAAATCTGGGAAGTACTGCGATCGCAATTGCTCCAGCAGCTTCTCCAATTCATCCTGATGGGCAATCAGGATGTCGCAGTCAGGGCAGTAACGGCAGGTTTTGTTGATGCTTACGGCCTTTACCGGCCTCATCAAAACTAGCAGCGGCTTTTTGCGTAGTTTGGTTGGGCGATCGCACTTTGGGCAACGGGTAAACCGAGCATCGGTATAAGGGTTCAGAAAAAATTTGTGCTGGGGCGGAAGTTTGCCCAGGCGCTTGGGTTTCTCGCTACGTTTGCTGGCCATAGAAAAGCCCTTAATCTCTAGATCTTTAGAGTAAAGGATAATTCCTCACTTCAGCGGCTTCCACCATCGCAGCAGCAGGGCAAACCCAATCACCGGCAGCCCTGCCCCCAGGCATATCAGCCCCTGGGTCAAGCTCAGGGGAACCGTGTTGAACAGGTTATTGAAAACGCCTAGCTGACTGAACAGAATTTGCAGCGTTACCACACAGGCAATGCCGATGGCGGGAGCATAGGCCAGAACCTCATCCTTGCCCCGTACCTTGGCCCAGAGGGAGGGGATGAACCGACTGATGCAGAGCAGGTAAAAAATCTCTGCCGCCACCAGGGTGTGTACCGCCATGGTGCGGGCCAGGGCAGGTTCTTCGGTACGCCCCTGCATCCACTCAAACATGCCGAAGGTAACCGCCCAGTTAACCAAAGAAATGATGCCAATGCGCCAGAGAATATCCCCTGTCAGCAACGGCTGGTTGGGGGGCCGGGGCGGGGTTTGCATCACCCCAGCCGGTTTGGGTTCAAAGGCCAGGGGAACGGAGAGGGAACTGGAGCTGACCATATTCACCCAGAGAATTTGCAGCGGCAGGATGGGCAGTGCTGCACCCATCAGTACTGCGGCAAGGATGGTCAGCAGTTCGCCGCCGTTAACCGGCAGCAAAAAAGCAACGACCTTCTTCAGGTTCAGATAAACGGTGCGCCCCTCTTCCACCGCCGCTTCAATGGAGGCAAAGTTGTCGTCGGTGAGGATAATCTCTGACGCTTCTTTGGCCACTTCCGTACCCATTTCCCCCATGGCGATGCCAATGTCGGCCTGCGTCAGGGCGGGGGCATCGTTCACTCCATCGCCGGTCATGGCGACGACGTGGCCCCTGGCCTGGAGGGCTTTAATCAGCCGCAGCTTTTGCTCGGGGGCAACGCGGGCAAAGACTGCCGTATCTTCGACGGCATTTCTCAGGGCTTCGTCGTCCCGGTCGCTGAGATCTTTGCCGGAGAGGGCAGGAGCGTGGTCCTCCTGGCTCAGGTGCATCATGGCGGCAATGGCGCTGGCCGTCACCCGATGGTCTCCCGTCACCATCTTTACCTGAATGCCTGCCCGCTGACAGGCATCCACCGCGCGAATCGCTTCTTCGCGGGGCGGGTCAATCATCCCCTGCAGGCCCAAAAGGGTCAGGCCCGACTCGACATCCTGCCGCTCCAGACGGTCAGAACCCGCTGACTTCTGGGCAAAGGCCAGCACCCGTAGCCCTTTTTCCCCAAAGGATTCGGCAATCTGCTCGATTTCGCCACGGTTCAGGTCAGTGGATTCTCCCTGGGCATTCCGGGCCTGGTCGCATCGGCTCAAAATCGCTTCCGCCGAACCTTTGACGTAAATGATTTGCCCCTGCTCGCCCTGGTGGAGGGTGGCCATATACTGATGTTCTGATTCAAAGGGAATCACATCCTGCCGGGGCTGCTTTTCTTCCAGGTCTTCCCGCCGCAGTCCGGCTTTATGACCGACCACAATCAAAGCGCCCTCGGTGGGGTCGCCGTCGATGGTGGGCTGTCCGTCTTCCTCGGTCAGGGACGAGTCATTGCAGAGTACGCCGCATTGCAAACAGTCCCGCAGAGCTGGTGTTTGGTCCAGTTCTATAGGCTGGTCGTCCTGCAAAATCTCTCCCTCGGTGCTGTAGCCGGTGCCGCTAACGCTGTAGCGCTGTCCTCCGGCGTAGATCTGCTCCACCGTCATCTGGTTTTCCGTCAGAGTACCGGTCTTGTCAGAGCAGATCACCGTGGCACTACCCAGGGTTTCCACCGCTGGCAGCTTGCGAATGATGGCGTGGCGGTCGGCCATGCGGGCAACGCCAATGGCCAGAATCACCGTCACCAGGGGCGGCAGTGCTTCCGGAATGCCGCTCACCGCTATGGCTACCGAGGTTTGAAACATCTCAATCCACGATTCCCCTCGCCCCAACCCAACGACAAAAGCGAGGGCCGCCAGCCCCAGAATAACGTAGAGCAGCCGCCAGCTAAACCGCTCGATTTTGCGGGTCAGGGGGGTAGTGAGGTTGGTGCTCTGCTCCACCATCTCGGAAATTTGCCCGGTTTCGGTGGCTTCTCCAATGGCCACCACCAGTCCCCTTCCCTGGCCGGAGGTGGCGATGGTACTCGCAAAAGCCAGGTTGGTGCGGTCGGCCAGTTGGATATCGGCATCCAGGGGTTGGGTGCTCTTGTCCACCGGCACCGACTCGCCGGTCAGGGCAGACTCATCAATGTGCAGGTTTTTCGCCTCAATCAGCCGCAGGTCGGCAGGCACTTTGTCCCCCGCTTCCAGGCGCACCAGATCCCCCGGCACCAGCTGGTCGGCAGGCAGCTGCTGTTGCTTACCCTCGCGAATCACCGTGGCTTCTGTAACGATGGACTCGGCCAGGGCTGCCATGGCATGTTCCGCCTTGGCCTCCTGAATGTAGCCAACGATGGCGTTAATCAGCACCACGGCAAAAATTACTCCGGCATCAATCCAGTCCTGTAGCAGCAGCGTAACTGCTCCGGCAATCAGCAGAATGTAGAGCAAGGGCTGGTTGAACTGCTGCAAAAACCGCATCCAGGGGCTGGTGCCGGTGTCGGAGGTGAGCTGGTTGGGGCCAAATTCTTCCTGGCGCTGGCTGACCTCCTCAGCGGTCAGACCGGCATCAGGGTCGCTGCGCAAATGTTCAGCCGTCTCCTGCTTAGACAGGTGATGCCAGGTTTGGTCGAGAGCTTCAGCGTAAATAGATCCTGCCATAGAAAATTCAACTTAATCTGGACGGAAGTACTTTCTTGTTTAGGTAGTTCTGTAGTGTCATCTTAAAGGAGGATAAGCATGAGCAACGATAGGCCTTTAGAATGAACTGAAAAGGAGGGTAGGGGGCATCTGTAAGGTGTACTTCATTAAAATGAGATTCGCTGTAAATTCCACGCTTCTCCAGACAACTGCCGTGCGGTCATTGCATGCCGTCCAGCTTTAAGGAGTAGACAATGAGCCAATTCAGCCGCACCTGGTGGGGACAAAAATTCATCGAAACCATGGAGAACCTGACCGACTCCGGTCGCCTCAGTCGGGGACGTTCCTATGCCAGGGGCAAGAAGGTCAAAAGCTTCGGCATCAAAGACGGCATTATTTCTGCCCAGGTGCGTGGGTCGGTGAACCCCTACTTTGGAGTGTACGAAGAACCTCTCTACATCACCACCATTGAGTTTCAGCCTATCAGTGCAGCCCAATGGTCAGCCGCCATTGCCCTGATTGCCTCCAAAGCCAGTCTGATTTCCCGACTGCTGCTGAACGAAATTCCCGCTGACATCGAAGATACCTTCAAGCAGCTTAACCTCAACCTGCTGCCCGGTAGCCGCAAAGACTTCAGAGCCACCTGCACTTGCCCGGACTGGGGTAACCCCTGCAAACATATTGCCGGGGTCTACTATTTGGTGGCCGCCGAGTTAGATCAAAATCCCTTTTTGCTGTTTGAGTTGCGGGGGTTGTCTAAAGACAACCTGATGAAAGAGTTGGCCAAGTCGCCTTTGGGGCAGGCTTTATCGGCAGAACTGCAGCTGCAAAAGCAGGCACCTCAGCCGGTAGAGTCTTACCACCCTGCCCTCAGAACTAGCGGACTTGAAGCCTGTGAGAACTTACGGGAATTTTGGCACGGCACAAAGCGCTTGCCCCAAACGATGGAGCCACTGCCCCAGATCCCGGTTGCGGGGATTCCGGTGAAAAAGCAGGGAGACTTTCCAGCGTTTTGGAATCGAGATAATTCGTTTATTGAAGCGATGGAAACCCTATACCAGCAGGTTAAAACTAAGGGGCAACTGTAAGGACGCTATGGTCGTGGATAGCAGATTTATGCATATTGGCATGCAGCACCCTACTCGCCAGGGCAGCGGCTGGTGAGGCTGGCTTTGGGCAAAGGAATGGGAATTCAATTACGTGGGATAGCCGTCCCGGCGGTCCAAGAGCAGGCAGGATGCCTGCCCTACAAGAATTGGATGTTATAAAATCCTCATTCCAAAGGCTTTATTCTGGAGTCAGCACCGTCAGGGATTTTGGATAACACTCCACCGTCAGGGGAGTCTCCCCAGCTGGTTCTCCGTCGATGAAAATTTTCTGCGGGGGGTGGGTGTCAACCGTTACTTTTCGGGCTCTACAAGCCTTTACCGTGTCTGCCTGGGCGCTGCGTTCCAGTAGGGCAGACAAAAATAGATTTGCAGCAGACGTTAAAAAACCCCACTGATGGTCTGAGGTAACCAGGGTAATGCTCAGGTCGCCATCATCGGGCTCGACCTCGGCTGGTCCCTGGGCCAGCACCATACCGACCGTGGCTGAGTTGGCGATGGTCACCGCCGTTGCAGATTCTTGCCAGGATTGCTCCGGTGTTTGCAGCTGCACCTCAAATTTCTGAATATCACGGAGTTCCTTCAAACTATTCGTGATGATGGCGAGCTTACCCAGGCGAGATTTTTCAGCCCGATCCATTCGGGTCAGTAGGTTTGCTTCGAAGCCAATACAGGCCACCAGCAGCATAACCTGCCCGTTGCAATCAGCGGTATCTATCTTTTTGCGATGTCCTGCTTTAATCACCTTGCAGGCTCCGTAAATATTTCCAGGGATGCCAAGGTCGGTAGCAAAGCCATTGGCGGTGCCCGATGGAATAATCCCCAAACACTTGTCGGTGCCCAGTAGGGCGGTTGCTACCCCGGTTACGGTGCCATCTCCCCCGGCTGCGATGACAACATCTGCTCCATCAGCAATGGCCTGCTGGGCCAGGGTTTGGGCATCAACATCGGGCTTTGTCAGGTGCACTTTGAGATGAGGTAAATCTTCTAAGGCGGTCTCAAGCTCAGTTAAAGACTGACCGGGTTCATCGGGGCCAGAAACGGGGTTAAAAATCACATGGTAAGACAGGGTCTCAGCTGGGGGAATAGACTCAGTTGTCATAGTTGATCGGCACGCAAAGAACTCCCTTACCGCTACGAACTATGGCCAAAACGCTGGCGGTAAAAGTGGTTCATTCAGCCTATGGGACTGCAGCAGGGCCGTCTTCTGTCATCAGAAAGACTTGATATATCCCCTATCCACGTCCAGAAGTGGAGCTTTGCGGGTAAGACAGCTACGGTATTGGAACTGGACTGGCCATGGCCTCTGTCGGAGCCATACCCTCAGCGTAGATACAGCCGATTCAACGTCTGTAACCGATGGCTGAGGTCATCCGTCAGCACTGCAGAATCGGGGTATCGCCAGCGCCAATTGCCATAGGGGGTGCTGGGGTCATTCATACGAGCGTTGTTGTCGAGGCCCAAAATATCTTGAAGTTGCACAATCGCCAGGTCGGCCACCGAACTGTAGGCCAATCGAATCAGCATCCAGTTCACTTCGGTAACGTGCTTGGCAGACTTTACCCCTAAATATTCTCCCAGAAACTGCTTTTCTTGGGCGCTGGCACGATGCCACCAGCCGATAGCGGTGTCGTTGTCGTGGGTGCCCACATACACGGCGCAGTTGTGAACGTAGTTGTGGGGTAGGTATGGGTTTTTGGCATCTTCCGCAAAGGCAAAGAGCAGAATGCGCATCCCCGGAAACTGAAATTTGTCCCGCAGGGCTTCTACTTCGGGGGTGATGATGCCCAGGTCTTCGGCCAGCACCGGCAGGCTGCCAAGTCGCCGCCCCAGGGTTTCGAAAAAAGTTTCCCCTGGCGCTTTAATCCATTCGCCGTTGATGGCGCTTTCTTCCCCGGCAGGTACCTGCCAGTAGGCTTCGAACCCGCGAAAATGGTCGATGCGCACAATGTCTACATATTCCAGGGTGGCCTTAAAGCGCTTAATCCACCAGTCAAAGTCGGTACTTTGCAAATAGTCCCAGTCGTAAACGGGGTTACCCCACAGCTGGCCGGTGGCGCTGAAGTAATCAGGCGGTACCCCGGCAATGTAGGTCGGCCTGAGAGTTTCGGGGTCTAGCTTAAAGCACTTAGGACTGGCCCACACGTCGGCACTGTTGTAGCAAACATAGATGGAAATATCGCCGACGATCTGAATACCTTTCTGGTTGGCGTAGCTGCGCAGGGCTTTCCACTGCTCAAAAAACTTGAACTGCACAAAGCGATGGTACTGAATGGCCTCTTGCAGTTCTTCTTGCTTAGCTTTCAGCGCCTCGGGTTGCCGGTGGACTAGGGCCTCATCCCACTCGCTCCACTCTTTGCCGTCGTTGGCCTCTAGCAGGGCCATAAACAGCACGTAATCCTGCAGCCAGTAAGCCTGCTCCTGGCAGAACTGCTCGAAAGACTGATCGGGTTGAAACTGCTGATAAGCCTGTCGCAGATACCGGGTCTTATGGGTAATCACCCGGTCGAAATCAACCTGGTCGGGGCGTTTCTGGTTTTCTAAAGGCTCCAGCTGGTTTACATTCAGTAGGCCTTCTGCTGCTAATTTTTCCAGACTCAGCAGCAGGGGGTTGCCGGCGAATGCACTGAAATTCATGGTGTAGGGAGAATGCTCGTACCCCGTTGGCCCCAGGGGCAGCACCTGCCAGATTTTTTGCCCGCTGCGCTCTAAAAAGTCGATGAATTCATAGGCCGACTGCCCCAAATCGCCAATGCCAAACTGGCCGGGCAAACTGGTGGGATGTAAAACGACTCCACTTGAGCGTTGAAAAGGCATGATGTATCCCTGAACCACTTAAATAAGATAAAACCCAGTTAAAGAGAAATTCAAACCCCGCAGGATAGATTTTTGGAGGATGAAATTTGCGGGATAGTCGTTCTGCCTGACCTGGCCCTGCAGAGATTCTGGCGAACAGACCTGATCTCAAATTCAGGATTAGTTTAATAATCTTCTAAAGCATAGGTGCTGCTCGATAGCGCCTGATCTAAATACCAGGCCGCGCTGATCAGCGAAAGGTGGGTAAACGCCTGGGGAAAGTTGCCCAGGGCCTCGCCGCTCATGCCCAGTTCTTCAGAATACAGGCCCAGGTCATTGGCGTAGCCGAGCATCCCTTCAAACATCAGGCGAGCATCTTCCAGGCGGTGGGGTTCTACCCTCCCACCGCGAGCCAGGGCTTCTACCAGCCAGAAGGTACACAGGTTAAAGGTGCCCTCCAGACCATCGAGACCATCGGCATATTCTTCAATGTTGTAGCGGTAGACCAGGTTATTGGCCAGCAGTCCCCCTTTTTCAGGCGGTTGGGTGATGGCATCCAGGGTTTTCAAAAACCGGGGATCGGTGGGGGGCAAGAACCTGACTTTAGGGGCAATCAGGTTACTGGCATCCAGAGAGTCACTGCCGTAGTACTGCACAAAGGCCTGCCGCTCGCGGTTCCAGCCTTTAGACATAATTTCTTCGTAAATCAAATCGCGCTCCTCTAACCATCGCCCCCGGTTCGCCGGAAAGGCTCGCCGGTCGGCCAGGCGCAGGCCCCGGTCAATGGCCACCCAGCACATAATTTTGGAGTAGACAAAATGCTGCTGACCGCTACGCATCTCCCAGATGCCCTCGTCCCGGCGTTGCCAGTTGTCGCAGACCCAGTCAATCAGTCGCCGCAGATAAATCCACAGGTCGTAGGCAATGGGTAAGCCCTGTTCGTCATACCGATACACAGCATCCATCAATTCACCGTAAATATCGAGTTGTAGCTGGTTGGCGGCTTCGTTGCCAATGCGCACCGGCCTCGACCCCATATAGCCATCGAAATGGTCCAGCTCCGTTTCGGGCAGGTACTTACGACCATCAATGCCGTACATGATCTGGAGAGAACCATCTTCATTGAGATTGGTACAGCATTTATGAATCCAGTTCATGAACTGGCCGGCTTCATCGGTGAACCCAATTTGTAACAGGGCGGTGAGGGTAAAGGCGGCATCCCGAATCCAGGTGTAGCGGTAGTCCCAATTACGACCACCGCCTAACTCCTCGGGCAGGCTACAGGTGGGGGCGGCAACAATAGCTCCGGTGGGCTCAAAGGTCAGCAGTTTGAGCAACAAGGCAGAGCGCTCCACCATTTCTCGCCAGCGTCCGGTGTAGTTCGACTTTCTTAACCAGTTGCGCCAGTAGCCCACCGTACCTCGAAAGAGGGAATCTGCAGTATCTGGGGTAATGGGTAGGCCACACCCGGCCCCGGAGGGAATGGCCTGCAGCACCAAAACAGCGGTTTCTCCTTCGGTCAGGGTAAAGTCGGCGACTACCCCGCCATTCTGTTCAATCAGGAGCAGGTCAGTCGCCAACCCCAGATTAAGGGTGTCGGAATAAAAGCAAACGCCCTTAGGCGTCACCGTTAAGTCGTGGGCATCGCGGGCGTAATTAAAAGCAGGGTGGCAACGGAGGCTGAAGGTCATCATTCCCCGCACCACTTTTACCTGCCGAATTAGAGAGTGATAGCCAATTTCGTCTTCCCGCAGGTCAACGGGCATAAAGTCAATGATTTCTCCTACCCCGTGGGAGGCTAAAAAGCGAGTAATCAGCACGTTGGTAGCAGGCCAGTAGAGCTGCTTGGTGGTAATACGACTGTGCTCTTCAGCCGTAGCGCATTTGGGTTCGATAATGAACTGCCCACCCTTCTTGTCATCCAAAATGGCGGCAAACACGCTGGGAGAATCGTGGTTTGGAAAACATAACCAGTCGATGGAACCGTTGCAGCCTACCAACGCTGTGGTGTACATGTTTCCAATAATGCCGTAGTGGTCGATGGGCTGGTAGGCCATAGAAAAGCTGCTGAAACAGAGTCAAAAGATATGCCCCAGCATACAAAATCGGCGGCTCGGCTACAAAATTTTGGCAGGCCGGTCATGACCGACTCCTTTGGCGCACTGCCGATGCCAGACGCGACAAAGGATCTGTTTGCATCAGTTTTCCACCTTTGGTTGCTATCGTACGGATGAATGTCACTGACATAAGGCTGGTGGGCAGTGCCCACCCATCCTTGTCAAGGTGAATATTGGTACGAATCAGCGACCGGCGTAGGGGGCATTAGCGGCTCACACATCTGCGCAAAACCTCACAGGCTTTATCTTTGGGCCGCAATGCACCGCTTACGATATCAAGATTCTCACTTAACGCAAACGGTGCGTTCCGGCCAGGGCAGAAATTTTGCATAATCGCACGGTGAGCCTGAGGCCGGGACACACCCTACGCATAATTGAGATTTTAGGGGGTTTGATGGAGTTAAAATCTCCCTTTTCGGAACACCTTGACAGGGCTGCCCCCACCATGACCCAACTAATTGTCATCCTGCGGTTCAGGCCTGGAGTGAGCGACAGCCTCCCCAATCGTTTTACTTGAGTACGGTGACTCTAGCAGAAATTCGTTTTGGGATTGAGCAGGTCCAGGCGGAGGAATTTCGTCAGGAGCTGATCGAATGGCTTGATAGCACCCTGCGTCCCTGGTTGGGCGGTCGCCTTTTAGGCATCAGTGAAGACGTAATTTTGACCTGGCGGCGAATGGTAGAGCGGGGGCGACAGCAGGGCTACACCTTCAGTCAACCCGACCTGTTCATAGCGGCGATTGCCTCGATACATAATCTATGTGTGGTGACCAGAAATGTGAAGGACTTTGAAAAAGCCGAAGTGTCTGTTTGAGAGTGTTCTGATTTTTGTGTAAGGGCCAACAAGCCGATCCATCAAGTTTTCCGCAAGCCCTGTAGGGCAGGCGTCTCGCCTGCTTAGCTGGGACAGGCAGGATGCCTATCCCACAAGATTCCGAACACTCCCGGTTCCGCTGCGCGTCACCCAACCTACAAGGACTATGAAATCACAAAACATTCATCCCATTTATAATCTCGTATTTTTGCGAGACTAATATTCTTTATCTCAGCCAGCTCCTCAACTGTGCGAAAATTACCTTTACTTTCCCTCCTCTCAACAATTCTTTCAGCTGTAACTGAACCAATTCCAGATACGACAGTCAGTTCTGACTTAGAAGCTTGATTTAAATGAATAGGGTTTCTCCTCAATTCATCAACTGTCTTCTTGCTTGGAGAAGAACCTCCTCGTGAACGAGGAATTATTTCAGAAATTTTCGAAACTAAAGCCGCAACAATCTTATCTTTTTCTTCTTCGTCTATGAAGACTTTAGAATTTGTCCCTTCACGCAATTGAGTTTCAAGTACTCTGATTTGCTTGCGTAATTCATCAAATTGCAACGAAAAAATCTTTTCCAAATTGGCAAAGCGAGAGTCTAAGTCTTGATGCTTGATACCTCTCGCTATACTTTGACTATCTTGATCATTCGTTGTTGAAGATTTGATTCTCAAAAGGTCGACTTGCCTAAGCAGCGCCTCTTCATTTTCAGGTTCTAAAATAACAGCCTGTACCATTTCGCCTTTAAGAGGTGAAATTTCTCTAGCTCTAACTGCTGCATAATACTCTAAGTGTCCGTCTACAACCTCATATGATTCTGAGCTAGTACGTTTCAGAATAATAGGATTGATAGTTCCTTCCACTTCAATAATTGACTTTGCTATGCTTTCAATGTCGCCAGGGGAAAAATTTGACCGGGAAATATTAGAGTTGATTTTTCTAACGGCTACTAGCTTGGTCGGCAACTTCATCTACTTAATTTTCCTCATCACTTCTTCAGCCAAACTCTTAAACTCTTTAGCCGAATCTGATTCGGGCTTATAATCTAAAATTGATCTTGGATCAGGGATTTCCAAATCACCTACTGCAGTTGTTACCTCGGAGCATTTTGCCAAATCATCTCTCTCAAAAATAATCGTCTCCATAACATCAAGTTCATAACGCTCAACAACTGTCTGTATCCGTTTGGGTAAGGTCGCTTGCTTAAACTTGTAGTTGGGTGAAACTTTGGTAGCAAGCACACCCAAGACATTAATGGGTTTCTTTTGAATAATCTTTCGGAATCCATTAATGTCTCTAATCAAACTTTTAACATTGTTAAGTCCCTGATTCGCAAAGGGCTTGAGATCTGATGGAATAACTAGAAAGTCGGCGGCTATCAACGCGATTCGAGCATACAGATTAAGCGAAGGAGGAGTATCAATAATTACAATGTCATAATCCTGTTGGACTTCATTCAGCTTTTGAATTAATATCATGCGACTATAGTCAAGACTATTTAAGTCGTTTTCCGCACTCATTAAGTCAATATGAGATGGCACTACATCAATCGCTGGTGAGCAAAATTCAGCGGTTCGTGCTACTTCCTTAATAGGGAAAAACTCTTCGGAACTAAGCAGGTGTAGAATGTTTTTCTCTTTAAGAGTGTCATTTACTTCATCTTCAAATTTAACTAGGCCAACTGCGAAGGTCGTATTTGCCTGACTATCTAAATCTATAACTAAAACTCTTTTCCCCTGCTTGCTAAGAGCAGCAGCAAGGTTGACGACAGTAGTGGTCTTTCCAACGCCACCCTTATTATGATAAACCGCAATAACCTGCATTTTTTGACCTCTTGCTTGTGTTTGTGACTGTTTATGTGAACGCGATGATGGCTTTAGAGCGTTAGCTTGATTTAAATTCGTCCGGTCTTTTGTTGCAACACTGGTTGAACGTTTACTTATCCCTAAAGTTATACCAATGCTTTGTAACGCTGCGCTTAACAAAGGCAGCTTAGCGAGAGGCGATTCTTTACCCTAGTAAGTAGGTTGCATTGACATCGAATCGCTATGGCTCGTCCCTTGAACATTACGATTACGGAAAGTCGAGAAGAACTC